>Ga0187803_10000011_pt1 | contig 81149 bp, 83 predicted proteins | sample NC_wetland_sal_i_2_FD_132425 | JGI IMG/M metagenome (GOLD analysis project Ga0187803, IMG submission 132425) | Wetland sediment microbial communities from Neuse River Estuary, North Carolina, USA - Control_3 | ecosystem: Environmental > Aquatic > Freshwater > Wetlands > Sediment | place: USA...
CGCTGGAGCGCGCCGGAAAAGCGGCCAAGGGCGCCACCGTTTACGTCACGCTCGAGCCTTGCTGCCATCACGGCAAGACCCCGCCCTGCACCGAGGCGCTGATAGAAGCGGGCGTCGCGCGCGTCATCGTCGCCACGCAAGATCCCGATCCGCGGGTCTCCGGCCAGGGCATAGCCCGGCTGCGCGATGCCGGGATCTCGGTCGAGTCAGGATTGCTCGCCGCCGAGGCCGAGGCGGTCAATGCCGGATTCTTCTCCCTGATGCGCCGAGGGATTCCGTTGGTGAGCTTGAAGATCGCGAGTTCGCTCGACGGGCGCATCGCCGTCGCCTCGCGCGAAAGCCGCTGGATCACCGGCGAGCCCGCCCGCGCCCGCGCCCATCTGCTGCGCGCCACCCACGACGCGGTGATGGTGGGGAGCGGCACGGTGCTGGCCGACGATCCCTATCTCACTTGCCGCCTGCCGGGCATGGGGGACAGGAGCCCGGTGCGTATTGTTGCCGATGGTTCGCTTCGCGTGCCCTTGACCGCGCGCGTGGCGGCGACGGCGCGCGAGGTGCCGACCTGGTTCCTGGTCCGTCACGGCATATCCGGCGACCGCCGCGACGCCTTCAGGAGCTGCGGCGTCGAGATCGTCGACGTGCCGGCGACCCCATCGGGCGAGACCGACCTGGGCGGCGCGCTCCAGGAGCTGGGCAAGCGCGGCATCACCCGGCTGCTGGTCGAAGGCGGCGCCACCATCGCGACCGCGATGCTGCGCGCCGATCTGGTCGACCGCCTGTACTGGTTTCGCGCCCCCAGCGTGGTCGGCGCCGACGGCTTGCCCGCGCTGATGGAATTGGGCCTGGCGACGCCCGCCCAGGCCCCGCGCTTCGCGCGGCTGGCGCTCGAGACGGTGGGCGAGGATGTGCTGGAAACCCTCGGGCGCGCGGCCTAAATTCCCGACATGTTTACCGGAATCATCAGCGATATCGGCCAGGTGCGCGCCGCCCAACCGGGCGGCGATGTGGGCTTCACCATCGCCACCGGCCTCGATCTCGGCGATCTGGCCCCAGGCGGCTCGATCGCCTGCGCGGGCATCTGCCTGTCGGCGGCCGACAAGGGCAAGGACTGGTTCTCGGTCCGGGTCTCGGCCGAGACGCGTTCGCGGTCCACCGCCGGCGGCTGGAAGGTTGGCACCAAGCTCAATCTCGAGCGTTCGCTGCGTCTGGGCGACGAGCTGGGCGGGCACATGGTGATGGGGCATGTCGACGGTGTTGCGACGGTCGTGGCGCGGCGGTCCGAAGGGGATAGCGTCCGCCTGACCTTCGAAGCGCCGCGTCCGCTGGAATCGTCGATCGCGCCCAAGGGCTCGGTTTCGCTCGACGGCGTCTCGCTCACCGTCAACGAGGTCGAAGGGCGGCGCTTCGGCGTCAATCTGATCCCGTTGACGCTGGCCAAGACGACGCTCGGACAGCTTCAACCGGGGGATCGGGTCAATCTCGAGCTCGACGTCATCGCGCGCTATGTCGCGCGGCTGTTGGCGCGGGAGCCCGCATGAGCTTCGTCGAAATCGCCTCGCCGACCGAGGAAATCATCGAGGAAGCGCGCAACGGCCGGATGTTCATCCTGGTCGACGACGAAAGCCGCGAGAACGAGGGCGACCTCATCATCCCGGCGCAGATGGCGACGCCGGCGGCGATCAACTTCATGGCCAAGCACGGCCGCGGCCTGATCTGCCTGGCGCTGACGCGCGAGCGGGTCGAGCATTTGAAACTGCCGCTGATGGCGCAGCAGAACGCCTCGCGGCTCCAGACCGCCTTCACCGTCTCGATCGAGGCGCGCGACGGCGTGACCACCGGCATCTCCGCGCCGGACCGCGCCCGCACCGTCGCCGCCGCCATCGACCCGAGCAAGGGCCCGGAAGACATCGTCACGCCCGGCCACGTCTTTCCGCTGATGGCGCGCGACGGCGGCGTGCTGGTGCGCACCGTCCACACCGAGGCGGCGGTCGACATCGCGCGCCTGGCCGGCCTCAATCCCTCGGGCGTGATCTGCGAGATCATGAACGACGACGGCACCATGGCGCGGCGCACCGATCTGGTCGCGTTCGCGCAGTTGCACGGCATCAAAGTGGCGACCATCGCCGATCTGATCGCCTATCGCCGCCGTCACGACCGCATCATCGAGCGCACGCTGTCCACCGACTTTCCGGCGATTCATGGCGGCACGTGGCAGATGCACGTCTACGTCAACAAGGTCGCCTATGCCGAGCATATCGCGCTGGTGAAGGGCGACATCTCGACCAAGGAGCCGGTGCTGGTGCGCATGCACGCGCTCAACGTGCTCGACGATGCGCTGGGCAGCGTCCGGAGCGGCCGCGCCGGGCTGCTGCAAGCCGCCATGGACATGATCGCCAAGGAGGGCAGGGGCGTCGTCGTGCTGCTGCGGGAATCCACGCCCACGGCGCTGTCGACCCGCGTGCGCGGTTTCCTCGAAACCGGCAAGACCGTGCCGGAACTGCGCGATTACGGCATCGGCGCGCAGATCCTGTTCGACTTGGGCGTGCGCGACATGATCCTGTTGTCCAACGTCGAACGCAGCATCGTCGGCCTCGAAGGCTATGGGCTGACGGTGGCCGAACGCCGGCCGATCAAACTCGGCCGCTGACATGGCCAAGAAGCCGCAGGTGCTGATCGTCGAGGCGCGTTACTACGCCCATATCGCCAACGAGCTGCTGCGCGGCGCGCAGGCGGTGCTGGACTCAGGCGGCGCCGATTACGACAAGATCGAGGTGCCCGGCTGCTTCGAAATTCCCGCCGCGATCGCGATGGCGGCAGCCGCGAACAAATATGACGGCTTCCTCGCGCTGGGCTGCGTCATCCGCGGGGAGACCTCGCATTACGACCTGATCTGCGCCGAATGCGCGCGCGGCATCCAGGATCTGGCGCTCAAGGGCCTGGCCGTGGGATTCGGCGTGCTGACGGTCGAGAACGAACGCCAGGCCATGGCGCGCGCGCGCAAGGACAAGAAGGACAAGGGCGGCGAGGCGGCGCGGGCCTGTCTCGCCATGATCGCGCTGAAGCAGCGTTTTTCGGACAAGAGCCGGTGAACGCGCCCCCCGGCCGCAGGCGCACGGCCGCGCGGCTTGCCGCGGTGCAGGCGCTCTACCAGATCGAGCTGACCCAGGCCGAGCCGGGCCAGGTGATCGAGGAATTCCTGGCCCACCGCCTGGGCGAAGGGGCCAAGGGCGAGGATTTCGGCGAAGCCGACAAGGAATTCTTCGGCGCCGTCGCCGGGGGTGCGGCCTCGCACCAGGCCGAGCTCGACCGCGCGATTGCGACCGCGCTGTCGCCGGACTGGCCGCTCAACCGGCTCGAAACCGTGTTGCGCGCCATTCTGCGTTGCGGCGCCTTCGAGCTCGCGCACCGTCCGGACGTGGCCCCCGAAATCATCATCAACGAGTATCTCGACATCGCCCATGCCTTCTTCGGCGAGAAGGAGCCGGGGCTGGTCAACGGCGTGCTCGACAGCCTGGCGCGCCGGTTGCGGGCGGGCGAGCTCGGGGAGAAGCGCCATGGCGCCGAACCCGCATCTCGATGAATTCGAGCGCATCGCGCGGTTCTTCGCGCCGCTGGCGGCGCCGGGCGGCTTGCGGCTGCTCGATGACGTCGGGTTGATTCCCGGAGCGGCGGGCGAGCAATACGTGCTCAAGACCGACGCCATCGTCGAAGGCGTCCATTACCGGCCCGACGACCCGCCGGGCCAGGTCGCGCAGAAATTGCTGCGGGTCAATCTGTCGGATCTCGCCGCCAAGGGTGCTACGCCGGTGGGTTATCTGCTGGTGACGTGCCTGCCGCCGGCTTGCGGCGAAGCCTGGCTCGAGCAATTCGCCAAGGGCCTGGCCGCCGACCAGAAGCGTTTTGGCATCGAGCTTTATGGCGGGGATTCGAACGCGACGCCGGGCCCGGCGACGCTTTCGGTGGCAATGTTTGGCAAGGTGAAGCGGGGCAAGGCCGTCCTGCGTTCCGGCGCCAAGCCGGGCGATCTGGTCTATGTATCGGGAACCTTGGGCGACGCGGCGCTGGGCTTGGCCGTGCTCAAAGGCGAGTTGGCCGGGCTCGATCCGGCCGGACGCGATTTCCTGATCCGCCGCTACCGCCTGCCCGAGCCGCGGCTCGAACTCGGCCGCGCTCTGGTGGGGCTGGCGCATGCCGCCGCCGATATTTCCGACGGGCTGGTCGCCGATCTCGGCCATGTCTGCACGGCCTCGAAGCTCGGCGCCACCATCGAGGCCAAGAAGCTGCCGCTGTCCAAGCCCGCGCGCGCGGCGGTCCAGGCCGAGCCCGAGCGCATTTTCGCGGCGCTGGGAGCGGGCGACGATTACGAACTGGTCTTCGCCGCGCCCGCGCAGGCGGGAAAGCGCTTGGCATCCTTGTCCAAGAAACTCAAATTGCCGCTGACGCCGGTCGGGCGCTTTGAGAAGGGCGCGGGCGTGCGCGTGCTCGACGCCGAAGGCCGGCCCGCCACAGTGCCGCAAACCGGCTACCGCCACTTCTAAGCCAAAGCCCCCGGCCCGTGGCGGAGCCAGCCTTCCGCCTGCAATCCTCATGGGTTGCCTCGGCGGTGGCGTTCTGGCATGGTCCGCCCGCTTTTTCCGGAACGATTCGAGATCGGGGGGGGTGCGACATGACCTTGGCCTATTGGGTGGTAATCCTCGGCGGCGTGACCGCCGTGCTTTACGGCATCTTCACCGCCCGCGCGGTGCTGGCGGCCGATCCCGGTTCGGCGCGCATGCAGGAAATCGCCGCCGCGGTGCAGGAAGGCGCCCAGGCCTATCTCAACCGCCAATACCGCACCATCGCCGTGGTCGGCGCGGTCATCTTCGTCATCCTGTTCGCGACCCTGGGCTGGCGCAGCGGGCTCGGATTCCTGATCGGCGCGGTGTTGTCGGGCTCGGCCGGTTACATCGGCATGAATATTTCGGTGCGCGCCAATGTGCGCACCGCCCAGGCGGCGAAGCAGGGCCTGGCATCCGGCCTCAATCTGGCGTTTCGCGCCGGCGCGGTCACCGGCATGCTGGTGGTGGGGCTGGGGCTGTTGGGCGTGACGCTCTACTACCTGTTCCTGCGCGCGACGCTACCGGTCGACAATCCGCGTCCCATTCTCGAAGCGCTGGTGGCCTTGAGCTTCGGCGCCTCGCTGATCTCCATATTCGCGCGGCTGGGCGGCGGCATCTTCACCAAGGGCGCCGATGTCGGCGCCGATCTGGTGGGCAAGGTCGAAGCCGGCATCCCCGAGGACGATCCGCGCAACCCGGCGGTGATCGCCGACAACGTGGGCGACAATGTCGGCGACTGCGCCGGCATGGCGGCCGATCTGTTCGAGACCTATGCCGTGACCATCGTCGCGACCATGCTGCTGTGCGCGATCTTCTTCGACGGCGCCTTGCGCGACACCATGATGCAGCTGCCGCTGCTGATCGGCGGGGTGTGCATCTTCGCTTCGGTGATCGGCACCTTTTTCGTCCGGCTCGGCCCGAGCAAGAACATCATGGCGGCGCTTTATAAGGGCCTGGTCGCGGCCGGCGTCCTGTCGGCCGGGGCGATCTGGTTCACGATCTACAAGCTGGTCGGGTTGAGCGGCGCGCTGGTCATGAATGGCGGCGCCACCACCTCCGGCTATCACCTGTTCGGTTGCGCGCTGACCGGCCTGGCCGTCACCGGCCTTTTGGTCTGGATCACCGAATACTACACCTCAACCGCCTACCGCCCGGTCCAGAGCATCGCCAAAAGCTCGACCACCGGCCACGGCACCAACGTCATCCAAGGCTTGGCTATCTCGATGGAATCGACCGCGCTGCCGGTGATCGTGATCTGCGCCGGCATCATCGTCTCCTATCTCTTGAGCGGCGTGTTCGGCATCGGCATCGCCGCGACCACCATGCTGGCCTTGGCCGGCATGATCGTGGCGCTCGACGCCTACGGGCCGGTCACCGACAACGCCGGCGGCATCGCGGAAATGGCTAACCTGCCGAAAGAAGTGCGCAAGATCACCGACGCGCTCGACGCCGTCGGCAACACCACCAAGGCGGTGACCAAGGGCTATGCCATCGGCTCGGCCGCGCTCGCCGCGCTGGTGCTGTTCGCCGCCTACACCAACGATCTGCGCTATTACTTCCCCGGCCTCGACGTGCGCTTCGCGTTGCAGGATCCCTATGTGGTGATCGGCCTCTTCATCGGCGGCCTGTTGCCCTATCTCTTCGGCTCGATGGGCATGACCGCGGTCGGCCGCGCCGCCGGCTCGGTGGTGATCGAGGTGCGCCGCCAGTTCAAGCAGATCAAGGGCATCATGTCGGGCAAGGGCAAGCCCGATTACGGCCGCGCCGTCGATCTGCTCACCAAGGCGGCGATCAGGGAGATGATCGTGCCGTCGCTGCTGCCGGTGCTGGCGCCGATCGTGCTCTATTTCGTCGTCTCGGCGATCGGCGGCAAGGCCGCCGGATTCAGCGCGCTGGGCGCGATGCTGCTGGGGACGATCGTCACCGGCATCTTCGTCGCCATTTCCATGACCTCGGGCGGCGGCGCCTGGGACAACGCCAAGAAATACATCGAGGCAGGCCGTTATGGCGGCAAGGGCTCGGACGCCCACAAGGCCGCGGTGACCGGCGACACCGTCGGCGATCCCTACAAGGACACCGCCGGGCCGGCGATCAACCCGATGATCAAGATCACCAACATCGTGGCGATTTTGCTGCTGGCGATACTCGCCGCCTGGCGCTGACGCGCCGGGGCCATCTGGCGCTGAGACTTTAAACGGAAAGGCCGGGGAGGGGCGGGCTTACGGCCCTTGCTCCTGGCCGGCGCTCTTCTTGCCGACGAACTTGCCGAAATTGCCGAGGAATTGCTCGATGGTCGAGAATTCACGGCCTTTGGTCGGCGTGGCGTTGGGATTGGGCGTCACCGCCTCGGCGTCTTGAAGGCCGCGGTTGCCGATGGTCTTGACCACGCCATCCTGATCGAAGGTGATCGCGATCACTTCTTGATCGAGCACGTCGGTGCGGAAGAAGGCCACGGTCTTGGTTTTCTGGCTGATGTAATACCAGGTGTTGGGATCGAAGGCGGCGACCGAGGAGGGCGAGCCGATCAGGCGCGTCACCGTCGCCTTGTCGGTCTCACCCGGCTTGATTTGGGAAAGGTTGCGCTCGTCGGGCAGATTGCCGCGCTGATCGACCGGAATGCCGCAGGACGCCAGCGCCAATGCGGCGCCAAGCTGCGCGGCCAGACGCCAGCGGCGGCGATCAAGAGGCTTGAAAAACATCTCCATGTCGGCGGAAAGTTGTATCCTGAAAGGCCCCGTCTTTCAATGGGCTATCCGGGGTTTTTGACATGACGTTGGCCGCGCTGTTCCGCCGCAAACCCCGTCCTAACGCCGCCCACGCGCTTTATGGCGAGATCGTCAATGCTTCGCGCGCGGAAACCTTCTTCGCGCATTGGGGCGTGCCCGATACGCTCGACGGGCGTTTCGAGATGATCGCGCTCCATGCCTTCCTGGTGCTGCGGCGGCTCAAATCCGCGCCCGAAGCCGCCGGATTCTCCCAAGAGCTGTTCGATATCATGTTCGCCGATCTCGACCGAAACTTACGCGAAATGGGCGCTTCCGATCTCGGCGTCGGCCGCCAGGTCAAGGCCATGGCGCAGTCCTTCTATGGCCGCATCCGCGCCTATGAGCGGGGACTCGCGGGCGAGGAGAATCTCGAGCAGGCGTTGCAACGAAATTTGTTCGGCACGGCCAAGCCCGCGCCCGCGCAGCTCGCGGCATCGGCATCCTATCTGCGCCGCCAGGAAGCGGCGCTGGCGCGCGCGCCGGTCGAGGATCTGCTGCGCGGCGAACTGCCGCTGGATGCCGAGGAGGGGCCATGAAAGCGCCGCCCGCGCCCGAATTCACCCGGCCCATCGAGATCGCGCGCCTCACGCGCGATGGGCGGCAATTCGAGATCACCGCCAACCCGGCGGAACGCGATGCCCTCGCCAAGCGCTTCGGTCTCACCGCGCTCGACCGGCTGGCGGCGGTGGTGCGCCTCGAACAGATTCCAGGCTCGCTTTACCGCCTGACCGCCGAGCTCGACGCCGATGTGACACAGGCCTGCGTCGTGTCGCTGGCGCCGGTCCAAAGCCGCGTCGAAGAGGGGTTCAGCGTGCTTTACGGCGGCGGCGAGGAGGCGCAGGAGGTCAATCTCGACGGCGCAGCCGAAACCATCGAGCCGATTGAAAACGGCGTCATCGATATCGGCGAAGCGGTGGCTCAGCAACTCTCGCTGGCGCTCGACCCGTTTCCCCACGCTCCCGGCGCCGAAGCCTCGATCCCGGAAGGATCCGCCAAGCCTTTATCGCCCTTCCAGGCCCTGGCGGCCCTCAAAAAGCAGAATAATTCCAAAGAATAGGCGAACGAGGTTGCGGTAAAGCCCGATTTTCGCTACCTAACTGCGGCCCAGCCCCGCCGGGGCCAAACTCCCCCCAAAACTTCCGAGTTTCATTCCATGGCCGTTCCGAAGAAAAAAACCACCAAGTCGCGCCGCAACATGCGGCGCTCGCACCACGCGCTGAAGCCGTCGGTTTACGTCGAATGCCCGAACTGCGGCGAACTGAGACGGCCGCATCACCTCTGCGCCGCTTGCGGCTATTACGACGGGCGCGAAGTGGTTCCGGCTCCGACCGAGACGGCGTGACGCGCGCGCGGGCGGGGGAAACCCGGCTTTGAGCAAACGGGTCGTCATCGCGCTCGATGCCATGGGCGGCGAACTGGCGCCCGACATGGTGGTGAAGGGCGCGGGCATCGCGCTCGAGCGCTTCCCGCAGGCTGAGTTCCTGTTTTACGGCATCGAGGCCCGCATCCGTCCGCTCCTGGACAAGCTGCCCAAGCTCAAGGCGCACGCCGTCATCCACCACACCGATGAATTCGTCACCGACGACGCCAAACCCTCGGTCGCGCTGCGCGGCGCGCGGAACTCCTCGATGCGGCGCGCCATCGACGCGGTGGCGGCGGGCGAGGCCGATTGCGTGGTTTCGGCCGGCAACACCGGCGCGCTGATGGCGATGGCGAAATTCGTGCTCAAGATGATTCCGGGCATCGACCGGCCGGCGATCGCCTCCTTCCTGCCGACGCTCAGGAGCGAGAGCGTGATGCTCGATCTCGGCGCCAATGTCGAATGCGATTCCGAAAATCTGGTGCAGTTCGCGCTGCTGGGCGACGTGTTCGCGCGCACCGTGCTGGGCGTGCCCCAGCCGATCGTCGGATTGTTGAACGTGGGCGCCGAGGAAATGAAAGGCAACGACGCGGTGCGCGGCGCGGCTTTGCGTTTGAGGGGGCCGGGCGCGCCGGTGCGTTTCCACGGCTTCATCGAGGGCAACGACATCGCCGCGGGAACGGTCGACGTGGTCGTGACCGACGGTTTCACGGGAAACATCGCGCTCAAGACCATCGAGGGCACGGCGCGGCTCTATACCAACTTCCTGCGCGCCGCCTTCCGCAATTCGCTGATGGCCCGGCTGGGCTATGTTTTCGCCAGCCGCGCGCTGGCCAAGCTCAGGAAGCGGATGGATCCGCGGCGTTATAACGGCGCGGTATTCCTGGGCATCCAGGGCATCTGCGTCAAAAGCCACGGCTCGACCGACGCGTTGGGATTCGCCAACGCCATCGGCGTGGCTTGCGACATGGAGATCAACGGGTTCCTCGACAAGCTGCATGAGGAGATCCTGCAGATGAGCGCGCTGCCCGCGGCGGCGGAACCGACGGCGGCGGGCGGCGCCCGGCCATGAATTATCGTTCGCAAGTCCTGGGCTGCGGCTCCTACTTGCCCGAGCGCATCGTCACCAACGCCGAGCTGGCGGCCAAGCTCGACACCTCCGACGAATGGATCGTGCAACGCACTGGCATCCGCCAGCGGCACATCGCCGCCGCGGGCGAATTCACCTCCCACCTCGCCATCAAGGCGGCGGAGCGGGCGTTGGCGGCGGCAAAATGCAAACCCGGCGACATCGACCTGATCGTACTGGCCACCGCCACGCCCGACAACACCTTCCCCGCCACCGCGTCCAGGGTGCAGGCGAGCCTCGGCGTCACCAAGGGCGCCGCTTTCGACATCCATGCCGTCTGCACCGGGTTCATCTATGCGCTGTCCGTGGCCGACAACGCGTTGCGTTGCGGCCAGGCCAAGCGCGCCCTGGTGATCGGCGCCGAGACTTTCTCGCGCATCCTCGATTGGACGGATCGCGGCACCTGTGTGCTGTTCGGCGACGGCGCCGGCGCTCTGGTGCTGGAAGCCAAGCCGGCCAAGGACGGCAAATTCGCGGGCCGGGGCTCGAACATGAAGGAACGCGGCATTCTCTCGACCCATCTGCATACCGACGGCAGGGGCTACGATCTGCTCTATGTCGATGGCGGCCCGTCCACCACCGGGACATCCGGGCATGTGCGCATGGAAGGCAAGAAGATCTTTCTTCATGCGGTGCAGCGCCTGGCCGAGGTGGCGCAAGAGGCGCTCGACGCCAACGGGCTCGAAGCCAAGGATATCGACTGGCTGGTGCCGCATCAGGCCAATCGCCGCATCATCGACGGCACCAGCAAGAAGTTGGGCATCGCGAGCGACAAGGTGGTGGTGACCATCGAGCGCCACGCCAACACCTCCGCGGCCTCGGTCCCGCTCGCCCTGGCCGAGGCCAGCGGCGATGGCAGGATCAAGCCCGGCCAGCTGGTGCTGCTCGAGGCGATGGGCGGCGGATTGACCTGGGGCGCCGGGCTGGTGCGTTGGTAGGGCGCGGATCGCGATTCCGGCCGCATTCCAGGCCGGTTTCGGGATGGTTAAAGTTATCCCCATTATTCAAGAACTGCCCACAAGACGCTGTATTTGCAAAATATCCGGCCGGGGTCTAGGTTTCCGTCACAAGGGTCCAGCACCAAGGACCCGGGATAAAGGACAAAGGGGGTCCTGAGATGGCGGGGCAAACGGTCACGCGCGCTCAATTGAGCGAGGCGGTCTACCAGGAGGTTGGGCTCTCGCGGAATGAATCCGCCGAGTTAGTGGAAACCGTCCTGAACGAAATCGCCCAGGCGCTGGCCCGCGGCGAAATGGTCAAAGTTTCCTCCTTCGGCAGCTTCGCCGTGCGCAAGAAGGGCCGCCGCATCGGCCGCAATCCCAAAACCGGCAAGGAAGTGCCGATCAACCCGCGGCGCGTTCTGGTGTTCCGCGCCTCGCATGTCCTGAAGGACCAGATCAACACCGCGCTCTCGCCGAGCGCGGCCAAGCAAGGCGGTGCCGCATGACCATGCGCATGCCCGAGATGTTGACGCCGCCGCCGCCCTCCGCCGCGCGGCGCAACGCCAAATCGGCCGACGCTTTCCGCACCATCAGCGAGGTGGCGCAGGAGCTCGAGGTGCCGCAACACGTGCTGCGTTTCTGGGAATCCAAGTTTCCGCAGGTGAAGCCGCTGAAGCGCGCCGGCGGGCGGCGTTATTACCGCCCCGACGACGTGTTGCTGCTGCGCCGCATCCGCCAATGCCTCTACGAACAGGGCTACACCATCAAGGGCGTGCAGAAGCTGTTGCGCGAGGGCGCGCTCAAGACCGACGACATACCGCGCCTGACCCTGCCGACCACCGCTGCGGTCAGGGAAGGCGACAAGGTCGACGACATGCGCCGCGAGCTGTTCGAGTTGCGGCGCGAGCTTTTGACGCTGCGCGAGGAATTGAAGAAAGTCCGCGGCTAAGGCCCGCCCGTTCTAATCGTTCCCGGCCGGCCTCAATAGACGATTTGGGTGTTCGGGCAGTGGCGCCCGATCCAATCGGCGTAATCCCTGGAACAGAAGGCTTGCCGCTCCGGCGGCACGATCGGCATGCAATTGAGCGTGCCGGGCGGCGGGCAGGTGCGCCGGGCTTCGGGCGGTTTGGCCGGCTTGGGCGTTGCCCGGCAGGCGCTCTGGCAGCCCAGATCGCCCGGGGCGCAGTTGCAAGGCGCCTGGGCATCGGCCCCTGGCGCACCCGATAACAGGGCCAGCAGCCATACCGGGCCCAGCAGGGCCGGCCAAATCCGGTTTGCCGGCGATAATCGGAGCGATGGTGCGGTTGCCATGGGATGGGCCTCGTCACTATAGTCGCGGCAGCCAATCCGGGCCGGGCGGAGCGTAGCGCAGTCTGGTAGCGCACTTGCATGGGGTGCAAGGGGTCGCGAGTTCAAATCTCGCCGCTCCGACCAATTTCTGCTTGGGTTCGCCGGGCCGGGCCATTTTTAGCCCGGCTTTCATCGGCAGAATCCTATCGAATCATTAATCTTATAAAATCAGGTCTTAGTCGTTTTCTTCTCATCTATTGGATGAGGATGGGCGCGGGCCTGGCGGCCCTGGGCGAGGAAGCGGCCCTTTTCCGTCAGGCGGCAGATTTGCCAATCCGGCTTGATCGGGTTGGCGATCCAGGGCTCGGCCCAGCCGGCATCGATGCAGGCTTGCACCGTGCGCTGGTCGATCTGGCGGCCTTGGTCGTCGAACATAGGCAGCTTGCCGCCCGGCTCGTCCAGGCCGCGTTTCAGCCAAGCGCGTTGCGACACGGTCGGGCTGTGATGCTTCTTCGGCTCTTTCGCCTGGTCTTCGGACAAGTTCCCACCCCCTGGCGAACGGCCCGCGAAGCCGCCATGGTAGCGTCCTTGCGGCGGCCGGGGAAGCGTCGCGACTCGCGGGGGGCAGGGGCAAGGAGGGATTCATGGCGGTGATGTGGGTCTATGCCACCACCCGCAGCCGGGCGGAGGCCGAACGGATCGGCCGCGCGGCCGTGGCGGCGCGGCTCGCCGCCTGCGCCAATGTCATCGGCGGCGTGACCGCGTTCTACCGGTGGGAGGGCAAGCTGCAACGCGGCCGCGAGGCGGTGCTGATCCTCAAGACCAGTTCGGCGCGGCTCCGGCGCCTCATCGCCAAGGTCAAACAGCTCCATTCCTACGATTGCCCCTGCATCGAGGCGATCCGCGTGGATGCCGGTTTCAAACCTTATCTCGATTGGGTGACGCGCGAGACCAAGCCCAAGCGCACCGTTAAGGCGCGACGATGATTGCGCCCGTCTCGATCGACCGCATCGATCATTTCGTCCTGACGGTCAAGGATATCGAGACGAGTTGCCGGTTCTATGAGCGTGTGCTCGGGCTGCGCCGGGTCGAGTTCGACGGCCGGGTCGCGCTTCATTTCGGCGGTCAGAAGATCAACCTGCACCGCGCGGGCCACGAATTCGAGCCCAAGGCGAAACAGTCCGCGCCCGGATCCGGCGATTTCTGCCTGATCGCCGCGACGCCCTTGGACGATGTCATCACCCATCTCAAAAGCAACAACATCGCCATCGAGCTTGGGCCGGTGCCGAAGACCGGCGCGCAAGGGCCCATGCGCTCGGTCTATTTCCGTGATCCCGACGGCAATCTGGTCGAGATATCCAACTACCTTCAGCGGGCGTAATCCTCGGCGGCGGTCTGGTCGTGGCGTTGCCCGGCGCCCAAGCCGTTGAACACCGGCGTCAACACCGCCGAAACCACGAAGTTCAGGATCACGGTGTAGAGCGCGATATAGCCGGGGAAGGTCCAGCCGCCGAACGCCAGCGGATAAGTCGCGGTGTAATTCATCACCACGAACATCCAGCCGCCCAACGCCGTGCCGGCGGCCCAGCCGCAGAGCAGCGCCCAGTGGTTGAACCAGCGGGTGTAGAGGCCGATGATCACCGACGGGAAGGTTTGCACCATCAAGATACCGCCCAGCAGCTGGAAATAGATCGCGTATTGCGTCGGGATGAACAGGATGAACAGCAGCGCGCCGAACTTGACGATCAGCGACACCCATTTCGCCATCTGTGATTCCTGTTTGTCGGTGCAGCGCGGGTTGATGAATTCCTTGTAGATGTTGCGGGTGTAGAGATTGGCCGCGGCGATCGACATGATCGCCGCCGGCACCAGCGCGCCGATGCCGATAGCGGCGAAGGCGATGCCGACGAACCAGGACGGGAAGGCCCACATATAGAGCGCCGGCACGGAAAAATTGTTGCCGAACTGCTTGAAGCCGGCGGCGAATTGCGGCATGGCGCTGACCCCGGCGGCCAAGGCCATGAAACCCAAAAGCGCCAGCAAGCCCAGCACGAAGGAATAAGCGGGCAACAGCGCCGCGTTGCGGCGCACGGCGTGGCCGCTCGACGCGCTCAACACGCCGGTGATCGAATGCGGATAGAGGAACAACGCCATGCCCGAACCGACCGCCAACGTCACATAGACGCCGTAGGCGCCGGTGGTATTGGCGCCGGGCACCGCCAGCAGCAGCTTCTGCGGCGGCACGGCGGCAAAGATTTTGCCGAAACCGCCCAATTCGATCGGGATCACGATCACCGCGGCAATCACCATGGCGTAGACCAGGATGTCCTTGACGATGGCGATGGCGGCGGGCGCGCGCAGCCCGCTGGAATAGGTGAAGGCGGCGAGGATGATGAAAGCGACGATCAGCGGCGCATCGGCGGCGGCGCCCGATCCCTCGATGCCGAGCGCGCCGATCACCACCTGCAAGCCCACCAGCTGCAAGGCGATATAAGGCATGGTGGCGACGATGCCGGTGACGCTCATGGCCAGCGCCAGCCAGGGATTGCCGAAGCGGCCGCGCACGAAATCGGCCGAAGTGACGTAACCGTGCTTGTGCGACACTTTCCACAGCCGCGGGAACACCATGAAGACGAAGGGATAGACGATGACGGTATAGGGCACGGCGAAGAAGGCGATGGCGCCGGCGCCGAAGGCCAATGCCGGCACGGCGATGAAGGTGTAGGCGGTATAGAGATCGCCGCCCAAGAGGAACCAGGTGACGAGCGTGCCGAAGCGCCTTCCGCCCAGGCCCCATTCGTGCAGCAGCTCGAGATTGCCCTTGCGCCAACGCGCGGCGGCAAATCCGAGCCAGGTGATGAAGCCGAACAGCACCACGAAGACGGTGAAGGCCACCCAATTCACGTTAGCCAAGACTTGTCTCCCCCTTTACGAAACGACCACTACTCGGTGGCGAAATAGACGATCGCGGTCAAGCCGGCGCCCAGCAGAATCCACAGCAGCTGGTACCAGTAGAAAAACGGCATGCCGATGAAGGACGGCTCCGTCACATTGTAGAAGGGAACCCATAAGGAGGCGACGTACGGGATCAGCAGCAGCAGGTACCACCGGCTCCAGCCGCTATGTTTCTTTTTCTCCGGCATTTCCTTCTCCCCGAAGCAAGATGCGTCCATGCCGCAAGGCAAGACGCAATCCATCGCCGCGAATTCTGGGCGTTCTTCCGTTGCGGGTCAAGCGCTCAGCTTTTGGCCAGCGCGCGGTCGAGATCGGCGATGATGTCGGAAACGGTTTCAAGCCCGATCGAGACACGAACCACTTCGGGCCCGGCGCCAGCCGCCTTTTGCTGCGCCTCGGAAAGCTGGCGGTGCGTGGTCGATGCCGGATGCAGAATCAGCGAGCGGGTATCGCCGACATTGGCCAGATGCGAGATGAGCTCGACGCCCTCGACCAGCTTGACGCCCGCTGCATAGCCGCCTTTCAGGCCGAAGGTGAACACCGAGCCCGCGCCCTTGGGCAGGTATTTCTTGGCGAGCGCATGGTAGCGGCTCGAGGCCAGCCCCGCATAAGAGACCCAGGCGACCTTGGGGTGCTTTTCCAAATGCCGCGCCACGGCCAAGGCATTGGCGACGTGGCGTTCCATGCGCAAGGGCAGGGTTTCGATGCCGGTGATGGTCAGAAAGGCGTTGAGCGGCGCCATGGTCGCGCCCAGATCGCGCAGGCCCACGGCATGGCCGTGCACGGTGAAGGCGAGATCGCCGAAGGTCTCGTAAAAGCGCAAGCCGTGATAGGCCGGTTCGGCCTCGGTCAGCGATTTGAATTTCGGGCTCTTGGCCCAGTCGAATTTGCCGCTGTCGATCACCGCGCCGCCCATGGCATTGCCGTGGCCGGAGAGGAATTTGGTGGTGGAATGGATAACCAGATCGGCCCCCCAGTCGAACGGGCGGCAGAGAAAGGGCGTCGCCATGGTGTTGTCGACGATGAACAACAGGCCGGCGTCGTGCGCGATCCTGGCGACCGCCTCGAGGTCGACGACCGCGCCCGCGGGATTGGCCAGGCTCTCGACGAATACCGCCTTGGTCTTGGGCGTGATGGCGCGGCGGATGTTGGCGGGATCGTCGGCATCGGCGAAGGCGACGTCCCAGCCGAATTTCTTGAAGCTCTTGCCGAACTGGGTGATCGAGCCGCCATAAAGCTTGTCGGCCGAGACGAACTGGTCGCCCGGCTCCATGAACGCGAAGAAGGCGAGCATTTGCGCGGCGTGGCCCGAGGCCGTGCACACGGCGCCGCGGCCGCCTTCGAGCGCGGCCAAACGTTCTTCGAGCACCGAAACCGTGGGGTTGGTGAGACGCGAATAGAGGTAGCCGTAGCTTTGCAGATTGAACAGCGAGGCCGCCTGGTCGACTTCGTCGAACACATAGGCGGTGGTCTGGTAGATCGGCGTCGAGCGCGCGCCGGTCGTGGGATCGGGCGCGGCTCCGGCGTGAATCGCCAGAGTTTCGAAGCCGGGGGCGGGCGGTTTCTTTTCGTTCATGACGGCTTGCGGCGCTTGGACGAGATGATCCCGGTGTTGACGCCGCTCCAGCCGAGCTCGCCATGGAGCCGCGAATATTCGATCTTGGGACAGCGGTTCATCACCACCGCCATGCCGGCTGCCTCGGCCTTCCTCGCGGCTTCATCGTTGCGCACGCCGATCTGCATCCACACCACCGGGGCGCCTTGCTTGATGGCTTCGTCCACGATGGGCTCGGCCTCCTCGCTGCGCCGGAAGATGTCGACCATGTCGATCGGGCCTGGAATTTCGGCGAGGTTCTTATAGACCTTCTCGCCGAGGATTTCCGGCACGGAGGCCCGCGGATTGACCGGGATGACGCGATAACCCTTGCCCTGGAGATATTTCATCGCAAAATAACTCGGCCGGTTCCATTGCTCGCTGGCGCCGACCATGGCGATGGTTTTGACGCGGTCCAGAATGCCGCGCAGGTAATCGTCGCTGTAGGAATCGTGGTTCAACGGTTCTCCCATACCGGCGGGCGCTTCGCGAGGAAGGCGTCGATGCCTTCCTCGGCGTCACGCGCCAGCATGTTGGTCGTCATCACCTGGCTGGCATAGTCATAGGCCTCGGCCAGGCCCAGCTCGGCCTGGCGGTAGAACGCCTGCTTGCCGATCTTGAGCACCAGCGGCGACTTGGCGGCGATCTGCCTGGCAAGCTGGGTCGTTTCCGATTCAAGCCGGGCCTCGGGCACGATGCGGTTGACCAGGCCCCAGTCGCGCGCCTGGGACGCACCGATCATCTCGCCGGTGAGCAGCATCTCCATCGCCTTCTTGCGCGGCACCGCGCGCGACAGCGCCACCATCGGCGTCGAGCAGAACAGGCCGATATTCACGCCCGGCGTGGCGAAGCGCGCATCGTCCGCCGCCACCGCCAGGTCGCAGGAGGCCACCAGCTGGCAGCCCGCCGCGGTGGCGACGCCGCGCACTTGCGCGATCACCGGCTTCGGGAGCCTGACGATCGAGAGCATGAGCTTGGAGCATTGCGCGAAGACGCGTTCGTAAAATTGCCTGCCGGGATTGGCGCGGATCTCGCGCAGATCGTGGCCGGCGCAGAACACCGGCCCGTTGGCGGATATCACCGCCACCTTCACCGCCGCGTCCTTGGCGATGTCGTCGAGCGCCTGTTGCAGCTCGCCCATCAGCGCCACGGAAAGCGCGTTGCGCGCCGCCGGGCGGTTGAGGGTGAGATAGGCCACGCCATCCGCGGCGCGCCGCAGCACGACCGGCGCGCGGGATTCCGGACCGCTGTCGGGCTTCCCGCGAACATCCATTTCGCCCTCCTTGGCTCTCCCGGTTTCATCTCAACGCTTAACATGCTCACGATCAACGAAAATCATGCGACTGGGTCGCAGCATGGCCGGCCCATCCGCCTTGCCTTGTCCATAAGGCCGACATGTCTTATAGGTTTAGGCGTGCCCCGTATCCGCCGGGGATCAGGCATGTTTATCGAAAGAACAGGGAGGGTCTCATGAACCGTTTGTTCCGCTTCGCGGCCGCGGCGCTGTTGCTGGCTGCACCGGCCGTTTTGGCGTCTTCGGCGCAGGCCCAGGACACCATCACCATCGGCTTCACCACCTCGCAAACCGGCGCGCTCAACGTCGATTCCCTGGCGCAGCTGCGCGGCTTCGAGATGTGGCGCGACGACGTCAACGCCGCCGGCGGCATCAAGGCGGGCGGCAAGGCCTACATGGTGAAGTTCGTCAGCTACGACGACCAGTCGCAAGGCGCGCGGGTGCAGCAGCTCTACACGCAGCTCATCGTGCAGGACAAGGCGCAGTTCCTGTTCAGTCCCTATTCCTCGGGCCTGGTGGCGACGGCAGCGGTCATTTCTGAGCAATATGGCGCCTTGATGATGAGCATCGGCGGCGCCGAGTCCAAGACCTACGAGCTCGGCAACAAATACCTGTTCCAGACCTATACTCCGGCCGACCATTACCTGACCGGCGCTCTCCAAGCCCTCAAGGAAAAGAAGCCGGGCGCCACCATCGCGCTGGTCTATTCCGACGATCCATTCTCGAAGGCGGTGGCCATCGCGACGCGCGACCAGGCGCCGGCGATGGGTCTCAAGATCGTGCTCGACGAATCCTATCCGCCGGACCAGACGGATTTCAGCGCCATCATCAACAAGATCGTCTCCGCCAAGCCCGACGCGCTTCTGGGCGGCGGCCATTACCCCGACGGCGCCACCCTGACCCGCCAAATCTACGACCAGAAGGCGGGCATCAAATGGGTGACGCTGCTGGTCGCGCCTGATAGCGGCCAATTCGCGACATTGGGCGCGTCGGCGGTGGGCATCTCGGTGCCGTCACAATGGGCGCCGCAAGTGACCTACAAGCCCTCTTTCGGCCCGACCTCGGCGGTGTTCGCCCAGCGTTTCCAGGCCAAATACAACGCGCCCGCGGACTACCATTCGGCGGGCGGCTATGCCGGCGGGCTGATCTTCCAGCACGCCATCGAACAGGCGGGCTCGATCGACCCCGAGAAGGTCGCGGCAGCGCTCAACAAGATGGACGTGGTGACCCTGTTCGGTCCATGCAAGTTTTCGATCGACCCAGCGAGCCACGGCCTGCAACTGACGCACCAGATGGTGCTGACCCAGTGGCAGATGAAGGACGGCCAGTTGGTGAAGCCGGTGATCTGGCCGGCCGCCGCGGCAACGGCGCCGATCCTCTATCCAATCCACTGAACCCACAGGGAGGGAACGAAACCGTTCCCTCCCGTGCTTTTCCCCCATGTTCGGAATACTCGCTTCCATCGTCGACGGCCTGCTGATCGGCACGGTCTACGGCATGGCCGCGATGGGCTTGACGCTCATCTGGGGCGTCATGAACGTCGTCAACCTCACGCATGGCGCGATGATCGTCGCCGGCATGTTCGCGTTGTTCCTGATCGGCGACTGGCTCGGTATTTCGCCCTATGCCATCATGCCGCCGGTGGCGGTGATCGGCTTCGGCGCCGGCGTGCTGATTTATTGGCTGTCGGTGCATCGCATGATCGGGCGGCCGCCGTTGATGAGCCTGCTCTCGACATTCGCGGTCAATTTGGTGCTGATCGGCCTCGGCACGGATCTATGGGGCACGAAGCTGTTCAACATCCCGGTGTCGCTGCCCGGGCTGAGTTATGAGGGCTACACTTTCCCGGGAACCCATTTGATGGCGGCGGCGCTCACCGGCGTCATCGCCGTGCTGCTTTTTCTGTTCCTCGATAAGACGCGCTCCGGCAAGGCGATCCGCGCCGTCGCCGGCAATCGCGTGGCGGCGGAACTGGTCGGCATTCCGACCACGCGCGTGCTGGCGCTCGCCTTCGGCCTCGGCGTCGCGCTCGCCTGCGTCTCGGGTGCGCTCATCGCCACCATGTTTCCCTTCACCGTGCTGTCAGGCAACGCGTACCAACTCAAGAGCTTCGTCGTCACCATTCTGGGGGGCCTGGGCAACCCGGCGGGCGCGTTTCTGGGCGGCATCGCGCTGGGATTGATCGAGGGCCTGGCGACGCCCTTCATGCCGGTGAGCTGGACCTCGGTCATCGAATTCGTGCTGTTCGTTCTCGTCCTGATTGCCTTTCCGCGCGGCCTGTTCAATTTCACCTTCCGGCGTTCGTGAGCACGGACGTTTAAAGGCACCCATGGCTCTCCTGAATTTTTTCCGAAAACCCTTCTTCTGGGTGATCGTCGCGGTAACCGCGGCCTTCATCGCGGTGCCGCTCTGGCACAGCGACGTGGCATTGCGCGAGAGCCTGGTGCTCGCCGCCGTCTACATCATCCTGGCCAGCAATTTGAACCTGATGATCGGCTATGCCGGCTACGTCAATTTCGGCAGCATCGTGTTTTTCGGCCTCGGCGGCTATATCGGCGTCTTTCTCATCATCGACTACGGCTGGCCGCCGGCCTTGGCGGCGCTCGCGGCAGGCGCCGTGGTGAGCACGCTGGCGCTGGTTCTCGGCCTCGGCATCCTGCGGCTGCACGGGTTCTACTTCGCGCTCGCCACCATCGGCGTCAACCAGGCGGTGCAATCCTTCGTCTCGAATTTCACGCCCTGGGGCGGCGCCAGCGGCATTTATATCTCGATGAGTTCCTATCAGGCGCTGGGCGGGCCGATGAAGGCGTTGTGGACGATTTATTTCCTGCTGGTTACCGTCATGGCGGCGTCACTGCTGCTGAGCCACGGCATCAAGAGCTCGAAATTCGGACTGGGACTGCTGGCGATCGGCCAGAACGAGGACGCGGCCGCCGTGCTCGGCGTGCCGACGCCGCTCTACAAGGCCCTGGCCTACAGCGTCTCGGCCTACCTGCCGGCGGTCGCCGGCTGTCTTTATTTCTTCAAGAGCGCCTTCATCCAGCCTGTCGACGCCTTCGACCTGAGTTTCTCGACCGAGGCGGTGGTGATGGTCATGCTCGGCGGCCAAAGCACGGTGGCGGGACCGGCGATCGGCGCGTTCCTGTACGAGGAGCTGCGCGGCTGGCTCCTGACTTCGGCGACCTTTTCCAACTTCCAGCTCGTCGTCGCCGGCGCGTTGCTGCTGCTCATCGTTACGTTCGCCCCCGGCGGCGTGATGGGCTTTATCCACCGCTACTTACCCAAGACGCGGAAGATCCTCGAATGAACGCGCTCTTGGAAATCGACAATCTGAGCCTGCGCTTCGGCGGCGTGCGCGCGGTGCAGGATTTGAGCTTCACCGTGAAGGAGCGGGAGATCCTCGGCCTGATCGGCCCGAACGGCGCCGGCAAGTCCACCGTCTTCAACCTGATCGACGGCATCTATCCGCCCGACGCGGGCCGCATCCGCTTCGCCGGCCGCGACATCACCGGCGAGAAACCCTATCGCATCGTGCGCCACGGCATTGCCCGCACCCACCAGATCGTCCAGCCCCTGACCGGCATGAGCGTGCTGGAGAATTGCATGGTGGGCGCCTGTTTCGGCTACGAGAACCAGTCGTTGCGCCAATCCCGCGAGACCGCCCGCGAGGTTCTGGAATTGCTCGGCTTGGCCGATCGCGCGGACGGCGCCGCGAGCCAGCTCACCATTGCCGGCAAGAAGCGGTTGGAGTTGGCGCGCGCGCTGTGCGCCCGGCCCATGCTGCTGCTGCTCGACGAGGTGCTGGCCGGCCTCAACCCGGCCGAAATCGAGCGCATGATCGAGGTGATCCGCGGCATCCGCCAGCGCGGCGTGGCGATCCTGATGATCGAACATCTGATGCAGGCGATCATGAGCTTGAGCGACCGCGTCGTGGTGCTGAATACCGGACAGAAGCTGGCCGAGGGCTTGCCTGCCGAGGTTGCCCATGACAAGAGCGTGATCGAGGCCTATCTCGGCGATCCCAACATCGTCTCCAGCCTTCCGACCGAGCAGCCGCCATGAGCGAGGCCCTGCTCAAGGTCGAGGGGCTCGAAAGCGGCTACGGCGAGGTGCAGGTGCTGTGGGGCATCTCGCTCGCCGTGCCGCGGGGCAAGCTTGTCACCGTCATCGGCGCCAACGGCGCGGGCAAGACGACGACGCTCGCCGCCATCGTCGGCCAGCTTCGGGCGTGGAAGGGCCGTGTCACCTTCGAAGGGCTGGATATCACCGGCCGGTCGCCGCATGAAAACGCGGCGCGCGGCCTAGTCCTGGTGCCCGAAGGCCGCCAGCTCTTCGCCGCCATGACGGTGGAGGAGAACCTCGAAATGGGCGGCTATTCCAGCCGCGCCCGGAAAAAACTCGCCGAGCGGCTGGAGCGCGTCTACGCGCTTTTCCCGCGTCTGAAGGAGCGGCGGCGGCAGCGCGCCGGCACTTTCTCGGGCGGCGAGCAGCAGATGCTGGCGATCGCGCGCGGCCTGATGTCGGATCCGGATGTGCTGATGATCGACGAGTTGTCGCTGGGCTTGGCGCCGGTGGTGGTGCAGCAACTCTTCGGCACGCTCCGGACGCTCAAGCAGCAGGGCATCACCATTCTGCTGGTCGAGCAGAACGTGCATTTGGCGCTGTCGGTGAGCGACTATGCCTATGTCATCGCCGAGGGCCGGCTGTTCACCGAAGGCCCTTCGGCCAAGGTGGCGGCCATGCCGGATATCCGCCGCGCTTATCTCGGGCTGTGAACTCCCGCTAAAGCGGTGGCGGGAAGATTTCGGCTAAATACCCATCAGCTTTTCGCTCATCATGTAGCCGGTGAGCAGCAGGAATCCGAAGATCATCACCAGCCCCGCCGCCGCGGTTTCCAGGCCGCGCAAGAACAACAGGCCGCGGCCGGGCTTGGCGCGCGCGATTTTGGCGGCGACGCCGCGGGCGCCGACCGCCAGCGTGGCGATCGACGCCACCGTGATCGCGGTGCCGAGCCCCATCATGAAGGTCGAGGCGATCCCGATCCAGAACAGGCCCTGCGCCAGCGCGAACACCAGCACGATGATCGCGCCCGAACACGGCCTGAGCCCCACCGAGGCGACGGCGGCCAGCCCGCGCCGCCAGCCCCTGGGCCCGGCAAGCTCCTGCGGTTCCAGCGCATGGGCGTGCCCCCAGACGGAAGCGTCCTCTTCCGCATGGTCGTGATGATGATCGTGCGAAGGCTCCCGCGTTTCGGTCCGCAGCAATTTCAAAAACGCCAGACCCTTCACCCACGATAGACGCGCGCCGATCAGAACGATGAAGACATAGCTGACGGTTTCGATGACGTTGACGGTGTCGTCCATCATCTTGGCGGTGGCATTCAGCAGCAATGCCGCGATGGCGACGATGAGGATCGCCGTCAGCGATTGCAGCACCGCCGACGCGGCTGACAGCACGAGACCGCGGCGCCAGGTTTCGTGATTGGCGACCAGATACGAGGAAATCACCGCCTTACCGTGGCCGGGGCCGGCGGCATGGAAGATGCCGTAGATGAACGAAATGCCGAGCAAGGCATAGACCGCGCTGCCGTTCGATTTCGCGCTTCGAATGGCGCCCGACAGCATCTGGTAAAACATGGACTGCTCGGTCAGAATCCAGCCGGCAAACCCGCCGTACTCCGGCGAAGCATATCCCTGCGACGCGCCGAACGGGTCCGCCAACGCGAAGTCGAACGCCCCCGCCGCCAGCAGAATTCCGAGTGCCCCAATCGCTATCCCGGTGCAACGCAGCGCCGGCCAGGGCAGAGACGAGGTCGTGCCAATGCCGCCCGCCTTCGTGTGTCGCGTCTCGATCGGCATGTTCAACTGCAATTGACCATGATCTTGTTGGCGAAGCGCTCGCCCCAATTCTGGGCGGGGGTGAGCGAATTGAAGAACGTCTCGCCGAGTACTTTCCCTTGCGTGAAGGTGAATTTCATTTCAGGCGGCCGCTCGTACTTCATCTTGCATTGCGCCGGCGCGCCCGCCGCCGAGACCGGATTATCCTTGGCGAATTCGAAATCGACGTAAATGGTCGGGTCGTAGATTTCGATCAGCAGGTTCTTGGCCTTCACCGGCTGCTTGAACGGCAAGGTGAAGTGCAGGGTGAGCACCGTGTCGTCGTAGTCGAGCCAATAGTCGGTCGGCGGATCCGAAAGCGGGATCTTCTTGCCGTCCGCGGTGACGAAAGTGAAGTAGTCGGAATCCTTGAGCGTGTCGATATTGACCTTGGCCAGCGGGGCGAGCTCCTCACGCGTGAACACGCCCTTGGTCTTCTGGTCGAGGCCTTGGGTGGCGAAAGCCGAGTACATGTCGTCGAACGCCCAGGCATGGCGCACGCCCGTGACCGCGCCGTCCGGCGCATAGATCAGTTCGGTCTTCATCGTCACCCAGATGTGCGGATGCGCGCGCGCATGCCCGGCAAATGCGAGGCTCACCACGGCGACCAGAAGGATGCGCAGAAAAGCCGTCATGTGCCTGCCGCCATAATATGGAAAGCGAAGCAAAAGGACACTCGCTCTTTCAAACTCGGATGTAACATGTCACGTTTGTAATTATGGCCGGAAGCGGATTCCCACGCATTGTGTTCGCGCCAAACGCCGAGACTCCATTTCTTCGGCAAATTGAAGCTGGAAGCGCCATCGCTGCGATCCGATTGGGCGCGCGCCGGTTTCAGTCACTGGCTGCGAACCGGGTTCGATGGATGCAACCAGCCCTTCTGGCGTTTTTTCTGCTCGGCGGCATTCTTGTCGTGCCGAACGCGGCGCACGCGCAAGAGCGATTGAATCGCGAATTCCAAGAATGCGCCGATTGCCCGAAGATGGTGGCGATTCCAGCCGGGAAATTCATGATGGGCAGCCCGGAGACGGAGCCTGGGCGCTTCGATGTCGAGGGCCCGCAGCATGTCGTCACGATGCACGCCTTCGCGCTCGGCAAGTTCGACGTGACGAACTCGGAATTCCTCGCCTTTCTGCGGCAGACCGGCTACCAGCCAGCCCCGTGCAATCCGATCCTGGGCCTGAGCTGGAAAACGCTGGGCCACGGTCTCGCTTATACGCCGGGTCAGAGGGATCCCCCTCTCGATCCGGCGGTCTGTTTGAGCTGGAACGATGCCCAGGCCTATATCGCATGGCTGAACGATAAGGTGCGGGATCTGCCCTCGTCACCCAAGGCGCGTGAAGGGCCTTATCGCCTGCCGAGCGAGGCGGAGTGGGAGTACGCGGCTCGAGCCGGGACAATAACGGCGCGATGGTGGGGCGACGCCATCGGCACCGGCAACGCCAACTGCAACGGCTGCGGCAGCAAATGGGACGGTACGCTGATCGCTCCGGTCGGCAGCTTCGGGCCTAATCCTTTCGGCCTCTACGATATGTTGGGAAATGTCTGGGAATGGGTGAATGATTGTTGGAACGAAAGCTACGTCGGAGCGCCGAGCGACGGCAGTACTTGGACAAGTGGAGATTGCAGCAAGCACGTGCTGCGCGGCGGCTCCTGGAGCAACGTCCCCGTGTTCGTGCGCTCCGCCACGCGCAGCAGAGCCGACGTCGCGGAACGGGACTTCGACTATTCGAGCTATGCCGGTTTCCGCGTCGCCCGCACGCTCCCATGATCCTGCGGCGATCTCCGTGCTGCTCTATCACGACGCCGATCACCGCATGACTTGCCTTGAGCTGAAATCGACGATGATGTCCTTGGCGATATCGTACGCGCCGGGCGGCAAGGTCAGTGGGGACGACAGCAGCACGGCGTCGCGCGCGCTGATGGCAAAGTCGCGGTAGGCGCTGTCGGAGCTCAAGCGCGGATCGTCGACGATCTCGGCCGCGCTGATTCTGCCATCGGGCCGCAGCATGATATGGATGGCCACCACCCAGTCGCCGCACTTCAGCGTGTTGCAATCCGTATTCAAACGGCGCAGGACCTGGGCGCGGATGAAATCCTTCACGCGGTAGGTCGCATCGAGCGCCGCGGCGCTGTTGGCGCTGGCCGCCGTCACATCGGATGCGCCGGTGCCGTTCTGCTGCCGCGGGTTGGGCGGCATCGGCGGCGCGGGCTGCCGCAGCCGCGCCAGAAGTTGGAGCCGGGCGCTGAGATTATCGGTCGGCAAGGTTTGCTGTTGCGGCTTTGCGTCAGACGACGCATCGGGCTCGGGCCCTTTCAAGGGCCTGGGGACCGCCTTATCGGGCTGGTGGAGCGTGGCTTGAGGCGGCAGCGTTTGCGCGGTCGGCACGGCCTGGGTGGATTCCGGATTCATGGCTTCCCTGGCTTTCTCCTGCGGCAGCCGCGTCATATCCGGCGACGGCGGCGCAGCGTTTCTCTCGCCGAGCTGAACCAGGTTGATCGACATGATCATCTCATGCTCGGGCACGAAGCGGGGAAGACCGAGGATGAACAGCAGCGCCACCAGGGCATGCAGCAGCGACGAGCCGATAAGGCCGCCCGTCATCCGTTCTTCGCGCTCGCCGCGCGTCAGGATCGAACCGACTTTAATATGGATGCCGCTGTAAAACATTCGGAGCCTGTCCCATGCGCTCTCAAATGATGGCGCCAAGATACCCTATAATCGAACCCTTGGGGCGCGGTGTTGACGTTGCCCTGGGTCAATTCACGATATCCGGCCTGACTCAGGGTCCGCCCGGGCCGCCGGTTGGTTCCGGCCGAAACGCGGCAAGGTCGCGAACAGGTAGATGCCGGCGCTGAGGGCGGTGATCCAGAAGCTGCTGGGCCAGTCGGTATAGAAAGCCAGGGTGATCCCCAGCCAGGCTTCCAACAACGCCAATCCGGCGGAGAGCAGGAGCCCCTTTCCGAAGCCAGCCGTCAGGCGCTGCGCGGCCGCCGCGGGACCGACCATCAAGGCGAAGACCAGAAGCACGCCGACGATCTGCGCGCACTCGGCGGTCGCCAACGCCACGGTGGCCAGGAACAGCACGGAATAGAGCCGGAGCGACACGCCTTTCGCCTCGGCCAGTTCCGGCTGCAGGCTGGCAAACAGCAGCGGGCGCGAAATAACCGCGAGCGCTCCCAGGCTGACGGCGCCCAGCGCCAGGAGTATCCAGACGGTCCGGGTATCGACGGCGAGCACGTTGCCGAACAGCAGCGATGTCGCCTGCGTCGCGTATGCCGTGACGAAGTGCAAGAACAGCAGACCGAGGCCGAGCGAAAGGGCGAGGACGATGCCGATCGCCACATCGCGCTGGGCCAGGCGCTCGCCCAACAAGCCCATGCAGATGCCGGCCGCCACGGTCATCGCGACCATGCCCCAGAGCGGCGCGACGCTGATGAGCACCGCTCCCGTGGCGCCGGTAAACCCGACATGGGAAAGGGCGTGGCCCGCGAAGGTCTGTCCGCGCAGCACCAGAAAGTAGCCGACCAGCCCCGAGACGATCGAGACGATGGTTGCCGCCGCGAAGGCGTTCTGCATGAAGTCGTATTCAAGCATCGTGCTGGTGCGCTCCCTGTGGGTCGTGCGTGTGCGCGGACCCGTTTTCGTGGCGATGCACGTCGCGTTCCACGTCGTGGCCGCCGGACATGACGAAGATCCGGTCTTTCAGGCGGACAACGTCGATTTCGGAGCCGTAGAGGCGCGACAGCACCGGCCCCGTGATCACTTCATCGACGGTGCCGAGCGCCGCTTGCCTCCGGCCGAGATAAAGCACGCGGTCAAGCGCGCCGAGCAGCGGGTTGAGTTCGTGGGCAGTGAACAAGACGGCGATCCCGAGTTCGGCCTGGAGCGATTTCACCAGTTCCACCACCTCGCGTTGATAATGCGGGTCGAGGCTGTGCAACGGCTCATCAAGCAGCAGCAATCGCGGACGGCCGAGCAGCGCCTGAGCCAGCAGCAAACGCTGTTTTTCTCCTCCGGACAACTCCGCCAGCGGGCGTCGTGCCAGCTCGCGTGCCCCGACCAGATCGAGAACGCGATCGACTTCGGCGCGGGCATCCTTGCCCGGAAACGGCATGCCCAGAAGATGGCCATCGACAACCCTGGCTATGAAGTCCCAGCCGCTCAAGCGTATGGATCCGGCGGCGGCGCTGCGAACCTGCGGCATATAGCCGATCGCCGGGTTGCCCCGCGCGGCAGGATTGCCGAGCACCCGAATGCTTCCTCGGCTTGGCGGCAGCAGGCCAAGAACGGCGCGCATCAATGTCGTCTTTCCGGAGCCGTTCGGCCCGAGCACGCCGACGAACTCGCGGGCCGATATCTCCAGGTTGACGCCTTCCAGCACGACCCGGCCGCCGAGCGTCAAGGTCACGTCGCGGAACTCGATCGCGTTCATGGGGGCAACGCTCGATCCACGGCGTCGAGCTCGCTTTGCATCCAGGACTGATAGTCCTTGCCGGCAGGCTCGGTCTCGGCCGCCCCGACCACGGGGATTTGCGCCGCTCTGGCGATCCTCGCCATCCGTTCGGCGGTCGGGTCCGAAGCCTGGCTGTTGTAGATCAGCAGCCTGACTCGATGCGTCTTGAGATCGTTCTCGAAGGCGGCGATGTCCGAAGCGCTGGGTTCGGTGTTGTTCATCACGGCAATCTGGAAGGACCGGTTTCTCACCTCCATGTCGAGCGCGTCGAGCATATAGCCGAATACCGGTTCCGTGGCCGTGACCGGCGTGCCGGCCAGGCGCCGGCGGAGTTGGGAGATTTTGGCCTGGATCGGCTTCACGGAATCCTCGAAACGCGCCAGGCGCTGCTCGTATCCGGCCTTGTTGGCGGGGTCATCCGCAATCAGGGTTTTGCAGAGGGTTTCCGCCAGCGCCAGCATGGTGGCAGGGTCGTACCAGATATGCGGATTGTCGCCGGTCTTTTTGCCGATCAAATCGGCGACCACGATCGTCTTGCGATCGGCCGAGCGGGCGGCCTTGAGCATCTTCTCCATCCACGGATCGTAATCGATGCCGTTGTAGATGATGATCCGGGCGGCCGAGACCTCCCGGCCCACGGCAGGACTCACCTCGAACAAATGCGGGTCCTGGTCGGGGTTGCTGAGGATGCTGGTCACTTTCACGTCCGGACCGCCAATCTGCTTGGCGATGTCGCCGTAGAAATTCTCCGCGGCGACGATGGCGACCGGCCGGGCCGTCTGCGCGAGCGCCGGCGTCGCGAACAAGGCCGCAAGCACGGCCAAGACGGAGAACTTTTTTATTCCGATCACTGGCGCCTCCGGCGCGGATTCCGCGCCGTCCGGCAGTTGCGGCAGACGCCGCTGAAAACGATGTTGTGCTCGGATATCGCCGCTCCGGTGCGCGCTTCGAGCGCGGCGAAGGTGTTGGCACGGACGACGCAAGGCATGGGAACGAGTTCGTCGCAGCGCGTGCAATGCAGGTGGTCGTGATGCGCGCCGGCCTGCTCGAAGCGGGCGCGCCCATCCTCGAGCATGAGCTTGCGGACGGCGCCTTCGGCGGCCAGTTTCTCGGCAGCGCGGAACACCGACGAAAAATCCGCGGCCGCGCCGTTGCGGGCAAGCCCGGCCTGAAGCTCCTCGAGCGTCCAGGCGTGATGCTTGCCACGCGTCATCAGCCCGACCAAGGCGGCGGGGATGCGGGATTTTCGCGCCATGAAAAAGAGATAGCTCGCGGCGGCGAATAACGCAAGTAACTTGCGGCACATAACGCAAGTAACTTGCAGAACGCGGCAACCCTCCGTAGGCTTGCAAAGCCGGATCGGCTCTCCGGTCCGGCGGGCGCTTGCCAAGCCGCGCTTTCATGCGCGCGCGCTTTCGCTCGCGATCTCATGAATGAGGGGGAACAATATGATGCGCAGAATTTCTCGGCTGCTATTCGCCGCGTTGTTTGGTTTGGTGATGAGCACGACGGCGGCTCTAGCCGCGCCGCCAGCTGACACGGTCGAAGGCATCGCCAAGGACGCGCTCAACCGGCCCTTGGCCGGCGTCAGCCTGAAGCTCGAGGCGCCCGACGGCAGCGTGGTGGCGCGCGCCACCACCGGGCCGGATGGCGACTTCAGCCTCACTAAGATTCCGCCGGGCGTCTATTCGCTGATCGGCGACAAGGACGGTTTCGAGACATCGACCACGGTGGTGAATCTTCAGGCCGGGAGCGGGACGGCGTTGAACCTGACGCTCGCCTCCAAATCGGCGCTCAATCTCGCCGTGATCGCCCAGCGGCTGGACCAGGCCCGCATCGGCATCCAGACGCGCACCGGTGCCTCGACCTACACCCTCACCAACCAGGCGGTCCAAAACATGCCGGGCGGCGAGAACGCGCCGATCAGTCAGGTCATGCTGCAAGCGCCGGGCGTCAACGAGGACAGCCTCGCCAACAGCGGATTCCACGTGCGCAACGAGCATTTAAACGTGCAATACCGCATCGACGGCGTCGCGCTGCCGGAAGGCGTCAGCTTCTTCGGCCAGAGCCTGAGCACGCGTTTCGCCAGCTCGGTGCAACTCATCACCGGCACGCTGCCGGCGGAATACGGCTTGCGCACGGCGGGCATCATCGACATTCAGACCAAGAGCGGGCTGTTCGAGCCGGGCGGCTCGGTCGACGTCTATGGCGGCAGCTACGACACGGTCAATCCGAGCGCCGAATATGGCGGCTCGGCCGGCGGCTATAATTACTATTTTGCCACCGATAATCTGCAAAGCGGCCACGGCCTCGAAAATCCGACGCCCAATTACAACGCCATTCATGATGATACGTTGCAGACCCATGGCTTCGGCTATGTCGACAAGATCATCGACGCGTCGAGCAAGCTGAGCCTGATCGGCGGCCTCTTCAACGGCCAATTCCAGATTCCGGACAATCCCGGTCAGACGCCGATGGGTCCGGCCACCATCAGCGGTATCCCCAACACCGCCTGGAATTCCGGCATGCTCAACGAGCACCAGAACGAGGGTAGCTATTTCGGCGTGATCTCATATCTTCAATCTCGCCAGGATATCGACTTCCAGATTTCGGCCTACGACAAATACAGCACGCTACATTTCCATCCCGACATCTACGGCGATCTCGCCTTCACCGGCATCGCTCAGGACGCACTGCGACAGAGCCTGGTCAACGGCCTCCAAGCTGAGGGCGCCTACAAGGCGATCATCAACCACACGCTGCGCGCAGGATTGATCGTCACCGGCGAAAAGGCCTGGTCCGACACCAATAACTGGGTCGAAATCACCGGGGGCACGCCGCCGTCGGGCTGCACCATTAGCGATACGCCGTGCCAGATCGCCGACAACCATCAGAAGACCGGCTGGACTTACAGCACCTATCTCCAGGACGAATGGAAGGTATTGCCGGACGTGACCGTCAATTACGGCGGGCGTTTCGACGTGGTGAACGCCTATACCCAGGAGAACCAGATCAGCCCGCGGCTCAACACGGTGTGGAACGCCACGCCATCGACCACGGTGCATGCCGGTTACGCCAATTATTTCAGTCCGCCGCCTTTCGAGTTGATCTCGACCACGAGCGTCAATCTCTTCAACAACACCACCGCGGCCTTTCCCTCCAGCCAGAATTCGCCGGTCAAGGCCGAACGCGACCAGTATTTCGACACCGGGGTGGAGCAGGAGTTCTTGCCCGGTCTCAAGGCCGGCCTCGACGTTTATTACAAATATTCGCGCAACCTGATCGACGAAACCCAGTTCGGATCGCCGGTAGTGCTGACACCGTTCAACTATCACGTGGGTTTCAACCGCGGCGCCGAACTCACCACCTCCTACGATCATGGGCCGTTCTCGTTCTACGGCAATCTGGCAATCGCCCAGCAGAAGGCCGAACAGATCACCTCGGCCCAGGCCAATTTCACGCCGGCCGATCTCAGTTATATCGCCTCGCATCTGGTCAACACCGATCACAGCCAACGCATGACCGCCTCGGCGGGCATGTCCTATCTGTGGCTCGGCACGCGCTACAGCATCGATATCATCGCCGGCACCGGCGTACGTTGCGCCTGTTCCACCGGCGACAATTTCAACGAGGGCACGGTGCCGTCCTACGAGCAGGTCAATCTCGGCGTCTCGCATCGGTTCGCGGACGCGCCGGGCGGGCCTTTTACCGTGCGCCTCGACGTCATCAATGCACTCGACGAGACCTATCTCATTCGCGAGCAGACCGGCGTCGGCATCGCCGGTCCGCAATACGGGCCGCGCCGTTCGGTCTTTGCCGGTTTAAGCAAGGAGTTCTAGTCCATGGGTGACTTATTCGAGACGCTTTCCGCCGGCGGGGTGATGATCTATCCGCTGCTGCTGCTGGCCGTGATCGCGGTGGTGGTGGTGCTGGAAAAAGGTTTCGTCTTCGCCAAGCGGACGAATCTTTCGCCGGGTCTGTTGACCCTGATCGAAACCTACGGCTTGGCCTGGGAGGAGCTTGGGCGCGAACTTGGCGCGCTCGACGGGCGCAATTATTTCGGCGGCTTCTTCCGCGCCATCCTGGACAACCACACTCGTCCGGCCTGGTGGGTGGAATCGCGCGCCGACGACGAGGCCAGCCTGATCGAAAAGGCCTTGGGACGGTGGCTGTGGGTGCTCGAAACCATCGTCACCGCCGCGCCGCTCATGGGCCTGTTGGGCACCATCGCCGGCATGATTCGCGCCTTCAGACTGTTCGGCAATCAGGGCCTGGTCGATCCCAGCGGCGTCACCGGCGGCGTGGCCGAAGCCTTGATCGCCACCGCTCTGGGCCTGCTCATCGCCTTGATCGCCCTCTTCGCCTTCAATTATTTCTCCTACCGCCAGGCCCTGGTGATGGACGAGATGGAGCGGCTGGGCACGCGGCTCATCGACCGCATCCGGCTCGACGAGAGCGGAGACAAGCCATGAAGTTGCGCAAGTCCCGCCCGCGCAAGCGCGGCCGCATCGAGATCATTCCCATGATCGACGTGATGTTCTTCCTGCTGGCGACGTTCATGCTGGCTTCGCTCAGCCTGCAGAACCTGCATTCGCTCGCGGTCAACCTGCCGCGCGGGGAATCGACGCCGCTCCAGGCCAAGAAATCGGTGACCCTGACCGTGACCAAGAACGGCGACATCCTGCTCAATCAGATCGGGGTGACGCTCGACACGCTGACGGCGGCGCTGCAATCGCTCATGGCCGGCCCGGACACCAATATCATCGTTGCCGCCGACAGCGCCGCGCCCAGCGGCATCGTGGTGCAGGCGATGCTGCGCGCGCGCGCCGCCGGCGCCGAGCATTTCCTGTTCGCGGTCAAGCATGAGTAGAGCGGCCGATCTCCGCTATTACGACGAGCCCTGGCAAAGGCTGCGATGGAACGTGCCGGCGGCGTTGCTTTTAACCGGCCTGGCGCTGCTGGCATTCCTCTGGGTGCTGGCGTGGCAGCCGAGCCCGCCTTTGCTGCCGCCAGCGATCGAGGTCGAGGTGATCGAGCAACCGCCTGCGCCGCCGCAAGCCGCGCCCTCGTTGCCGCGCGCGCACGCGGTCGTGCCCAAACAGACGCCGACGCCACCGCCGCCGCAACCGCAACAAGCCGCGCCGGCGCGCCCGGTCAATAGCGGCAATATGGGCGCGCGCGCGCTTTATCAGCCGATGCCGGAAATTCCCGACAGTTTGCGCAGCCGGAACATCGATTTGGTCGCGGTGGCGCGTTTCCGCGTCGCCGCCGACGGTTCCGCCCAGGTGGAGCTGATCGAGGCTACGCCCGAGCCCACGCTCAATAGCGCGCTGCTCGACACGTTGGCGAAATGGCAGTTTTTCCCGGCGATGCATAATGGACGCCCGGTGGCGTCCATCATCGACATCCGGATTCCGATTTCAGTTAAATAGAAAGATTGCGCGGCGGATTCAGCCGTCGACGGCAGCGATGCCCAGGATTACCAGTTCGAGCTCGGAACCGTGCTTGAGATCGCCGGATTGCCGAAGAATTGCTGCTGCAGCGCCGGCGACATGCTGTAATTGTTTCCGGAGCCGCCGCTGAACGTCATGGTCGTGCTGCCGAAATGCATGACGCTCGAGCTGGCGTTGCCGCCGCCGGTGAGGTGCTCGGCCATCGCGTCGGTGGTGGCGTCGGGATCCGCGAAGCGCGGCGTGCCGTCGGAATTGGTGCCCGTGTGCTGTATTTCCCAGGCGAAAGCAGCGGGCGCGATCATCACCGAAGCCGCCACCAATGCCGCCAGCCAAAATCCCTGCCGCATGATCGTCCCCATCCGCCAAAGCCAAACCGATATCGGATTATAGGGCGAAAATCGCGCTTTTCACCACCCCCGTCGAATAAAAGGCTAAAATAAAAGACAGGGTGCTTTGGCGCCGAAGGCCGATCCCGCGGGCTTGGGGCCGGGCTGCCGGAGCGCTTGGAAGCAGCATCGCGACGCGACATAGTGCGCCGGGTTAAACTCTCGTCCCATATAGTCTAAAAAGCTCAAGAACAGGGGTTTTTCGATGGAACTATCGCCGGTCGCCGAGGCCGACCGCGCCGCCCGTATCTGGCAGGGCGCGGCGAGGGGGCCGGTGCGCCTGGGCAGCGACACGCACAAGGCGATGTTCAGCCAGATGCTGCTCGACACCTTCAATCCCTACAAGCCCGCGGTGATCGATTGGCCCAAGCTCGACGACGACGCGCGCAACCGGCTGGTCGGCCTGCCGATCTGGGATATCGCGGTGCAGACCGAGGGCAAGGCCAAGCTGCGCGTCTTGACCTATGGCGAACAGGTCGCCGACCCGCTGTTGCACAAGGCCATCGAATTGAACGGCTTCGAGGAAGGCCGGCACAAGGAGGTGTTGGCCAACATGGTCCAGGCCTACGGCATCAAGCTCGCGCCCGAGCCGCCCTACGAAAAGCCGCGCGACCCGGAATGGGCCTTCATGGTGACGGGCTACAGCGAATGCATCGACAGCTTCTTCGCCTTCGGCCTGTTCGAAGTGGCCAAGCGCTCGGGCTTCTTCCCGCCCGATCTGGTCGACACCTTCGAGCCGGTGATGCAGGAGGAGGGGCGGCACATCTTGTTCTTCGTCAACTGGATGGCATGGCATAAGCGCAACATGAAGTGGTGGCGCCGGCCATGGTTCGCGCTCAAGGTGCTCGGCGTGTGGGCGTTTCTGATCTGGGAGCGCATCGGCATCGCGCGCGGCATCGGCAGCGTGCCCGACGCCGACAACAACTTCACCGTCACCGGCAGCAAGTCGGTCGGGGTCGATATCGACACCGCGGAGCTGATGGACATCTGCCTTGCCGAGAACGACCGCCGTCTCGACGGCTACGACACGCGCCTGCTGCGGCCGAATTTCGTGCCGCGGATGGTGCGGCTGGCACGATTCTTCATGGGCAAGAAGAACGACATCGCCATCGGCTCCGAGGCGCACAAGGAGGCGTTCTGCCGCCACTTCAAGGAGACCTATCAGGATTACGACCCCGAGACCTTGCCCTGGTCCGAACTCGACGAAGCGGCCTTGAAGCGCCTGCGCTCGGTGCCGTTCTGGCAGGAAGTGCTGCATACGGAAAAGCGCGCCGGCGCCATCGTCAAAGCCTTCACCGAGACCATCGACGATCCGGTGGTAAAGGACGCCGTGGCGCTGCAAGGCTTCGAGGAGGCGCGCCACGCCGATCTTCTCCGGGTGATGATCAAGCGTTATGGCATCGACGCGCCGGAAACGCCCCTCGAACCCTTGTCGCCGGACATCGAGACCGCGTTCAAGGATTTCGGCTATGGCGAGTGCGTCGATTCCTTCCTGGGATTCGGCGTATTCAAGATCGCGAAAGAGGCGGGCTTCCTGCCGGATTCCATATTCGCGATCTTCGACCGGCTGATGTACGAGGAAACGCGCCACATCGTCTTCTTCGTCAACTGGATGGCCTATCACGAGATGCGCCGGGGCCATGCATCGACCTGGCGCCGCGGCCTGACCTCCTTGCGCTATTATTACCGCGCGTTGAAGCGCCTGGTCGGCACGGCGCGGCGCGGCGCGCAGCTCAATGACGGCAAGGATTTCTCGGCGACGCAGGCCAGCGTCTTCCTCGAGGGCTTCACCTTCCGCCGCTTCCTCGAGAATTGCTACGGCGAGAACGCAAGGCGCATGAAGGAATTCGATCCGGGATTGCTGCGTCCGAGCTTCCTCCCCAAGCTTGGCGCGGTGGCGCTGTCGAGCCTGCGGCTGTGGAGCTTCCGCGCGTCATGAAGCTGGCCGCGATCCTCGCCGCGGTCGCCGGTATCATCCTCGGCACCTGCGTCGTCGGGTATTACGGCTTCGGCGCGGTGACCGATGCGTTGCTGGCGATCGGCTGGGGCGGCTTCGCCATCGTTTGCCTCTATCATCTCGCGCTCTTCGGCGTGCTGGGATTGTCCTGGTGGGTGATCGTGCCCAAGCATCGCGCGGCCAAGCCCCGGATCTTCGTCCTCAGCCGCGCCATCCGCGACGCCGGCTCGGATGTGCTGCCGCTGTCGCAGATCGGCGGTTTTGTCATGGGCGCGCGGGCGGCGACGTTGCTCGGTCTCGCCGGTCCGGTCGCCATCGCCACCACCGTGGTCGATGTCACCGTCGAGATGCTGGCGCAGCTGGGATATACCGGGCTGGGATTGGGATTGCTGCTCTATGCGCGGCCCGGCACCAAACTCGCCTACGGCGTCGCCGCCGCGATCGTGGTGACATTGGCCGCCGTCATCGCCTTCATCGTGGCGCAGCACCGCGCGTTCGACTTGTTCGAAGGCTTCGCCCGGCGCATCGCCCATCAATCGCTGCCCGCGGCAACCGCGCGCATGCGGCCCGTTCAAGACGCGATTCACGCCTGCTATCGCCACCCGCCTGGCCTAATGCAGGGTTTTGCGTTGCATCTCGCCGGCTGGATCGCCAACGGCATCGAGGCCTGGATCGCGCTTTTGCTCATGGGCGTGCCAATCGGCCTGGCGGCGGTGCTGACCATCGAAAGCCTGCTCTATGCCGCGCGCAGCGCCGCCTTCTTCGTGCCCAACGCGCTGGGCGTGCAAGAAGGGGTCTATGTCATGCTGGGCTCGCTCTTCGGCCTGCCGCCCGAAACCATGCTCGCGCTCTCGCTGTTGAAGCGCGCGCGCGACATCTTCATCGGCGTGCCGATGCTGCTCCTCTGGCAGGGGCTGGAAAGCGGGCGGCTGTGGAAGCGCCGCGCGCGTCCGGCCTCGGTTGCCGAATAAACGATGTCGCGCATCACCGCCGCTGAATTCGACGCGATCTTGCGCGCGGGCGCGCCCTTCGCCGCCGCCTTGGGAGTCGAGACGGTGGAATTGTCGCGCGAGCGCGCGGTGTTCCGGCTGCCCTATCGCGCCGATTTCCAACGCCCCGGCGGCACCATCAGCGGGCCGATGATGATGGGACTGGCCGATCTCGCCATGTATGGCGCGGTGCTGGCGGCGGTCGGGCCGGAAGAACTCGCCGTCACCACCAATCTCAACATCAACTTCCTGCGCAAACCGCCCCCGGCGCCGCTGATCGCCGAGGCGCGGCTGCTGAAATTAGGCAAGCGCCTGGCGGTGGGCGAGGTCGAGCTTTATTCCGAGGGCGATACCGAGATGGTCGCCCATGTCACGGCGACCTACTCGCTGCCGCCCAAGCCCGACGGAGCCAAGGACGGGGATAACGACGGCGAATAGGGTATCAAAATACCTCACCGCAAGCGCTTGACGCAGCAGGGCTTGGCCATTAGGGTGCGCGACCTCGCCCGCATCCCGCCCGGAACCCTGTAGACATCGCATGCAAACCGTTTCGCTCACGCCCAAGGATCTGAACAAGAAGTGGCTGCTGATCGACGCCACCGGGCTGGTGCTCGGCCGGCTCGCCAGCATCATCGCCATGCGGCTCAAGGGCAAGCACAAGCCGAGCTACACCCCGCACATGGATTGCGGCGACAACGTCATCGTCGTCAACGCCGAGAAGGTGGCGCTCACCGGCAACAAGGCGAAGCAAAGCCTCAACCGGCACTACACCGGCTATCCCGGCGGCTTGAAGGAAATCACCAAAGGCACGATCCTGGCCGGCGCGCATCCCGAGCGCGTGATCGAGAAGGCGGTGGAGCGCATGATGCCGCGCGGACCGCTCGGCCGGCAGATGATGAGCCATCTCTTCGCCTATAAGGGCCCGAGCCACCCGCACGAGGCGCAACAGCCGCAACCGCTCGATGTCGGCGCGATGAACCGGAAGAACAAGAGGTAGACATGGCCGAACCGAACCAGCCCAACCCGCCCGCCAATCAGCCGGGCCTGGGCGGATTGCGCGAGGCGATGGCCGCGACTCAGGTGGTGCGCGTCAAGCCGGCCGTTTCCGCGACCGCCGCCGCGCCGGCGCCGGGCGAGGAAGCCAAGCCCAAGCTCGATGCGCAAGGCCGGGCTTACGCCACCGGCAAGCGCAAGAACGCGGTGGCGCGGGTCTGGATCAAGCCGGGCAAGGGCGCCATCAACGTCAACGGCAAGGACAGCCCGGTCTATTTCGCGCGGCCGGTGCTGCGCATGTTGCTGAACCAGCCCTTCGTCGTGACCCAACGGGTGGGACAATTCGACGTCATCTGCACCGTCATCGGCGGCGGCCTTTCGGGCCAGGCCGGCGCGGTGCGTCACGGCATCAGCAAGGCGCTCACCTATTACGAGCCGGGGCTGCGCCCGGCGCTCAAGGCCGGCGGCTTCCTCACCCGTGACAGCCGCGTGGTCGAGCGCAAGAAATACGGCCGCGCCAAGGCGCGACGCAGCTTCCAATTCTCGAAACGGTAACCGCGGAACCCGATTTTGCATGCGAAAGGGGCATCCGTCGGGATGCCCCTTTTGTTTTTGGCTTCTGTTATTATCTTGTCGAGGTTTCGAGATGGCCACGATGGCACCCAAGGTTTTCATCGACGGCGAGGCCGGCACCACCGGCCTCCAGATTCACCGGTGGCTCAAGCCGCGCCGGGACCTCGAACTCGTCTCCATCGATTCCGCCCGGCGCAAGGATGCGGGCCTGCGCCGCGATCTGCTGAATGGCGCCGATCTGGTGATCCTGTGCCTGCCCGACGATGCCGCGCGCGAAGCGGTGCGGCTCATCGAGCGCAACGATGTCCGCGTCATCGACGCCTCGACCGCCCATCGGACCGAGCGCGGCTGGACCTACGGCTTTCCCGAGATGTCCAAGGAGCAGCGCGCCGCCGTCGCGAATTCCCGGCGCGTCGCCAATCCCGGCTGCTATCCGACCGGATTCATCGGCCTGGTGCGGCCGTTGGTGGAGGCGGGGCTCGTGCCGAAGAACTGGCCGGTCACGGTCAACGCCGTCTCCGGCTATAGCGGCGGCGGCAGGAGCATGATCGCGGAATTCGAGGATAAAGCGGCGCCCAATTACACCACGGCGCCTTATCGCATATACGCGCTCAACCTCGCGCACAAGCATGTGCCCGAGATGCAAATGCATGCCGGACTTGCGCATCCTCCCGTCTTCGCGCCCGCCGTCGGCCGCTACGCGCAGGGCATGATCGTCGAGGTGCCGCTGCAGCTCGACGCGCTGCCTTCTGCGCCGAATTTCAAGGATTTGCACGCGGCGCTGGCGCGCTCCTATGTGGGCGAGCGCTTCGTCGAAGTTGCGTCGCTTGAAGAGGCGGCTTCGCTCAAGACGCTCGAGCCGGAAGGGCTCAACGGCACCAACCGCATGAAGCTCTACGTTTTCGGCTCGGACGCGGCGCGGCAGGCGCGGCTGGTGGCCCTGCTCGACAATCTCGGCAAGGGCGCATCGGGCGCCGCAGTGCAGAACCTCAACCTCATGCTGGGCCTGCCGGAGCAAAGCGGGCTCGAGGAGCCGCTGCGGCCCTATCCGCCCGAACGCACCATCACATAAGTCCCCGGTGCGTCGGCCAAGGGTTTCAGTTTTCCGTCTCCCGGCTTGCGCGCGGCCACGTCGCCGCCCGAATATTGCGACACCCATGCGTTCCAGTCGGGCCACCACGAGCCGTCATGGGATTGGGCGCCCTTCAGCCAGTCATCCGGGCTGGGCGGCAGAGTGTCGTTGCGCCAATGGCCGTATTTGGATTTACCCGGCGGATTGACGACGCCGGCGATGTGGCCCGAAGCGGCCAGCACGAATTTGACCGGGCCGGAATAAAGCTGGGTCGCGGCATAGGTGGATTTCCACGGCGCGATGTGATCTTCCTTGGTCGAAAGGATGAAGCACGGCGTCTTCACCTGGCGCAGGTCGATCGGCACGCCGGCCAGAGTAATTCCGCCCGGCTGCACCAGCTTGTTCTCCTGGTACATGGTGCGCAGATAAAAACCATGCATCGCCGCCGGCATGCGCGTTGAATCGCTGTTCCAATACAACAGATCGAAGGGGAAGGGCTCCTTGCCGAGGAGGTAATTGTTCACGACGAAGGACCAGATCAGATCGTTGGCGCGCAGCATGTTGAAGGTGGTCGCCATGTCGGCGCCTTCGAGAAATCCGTGCTTCTTCATGCGCTCTTCGAGCGAGGCCAGCTGTTCCTCGTCGATGAACACGGACAATTCGCCCGCTTCCTTGAAATCGACCATCGAGGCGAAGAAGGTCGCGCTCTTGGCGCGGCTGTCGCCTGTCGCCGCCATATAGGCGAGCATCGCCGCCAGCAGCGTGCCGCCGAGGCAATAGCCGATCAAGTTGACCTCTTTTTCGCCGGTCGCCTGCTCGATGGAGTCGAGCGCGGCCAGCGGCCCATCGAGCAGATAGTCGTCAAAGGTCTTGGCCGCAAGCTTGCCGTCGGGATTGACCCAGGAGATGACGAAGACGGTGTGGCCCTGCTCGGTCGCCCATTTGACGAAGGAATTTTTGGGGCGCAGATCGAGAATGTAAAACTTGTTGATCCAGGGCGGCATAATCAGCAGCGGCGCGCGTTTGACCTGGGCCGTGACGGGATCGTATTGGATCAATTCGATCAGGTCGTTGCGGAACACGACCTTGCCCGGCGTCACCGCCAGGTTCTTGCCCACCTTGAAGGACTCCATGTCGGTCATCTTGATCATGAGGCGGCCCTTGCCGCGCTCGAGATCGTTCAGCATGTTCTGGAGGCCCTTGACCAGATTTTCGCCGCCGCTCTCGATGGTGGTGCGCAGCACCTCGGGGTTGGTGGCGATGAAATTGGTCGGCGCCATGGCATCGACGAATTGGCGCGTGTAGAAATCCACTTTGCGCGCGGCCTTTTCGTCGAGCCCGTCGGTCGCCTTGATGGTGGTTTGCAGCCAGCGCGCGGTCAGCAGGTAGCTCTGCTTGATGTAATCGAACAGCGTGCTTTCCTGCCACGCCGGATCCTTGAAGCGGTAATCGTCGGATTCGGGCTCGGCCACCGGCGCGGGATTGCCGCCGATGAAGCGCTCGGCCGTGCTCTGCCACAGCCGCATGTAATCCTGCCACAGCGAGAGATGCGCCTCGACCATGCGCCCGGGATCGCTCATCAGCCGCTGCGTCATCTCGAGAAAGGCGGCGCCGATATTGAGCGGATCGGCCATGCCCGCACCGGCTCCTTCCGCCTGGCGGGCGAGGAATTCCGATACCAGGCGCTGACTCTTTTCCGCGATTTCGGCCATGGATTTGGCCCAGACAGCGGGATCGGGAAGCTTCATCTCGGGCGGGCCGGAATCGGTCATGATCGTCAGGGGCTATACTCTTGTATCCGGCGCGCGGAAAGCATTGCGCGGCGGGCGGTTGGCGCTTTAATACAGCAGCGGGAAGCCGCGCGCAGTATCCTTTTCGGCGAGCAATTCACCGGGATGGCACTGCCTTTATGTGGTATTTGTATGTTATGCGACTGGTCGAAGACATTCATGTGAAGGCTGTGGGACGGGCGGCTGTCTCCAGGTTTTGCCGCTCCGCGGCGGGGCAGTTTTGCCGCTCCGCGGCGGGTTTTGCCGTAGTCGGGCTGCCGCTGTGGCTTGCCGCTTGCTCGCATGTGCCCGAAGCGATCAATCCGGTGGCCTGGTACCGCGACATCTCAGGCAACTCCAGTAGGGACGTCAAGGACCAGGAGGGCCGCAACCAGCAAAATCTCGCGGCCGGCGGCGACAAGGCCTATCCCAATCTTGCCACCGTGCCCGATGAGCCCGACCGCGTGCTCAGCGGCATCGACCGCGACAAGCTTCAGGAAAGCCTGATCGCCGACCGCAACAACGCCAAATACACCCGCGACCAGCTTGAGGCCGGACGGGCGGCCGGCCCCGGCACCGCGTCATCGGCCCCGGCACCGCAGCCGGAGAGTCAAGCGGACGCCGCGCCTACGCCAGCCCAGCAATCCGCCATGGTTCCGCCCGTCGCCGCGGGCCAGTCCATCCAAACCAGTCCGGTCCCGGCTCCGGCGCCGTTGAAACCGGCCGCGCCCACGGCGCAAAACCGCCAGAATGGCGGTGAGCAGCTGCCCGCGGAATCCTCGCTGCAAACTCCCGAAGTGCGCTCCGTACCACAGGGCGAGGCGCCGCCGCCGCCGCCGGCGCCGGCGAATAGTCCCCAGCCGCCCGCGGCTTCGCCGGCGCCGGTGAAGAGCGCGGCGGCGAATCCAGTCCAGCTCACTCCGCCTCCCGCCGCGGCGCGGCAAATCCAAACCCCTCCCGCGGAGCGGCCGGCGCAGTCAACTCTCGCCTTGCGCACGCCGAACGGCTCTGGAAGGGCCATGTCGGTTTCGGTCGGCGACATCACCTTCGCCACCGGCTCGGCCGCGCTTCCCGCCGCGCATACCGGCCCGTTGAGCGATATCGCCGGACTCTACAAGCAAGCGGGCGGGCGCATTCGCGTGGTCGGCCATGCCGAACAGGGCACCGGCGGCGATGCCGTGCAGCAGCAGGTGGCGAGCCTCGATCTGGCGCTCGATCGCGCCAACGCCGTGGCCCAAGCCTTGGCGGCGCTGGGCGTGCCCGCCAACGCGATTTCGGTCGAGGCCGCCCCTTCGCATGGCGGCAGCGAGTTGCCGCGCGCCGAAGTGTTCATGGAGTATTGATCGCCGGACAGGCGATTAACTCGACTCGGAGCCTTGCCAAAAACTGTCGCCAGTCGCGGATTCCAGGGGTACAAACGGCTCCCTAGGGAGATCCGCGTGAAACCGCCTTTGAAAATCGCCATCGCCGGGCTCGGCACCGTCGGCACCGGCGTCGCCCAGTTGCTTGCGCGCAACGGCGATCTCATCGCCGGCCGCGCCGGGCGCCGGATCGAGCTCCGCGCCGTGCTGGAGAAAGACCGCAAGCGCGATCGCGGCGTCGATCTGTCGAAGCCGAAATGGCACGAGGGTTTTCGCGAGCTCGCCGCCGATCCCGGCGTCGATGTGGTGGTCGAGCTGATCGGCGGCACCGAAGGCGTGGCGCTTGATCTGGTCAAGGCCGCGCTAGCCGCCGGCAAGCATGTCGTCACCGCCAACAAGGCCATGCTGGCGCATCACGGCAACGCGCTTGCCGATCTGGCGGCGAAGCAGGGCGTCGCCTTGGCCTTCGAGGCGGCGGTCGCCGGCGGTATTCCGATCCTCAAGGCGCTGCGCGAGGGCCTGGCCGCCAACACCGTCAAGCGGGTCTATGGCATCCTCAACGGCACCTGCAACTATATCCTGACCCAGATGCGCGACAGCGGCTGCGACTTCGGCGATGTGCTGAAGGAAGCGCAGAAGCTGGGTTATGCCGAGAAGGATCCGGGCTTCGACATCGACGGCGTCGACACCGCGCACAAGCTCGCGCTCCTGGCGGCGGTCGCCTTCGGCGGTGCCGTGGATTTCAAGGGCGTGTTTGTCGAGGGCATCCGTCATGTCTCGGCGCTCGATATCGAGTTCGCGAAAGAACTGGGTTATCGCATCAAGCTTCTGGGCCTGGCGCGGCTGACCGAGCATGGGCTGGAACAGCGCGTGCATCCCTGCATGGTGCAGGATTCGGCGCCGATCGCGCATGTCGAGGGCGTGTTCAACGCCGTGGTGGTCGAGGGCGATTTCGTCGGCCGGGTCATGCTCGAAGGCCGCGGCGCGGGCGCCGAGCCCACGGCTTCCGCCGTCGTCGCCGACCTGATCGACATCGCCATGGGCCGCGCCGGGCCGGGACTCAAAAATCCGGCGGTCCGGCACAAGACCGCGCCGATGGCGCGGCACAAGGGCGCCTATTATTTGCGGCTGATGGTGCTGGACCGGCCGGGCGTGATCGCCGACGTCGCCGCCGCCTTGCGCGACGAAAAGGTGTCGATGGAGCAGATGATCCAGCGCGGCCGCGGGCCCGCCGGCGAGGCGGTGCCGGTGGTCATCACCACGCATGAAACGGTCGAGGATTCCATGCTGCGCGCGCTCAAGCGCATAGCCGGGCTCAAGACCGTGCGCGAGAAGCCGCGTATGATCCGGGTCGAGACGCTCTAGAGGAGCAAACATGGCCGATAACATCGCCGACATGATGGACCGCAACCTCGCGCTCGAAGCGGTGCGCGTCACCGAGGCGGCGGCGTTGTCGGCGTCGCGTCTCATGGGACGCGGGGATGAAAAGGCCGCCGACCAGGCCGCGGTCGACGCCATGCGCCAGGCGCTCAACACGCTGCCTATCGACGGCACGGTGGTGATCGGCGAGGGCGAGCGCGACGAGGCGCCGATGCTCTATATCGGCGAGAAGGTGGGCAACGGGCATGGGCCCAAGATCGACATCGCGCTCGATCCGCTGGAGGGAACGACCATCACCGCCAAGGGCGGGCAGAACGCGCTGGCGGTGATCGCCATGGCGGAATTGGGCGGCTTCCTCAACGCGCCCGACGTCTACATGGACAAGATCGCCATCGGCCCGGGCTTCGGCGACGTGGTCGATCTCGACGCCAAGCCGGCCGAGAATTTGAAGAATCTCGCCAAGGCCAAGAAATCCGAGGTCGCCGATCTGGTGGTGTGCATCCTCGACCGCGAGCGCCACGCCGAGCTGATCGCCAAGACGCGCGAGGCCGGCGCGCGCATCATGCTGATCTCCGACGGCGACGTGTCGGGCGTGATCGCGACGGCGCGGCCCGACAGCGGCGTCGACATGTATGTGGGATCGGGCGGCGCGCCCGAAGGCGTGTTGGCGGCGGCGGCGCTCCGGTGCATCGGCGGCTTCATGCAGGGGCGGCTGTTGTTCCGCAACGAAGACGAAAAAAACCGTGCAAGAAAACTGGGCATCAAGGATCTGAACCGCAAATACGCCCTGTTCGATCTCGCCAAGGGCGAGGTGATGTTCGCCGCCACCGGCGTCACCGACGGCTCCATGCTCCGGGGCGTGCGGCGTTTTGCCGGCGGCGCCGTCACCCATTCGATGGTGATGCGCTCCAAGAGCGGCACGGTGCGGCTGATCGAGGCGACCCACAATTTCGCCCGCAAAACTTATCTCAAGTGAGACGATGGACGGCGCGGCGCCTCAGGGATTTCTCGGCGTCGAGCGTTCGTTGCGCGGCCTGCGCTGGCGCGAACGCGGCGGCGACGACCGTTTGGGCCTGGCGCTGGCGCAACGCCTCGACCTGCCCGAAATCATCGGACGGATTCTGGCGCGGCGCGGCGTAAGCGCGGAACGGGCGCCGGGCTTTCTGGCGCCGACGCTGCGCGATTTCCTGCCCGATCCGCTGCAATTGAAGGACATGGGCGCGGGCGTCGCGCGGTTGAAGCAAGCCGTCGTCAAGGGCGAGACCATCGCCATCTTCGGCGATTACGATGTCGACGGTGCCACCTCGGCGGCTTTGCTGCGGTGCTTTCTCGAGGCGGTCGGCGCGCGCGTCGTCGTCTATATTCCCGACCGGCAGCGCGAGGGCTACGGCCCCAACGCGCCGGCCTTGCTCAAGCTGAAACGCGACGGTGCAACCGTGGCGGTCACGGTCGATTGCGGCGCCACCGCGTTTGCGCCGCTGGAAGCGGCCGCCGAAGCCGGGCTCGACGTGGTGGTGATCGATCACCATGTCGGCGAGCCCGCTTTGCCGCGCGCCAACGCCGTCATCAATCCCAACCGCGTCGACGAGAGCAACGGCCTCGGGAATCTCGCGGCGGTGGGCGTGGCCTTCCTGCTCGCCGTCGCGCTCAACCGCGAGCTGCGCCGCGCCGGCTGGTACAAAACCCGGCCGGAGCCCGATCTGCTTTCATCGCTCGACCTGGTTGCGCTCGGCACGGTGTGCGACGTGGTGCCGCTGACCGGTCTCAACCGCGTGCTGGTGGCGCAGGGGCTGAAGGTGATGCAGGCGCGCGGCAATGTGGGATTGGCCGCGTTGTCCGACGTGGCCGGGATTGGCGAACGGCTCGACGCCTATCACGCCGGATTCATCCTGGGACCGCGCATCAATGCCGGCGGGCGGGTGGGACAGTCCGATCTGGGCGTACGCCTGCTCTCGACCTCGGATCCGGTCGAGGCGCACACGCTAGCCGCCGAACTCGACCGGCTCAATGGCGAGCGGCGAGAGATCGAGGCGCGGGTGCTGGACCAGGCGATCGAACAGGCCGAACGTGAAGACCCGCGCGCGCCGTTGATTTTCGTATCCGGCGCGGATTGGCATCCCGGCGTCATCGGCATCGTCGCCAGCCGTTTGAAGGAGCGCTTCAACCGTCCCGCCATGGTGGCCGCGATCGCGGACGGCGTGGCCAAGGGTTCCGGCCGCTCGCTGCCGGGCGTGGCGCTGGGCCCCATGGTCATCGCCGCGCGCCAAGCCGGGCTGCTGATCAATGGCGGCGGCCACGCCATGGCCGCGGGCTTCACCCTTGAAGCCGCCAAGCTCGCCGATTTCCGCGACTTCCTCGCCGCGCGCATCAAGCATGCGCTGGGCGCTGTCGAGCCGGTGCCCGAGCTCGGCATCGACGGCGCGCTGTCGGTCGCCGCCGCCACCCCCGCTTTGGCCGGAATCCTGGAAAAGCTCGCGCCCTTCGGCACCGGGAATGCGGAGCCGCGCTTCGCGCTGCCCAATCTGCGCATCCTGCGCGCCGATGTCGCGGGCGAAAACCATCTGCGCCTGATCCTGGGCGAGGGCGCCGGAACCGCGCGGCTCAAGGGCATCGCCTTCCGCGCGCTCGAAAACGGCATTGGCCCCGCGCTCTTGAAGGCCCAGGGGCAGGGCTTCCATTTCGCCGGCCATCTTCGCGCCAATAATTGGCAGGGCCGCGAGGAAGTGCAGCTGGTGATCGACGACGCCGCACCGGCCTTATCCTAAGCCAGCCAGCGTTCCTTCCAGGACTGGAACATCAGCACCGTCCACAGCGGATACTGCCAGTTGCGCACGCCGCTTAAATGCTCGCGCCATTTCTCGCGGATGGGGGCAGGATTGAAAACCCCCTCGGCCACCAGGCGTTTCTCGGCCAGCAGAGTCTCCGCCCAGTCCTTGAGCGGGCCGCGCAGCCAGGAATCGATCGGCACGCCGAAGCCCATCTTGGGGCGCTCGATCAGATTCCGCGGCACGTAGCGCTCGAGCACGCGGCGCAACAGCCTTTTGCCCACGCCGTTTTGCGCCTTCATCGCCGGCGGCAGGCGCCAGGAGAACGCCACCACGCGATGGTCGATCAGCGGCACGCGCGCCTCGAGCGACACCGCCATCGAGGCGCGGTCGACCTTGGTCAGGATGTCGTCGGGCAGATAGGTCAGCGTGTCGAGATACTGCATGCGCTCGACCGGGTCGGGCACCAGAGCCTTCACCCGCTCGTCCCACAGCAGGCCTTTGGGTTCGGCGCCGCCCAGCACCACTTTTTCGGGCTCGGGCCAGTGGGTGACGGTGAGGCGGTAGAAATCCTCGGGCGTGCCGGCCATCACGCCGGCGAGCTTGTGCAGCCGGTCGCCGAATTGCGGCATGGCCCAGGAACCGAGCGCATTCCAGGCGGCTGGCGGCAGCGCCATCGCGGCCGACGCCATCAGCCCGCGCGCCGCGCGCGGCACGGTTTCGAGAAAGCGCCGCACCGCCTCGCTGCGGAAATAGCGGTTATAGCCGGCGAACAGTTCGTCGCCGCCGTCGCCTGAAAGCGCGACGGTGACGTGCTTGCGCGTCATCTCGGAGACCAGGAATGTGGGAATCTGCGATGGATCGGCGAAGGGTTCGTCATACATCTCGGGCAGGCGCGGGATCACGCTCCGCGCATGTTCGGGCGAGACATAGAGTTCGGTATGGTCGGTGCCGAGATGCTTGGCCACCGCCGCCGCGTGCCTGGCTTCGTCGAAGCCCTTTTCGCGGAAGCCGATGGAAAAGCTGCGCACCGGCCGCGCGCTGGATTTCTGCATGAGCGCGAGCACGGTCGATGAATCGATGCCGCCCGACAAGAAAGCGCCCAAGGGCACGTCGGCGATCATGCGGCGCTTGACCGCGTCGGAAAGGAGCTCGTCCAGCTCCGCCGCGGCTTCTTCCTCCGAGCCGTTGAAGCGCGCGGCCTGGCCTTGGCGTGCGATATCATCGAGATTCCAGAAGGCGCGAAGTTCGGGCGGCTTGCCTTTGCTTGCCGCCAGGATGGTGCCGGGAGCGAGAAGCTGCACGCCGCGGTAAATCGACCGGTTTCCCGGCACATAGGCGAAGCGCAGATATGACGTCAGCGCGTCGCGGTCGAGCTCCGCGCGGAATCCCGGATAGGCCCTGAGCGCCTTCAATTCCGAACCGAACAACAAAACGCCAGCGGGCGTCTGCGTCCAATAAAGCGGCTTGATGCCGAGGCGGTCGCGCACGAGATACAGCGTCCGCTCTTGCCGGTCCCACAAGGCCATGGCGAACATGCCGATCAGGCGCTTCACCGTGGCCTCGACGCCCCACACCGCCGCGCCTTCGACGATCACCTCGGTGTCGCAATGGCCGCGGAACTTGCGGCCCGCGCGTTCGAGTTCGGGACGGAGATCGTCGGCGTTATAGGCCTCGCCGTTATAGGAGACGACGAAGCGCCCGCAGGACGAGACCATGGGCTGCGCTCCGGCCGCCGACAGCTCGATGATCGACAGGCGGCGGTGGCCGAGCGCGATCCCGGCCGGCTCGTCGGCCCACACATCGCCCGCGTCGGGGCCGCGATGCCTCAAGACATCGGCCATGGCGCGGGCATGGGCGGCAAGATCGCCGCCCGGACGCGCCAACAGCCCGGCTATGCCGCACATGGTTTCGCCGACTCGACGGGAGGAAAGGGCAGGGACATCGGCGCGGAGTGTGGAACGCGCGCGGCGCGGCGTCGAGAGTTTGTTGATTTCGGGCGCGCGGCGGCCGGCCCGTGCCTTGCGCGCCGGTTGATTTATGCGGCCATTGCTTTATGAGTGGGCGCGCGCGGCGAGCGGCCCAACGTCCCCATCGTCTAGAGGCCCAGGACATCGCCCTTTCACGGCGGTAACGCGGGTTCGAATCCCGCTGGGGACGCCAATCAAATCAAATGGATAGCGTTGAGAGCCGGGTTTCTGTCCAACATATGTCCAATATACAGGCTTGGACGAGGAAGCGTGACGCGCAGACGTGCCAATCAACTCGAATCGTAAAAAGCGAGCCCAAGCTTCCGGCGCTCGCGGAGGCCGAGTCGGTGATTGCCATGCACCTTGGGCCGTCAAGAACTACCGGCGCGGCCTGGACGCGCTCGGGTGCCAATTGGCACCCGATCCGCAAGCGGCTTTAGAGCGCCGCGGAAGCGCTCAAAACGAGCAGCGCAGCCGCCAGCGCGAATATGATCGCGACGCGAGCCATGGCAAGCCTCTTTCGAGTTGCCCCTGGTCCGCACCGGCGCGGCGCGAATTACGGGAGGGTTGATAGGGCCGAGTGCGGCACGCCCTCGGCTGGAATATCAAGAATACGACGCCCGCGAACCCGAGGCAATGCCCAGCTCCTCTAGCTCGTCGATCTCGCGCCGCAGATTCTCGATTTCGTGAGCGGTCCTATCGTCCTCGCAGGAGCTGCATGGGATGCGGCGGCCGACGCGCATTCCCGATTCGAGCCGACGAAGGTATCGCTGCAGCTTGACTTTTACCGCCGTGCATTGTGTGAGGAAATCAGATTGTGACATTCAATCCTCCATGTCTGTCGCCATGAGCAGCATAATGGCTCACGCAGTGGAGGGCCTCAATGCACAGGGAGTGGCCTGAGAATCTACATCGCCGCGAGCCGGTTTAGATCGGTGAGCGCGCCGCGTGATTTTAAGCCGCAGCTAGGCGATCAATATCCTCAAGCGCAACCTCGGCCGCTTCGATTTCGGCCTCATCCGCTTGGTAACTGATGAGATAATCGCGCGAGATCTGGGTCATCACTCGAGCGCGCGCGCATATCGCAGGAACCGAACACGGCGCGGCGCGCTGTAAGCTGTCAGAAATCGGGTCCAGCTCGGCCCATAGCTCAGTAAGGCGATCCTCGATCTCGTCTGCGCCGCAAGCTATATAAACCGGCTCGAATTCAACCAGCAACGCATGCAGGTGCGCCCTCTTTTCCTTTAGCGATGACCACCCTCCCGCGCAAGAGCCCCTGGGATCCATGCCAAAGGCGTCCTTGAACCGCGCGAGCGGGCCGTTATCCAGCTCCGCGCGCCGAGCCTTCAAGCTGTAGATTTCTTCCTGCAATTCGTGCCAGTGGGCTGCTGTCTTAATGATCCAATTGTCATCCGTGATCTGAGGTACGAGTTTCATTACCATGGGTTTCCCCTTTGCTCGCTCGCCGCGCGGAACGCGCGGGATACCAAATCATGGAATCACCGAAACGACTCTCCGTCAAGCTGCCCGCGGCGGCGAGCCGCCGGCGCTCGGGCGCACGTAATGCCAAAGCGTCTCTTCTAGGTCTAAAATGGCGCTCCAAAATTGAAGCTCCATGCTGCCGAGTTCCTCGCGCATTTTTAGGACACCGGCCTGCACGTATGGGAGCGCTTCGTCTGGTACATCGAGATAAAATGCGTTCGCACGGCGAAATTCGTAAAATCTGTTCTTCATTTTTGTGCAGATTGCGTCCACCGCGCGCGCGTCGTGGCCTCGTCCTACGAGAAAGCGCCTGAAATAAACCTCCAATTGATCCCACTTCTTTTCTTCGGCGCCTGTGATGGAAACTTTTATATCCATGTCCACGTGCTCCTTACCGCCCGACCAGCGCGGGATTCATGCGTTGCGCGATCGCATTGGCGGTGATCGAGCGTTTTTCGATAGACATATCAACGGCGTTGATGCGCGACATGAGCGCCTGGATCTTGGGCATGACGCTCTCATCGGCTCCGCGCATGTCGTAATAGTGGTGGTGAACATCGCCGCCGCTCAGCCCGGCGACATTGACGCCGTATTTGCCACCGGCGAGCGGTTCAGCCGGGGCCAGCACCTCGGCGCCCGCCTCGCCGCCGAGGCCGATTCCGGTCGCCATCTGGAAATAAGTCGGGCTAGTCAGCACGCCACCATTGGCGTAACGGGTGATCCGGTCGCCGCCGGCGATGCGCCGGCCGCGGTCGAGGATGCCGCCGCTAGCGAAGCCGAGGCTGTCGAACATCCCCATATCGCCCCAGCCGGAACTGAAGCCGACGCCGCTGATCGCATCCCCGCCGATGAGGTTGCTTGCGGCGCCGCCGAGGCTTTCGCCGCCGTTCGAGGAGAAGCCGAATAAGGAGCTGAACAGGCTCGATGCCCCGCCGCCGCCGCTGAAAAGCGATGAGAACAGGCTGCCCCCGCCGGAATCGCCGTTCGAGTTGCCTTTAATCAGATCGGAAAGCCAATTCTCGAGCGGCTTGGTGACGGTAAGCCGCGTGATCAGTTGCAGGATGTCCTGCTCGAGGCCCTGGAAGACCTGGCGCAGCGATTTTCCCTTGGCCAGTGCGGATTCGAAATTGTTCGAGACGATGCGGGTGAAATCCGCCGCAACTTGCTGTTCATCGCGCTCGGCGTTGTTGATGCGCTGGATGGCAACGTCGGTCTGGGCGATTTCGGCGTTGATCGCCTGGCGCTTCGCCAGCTCGTCGTCGTAGGCCTGGGTCCCGATCTCATAGCCATCCTTGAGCAGTTCATTGCGCGTCTTGAGATCGGCGATTTCGGTCGCGCGTTGCTCGGCGTTCTGGCCCATCAGCTGCAGCTCAAGCCGCTTCTCGGCAAGTTGCCCGGCCAGGTTCTGGTCGGTCTCGGCCGCCTTGGCGTCACGTTGCGCCGCGGTGCGGCCCATCAACGCATCGGCATAGGCCTTCTCGTTGGTGATGGCGCCCGACAGGAACTGGGCGTGCGCCTCCTCGAGCACCTTCTGCTGATCGCCGGCGGCCGTGCTGTCGCGATAGGCGGCGGCGATGCGCTCCTCGGCCGCCGCTTGATCCTTGATCTTCTGAATTGAGTCGGCGCTCTTGTCCGCCTTATCCCGATTGTTATTTTCTCCCTCAAGCCAGAGGTTGCCATAGGCCAATTGGCGGTCGCGGTCAGCGGTCGCTGCGGTTTGCGGATTGGCCAGGTTCTGGCGGTACTGCGTGTCGATCTGCTGGCGGCGTCGGATCTGCTCGCGATCGCCGGGAGCGGCGCGCAGGACCTCGGCCTGGTCGGTGAGCGCGCGCAGGCGTTCCTGCGCCGGATCGAGCTGATGGGCGGCGGCGATCGCCGCGCCTTCCGAGGCACGGGTCAGTTCATCGAGGATCAGCTTGAGCCTCAACAGATTGTTCACGGCCTCGGGATCGTCCGTGTTCCCGGTCATGACCGCTTCATTGAGCGCGGAGTATTGCGTCTGCGCCGTGGCGAGCGCCCGCGCCAGCAGCTGCGCGGTATCGGCCATCTTGGCGGTCTTGGCATCGATCGTATCGTAGGACCCGGCGAGCGCCGAGGCCTGCTCGATCAGGGTTTTTTCATCCGATTTCTGATTCGCCAACGCCGCGGCCGCGCGATCGCGCTCCTGCTGGCGTTCGAGATTGGAAATAAGAGCGCTGTCGGGCGAGACGCTAATTCCAGCCTCGCCGGCCGCCGTGCCGAGCCCTTGTCCTTCCTTCGCCGCGATGATTTGCTCTTCAGGCGTGCGCGGGCCTCGCGCCTGGTCGCCCATGCGGGTCCAGGCATTTGAGAAACTGGAACTCAGGCTCGACCAAAATGTTTGTTCGGCCGGCCCGAGCGCGGCCAAGCGCGCGGTTAGCGCCGCGACCACCAGGCGTTGCGCCTCTTGCGCCTGACCTGACGCGACTAGATGCTCGATCTGGCTCAATTGAGCAGCATCGAGCGCGTTGAAACGCTGAGCGGCCTCCTGTGCCCCCTTGGCCGGATCCTCCAGGATCTGCGCTAGCAGCTTGGTTGCTTCCTGAGCATCGCTTCCGGTCGCGCGCGCGAGGCCCGGCACCAGTTCCGCAGCCGGCGTCAGCAGTTCGGGCGCGATGCGGCCGGAAGCCGCCAGGGTGGTGTAGCTTTGGCGGGCGGCGCTGACTGTCAAGCCGCCGCCGGCGGCGATTTGATCGGCCCCGGCCAGGACTTGGCCCGCGGTGACGCCGCCCGCATTCCCCGTAGCGGCAAGTGCGTCGCGAATGCGCTGCAGTTCCCGTTCCGACTGAGATGCCGCCACCGCCATGGCGATCGGGATGGCGGCGACCGCGGCGGCAAAAGCCACGGTGCCGAGCGTCAAGCCGCCGATCTGGATGCCCATGAGGCCGAGCGTCGATAGGCCGCGCCCGACATTGCCCGAGCTGAATTCGGTGAAGGCCGCCCGGGTCTCGCGGCCCAGGCGTCCCATGCCCATGCTGGCGATGCCCGTCGCCGCATTGACATCGCCGTATTTCTGGGTGAGCAGGCCGAGGAGCTGGCTGTGCCGGTCGGTCGTGAGCATGCCGGCGGCCAGCGCGTCGTTGAGGACGCCCTGGCCTTTCGACAGCGAAGCTTGGGCGCGCGCGGCCGGATCGAGCGAATAGGTCCAGCGCGTGAGCGAGGCCGCGAGCTTGGCCGAGGCTTGAGCGGCGGAATCGCCGATCTTCTGCATCGATGCATCGCCGTCGGCGCCCAGCTGCTGCAGCTTGGCACGAACTTCGTCGTCGCCGATCAGCTCGACCCGGGCTGATATGGTTTTATCGTCACCGGCAGCCATAGTGTTAGGTTCCCTTCAGATTGAGTGTTTCGATTGGCAGCTCGCCCAGCTGCGCAGCGTGGTGTTGCACGGCTTGGTGCAATATCACCCTGTTGCACCAAAGGAAAAATTCCGCACTAGCGACGAATCGGGGTTTTGCCACCCGTATTCGTTTTGGCCCAGGAAGGACCCGCTTTTCTAGACCGGGTGCCAATTGGCACCCCAACCCCGCGACTTGCCGAGTTGCGGAAATTTCGGCGTAAACTTTCTTCCGGGTGTTTTCTTTTCTTTTTGAGGGGTAAAAAGAGTAGCCAGCGCAACCTCGCAACATGGTCGAGTCAAGCCCCGCGCATAGCGCGGGACTCGGTTGCGAGACTCGGGGGCCAGTTCCGCAACATCCGCAACATCCGCAACATTTTTTTGCCAGCGAATCGAGAATGTTGCGGATGTTGCGGAAGTGTTGCGGAGCCTGCGAAACGGTTTGCGCCATCATGACTCGTCCCCATCGACGCGCTCGCCGGTCGCCGGGGTCGCGATCGAGGCGATCTCCGTCCGCTCGGAAACAACATCCGCCTGATCAACGTTAAGGAGAGCGGGCGCCCGTTCTTCAATCAAGTGGAAGCCGACGAGCGATTTTAGAATTGCCTCGCCGTGTCGAACATCCTTCACGACCTGGCCGGCCGCGCGCAGCATCTTCCCGAGTCCCCTAACGTTTGTGCCGCGCGAGCCCTTATTCCATGAGTTGAAAACGCTGACCAATTCGGAGAGCGATAGCGCGGTGCCTGTATCCGAGACAGCAAGCCGTTCGCTGATAAAATCGAGCACCGGGTTTGCCTCGCGACGGAGCTGATCGAGCGTGGCCTTGGCGCGCGTCGGCTGGGTGAATTTCCCGCGATGCGAAATCAGGCGCTTCGCGCCTTCGACAGCCCAGACGAGGATGCCAGGAATTTCAGCCGCGAGCTTTTCCTGGAGCATTTCGTCCTGCTCATCCGGAGCGAAAACCCGGGTGAACTGCACAATCAGGAGGCGGTTCAATACCGCCTCGGTGCGGTCGTTGAGCCGCGGCAGGTTGTTGCTCAGAAAGATATGCTTCGCCGTCGGCCAGTAATCGAAGGGCTGCTTGTATTTCGCGTTGATGTGGATCGGTTCTTCGGTTGAGATGAAGGTCTTGAACCCGCCGTCCGCGATCAGCGCTTGGCTGTCGATTTCGGTGATGAGGTTGATGGCCTTGCCGATGATGACCGCGCGCGCTTGCGGATCGTTCATTTCGTCGAGCGGTAAGGTGCAGCACCGCGCGCGGCCTACCAGTAGCGCCAGCACATAGGCGACGACCGATTTTCCGGTGTCGCTTTCGCCGAGCAGGAAAAGCGCCTTTTTATACTTGGCGTGGCTGGTGCAGCTGTAGCCGATGAATTCCTGTAGCGCCTCGATCTCGCCGCCGGCGGACAAACCGCTTTCGTCCGACAGCTCGCCGAACCAGCTTTCGAGCGTTTCCTGCCACACCGGGCATTTCGCGGCCGCGTCCCATTTCCACGGCAACACGCGCTCGAGGTAATCGGCCGGACGATGCTCGCGCAGCTTGCCGATTTTGAAATCGAGCACGCCGTTCTCGAAGGCGATTTCGGAATCCTTGACACGGCCCCATTCCAGATCCGCGTCATACGATCGCGCCTTGATCTGGTCGATGATCTCGCTGCGCCGGTTAGAGATTGAGCGCCGGTAGCCGTCCGCCTTGAGCGCGAGCTGGCTCATGGCCACCGGCGGTACATCCTCCCAAAACTTCCCATTCCAGCGGAATGTAGTGCCGGCGCGATCGCAGACAAAGTTGTGCTCAGAAAGCAGCGTGTTGGCGATTTCAGCCGGCGACTGTTTCTTTTTTGCGCTTTCGAGAGATTCGGTATCGATCATTTCACGCCGCCACTACGTTTTGCGGCAGCCCGCCCAGGGCTAGGCAGCGATAGCCCCGAGCAGGCGCCACAACGGCCGGATGGTTCCTTTCGGCCGCCAGCCCTTTGCGGACGAACCGCCGCGAGCGCCCACCACTATTAAACGCCCGCGGCGGCCGCAGATGTCGAGCCGTGGCGACCAAGCAACGGCCCGGCATCATTTCGCTATTCATCGGGCGATCTCGACGAGATGCGCTTGAACCCTCGCCAGCAGCTCGTCCTTAAATGCCACCGGATCGAGCGCGAATTGCGCGGCGAGATCGGGCGCTGTTTTCTCAACCCATGCGTTCCAGGCCGGCCCTTCAAGGGCAAAGACGCGGGCGGCGAGCCTCGCCTCGGAGGAAAAATGCCGCTTTGTTTCAATCGCGCTGACGATTTGCTCGCGGTCCTTTTTCACGTCTAGCACGCGAGCGCCGGGATCGGCGCCTTTAGAACAGATCGAGATTTCTTCCAGTAGCCATTTCGTCACGAGATACGTCGTCGGCTGATCAGTGGGCTCAAGATCCAAAATTTTGAACCCCATCGACACAGCGAGCGGGAGATTGTCGTATATGGCTGACCAAACCGGCTCAGCACGCGGTGAATGTCCGATCCGCAGGATTGCGTGAGCGCGCTCGCCTTCGATCCAAGCCGCCTCAACCTTGCCGATAATTCCCTCGACCTCCCACAGATGCGCAATGAGAACCGGCGCTCGGGCTTCATTCACTCGGGAAAAATCCGCGGCCGCCGGATGAATTCTTGGAATTGAGATAAGGCCGGATATATCGGGTTTGGGAATCAGTTCGGTTGCGAAAATGCACTCGACCAGGCGATGGTCGCGATCATGGATCTTGTGATCGCCGGGAAATTCCGCCGGCAGCCCAATCACGCGCCGCCTAAAATCGGAGTGATCTTTCTTCTCGATCATGGGTAGCCTAAGCGGCGGCGCTAGGGTATTCCGCCTCGCGGCGCTCGACCAATCTTTCGGCGATCGCGCGCGGGAAGCCGGCAACTTCGCCTGGTCCATAATGGCCGTAGTCCGGCACGGTACAGGCTTGGAGGAAACGCACGCAAATCCACCCGACGCGAATTTTCGTGACCGGCGCCGGCTGATCGGATGGCTTGATTTCCTTGACCCAGCCCTTTGCGACCAGGTCGAGGAGATCAGAGCGAGACACGCTACAGGTTTCGCCCACTCCGATATTAGAAATCGGATTCTTGGTCATGCTCGGGGGCGCCGCTCGAAGAACGCGCACGAGGACCATTCCGGGCGGGATTTCCGGACGCTGTTCATCGCGAGAGCGGATTTGCTCCAATTGTTGCAGAGAATCTCGTGTAAGCAGCGGGATCACGTTCAGCTGAGAGGGAGAAACGTTGGCACCTTTCGCGAGCGCTTCCTGCTGATTCGCGATCAACCGCTCCTTGACCTCAAGCGCCGCTTTCACTTTTCCCGCCAGCTCGTCAAGATCGAGGCGGAAAATTTCGTGGGCGCGATGAGTGTTTTCTTCCCTCGCCTTTTCACGGGCCGTTTGGAGACCCTGCTCGGCGAGCTGTAGGGAACGCTCGCAGGCCTTCAAATTGAGACCGGCAAGACGCGCGGCGGATTCGGCTTCGATGATCTTGTCGGCGACCTGGTCGACCTCGCATTCACCCTCAATAACGGAGGCATCGAGCGATGAAACTTTGGCGACTGCGGCGGCTTTACGTTCCGTTGCGGCGTCGAATTTATTCTTTGCCGCCGCGCAATCCGCGCGCGCTTGCTCCACGGCGGGATGTGCCTCGATAGGGAGAAAATTTTCACCGGGCTTGGGCGCCGGCATCAGCGAAAGTTTTTTCATGGATCGGAGTCCTTGTTTTGGGATCAAATCACGCCGCGATCGCGGCGCCCGACTGGATCAGGCTTTGCGCGATACTGTTCGGCAGCGAAACCGGGCCATCGTTCGGCGTGAGCAATGCGCCGCCCCCGTCGGTGCGTTGAAAATCGGCCAGGAGACGCACACTGATCATCGTCACCGTGCCTACGGCGCCTTTCATACGATTCTCCACCAGATCCTGGACTACAGGACCGAACTTGGTACTCCCGACGACGATGCCGCGGCCGCCGGTGGTGGGTGAAGGAGGGTCTGCCCAATCCATGTTGATTCCTTTCGAGTTGGGATCATCGTTCGATGACAATTCCGCTTGGACTTACGGTGCTGGGCCAGATTTTTATGTAGCCTGCGACACGCGCGCCGAAACTTTCATATCGGGCGAAAAATTGAGCGAGCGCCTCGATGGACTCGGCATCAAATACACTTGGAAATCCGGATGATCGCCGAATCGTTTCGGCAAACGCTTTCGAGGCTTCGGCGAGCTGATCCGCATCATCGCGGAGCCCGGCAGGATAATTGTCCGACCACCGATGCCGGGCGCAGCTTTCGAGCGCATCGCCGAAGGTATCGAGGAAATTCGCCAGGTCGGCACCGGGACCGCGCTCGGCAGCCATCAGGCGGCCTTTCCGGCTGAGCTGGTCTCGGATTCCATTCTTCGGCGCCATTCGGCGGCGGCCTCGATCGAGATCAGCGTTCGCGAGCCGACCTTCATTATTCGAGGGCCGCGTCCGGCCTTTACGAGATTGTAGAAGGAAGCGCGGCAAAGATTGTGGCGCCGGCAGAATTCATCGACGGAATACGCGTCCATGGTGGAGGCCTCGTGAATTTCCATGGCCGCAAGGTTGGATGATCGCGTCTAGGGTTGGCTATGGCGAGCCTCTCCCTCAACGCTGAATTTTTTTCGTTCAAAAAGGGGAAACGACGATTCTAGGTCAGCTTCTGTTGCGCCGACTGTGCAACACAGGTCCGAGAAATAGCTTACCTTTGATTTTAGCTTCATACCGCGCTGCTTCCTCATAGCGCGCTGTCGCCGCCGCCGCGGCTTTATCGCGCCCCATTCGCGTGAGTTGTTCGGCGTGACGGAAATGCGTCATCTTGGCGCGCGAGGCAGCGTCTAATTTTTTTAAATCAGGTAGAATCGCACGGATTTGGTTATTGATTGTCCTGTCCGGCGCCCGGCTCCCAGCCATCGCATATTCGAAAACCGCGACGCAAAACCGTTGAAGATTGCCCTTCATTCCCGCGCCGGCATCATGCACATCATGATTATTTTCCGCGTAACGTAGGCAACAATCTCGAACTAGAGCGCGGAGGGCGGATCCATATAACCCGAGCCAAAGATTGCTGCGTTTTCCCCCGCGATCGGGTTTATCAAGGTCTTTCCTCACGCGCGCAATTTCTTGCGATTGTTCATCAGCGCCCCGCGCAAGCCTCTCAAGGGATTCGGGATCAAAATCCTCGCGCGGATGAGAAAGCCGATATAACGGTAACATTTGATCGACAAGGAAACTTTCGGAGGCTTCCTGCTCGATCTCACGCGCCAGGCGACGCGCAAGGTCTCTAATCCGCAAATTCCGAGCGTATACCCCCTTCAGGCTTGGTGAATTCTTTTCATCATGCCTATGACTGCGAAAATGAGCCGCAATCTCTCGCACGCTCTCCGCTGCCATCATCCGGGCAGCGTTTTCACCATCGGGCCACGGACCCAAGAGACCAATAGCAAGATCGAGGGCGACTTCGGCGCGGCGTTGGTTCTTAGAGTCTCTATCCGTATCGAGCAGTTTCTCGGGCATGATGCTATCCAGTGGTCCGGATAGATGTTAACTTTTTGACCCCCTTAATTCCGAACCGCGGCGCCGTCTCGCGGATCGCATCAGCGATAAAGCTCGGCGCCAGGTGGCCGTAATGTTTCTCGACCATCCTGGTGTCCGTATGGCCGAGATTCTTTGCTACCACCAGCAGCGGCGCCCCGTTCATTATTGCATGCGAGGCATAGGTATGCCGGAGACAATGGAAGCTCGCCGCTGGCTTGATGCGCGCGCGCTTACAGGCCGCGGCCATCGGACGCGCTTGATGCGACTGGAGCCAGCGATCACCGCTACTTTTCTTCACCATAGGTGCGGTCGGCTCGCGGCCAGCCGTCAAAGCGGCAAAAAATCTTGTTCCCTCACCAGCAAGAACGATATGGCGCCCTCGGCCGCTCTTGCTGTTGCGGACATGTAGAGTTTCGCTGTCCGGGTTGAAATCACCGGCGTTGAGCGCCGCGATCTCGCCGTAACGCGCGCCCGTCACGAGCGCAGCCTGGACAAGTAGGCGGAAATCTTGATCGCTTGAATTAATGAGCCGCTTCGCTTCTTCGATCGTCAGATAGCGGGCGCGCGCGGCATCGGCTTCCGCGAAGGGTTCGACGCGGCGCCATGCATCATCGGCCGCAATTTTGCCCGCGCGCCAGGCTCGATTGAGCGCGGCCTTTAGGACCGTCAGTGTCCGATTCGCTGTCGAGCGGCGGCGGCGTTTAGCGTCGATGTCGCCATTCGTCGTGCGGAATTTCTGTTTTTCGCCCTTCTTGGTGCGCGCGCGCGGCGCGGCGAGCGTGATCTGATCGAGCCATTTTTGGATATCAGATGTCGCGAGCCTCGAACAATCCTTTTCGCCCAACACCGGAAGAATGAGCGCATTCGCGCGATACCTGGCGTCGGCCGCTGATTTTCGATTGGCGTCCATCCAAGCAAGATATTCGTCGATGCAGCTCTTAACGGTGAAAGGACCGGAGCGGGGAGGGAGGCCGGCCTGTTCACGTTTTCTTAAAACGTAAAGTTCGCGCGCCTTCGTCTGCGCCTGAGCAAAGCTTAAAACCGCCGCACCATCGGGATCAATTCGATCATCGGCCGCGCCGATTGTCTCTACCCGATAATTTTGTGAGCCGACGTACCAGCGCACAACCCACTTGCCGCCGGCATGGCCTTTGCGATAGCCAAGATGCAGCCCAGCATCGATTGAACGGAAATACGGCTTACCCGAAATCTTGAGCCGATCGCGCGCCGTGCGCGTCTCGAAGTTGGCATCGCGAAGCGTTCTTGCCACGGCGGAAACGCTGCTCCTGTCCAACGTTTGTCCAATAAGCGAGGATAAACGCTGTTGGACAGAGTTAGCTTCGAGCAGTCAAAAGTCAAGAAACTCAACGGATTTTTTAGACGCCGGTAGGCGGTAACATACGGCTTAGAAGCCCTTTCACGGCGGTAACGCGGGTTCGAATCCCGCTGGGGACGCCACTTCGGAACAAAACTGGGAACCTCGGATTCCGCGCCGCTCAATGAGCGCTGAAGCGTGTCTTTCCCCCCGAATATCCGCACCTCGGTATCATCCACCTCGATCCGCTCTACGAAGAGTCGCAGATAAGCTTTACGCGTTCCGGGCTCGGCAGTCAGGAGACGGGTTTGCATGGCCTCACAGAACGCGCTAATGCGCTCTACGGGCATTACTGGGGCAGGGTAGGACCTTTGACGCTCGGCAATGCCTTTGAGGCGTAGAACCTCTTCCCGCTGCTGTCGAAGCTCGGCCAGCCGATTTCCTAACGTGTCATCTAGCGACGTAATGCCTTGCTCAACAATCGCGTATAGGCGGTTTAATCGAGTATCGATCTCGCGAAGATTGCTTTCAGCCTCTTTGGATTTCCGAGACCATTCCGCTACGCCATTGCGAGCATTGGCGGCATGGTGTGCCAGAAGTTCTTGCATCCGCGCGGGAGTAAACAAACGCTGCGCAAGGTGATCGAGCACCAAATTATCGAGGAAACTCATCGGCACTGAGCGGCCCTTGCAAGCGGTCTTTCCGTGCCGCGCACAGGTCGAGCAGGTGTAATAGCGATACCGCCCGCTCTTGCCGGTCCTCAGCTGCATCCCGCCGTTACAAGTGGCACAGACCGCAAGTCCCGTGAGCAGGACCGAGCTTGTGACGATACGCGGCGCTATTTTCTTCGGGCTCCGCGACTGCAAGGATGCCCTAACCTTTGTGAACAGAGCTTCATCGAGAATGGTGGGCGCGCGTATCTCAATCCATTCATCGCGTGGTTTCAGCTTTCCTGTTTTGATATCCTTTTGGTTGAACCACATGCGGCCTATGTAGGTCTCGCGCGTAAGAATACGGTGAACCAAGCCGGTGCTGAATCGGCGCCCACTTCGATAGTGAAGTCCTCTCCGGTTCAGGTGATTGGCCATCGATTTAACGCCAAGCGGCCCTTGGCCTTCGCCCTCTAGGTGAAGGCGGTAGATCATCCGGACGATTTCGGCTTCGGCAGGGTCTATCTCTAGGCGTTTCTTGATCTTATCGCCCCGGCGCTCGGCTTCCACCGTGCGATAGCCGTAGGGCGGCAATGATCCATTCCAAAAGCCTTGTCGCGCGTTTTCCTTCATCGCGCGCAGAGTATGTTTGCCGTTTTCCTTGCTCTGGTACTCATCGAATAGTGCAAGAATTTGGCGGACCATTTGGCTCATCGGATCGTCGCCAGTCTCTTGCGTTATCGAGACCACTTTAATGCCGTGTTTCTTCAAACGGCGGAGATAAAATTCTAGCTGGAAAGCATCGCGGAAAAACCGCGAATAGCTATGAACAACGATCACGTCGAATTGCCGCTCGGCCCGTGTGGCCACGTCTATCATCTCCTGGAAGGCATACCGCTTATCGTCTGTCGCGCTCGCCCCACGCTCTTCAAATTCTTGAACGACCGTCCATTCCTTGGCCTTGCAGTAGTCCTCGGCTTGTCGCCGCTGATCGGGGATTGAGAGTTCCTTTTCCGCCTGACGCGCGGTTGAAACTCTTAGGTAGAGTGCCGCCCTGGTTTCCATAGCTAGGCTACCTGTCGTTTGCTTTCTTCGCGGCAAGACCCGCGATCACGTCATCAATCAACTTACCTAGAATGATGCGTTCTCCATAGCGAACCTCGATATGGCCCCCAAAATCGTCTGTGACCCTCGTTAACGTGATGGGCGTTAACGTATAGGGGGTTTTGTTCTCTCTCGTAACGTTTACGTTACGTACGTTACGTATACCGCGCTTCACAACGTTTGCGCGCCGCCCCCTGCCATTGTCATTGTCGGCTACCATTGGCCGAGCCTCAGCGCCTTTTGCCGGCGCTTCACATCAGTATACCAAACAACGTCATTGTGATGAGGCTTAAGAGCATCTGGCAGTTTGGCCAGCAACTCTGGAAGGCTTATCGGTTGCTCGCGGTTCTCATGCTCTCCCGTAACCGCTGCTAGGCCCTTCAATGTGCCGAGAAGGGAACGCAATTGATAATAGATACGAGTTTTGAGATAGGATTTGGGATCAATCGACTGAACTAGCCCTGTCTGTGGTAACGCCGCTATGTCATCCTGCAGAGCTTGCCAAAGCGGATGAAGCGGCCAACGGGACCGGTTGCTATCGCCATTCGAGCGGCGCAGCGTTGTATGGGCGTTTGCTAGTTCTCTCAGAAGGTCATTTTGCACCTCCTGCATGGTGCTAATCGTATCGATGCCCGCTCCATGCAATCGACCACGGCGCACCTGAAATTCGATGCGCCAAACGTTTTTCTCCTGTCCCCATAAGTCGTAGAACCAGAATTTATCGCTTTGCTCTTCGATCTCCGCGATCTTGTCATAGACACGGATAACCACGTCCCCACGGCCCCGCGTGAAGGTCTGGACTATCCGGCGCTCTCGATGGATTGCGTCTTTATGCGAACGGCTGACAAAATCATCGGCGGTGAAATCGATCTGCGCCAAGTCATAGTCAAACGAGAAGTCCGCTCGCGCAATGATCTCGGGCGATTTAGAATTCAACTTTACCGATGACCGCCAACTCTCGAACCGGTTCAGCAAATCCCTCACGCCACATTGCCAAAGAGCCTGGCTACTGAACCGCACATGACACGATGGGCTGAGGTGTTCGGTTAAACGTACCTCGAATGCTTCATTGGACATTACGTAGCGATAAGGATGCTTGCCGTAGGGCATGAGTGCAAATTGCTCAGTACCAATTTGCAATTCGGCCAGCTGTTCCTGCCGCGCCTCCTGAACACGCTCTTTTTGAAACGCCAATTCATCGAAACCAATATCCGCCTTCGAAATATCGAAGTAGTAGGAGACGTAGAGGCTATCGAGGCCCGAAAGCAGTAGCTTTGGGCGCTGATTCTCAGCTTGGTACGAATCGGGAGACATACCGTGGTCCTTTTCGAGCTGGCATTCACCTGAGCCAGAGCGATTGAACCACAGTCACTTTTTGAAAATTCCCGTTACGTGAAAAGTGAGGAAAAATGCGGTTAAGTCGGAACCAAGCAAAAAATTATCCGACTCGTAAAAAAGCAACAAAATTACATGCGACTCGGGATTGATCGACTATGGATCGTCGATTCATCGATCACATAAAATACGGTTTCCCGCGAATCGAAAGTACGAGTCGGTATTTTACGCCCCCCGTGTTACTGATCACGGGGGAAGGCAACGAGATTTGATCGCGAGTACTTTTCTCTTACCAGGTTCGTGATCAAGTACCATTTACAAAATGAGACACACTTTTCACATGCAAATACTCAACTGCCTATCGCCGAATGGCCGGTAGAGGTGCAGGGAGCCTATGAATGAGCGAATATGATGACTTGCTGAAATCAATTGCCAGCATCATTACGGACTACCGGGATGGTGAAATACCCAAACCCACGCCTGATCATGTCGACCATTGGATAAAGCAATTCGATAAAGCAATTCGGGTTCCACTGCTGCGCGAAATCAACTATGTCTTGAAGAGAACCTATTTTTCTAAAGCTGAAGTAAGCAAGTTTCTCAAGCATCTGATTAAGGAAAAGAAGCTTGCCGGCGAAAAGCCCTGCGATTTCTGGCGATCCGCGCATCTTCTAGATATCCAAGAGCAAGGGCATAGCCAGGCAGAAATCAGCGACCTCTTCAACAAAGGGCTGCAAAAGGAATGTGGGCTATCGTTGGAAGAGTGTGGCTCGGCCGGCGGGGCATTCATTTACTTAGATGATGTTCTTTTCACCGGTGGGAGAATTGGAGCCGACCTTGAGGCTTGGATCACAAATAAGGCTCCTCCGAAATTTACTCTTAATATTTTAGTTATTGCGACCCATGTTCTTGGTGAGTGGCAGTGTACCGAGCGTCTCAAAAAAGCCGCTGCCGCTGCTAGGAAGGAATTGGACCTTCATTGCTGGGCCGCCGTACGTTTCGAAAACCGAAAGACATACCGCAATACGTCTGAAGTGCTTTGGCCGACAGAAATTCCCAAAGATTCTGCCTTGCAGGCATACATTGCCAAAGAAAAGAAATTTCCATTCGAACCTCGCCAGCCAGAAGGAAAGTTGGAACATCCGATCTTTTCTTCGGAGAAAGGCCGCCAACTTCTCGAACGGGAATTGCTTCTTGCCGGCATAAGGATACGGTCATTCAGCCAGAATCCTAGCGCTGCATTGAGACCGTTGGGATTCAGCCCATTTGGGTTAGGCTTTGGTTCGATGATTGTGACATTCCGTAATTGCCCGAATAATTGTCCGCTCGCGTTTTGGTGGGGCGATCCTAAAGCTGCTCCAGATCATCCCTTTGCTAAATGGTATCCTTTGTTTCCACGCAAGACATATGAATAAGAGCCCGTTTTCGATGTCAGCAAACCCTAACAAACTCAGAAACGACCAGATGCGGACTTATGACCGCGCGCGCAGCGTTGTCTTCATGAAGACCAAGGAGGCATTCGGCGGACTGTCCAACATGGCAGGAGGCTTTCCGCTCAAGGTCAATGGCATTCGTATTCACACCTCAGAGGCGCTCTACCAATCCTGCCGCTTTCCACACATGCCGGAAGTACAAAGGGCGATCCTCGCTCAAACAAGCCCAATGACGGCCAAGATGAAGGGCAAGCCGCACCGCAGCAACTCTCGCCAGGATTGGGATCAGGTGCGGGTCAAGATTATGCGTTGGTGTCTACGGGTAAAGCTGGCACAGAACTACTTCAAATTCAGCAGTCTGCTGATGGAGACAGGTGAGCGCCCCATCGTCGAGGAATCGCGAAGAGACGATTTCTGGGGCGCAAAACCAATTGATAAGCAGACGTTATTCGGCATGAACGTTCTTGGCCGTCTGCTGATGGAACTTAGAGAAGAAATAAAGATCCGCGAACGCGCCTCATTGTTGCGCGTGGAGCCACTCGGAATACCCGATTTCCTAATTTATGGACTGCCAATCCAAACTGTGGTGGCAGACGGGATCGAAGAAGGCCGAAAGTTGGCACAGGGCTCAGACAAATCCCTGCAACCCACTGTGTTAACTGACTCGCCTATGCAAGCGTCGCTATTCGGCCAACATCTGCCCGAAGATCGATCCGAGCCTCTCGAAATAGCCACAACAGGCGCCACTACGAGCTCGGGGCTTGAAAGTTTGAAGAGATCGGGGTCGATGAACGATCCAGCGGTCATAAAGGGTCTCGATCCTGCAAAATTCATACGCGCTCGTCGTCCTGAGCTCTTTTCTGATTCAGAACATGTTACCAAGCCGCTCTTGTCTCGCGAACTACTCGAACTCCAACTCGACACTTTGACTAGCCGAAAGCAAGAGACCGAGTTTGAATATTTCTGTCGGCGTCTTGTTGAAAAGGAGATTTGTCCAAACCTTCGTCCACAAACTGGTCCTACTGGTGGAGGAGACAGCAAAGTTGACAGCGAGACAATTCCCGTTTCTCCGGAGATATCCAAGTTATGGATAGGGACGAACCCTGAAGCAGGAAATGAACGATGGGCCTTTGCGTTTAGTGCCAAGAAAACTTGGCAAGCAAAGGCTCGCTCAGACATCGCGGGAATTGCCAATACGAAACGCAGTTACAAGCGGGCCTATTTCATAACAAATCAATTTGCACGAGACAAAGATCGCGCGGCTCTTGAGGATGAGCTCACCACAAAATACGAAATACCGGTACACATCCTTGATCGAAGCTGGATAGTAAAGTCCGTTATAGAAAATGATCGGATTCAGATTGCAATCGAGGCTCTTGGCCTCGCTGGTTTGGCACAGCAGAATTACAGAAAAATCGGACCACGCGATCTCGAGCGACAAAAGGAGCTGGAAGAACTCGAGAAGGAAATAGGCGACCCTGATCGCTACGCAGGAGCACAATATCAACTTGCTGAAGATTGCCTACGCGCTGCTTTTCTCGCACGCGCAATGGAAAGGCCTCGAACAGAAATTGAAGGCTTATTCTCCCGTGCCGAGCGCATCGCAGAACAGGTTGGACATCATCAGCAACAACTCCGAATAGCCTATCAAAGGGCCTGGACTGCCTTTTGGTGGTACAACGATGTCAAAGAATTAAATCGGCTTTATGGCGTCGTTGAACAATATGCTGTCGGCTCGATGCAGGTTGATGATCTCGAACTATTACTGAACCTTTGGCAGGTTCTTATTCCTACCGTTCGAAAAGGTGCTCTTGACGCAAATGCAGCGCAGATTGAAGCGCGCACCAAAAAACTCAAAACGGAGTTCGAGCGTTTAGGAAATGATAGAACACGACCCAATAACGCTCTTCAAGCTCGCACGGATAGGCTGCAAATTGAACTCAACGATGTATTTGAATCTCGTAACTTCAAAAAATTAGATCAGGTATGGGCTGGATATCAGCAAATTGTGAGGGAAGCTGAGCATCTTGGCGACTATCCTTTAGAAAGGTTGGCTAGGCTGATTGAAGAGCTAGGTGACCTTCTACCTGACAGCGACGCGTTCGACGAGCTGTTTGAGAGCGTGGTTCATCTGCTCAAAATGCAGAGAAGTGAGGGCGAAGGTGGAGCTGCGCTCCTCAAGCGCGGGTTCCAGAAAATTAAGAAGAAAAAACCTTATGATGCTATCCGTTTGTTCGGTCGCGCCCAAGAAAGTCTCATTAAGCGGGAATATCGCGAGGAACTTGTATCGGCCTTAGCGGGTTGCAGTGTCGCGTATCAGCAGGCGGGATTGCTTTGGGCTGCTAGGAATTCTGCGCTTTCTGCGGCTGAACGATGCTTAGCATTTTACCATGAGGACGGCAAAATTGTGCGCCCTGTCCTGCCGTGTCTTCAACATCTTATATGGCTTGAAATTCAACTGGGTCGAATACCGCGTATCCTTGAAGTGCTAGAATTAACTGCAGTACTCAATCCGCATTTAAAGCTCGAAGCTGATCGACTGAAGAAGCTTAGCGAAGAGCGTACAGATCAAGATATAATTCTCGGCCTGTTATTGCTGAAGTCATCGATCGCTCAGCTCCGGGAAATGGAAATGCTTCCAGACGTCCTTGAGCGCCTTGGAATGCTTCACTCAAAAATGGCCTTGTTGTATGCGCTCGGTTGTAAAAGCGAATTGCGTGATGAAGGCTTCATTCCGAGTACAGAAACAGAAGCACGGATACAAGAAACTTTCGCGGCTTGGATTAATCAGCCCAGCGCAAAAGAGGTGCCAGAGAAACCGGAATTGATGGTCGACAAAACGATTACATTCAGATCGAACGTACTTGGCTGTGAATTGTTTGCATCGGTCGAGAATAATATGGAATCAATTTATCTAGTCGAAGCTCTCCTCGGCGGAATAGAAGCCTTTCTTGCGACTAGTTTGGATGCACGAATCGTTCCATATCGCCAACAGGCGAAAATAAACATACGAACCTCAGAATCTATATCCAGGGCACTCACGACAAACGTCTGCAATGTTGACGGTGAATCCGTTGTGGAGATAGTACAGTCAGTAACACGCCCTCAAACTCCTGAGGAACGAACTGCTTACCGAGATCAGTTGCAGGAAGCGATTGTGCGGATCATATGCCATATCGCTATTATCGAGGATGTTGAAAGCTATTTTCATCGCGTCGCTGGCGAGGAAAGAGCGTTTGGGCGTGCATTATATTTTGCAGATATCGGGATTATCACGACTAATATTTTTGGGAAAACACCGCACCTGCGTTTGACTGATTGGGTTTCTGATCAAACTTTGAAGCGTTATCGGGTAAATCGGCCGCAGGTGTGGAACTCTGAATTAAATATGGATGCAGGCTCTTCGCAAAGAAAAGGCGAGCCAAAATTCGGAAAGGGACCTCCGCCAAAGAAATTGCTCGCCGAACTGGACAGCGTCAAGCACGCGCAGCGACGAATTCTTTCATTAATTGATGTTCCATTGTGGGACAAGGCAAAGTGGAGCGCCACGCTTTACGCTCAGAATCCTAGCAAAGACCCTCCATTGCTTCTTGGTCTTGGTTTCAAAGATATAGAAGCGGCGCGGTCAATTTTCACTGCATGGCGCAAGCAACTTGGCGCAATTGATAGCGAAGACGTATTGCGTGTTTCAATTATCACAGGAGTGGATAAAAAAAGGCCTTTCTCTTATAGCGTGGTCATCGGCACGAATGCGAAATTTAGTGCTGATGATCCGGAAGGCAAATTTTTTCTTATGGTCTCACGAATTAATCGTATGACCCCAAGCAGTTCGGTGAATTTGGATATGTTTCTTGATAGATTCAAAATTATTGGCAGGTACGTGATAGCACCTGCACATTTTATCAATGCTAATGATAAGGGTCCCATCAAAATTCTCGGGGATGTTTGCATTGAGAAAACATCGCTCAATGTACGTCCCGCGTGGCAAATCGGTGAGAATGATCCAGACATAGTTGGTGTCCAACCAGACGATGATCCAATAATTCCTAACGATGTCAAAAATCCACCAATACTAAAAGCCCTCGCGCGAAGAAAAACAATTATGTCGCGTGAGAGAAAAGAAAAATGACTCTTAGCCGAGGCATTCAAATGAATGGATCGAATACTGCACCAACTAGGAATCATGTGACATCGATTTGCGTTTAACTTGCCTCTTTAGGATCAGTAGATTTTTTGGTCAAAGCCTTCACCCTTCTTACGCGTTCATCGTTTTCAGCTTCGGCCAAAGCTTTTCCTAATGCCGTGACGGGTTTGTGTGTATCTACAAGACCGCGAGCCAGCGCTCCGATAATTCCCGAGTTGGGATAATCCATTGCAGTAATCCCAAGGCCTGCCGTTTTCGGAACTCCACCTGTCGCCGCCCAGGCTAAATCCGCGATTGATTCTGCCGTTTCTACTCGGTTTTTGAGGTCGCGCACTTCCGAGATTAAATCTGCCAGGAGACGCTCTTTACTATCGGCGCTATCCGTGAGTTGTCTAATCCCTCGGGCGCGCGTAATCGGATTTGAAACCCTATAACCCGCTTGCTCAATTGCTTCCGCTTGTAGGCGCAGCTCTTCCTTCGTCTGATTGATCGTCGCTGGATTTTTGAGACTATATTGAATCGCCCGCACATCTATCACATCAAAAGGGATAGCATCGCCCTTCGTGATCATGTGTATGGTGGGCTTATCCTCGCGATGTCTTAATCCAAGTTCATAAAACGCATTTGGATTGTGACTGGTAAGGTCAGCAACGACTAAATCCGCGTCAAGAACGTGGTTCACAACTTGATCGGTGATGGTACCTGGATTAGCGATTTTATCGGCGCGCTCCACTCGGTAGCCCATCGGTTCAAGCACGGGCTTTATCACATACTCAACCAACAGGTCCGCGTTATTGCGGGTCTCAGATTCGTCTTTACCAATGGGACCAATTAGAAAGCACAGCCTATTTGGCTTTTGACCCGGCATCGTCGCTCTCCCCTCATTTCTAGGCCGATGATAGTCCTTTCCTCATTTACGGACTACTTATCCGAGTCCAAGATTTAAGACGAACGGGCACAAGAAATAATCGCGAAATTCGGAATTGAGCCTGTATTACAAGAATCCATTGGTTCTCAGCTTCGTGCTCTAGGGCGTACCATGCCGCCAATGCTCGCAATGGCGCAGCGGAATGGTCTCGAAAATCCAAAGATGCTGAAAGCAATCTTCGCGAGATGGGATTTGAATGCGGCAGAGGATTTATGATATTTTGTTTGGGTCTCCAATTACAATTGAGGGACTAGCAATGCTAAGGAGGTCTAATAGCTAGCCATGCATCATCGATCCGGTTCGGGGCAGCGGCCTCGTCCGGATCGGAACGTAGGGTTGCGGTCTGGGGTTGCTTTGAACTCTGCCCTCACCGTGTTCCCGAAGTTGCTGAGAGGTTTGGCAAGCTATTTTCGCGCACTGTTAAACGTAAAGATTCGCCGTACATCGGTAACGCGTAAAAACATGACGAGGAACGAGGGAAAGGAGGTCCTGATCGAGGAAAAGATAACGAGCTTCACGCTCAGTGTGGGTGCTCGGGTCTCTGATTAACCGAGAGCCTGGCAACCACTAGATCGGGCCACAAGCTAGATGAGGGCGCGATCATAGATAGGATTGGCGGTGGTGTTCCAAATCAGCACGACCACTAGCCATGGTAAAAATCGTGATCTGTTGAAAAGCACGACAGGTCGTATTTATTCAGAGACGTTCAAGATCAATCTAATCACGCGAAGCGCCCGAAACTAGCTTCGGGCGCTTCGGCTTTTGTGGCCATTTATCTACGCTTCACGTGGTAAAATGCTGCGTATTATTTTCTCCGAGTCGTATAGGGTGCAATGCTTACAAAGAGCATCCATAAGTTCTCGGTTTTGCGCCCTACGGCACGCCATTCAATCAAAATCACGGTGAGCTCGGCATCGCCGCGCTCGACCCGGAAACGCACCAATGATCAAGTAAACCGGCAGTAAGTATTAGCCCTGAGGCCACACCGTCGACACAATGTGATATGATTATATTGAGCTTATTCTTTAAGGAGTTAACGATCATGAGCGACACCAGCATCAGCAAGGGCAAGGCCAATGGCGGCAAGCCCGATCTCGCGGCCATCCGCGACGATCTTGACGCCCTCAAATCCGATCTCGGCGTGCTCTTGAAGCACGTCAAGAGTGGCGCGGTCGACGGCGTGGGCGACGAAGCCAAACGGCTTTACGGCAAGCTCTCTGCTCAAAGCGGAGAGCTTTACGGCAAGTTCACGGATCAAAGCGGAGAAACGCTCGAGACCTTCGCCCGCCAGATCGAAGAGAATCCGCTGGCGAGCCTGCTGATCGCCTTCGGCGTCGGCTTCCTCGCCGGCCGCATCCTGTCGCGCTAAGCCTCGTGGCGGGGAGGAGTGCGGCCAATCTGCTCGCGGCGTTGACGCAGGCGCTCAGCTATGGGCGCATTTTCGAGCGTTGGAAAAAGAAGGCCCGGCTGGTCTCGGCCGCCGCCTGTCTGGCGGTGGTCGCCTTGGTCGCCGGGCTTGCGGCGGTCGGTTGTGCCGTGGCGGCGTTGTGGATCTATCTCATTCCCTATGCCGGGCCGGTGGGATCGCCGCTGATCGTCGCCGGCATTTTGCTGGCGCTGTGCGTGATCCTGTTGATCGCCGCCTATTTCATCGCGCGGCGTAAGCCCAATGTTTCGGGCGCGGATTTCGCCAGCGCGATCCAGCCGCTGCTCGAAGCCGTTTTGGCCGGCTTTACGCTGGGAAGCAGAACCAGGAAATCCCGGTCGCCGCCCAAGGACAAATAATTCCGGCTTAACGCCGATATAAAAATCACCCCGCCGGGGGAATCGGGCGGGGCGAGGGCCGTGCTCTATCGTCTCGTTCAGCGGATCGCGCTTTCCGCCCGGGCCGCTGTTCTGCCATAGTCGCCGCCCCGAAGAGCGGCTCAGGCATGGTGCCCAGCCGAGGCGGGGACGGGGGACGGCGGTGGACTTGATCGAGACCTATCGCGGCGACGTCGAGGCCTGGGAATGCGACGTCTTAGGCCATATGAACGTCGCCTTTTACGGCGAGCGCTTCGGCGACGCGGCGGCGAGCCTGCTCCACCGCCTGGCGCCCGGCCGCGCCTGGCGCACGGTCAGCCTGTTCATCCGCTATCTCAAGGAGCTGCGCGCCGGGGATTCGATCTCCATCCGCAGCGCCGTGATCGGTACAAGCGAGGGGGCCAAGGGCGAGAAGCAGGTGCGCCTCGGCCACGAGCTGCTGGCGAGCGACGGCACCGTCACCACCCAGGCCGAGCACGCGTTGGCGCCGCGCGACTTCACCATGCGCGGCGGATTGAAATCGAAGCTCGAAGCGGCGGTCGCGCCGTGGCGGGCCGAAGTCTTCACCGCGATATCGCTGCCCGCATCGCATGGCGCGACACCCACCATGCGCGACCGCGTCAAAAGCTGGGAGCTGGACGAGCGCGGCCAGCTCTCGATTTTAGGCCATATCCGGCGCTGCTCGACCGCCTCCTCGCAACTGCTGGTGGCGTTGGGCATGACCGGCGACTACATCCACAAGAAAAAACGCGGCTTCGCGACCTTCGAGACGCGCCTGGCTTTGTCGGCATGGCAGCCGGGGGCGGGGGCGGAGATAACCTGCGGCAGCTCCCTGCTCGAGATCGGCAAATCCTCGGTGAAGATGGTGCACGATCTGGTCGCGGTGAAGGACGGCGAGCGCATCGCGCGCTGCTATGAGGCCGGCGTCCATTTCGATCTGGAGAAGCGCCGCTCGGCCGTCATTCCCGACGAACTCCGCGCCAAGGCCGCGGCGCTGGTGATCGCCCGATGACGCCGCGCCCGTCTTTCTTGACCATCGCGTTATCGGCTTTGCTGGCGGCGCTGCCCGCCTGCGCGCAACAGCCGCCGCAACAGGATCAGAGCCAACAACAGGCGCCGCCGCCGGCGCAACCACCCGAACCGGGAGCCGAAATGCCCGACGCCGCGGGCTTCCCCGCCTTCATCCAGGATTTCCGCCAGGACGCACTGGCCCAGGGCATCTCGGCGCCCACACTCGACCGCACCCTGACCACGGCCAAATTCCTGCCGCATGTCATCGAACTCGACCGCCGCCAGCCCGAGCTCACGCTCAGCTTCCAGGATTATATCGATCTGGTGGTGACGCCGGCGCGGATCGACGCCGGCCGCGCCAAGCTCGCCGAGAATAAGCAATTGCTCGACCGGGTGTCCAAGCGCTACGGCGTGCAGCCCCAATACATCGTCGCGCTGTGGGGCCTCGAGACCAATTTCGGCCGCACCACCGGCGGTTATCCAGTAATCTCGGCGCTGGCGACGCTGGCCTATGAAGGGCGGCGCGCCGCTTTTTTCCGCAAGGAGCTGATCAACGCCCTGATCATGGTCGACCAGCGGCATGTCGATCCGCGCAACATGACCGGCTCCTGGGCCGGCGCCATGGGCGAGAGCCAGTTCATGCCGTCGAGCTTTTTGGCTTACGCAGTGAGCTGGAAGGGCGGCGCGGCGCCCGACATCTGGCACAAGCGCGAAGACGTGTTCGCCTCGATCGCCAATTACCTGGCGCGGGCCGGCTGGCATGGCGATCAGGGCTGGGGCGTGGCGGTGACGCTGCCGCCGAATTTCGATTCCTCGCTGGTCGGGCTGAACCAGAAAAAGCCGCTCAACGATTGGGCCGCGATCGGCGTGACGCAGTCGACCGGGGCGGCGCTGCCCGACATGGCCGTCAGCGCCGCGCTGATCCAGCCGGCGGGCGCCGACGGTCCGGCCTTCCTGGTCTACGACGATTACCGCGCCATCCTGAAATGGAACAATTCGAGCTTCTTCGCCGTGGCCGTGGGATATCTTGCGGACGGCATCGATTGACACTACAGTCGCTCGACAATTCTCCCTTGGCCGCGATTCCAACCCAGACGATGTTTCACCGTTTCGCCCCCGTCCTTGGCCTCGTCGGTCTGGCCTTGGCGTTGGCCGGCTGCTCGGGGATTCCGGGGGGCACCGGTCCCGCGCCCAACGGCCAGGGCTATTACAAGATCGGCAATCCGTACCAGATCGACGGCGCCTGGTATTACCCGGCGATCGATTGGAACTACGACGAGACCGGCATCGCCTCGTGGTACGGCGATCCCTTCCACGGCAAATACACCGCCAATGGCGAGCTCTACGACATGAACGCGGTGACCGGGGCGCACCGCACCTTGCCGATGCCCAGCATCGTGCAGGTGACCAATCTGGACAACGGCCGCACCATCCAGCTGCGCGTCAACGACCGCGGCCCTTACGCGCGCGGGCGGATCCTCGACGTGTCCCGCCGCGCGGCGCAACTGCTGGGGTTCGAGAACATCGGCACCGCCAAGGTGCGGGTGCAGATCCTGGTGCAGGAGAGCATGCAGGCCCAAAGCCTGGCGCAAGGCAATGGCGGGACCGAAATGGCCGCGGCACCGCTCATCGCGCTGCCGGTGACCAAGGTGAACGCGGAAACGCTCGCGCCCCCGCCGCAAACCAGCGCTGCCGCCGCCAACCCACCGCTCTCCGATAGCGCCCGCCCGGCGCAGCCGCTTTCGCTCGCCCCGCCGGCCAACGCCGCGACGCAAAACAACACGGTCAAGATCGTGCCGGTCGGAACGACGCACATCTATGTCCAGGCCGGGGCCTTCGGCCGGGCCGACAACGCCGCGCGGCTCAAGCAACGGCTCGACGGCATCGGCAACGTCCAAGTGGTTGGCGCCAAGGTCAACGGCGCCGATGTCTATCGCGTGCGGCTCGGCCCGGTCGACAATGTTAACGATGCCGACAGCTTGTTGAACAAGGTCATCAACAGCGGCGTGAGCCAGGCCAAGATCGTGGTCGATTGAGGCGGGGGCTTGGCCTATCATCCCGCCATTCCCGAACTCAAGAGCAAGAAATATGCGTTTCATTCCCCTTCGCCCGATCGTCCCGTTCGCCATGGCCCTGCTGCTCGCTTGCGTTGCCCCGGGTCCGCGCAATGCCTGGGCGGCGCCGCCCACCATCGACACCTCGGCGCGCAACGCCTTCATCGTCGATTTCGACACCGGCGCGGTGCTCTTGGACAAGGGCGCGGACCAGCGCATTCCGCCCGCCTCGATGAGCAAGATGATGGCGGAATATGTCGTGTTCGATTTTCTCAAAAGCGGCAAGGCCACGCTCGACGACATGCTGCCGGTGAGCGAGGCGGCTTGGAAGACCGGCGGCTCCAAGATGTTCGTGCCGCTGCACCAGAGAGTGCGGCTGGAAGACCTCCTGCGCGGCATGATCATCCAATCGGGCAACGACGCCGCCGTCGTGCTCGCCGAGGGGCTGGCCGGCAGCGAGGCCGCCTTCGTCGAGCTGATGAACCAGAAGGCGCGTGATCTCGGCCTGACCGGCAGCCACTTCGCCAACGTCAACGGCCTGCCCGATCCGGACGAGTACATGACCCCGCGCGACCTGGCCACGCTGGCGCGGCACCTGATCGCCGATTTCCCGGAATACTACCATTACGATTCCGAGAAGGATTTCACCTATAACGGCATCAAGCAGGGCAACCGCAACCCGCTGCTCTACGAGGATATCGGCGCCGATGGCCTCAAAACCGGGCACACCGACGAGGCCGGTTTTTGCCTCACCGCCTCGGTCATCCGCGCCGGCAGGCGCATCATCGTGGTGCTGGCCGGCATGAAAACTATGAAGGAGCGCGGCAACGAAGGCGACAAGATGATCGAATGGGCCTACCGCGTCTTCAACGACTACCATCTGGTGAAGGCGGGCGATGCCATCGATCAGGCGCCGGTGTGGATGGGCGAGACGGCGCAGGTGCCGGTGACGGTAAAGCAGGACGTGACCGTCACGTTGCCGCGCGCCTCGCGCGCCGACATGCAGGTCAAGGCGGTCTATGACGGGCCGGCGCAGGCGCCGGTGGCCCAAGGCCAGACCGTGGGCAGCTTGGTAATCACCGCGCCTGATGTGCAGACCATCCAAGTGCCGCTGGTCGCATCGCAGCCGGTGGCCCGGCTCAGCCCGATCGGGCGCATGGCCGCCGCCGCGGGCTATCTCATCTTCGGGAAGCGCAACTGAGTCCCGAAAAAGCAGAACGCGGCCGTTTCATCACCTTCGAGGGCGGCGAGGGCGCCGGCAAATCAACCCAGGCGCGGCTTTTGGCCGAGGCGCTGGGCAAGGCCGGCATCAAAACCGTGGTGACGCGCGAACCCGGCGGCTCGCCCGGCGCCGAGGAAATCCGCAACCTCCTGCTCGCCGGCGACATCGCGCGCTGGGACGCCGAAACCGAGGCGCTGCTGATGGTGGCGGCGCGGCGCGACCACCTGGTCAAGACCATCCGTCCGGCGCTGGCGGCCGGAAACTGGGTGGTGTGCGACCGGTTCATGGACTCGACCGAGGCTTATCAGGGCTATGCCGGCGGCGTCCCGCGCGAGCGCATCCACGAATTGCATCGCCTGATCGCCGGGAATTTCGCGCCCGATTTGACCCTGATCCTCGATTTGCCGGTCGAGCTCGGCCTGAAACGCGCCCAGGCCCATACGCGTTTCGAGCGCATGGGACGCGATTTCCACGAGCGCATGCGCTCGGGCTTCCTCGACATCGCCCAGCGCGAGCAAAAGCGTTGCGTCGTCATCGATGCGCGGGGAGACCTTGCCGCGGTTTCGCTGGCGGTCAAGGCGGCGGTGCGCGCGCGGCTTCAAGCCGCGCTTTGATGTAAGATGGCGGCATGAGCGAAGAGGATTTCGAGGAACCGGCGGGCGAAAGCGAAGCCCCGGAACTGCCGCCGCCGCGCGAGAACGCGGAGCTGGTGGGCCATGCCGCCGCCGAATCGCTGCTGCTCTCGGCCTTTAACTCGGGCCGTCTGCCCCATGCCTGGCTGATCGCCGGGCCCAAGGGCGTGGGCAAGGCGACGCTGGCCTACCGCTTCGCCCGCTTTCTCCTGGCCGAGCCGCCTGCCGGCGGGTTGTTCGGCGCGCCGCCCAAAGCCGATTCGCTTGCAATCGCGCCCGAACATCCGGTGTTCCGACAAGTCGCCTCGGGCGGCCATCCCGATCTCCTGGCGGTGGAGCGCGGCTGGGATGCCAAGCGCAAGCGGCTTAGAAGCGAGATCGTGGTCGACGACACGCGCGCCATCGCCGCCTTCCTGCACCTCACCTCGGCCCAGGGTGGCTGGCGGGTGGTGGTGGTCGACGGCGCCGACGACATGAACCGCAACGCCGCCAATGCCTTGCTTAAGGTTCTCGAGGAGCCGCCCAAGCGCTCGGTGCTGCTGCTGACCAGCGAAAGCCCGGGGCGGCTGCTGCCCACCATCCGCTCGCGTTGCCGAATGCTTCACTTGAAGAAATTATCGGAAACCGTTGTATCTGAAGCAATCATGCGCCAAAGCCCCGAACTGGCCCCGGCCGATGCCCTGGCGCTGGCCCAACTCGCCGAGGGCAGCATCGGCCGCGCCCTGATCCTGGCGGCGACGGACGGCCTCGCCATCCACCGCGACATGTACCGGCTTTTGGGTGAAATCCCCCGGATCGACATCGAGTCGCTCTACGGCTTCGCTGAAAGGCTGACGCGTAACGAGGGCCAGGGCTTCCGCCTGCTGGTCGAGCTCTTGCCCGGGGCGCTGACACGTATGATCGAACTGGCCCTGGGACAGGGCCCCGCCACGCCGCCTGCTGAACGCGAGACTCTGGCGCGGCTCGCTGCACGGCGCGGCCTCGACCAATGGGTGGAGGTTTGGCGGAAAACCTGCCATCTCTTCGCTGCGGCGGAGGGCATCGAACTCGACCGCAAGCAGGCCGTGCTCAACGCCTTCTTCGCGCTCGAAGAGGCGGCGCGCTGAACCCTTCCGCTTGAGGATGAAACAATGACCGGCGGCAAGCCGTTCTACATCACCACGCCGATCTACTACGTCAATGATTCGCCGCATCTGGGCCATGCCTATACCTCGGTGGCGTGCGACGCGCTGGCGCGGTTCATGCGGCTCGACGGCCGCAATGTGCTGTTCCTCACCGGCACCGACGAGCACGGTCAGAAGGTGGCGAAATCCGCGCGCGACGCAGGATTGGCGCCGTTGGAATTCTGCGACCGCGTATCGCAGAATTTCCGCACCATGACCAAGCTGATGGATATCTCCAACGACCAGTTCATCCGCACCACCGAAGAGCGCCACGTCAAGGCAAGCCAGGCGATCTGGCAGGCGATCGCGGGCAACAAATCGCCCAAGGGCCGCGACAACATCTATCTCGGCAAATATGCCGGCTGGTACGCGGTGCGCGACGAGGCGTTCTACGGCGAGGACGAACTGGTCAAGGGCGCCGACGGCGCCAAGCGCGCCCCGTCGGGCGCCGAAGTCGAATGGGTGGAAGAGCCGAGCTATTTTTTCCGGCTGTCCGACTGGCAGGACGGGCTTTTGGCCTATTACGACGCGCATCCCGATTTCATCGCGCCCAAATCGCGCCGCAACGAGGTGGTAAGCTTCGTCAAGGGGGGCTTGAACGATCTTTCGGTTTCGCGCACCAGCTTCGATTGGGGCGTGCCCGTGCCGGGCAACCCGAAGCACGTGATGTATGTCTGGCTCGACGCGCTGACCAATTACCTGACGGCGACGGGCTATCCCGACACAAAGGCCGCCGATTACAAGACCTTCTGGCCGGCCGACATCCACGTGGTGGGGAAGGATATCGTGCGTTTCCACTGCGTCTATTGGCCGGCCTTTCTCATGGCCGCGGGTCTCGAAGTGCCCCGGCGCGTCTTCGCCCATGGCTGGTGGACGGTCGAAGGCCATAAGATGTCCAAGTCGCTCGGCAATTTCGTGGCACCCCAACAGCTGGTCGAGCAATACGGCGTCGACGCGGTGCGTTACTTCATGCTGCGCGAGCTGCCGTTCGGTTCGGACGGAGATTTTTCGCGCCGCGCCGTGGTCGGCCGCATCAACGGCGACCTCGCCAATGATTTCGGCAATCTGGCGCAGCGCGTGCTGTCGATGATCCAGAACTATTGCGGCGGCAAGCTCCCGGAGCCCGGCGCGCTCAAGGCGGCGGATGAGAACCTGCTGGCATCCGCGCGCGCTTTGCTGGCGAAGGCGCGGACGGAAATGGCTGAGCCCGCCTTCCACCGCGCGCTCGAAACCATCTGGCAGGTGGTCGGCGACGCCAATCGTTATGTCGACGAGCAAACGCCCTGGACGCTGCGCAAGACCGACACTGCGCGGCTCGGCACGGTGCTCTACACCCTGGCGGAAACCATCCGCCACCTCGCCATCCTGGCGCAGCCCTTCGTGCCGGAAACGGCGGCAAAACTTTTGAACCAGCTGTCGATTCCGCCGGGTCAACGTGATTTCGCCGCGCTGGCCACGGCGCTGATTCCTGGAACCGTCCTGCCCAAGCCCGTCGGCATTTTTCCGCGCTACGTCGAGGCGGCGGCGGCGCCATGAAACGCGCGCTCGCCGTTCTGGTCCTGGTGCTCTCCGCCGGTGTCGCGCGCGCCGATGCGCTCACCGACATCGACGCCGCGCAATCCGCCGCCCGCGCACAGGATTTCGTCGAAGCCATCCGGCTTTACACCAGTGCGCTCGCCACCCCGAACATCTCGCGGTTCAACCAGTCGCTCGCCCATGACGGTCGCGGCTCGGCCTATTACCAGGAAGGGCGCTGGGATTTGGCGATTTCCGACTACGGCGCCACCCTCCAGCTCCAGCCCGATTGCGGCCGTTGCTTCAACAATCGCGGCCTGGCCTATGACCAAAAGAGCCAGCTCGACAAGGCGATCGCCGATTTCGACCAGGCCATAAGGCTCGAGCCCGGCGAATTCGACGGCTATTTCAACCGCGGCAACACCTATTACGGCAAGACCGATTACGAGCATGCCGTGGCCGATTACACCGCCGCGATATCCATCAAGGCCGATTGCGGCGTGTGCTATCACAATCGCGGCGTGGCCTATCAGGAACTGGGACAGCTCGACAAAGCCGATGAGGACCTCAACACCGCCGACCAGATGAAGAATTGAGGCCGGGGCCGCGAGCGCGCTCTCGCCGAAGCCCGCGAAACATGGCATGATAGGCGGCCATGGAGATCGAAAAACTCGGCTTTCCCCTGAGCGAGCGCGCGCGGCGCGAGCGCGAGCGGCGCGAGGACGAACGGCGCTTCACCGCCAGCCTTGCCGGGCTGGCGGCCGCGCTGCTGCTGGGCGTCATCGGCCTCTATGTGATGGAAGGCCTGGCCGCGACCTCGAAGCTCGAGGATTGCCTGTTGCAAGGCCGCCTCAATTGCGAACGCATCGACACGCTCTCCCTAGAGGAAGGCGAGTAGGCGGCGCCGGACAAATAAAAAAGGGGAGGGGAATGCATCGTCCGGTTTGGACTCTGGCGTTGTTTGCCGGTCTTGCGCTTGCCGCCCCCGCATGGGCGCAGAACCGCGACCAGAATTGGAAGCTCTGCATATCCGATAATCCCGATCTTTCGATCGGCGGCTGCACCGCCCTGATCCTGTCGGGCAACGAGACCACGTCCAATCTCGCCATCGCGTTCACCAACCGCTGCATCGCCTACCACAACAAGGGCGACGAAGTCCGCGCGGCGCAGGATTGCGATCAGGCGATCCGCCTCAACCCCAACTATGCCAGCGCGTACAGCGAACGCGGCGTGGTCGAGTACGACCAGGGCGATTACGACCGTTCCATCCAGGATCTCAACCGGGCGATCCAGCTCAAGCCCAATAACGCCATTGCCTACAACAACCGGGGCAACGCCTATTCGAACAAGGGCCAGCACGATCAGGCGATCAGCGATTACAACCAGGCTTTGCGGTTGAATCCCAACTATGCCACCGCTTTCAACAACCGCGGCGACGAATACCGCATCCTGGGTCAATACGACAACGCCATCGCGGACCTCGATCAGGCGGTCAAGCTCAGGCCCGA
>Ga0187803_10000012_pt1 | contig 77108 bp, 48 predicted proteins | sample NC_wetland_sal_i_2_FD_132425 | JGI IMG/M metagenome (GOLD analysis project Ga0187803, IMG submission 132425) | Wetland sediment microbial communities from Neuse River Estuary, North Carolina, USA - Control_3 | ecosystem: Environmental > Aquatic > Freshwater > Wetlands > Sediment | place: USA...
GCAGAGCTCGGCGCCCGGGGTAACCGGCACCATCTACGATCTGCAGGCCAAAACCGGCGTTGCCTATGGAACTGCCTGCGATCAGACCAAAATTCCGCTGCCCGCCGCGTGCGCCTATACGGCCCAGCGGGTGCTGATGATCAGCTACTTTCTGGATGACTCTACCGTGGTGAATGGGCAGACGGTCCCCCGGCTGATGCGCCAGGTGGGGATGAACCCTCCCACCTCGGTGGCGGAAGTCATCGAAGATCTGGAGTTTTCCTACGACTACGTCACTCCTACGCCGCCGCCCATCAACAACCAGACCTCGACGCCCGCCGGCCTGACGGACAACCAGATCCGGAAGGTGAATCTCTTTATGGCCGCGCGGTCCGATACTGTGCTGACCGCGACCAACCAGTATATTCGCAGTAATATGGCGATACAGGTAGACATCCGCAGCCTGGCCTTCGTCGACCGCTATCATTAAAAGGAATCGCCCGTCATGAGATCACGAGGAGAAAACGCCATGCATCCCTGCGGTTCGAACCGCGCCGAGCGGGGCATTGCCCTGATCACGGCGCTCTTACTGGTGCTGTTGCTGCTCTCCCTCTCGCTGGGGTTCACCCTGCTGGTGTCCAGCGAGCAAGGGTCGAACGGCGTGGACCTGGACCGTACCCAGACCTTCTATGCGGCGTATGGCGCCATGGAGCAAATCAACGCGGCCGTCGGCACCCTATTCCAACAGAGCCCTGCACCGACCGGCGCCGATATCGTCAAGTATGTGTTGACCACCCCGGACATCAACGGCAACGCGGTTCCCCCGAGCGTCCCCGGCATGACGTTTTACGAGCCCTACACCGGGATCGCCTGTGAGGTTCTTCCCGGCTATGAGGTTTTCTATTCGGGCTGCCCAGGCAATCCGGTAGCCAAGCAGGCGCTGATCACTGTGGGACCCTATCAGGGCTTCCAAGGCCTAGTCACCAATTACACCATCACGATCAGCCTGCAATCACAGAATTACACGCTGACGACCGGGACAGCGGGGGCTGGCACGATCAACCAATTCGGATCGGAAGTGAGACTGCGGCGGACGCTGCAAACGGTGGCCATTCCCGTCTTTCAGTTTGGAATTTTCTCCCAGACCGATCTCAGTTTCTTTCCCGGCCCCACCTTCAACTTTGGCGGCGTGGTGGCCACCAATGGAACCTTGTACCTGGCCAGCGGCTCCACTCTCACCCTCAGCTCGCAGACCCAGGCCTACGGGGACATCATCCGCGATCGGCTGTCGAACGGCTATACGGGCGGAGCATACCAAGGCAGCTATGCCGGAAACGTCAGTGTCACCACGTCTCCAGGCACTGGAGTCTTCCGGAACCTGGCCTTCACTGAGGGCAGCATCAACGGAGGTCCCTCGAATTCGGGGGCATGCCCCACCAATTCGTTCCCCGGCCCGCCTGTGGTGGCCGCAGGAACCCCCAATGCGAACTGGACCACGATTTCCGTCAGCGATTACAACAGCAGCCTGCGCGATGGCGCGTACGGGTGCGCGCGCGGCACGGGCGCAAAGAACCTGCAGCTTCCCCTGGTACAGTACGGGGCCACGGCAATCGACCTGATCAAGCTGCCTTTTCCGAATGAGAACACCATCAGTGCGAGTACCGCGGCCATCTACTGCCAGCGATACGCGGTCTACCCTGCGACCGCGCTGTGCCCCGGCGAGACGGGCTACGCCATGGTGCGTATACTCATCGCCGATACGGTCGGGGATATCATGCAGATTCCGGAAGTCAGCCCCACGCTGCCGATTTCCATGACCGCCGGGCAGATTCCGACCTTTCCGCCTCAGCCGGGCGTGAGCCCCGGCTACGCAAAGTACCTGGCGCCGTGGGCTGCATCGGCGGGAGGTGTAAGTAACTCAACAGCGGCCCCGGGGAACTGCCCCGTACTTCCGGCGGCGCAGATCTACGGGGGCGGTTGCAATTACGGCGACTGGTTCGCGGCAGGCCTGCCGAGGCTGGGGATGGGCGACGGTCAATCCTCCCCAACGTACCTGGTCTGCCAGAACAACAGTGCTCTCATTCCTTCGCCGGCGCCCGCGGCACCTTCTACCTGCGGGCCCTACATCAAGATCGAGTATCAGGACGTTGGCTCGGGAGGAGCATGGACGGATGTCACCGTCGACATCCTGCGGCTCGGCTATGTGGGCCGGAATCTCTCGCAGGGGATTGGCACGCCAAACGACGGGACTGGTGCCCACAAAAACGTGGGCGCGACAGCGGGCCAGATCGCTGCGGGCGCCGGGGCTCCCGGGTCGGGCTGCTACGAGCCACAGCCCGACGCGGTGATTCGCTTGCAGCGGGTCACCGATACGCCCAGCAACTATAAGGCGGGTGCGCCGAATAAGAACCAATGCGGTTACGGGGCCACCAACCTGTACGCGAAGTTCCCGGCGGCTCCCACCGGTGGCGCGCCAATCGGGCCGGCTACCGGCCTCAGCATCAACGGGTCGGATTACATCCCATTGAAGCTGTACGATGCCCGCGAGGGACTCACGCGTGACTGTTGGACTGGCGGGGATTGCCCCGCAGGGATCACCCCGACTCTCGCCGGCGTGATGAACTACGTCGAGATTGACGTTGCCAATCTTGCCCGGTGGTTCAGCGGGTCGATTGGGGCCAAGGGCGCGCCTCCCGCGACTACGACGGGCTACCTGCTGTACATTTCGGACCGCCGCGGCAACCAAGTGGACAGCCAGAACGGCAGTGCGGAGACGGGCGCAAACTGCGGTGCCGGCAAATGCAAGCTGGGCAACTTTGGTTGGGAAGATTTCGTCAATCCAGCCAGCACCAACGGCGTCCCGAACAACGTTCTGGACACAGGAGAAGACCTCCACGGCGCGAATGAAACCGCTCCGGGCGGGCCGACCGTGTCTCTGCCGCTCGAGACCTACGGGGGCATGCCCGCCTACCAGCCGGCGCAACCCCTGGGGGCTCCGTATTCTCTTTGTACATCCCTCGGCACCGTCGGTTGCCCCGCTGGGGCCGCCACGCAGCTAGTGCCTGTGGCGAAGCTGACCAATGGGGCGGCCGTGGCGACCGGCAATGCGATCTACCCACAATCGGGCAAGACTTCGCCGCCTTCGGGGATCAATTTGACCACCCAGGTGAGCGTCAACGAAGCGCGCGTGAATCCCCCCCTCTTTTTCCGCAGGGCAGTGAAGCTGACCGATGCACAGAGCTTTGCGTTCACCGTTTGCAACCCGGGCTCCACGTGCGGGCTCACCATCACGTCGGAGAATCCCGTGTACGTGGAAGGCAATTACAACGCTCCCGGCGGGAGCTTCGCGGGAGCCGATACGCCTTCCGCGATTCTGGCCGACGCCGTCACCCTGCTTTCCCTGAACTGGAACGACTTGAATTCGTTCAACAGCCCGTACGCTGACGGCGGGCGGGGAGCCGCTACCAGCTTTTACCGCGTGGCCATCCTGGGAGGAAAAGGTCTTAGCTTTCCCAAGCCGACGGTCGGCTCGGTGAACCAGGACTTCGGGACCGATGGCGGGGTCCATAACTTCTTGCGGTACATCGAAAACTGGGGCTGCTGCACACTGAACTACAGTGGATCGCTGGTCAGCTTCTTCTTCAACCAGCAGGCTGTGGGTACTTACAAGGATGGCGCGAGCGCCGTGTACGACCCTCCCAACCGCGGCTACAACTTCGACACCAACTTCCTGACGCCGGCGCTGCTGCCGCCGCGAACTCCCAAGTTCCGCGACATCAACACGCTCGGCTTCACGCAGTTGATCATGCCCAACCAGAAGTGAGCCGGCAGGGCCGGGCCGGGGACCGCAGCCCCGGCGGAAGCGAACGGAAACGCTGAACGGCTCCCGGGTAACCGGGAGCCGTTTCTTTTTTATTCGCTCGCGGAACGGTTGCCGGTCCGCTCACGGCTTGACGCGGGCGTCGAACAGGGTGTTCACCGCGGGCGGAGTGCAGGCATTGGAAGATCCGGCGCGGCAAGGTTGCGTATCGAGCTGGCCGGAAAGCATGCCCGGCGCGACGGGTCCGGTAAGCGGTTCGGCGTACACCGAATAGCTGCGTCCGAGCGGCAGGCCGCCAATCTCGTAGCTCCCGTCGAAATTCGTGAGTTGCTGCGAGGCATCGCAAGACCATCCCGAGAGAGCTCCGGCCACCACATCGCCTGTTGCCGCATCCACGGCCACCACGTGCGCGCCGTAATAGCCCGTAACCCACATTCCCGGCCCAGTGGCGGGAAGGCTCGCCAGCGAGAGCGGGTTCGCGGGCAGAATCCGGCCGCGAATCGTTCCATAGGCTGTAGCGCCTGGATACGCGACGCGCATACCTGCGCGATCGTCGTCGGCGAGCGGCGCGTCCGGATCTCCCGAGGAGGGACGCGCGCCCCGGAACGTGCCCGGAGCAGGCGCGAAGGGAAACATCGCCGCCCAGGCCACGGGAGATTCGGCGAAGCCGAGCGTATGGCCCAGTTCGTGGATCAGGATGCTTTCCAGGTCGTAGGCCGCGGGGTTGGCCGCGAGCGCGCCCGGAGTGGCGAAGGCGATTGCCGGATTCAGCTCCACGTCCGCGTCCAGAATTTGACCGATGAACGAGGCGGTCTTCGCGCTTAGCGTCTGACCGATGGCGTCTGCCGCGACCACGCGCGTGTACGCCAGGACGCCGGGCGAGAAGCTGTCGTCCTGCGCGAAGCAAATGGTGTTGAGCCCGTCGGTAGCGGCGCAACTGTTGCCGGCGCTTGTCGAGCCAAGCGGTGCATAGGACGATGACGTGAGCGCGCTGCCGGCGACACCGGCCCACACTGCGAACGAATCCAGGATGACTCCCTGGATTTCCGCCTGCGCTCCGCCGGGGAATCCCGGCGTGGTGAGAATGTTGGGGCCCAGGGTGGTGTCCCACCGGCGATCCACGCCGCCCGGCTCGCTCAGATTCATGAGCGTAGGCATGGGGCAGGCGGAAACACCTGCGTTGCGCGGGTCAGCGGTGTCCGCAATCTGCCGGTTGATCACGTAACCGCGCGCCGGGTTCGCTGTGCCGGCAAGAAGAAGAGCACTAGCTGCCAGGGCGGGAAGGGGATTGCGCCTCATCGCGCGGCCTCCTGAAGGGCATGCGCAACAGACGCGCGCAGCGAGGCGAGCGAGAGCTGCCGGCGTTCGCCCTCGGTTCGCGCGCCGGAACGCGCGTCGAGCAACTGAAGCCCTGCTGTATCCTGAACTGCCAGTTCGACCGCCGTGCGCAGATTTTTTCGGATTCGGAATGTTCCCTGCGCCCAGCTCACGATGTTCATCTGGCGCCCACGGCCTTCGGCCAAGAAGAGCACCAAATCCTCTCCCGCGCTGAACCGCGGGGCCCCCTCGACCCTCACGCGCAGGCCCGCGGCGACGCCGCCCGGCAGGCGAACCGTGAATCGCGGCGGTGGAGTTCCCTTCCACGCTTCTGCGACTTCAAACGTGCTGACCGTCCACACCAGGTTCATATCCGCCATGGTGACGGCGGTTACGCACCGGACCCGCGCGATGTAGGTGGACTGCTGAGCCAGCTCGCGCACGCTCATGCGCGCGAGAGTGGTGGCCAGCGCCTGCGGCAGGCACAGCGCAGCGAGTGTGAGAATCGCCGCGGCGGCCGCGCGCCGCGGGGCGGATGGCGAGAGCAGCTGGTCCATATTCATTGAACCTCCACAGCGGCAGTCAATGCGGCCTGATCCCGATTCGCGGTGGCGATGAACAGTGCGCGCACACCGGGCGAGGCCGCGGCGGGCAGAGAGACATCAAACTCGAGCAGTAAGCTTCCGAGTGAGGTATCGAGGTTTGCAGCGGTAAGGTCCGGCGCGGCGGGAGCGGAAAAAGTGGCCTGCGCCGCCTGGTCGAGCGCAGTTCCGAAGACGCACAGCCGCATTACCGCGATTCCGCTCGCCGGGCGCACCAGCACGAGCGGCGGCGCGCCCAGCGTGCACGCTCCCGTCGCCGGATCTACAAGGCCGATTTCGAGCAGGCTCAATTGTTCGGGTGGATCGCTCCCCTCGAGCGTCGGCTCGACCACGGTGATATCCATACCCGAGGCCACGGGAGTGGCGGAGTCGAGCGGGATCACGCTTTGGGACTGCTGCGGCGCGACAATAAGCAGGCTGGCGGTGTTGCTCGCCGCGGGCGCGCTCCCGGAATTCGCGACGCTCACCGTCAGAGCGCCTGCGGACGCAACGTCGGCAGGTTCGAGCGTCGTGTCGCATTCCGTGGCGGAGGGACAGTTAGTGGTCCGTGCTGTGCCGTTCACGAGGATGCCGGCGCCCGGGCCCGGCTGCGAGGCCGCGAATTGCACGCCGGTGACGCGCAGGCCGAAGGGTGCGGCGGCACCCGCAAACACGCTGGCAGGCACGAGCCCGGTGATGTACGGCGCGCTGCTGATGGTGAAGAGCGCCACGCCCTGCGCCGCACCGCTCGCTTCGCTGGTCGCCCGTACGCTCACCACATTCGGGCTGGGCAGCGCATCCGGTGCGCGAAATTCCACCGGGCCCGCCGAGGGGCCGCTCGGGGCCTGACACGGTGAACTTGCGGACAGGCAGATCAGTCCGTCCGCGATGCTGCCGTTCACGGAGCGGTTGACGTCCCACGTCACGTTCTGGTCCGCCACGCCGAGCACAGTGGCCGTGATGGTTACGACCTGCTGCGGAGGGAGCGTCAGGCTTGGCGGAGAAACACTCACGCTGATCTGGGGCGTGATGGTGACGGTCGCTGTAGCGGATTGAGCGGGATCCGCCACGCTCACCGCTGCGACGGTCACCATCGGCGGTGTGGGTACTGTGGCGGGCGCGAGATAGTCGACGCTGCCGGGCTGGGCGGCCGTGGGCGGGAGCGTGCACGGATTGCTGCCGGAGATGCAAATCTCGCCGGCCGTCGCATTGCCATTGGGCACGCCGTTCACCGTCCATGTCACCTGCGGATTCGAGGTCTGCGCCACCGAAGCAGTGAAGGTTTGCCGAGCGTCGGGAATCCGCGTCGCGGCAGACGGGGTGATGCTCACGACGATGTCGCTCGTCAGTTGCAACGTAACGGAACTGGTGACGGCCGGATATGACGTGCTCGCCGCCGCGATGGTCACCATCCGCCCCGAGGGCATATTTACCGGCGCAAGGTAGAACCCGTTCTGGGACGGCGAGTTGGAAATCGTGCCGACCGTAGTGTTTCCTCCCGAAATGCCGTTGACGCTCCACGTGACAGCCTCGGTCGGCGCGCCGTCCAACGTCGCCGTGAACGCCTGTGTTTGCTCGAGCGCGACGGTCGCGTTTGCAGGCGAGATGGCCAGCACGTGGGTGTTCACGATTTGCGTGGCGACGCTGGCGGTTTTTGAAGGGTCGGCGACGCTCGTGACGGTGAGGGTCACCTGCGCCGGCTGCGGTGGCGCCGCCGGCGCGGAATAGAGGCCGGCCGGGGAAATCGAGCCGCAGGCCGCCGGGGCGGCGCCGCAGCCTGGGCCACTCAGGCTCCAGTTCACTCCGCGCGCGGGATTCGAGCCCGCCACCGGCTGGATGGTGGCAGAAAATTGCGCGGTGGCGCCTGCCACGACGTTCGGCGGGCCCTGCACGCTGATGGTGAAATGACTGGTCAGTGCGAGGCTGGCTGCAGCGCTCTGCGAAGGATCCGCCAGGCTTGTGGCCGTGAGCGTCACACTCGGCGGCGTGGGGAGGATGCCGGGCGCGGTGAAGCTGCCGTCCATTCCGATGGTTCCGCAGGCCGCCCCGGTGCATCCCGGGCCCGCGAGCGACCACGTGACAGCCTCCGAGGGGTGGCCCGCGCTCGTTATCGTGGCGGCGAACGATCCGATTGCACCCAGCTCCACGCTTGCCGCTGGCGGCGCAAGCTGCACGCGCACGTCGCTCGTCACCATCACCGAAGCGCTCGCGCTGCTCTCCGTGTCCGCCTGGCTCGTGGCCACAATCTGCATGCCCGCTGGTGACGGCAGTACGGCCGGCGCCTGGTAGGAGCCGGAAGCGCTGATCGCACCCATCGCGGTGTTTCCACCCGGGAGACCGTTTACGGCCCAGCTAACAGCTGTGTCCGAAGTTCCGGTCACGCTCGCCGTGAACCCCACTGTGTTGCCCAGCAGCACCGAGGCGGAACTCGGTGCGACCTTTACCGTAACGCTCGGCGGCGGCGGAGGGGGCGGCGGGCTACCGACAGACGATCCGCCGCCACATGCCGCGGCACAAAGAACGCAAAGCAGCAGAGCCCACAGCAGAAGAATTAGGCCGATCTCGCAGATAGCCTGCCTTAGGGCTAGAAAATGAGCGAGGGAGTGGGGATTCTTCCCGTTTCGGAACCCGTGCGTTTCCCTTTGGAACAGTTCCCGGGTTTCGAGTGCCGCTAACTCCTTTTCTTCGCCTCGCCGCATGGTTGACACGCTCTCTCTAGTGCACAACCATTGCCGCGATGCCTTCTTCGGAAACGCCCCGCCGCGTGAAGAGCTATTCCGCCGCAACGGGATATACCTACCAGTATGTGTTCCACGAGATTCGGAAGGGGCGGCGTGGCTTCGCAGCGGGAAACGAATACGTCTATCTGATTTCGGCCGACCGAAAGACGTCCTTTCCGCTGGTGATTTTTATCGGGCGCGGGGCGGTGCGGCGTTGGTCGAAGAACACCGGCCGTGACCTTACAGGCACAGAGGAATATGCGGCGGCGAAGATGCGCCTGTTTCAGGCGCTCGACGAAGTGGAAAACCTGGCGGAAGCCCGGCCGGACATCCAGGTCAACGAGTCGGAACTGGTCGAGCTGCTATCCCGCCTGGATTTGTAGGGAGGGCTGCGGCTACTTTTGCGGCTCCAGCACGGCCTTCAACATGACGTCGCTATCCTTCAGCACATCCAGCGTCCGCCGCCAGTTCTGCCGCCCGGCAGCCTTCAGTTCGATATCGTGCGGACCCGCCGCGAGCCGCAGGGTAGAGGGCGTGCTCCCGACGAATTTTCCGTCCACGGTGATTTCGGCGCCGTCCGGTTCGGAGGTGATTCGCACGGTTCCGCTGCCGGGTTCCGGACCAGGCTGCGCACTTAGTTTCTCGAGCGACGTTGCAGGATAGAATCGCCGCAACACTTTCAGCATATCCGCCGAACTCAGGGCGAACCCGATCCCTGCGATCGGCGCCCCGGCGGGAGCCGCCACCGCGCGGGCTGTGTTGATGCCGATCACGTCGCCCGCGGTATCCAGCAACGGGCCGCCGCTATTGCCGGGATTTATGGCCGCGTCCGTCTGGATCCAAATTCCTGCGCCCAATTCCGGCTTTGGCCCCACGGCGCTGACGATCCCTTTCGTCACGCTATTCGGCATTCCTGCGCCGGGATTGCCGATGGCCACCACGCTCTCGCCCGCGGCCACGCGGGAAAGGTCGGCCAGGACCAGATGTGGCGTCGCTCCGCCCTCAATCTTCACCAGCGCGAAATCCAGCTCCGCATCCACATAGACGATCCGCGCGGGCAGTTCTTCGCCGTGCGCCAGGACAGCGCTGAGCCGCGATTCGTCGCGCACCACATGGGCGTTCGTGGCAATCACGCCGGTGTCCGTGATCAAAAATCCCGTGCCTTGCTTCTGGGCCCCGCGCAGAAGCACCACCGCCGGACTCGTCCGCTGGACGATCTCCTCCGCGGGCAACTCGCGACGCGCCGCCGGGCGCGTGGGCGCCGCCGCACTTGTCTCCGGAGAGCCCGTCAACGCCGCCTCCATCTTTTCCAGCGTGAAATCGAAGTGGTCCGATTTAAAGAGATAGTATTGCTCGCGCACCCTGCCCGTCGTATTCACGCGCTCCATGGGTCCGTCGGTGAGCAGCAGCTCCTTAGTCAGATAGCCCTTAAGGCTCAGGCGCACGCGCATGGGATGCCCGAGGAGCCGCCCGTAAATCGTTTTCGTGCCGTGAAAGTAGCCGCCGGGATACTTCACCTGGTAGGGAGTGGTGCCGACGACGACGCCGTCGACTTCCACCGTGGCGCCGGATGGGGTGCTGGTGATCTTCAGCGTGTCGGCATAAGTCGGGGACGGGGCACACAACGCCGCCGCCAGGCACATGCAGGCCATGATCGCCCTCGAAGGAAAGAACATGGAAGGGGTCTCCGAGGGACCCAGTACCAGGCCGTAATATATCCCCGCAAGAACTTAATGTATAGGAAAGAGAGCGCGGGGAGCGCGCGCCGCTCAGTGCCCGCGCAGGAAGAAGTACGCCGTCATCCCGGCGCCCACCAGCAGCACGAAGGCGCGTATCCACGCGGCGGGCAATCTCTGGGAGTAGTGCGCGGAGAAATAGCCGCCCAGCATCGCTCCGGCCAGAATTACCAGCGCCTGCGGCCAGTAGACCGCCCGCGCGGCGATAAACGTCACCACCGCGATTCCATTGATGAGCGTGGTCAGCACGATCTTGAGCGCGTTCATCTCGTGGATGTCGTTCATCCCGAGCGCGCCCAGCAAGGCCAGTATCAGGATGCCGATGCCGCCGCCAAAGTAGCCGCCGTACACGGAAACCACCAGCTCGAACAGCGTGGCCATGACGATTTTCCCTGCGGTGAGTTCGTGGGCGGCCCGCAGCGCCGTCCCGCGGCCCATACGCCCGCCGAACGCGAACAGGGCCGTGGCGCCAAGCATCAGCCAAGGCACCAGGCGCATGAAAATATGCGCGGGCGTGCGGATGAGCAGGAGGGCGCCCGCCACCCCACCCGCCAGGCTGATCGCCACCAGCGGAATCAACAGCCTCCACGCGACTTTTAAGCGCGGCCAGAAGGCGCGCACGCCCGCCGCCAGGCCCGGCCACAAGGCCACCGTGTTGGTGGCATTCGCCGGAACGGGCGGGAGGCCCGTGAACAGCAGCGCCGGAAAGACGAAAAACGTTCCCCCGCCGGCCACGGCGTTCATCGCGCCGCCCAGGATCCCGGTTGCAAACAGAAACATGGCGGCGAGGAGGCTCAAGCCCATGCGTGGTCCACGAGTCCTCTCGGGATGAGCGATCGGAGGCCACCCGGCCGGGTCCGGCGAGTTTTCAATTGGAAAGCGGATGCCCGCAAATGCGCTCGAGGATGCGAATGGGCGATTTTTCCGGCAGCGCCATGGCGTGGCGCGAGACGAGAAACGTCTGCTCCAGCGCATATTGTCCGGAGAGCACGGCGTGGCTCACCATATCGGTGTAGCAAATCCAGCAGGACCCCGGCGGAAACTCCCACTGCTGTTTGATGCAATCGCGCTGAAATTCGCTATTTTCTTTCAGAAAGTCGTGGAAACGCAGCATGAACGCATCGTAGGGCGAGCGCGCCCACTGGCGGATGCCCAGCGCCATCGCCATCTTTCCGAATATCTGGCCTCCGGCGCCCGATTTCGGGATGCCCACTACACGCGCGAAGCGCTCCGCGAGCCCCTCAAACGTTTCCGAGGTCACCCATACGCGGCTCTTTGTCGGGTTGATGTTGATAAACAGACGGAGGATCCGGTCACCATGCGTGGGCCGGGTGGGGAAGGCGTCCACATGGGCGAGATCGTTGCGCGCGGTCAGCCGCGCCTTCCGGCCTTTCTCCTCGATCGGCCGGTAACTCGCAAAATCGCGGATCCATCGTTCCTTGTATTCGGGAATTCGGTGGCCTAGAAAATCCGCCGCCCAGTCGGAATAAGCCTTCAGGATCGATTTCAGCTTTGCCGCATCCCGGGCCGGCATTTTCCCCGCGCCTGTCAGGCGGTCTTCCGCCGGCCGGTAGGCGATGTTTTTGTGATACCCGGCATCGGTCTGTTTCTGCTCCAGCAGGAATGTCTTGTCTTCTTCGCTCAATGAGAAGGGCATCTGCGGGAAGAACAGGATATTGCCGCGCTCGAGTTCGCGCGCCAAGCTTTCAGTCCCCGGCGCCGGAGCCGCCGCGACTTCGACCATCCGGCTCACCCATTCCGGATTGTTTGCAGGCGTCGCCGCCCGTTTTTCAGCCGCCGCACTCACGATTTCTCTCCCCTCGCGCCCAGGGTCAGAATACGGCCACGCAAACCCACTGGCAAGGCCCGGCGCACGCCAATCTCGGGAACCTCGGCTCGTTCCCGGCGGAATATGGAATGTAGGCGCCTGCTCCTCTGCCGGGCCACAGTGGTAGCATTGTCGGGTCTCCGGAACGACCTGCCTGCGCGCCGACCGCATCCACACCGGGGTGGGAATTGGATGCGAAAAGGAAAGGCAACAATGCCGCGTTTTCTCGTACGATTTTTCCTGATTGTCTCGATGGCGCTGCTCGCCGTTTTGCCCGCAGCCCGCGCCCAGAATCCTCCACCTGCTCAGGACCAGGGCTCACCCGCAGACGCCGGCCAGCAGCGGCGGCAATTTCGCGGCAACATGCTGGCAGGCAAAATCCAAAGCATCTCGGCGACGGAGATGAAGCTCGCGGCGGCTGACGGAAGCACCGTCACCGTTTCGCTCAGCTCCAAGACGCAGTTCCGCATCGAGCAGCAGCCAGCCAAACTCGAGGATTTCAAAGTCGGCACGACCGTGTTCGTTCGTGGAAACAAGACCGGTGACAACGCCTGGGCTGCCGAACTCGTCGCTGTTCGCAGCGGGTCCTCTCCGATGATGCGGGGCGGGCAGGGCATGGCCGGAAATATCATTGCCGGCACGGTGAAGGCCATCGAAGGAGCACGGATCACGATTCTTCGCCTCGACGGCACAACGCAGACCATCGAAGTTGACGAGAACACTTCGCTACAAAAACACCGGGAGAGCATCACGCTGGCCGATATCCATCCCGGCGACGCGGTGGCGGTTCGCGGCGAGACGAAAGACGGCGCCTTCGTGCCCAAGACCGTGAACCTGCTGGATCCCGCACAGCTGGAACGAATGAAGCAATTCCTCAACTCGGAAGGCGCGCCGCCGGGGGGCGCTTCTCCGCCGCCTGCCGAAAAGAAGCCCGAGCCGGACACAAAGCCGCAAGGTTCGCGCTAGTGCGTTCGAAGGCCTTCGCCGCCGCAGCCATCTGGATTCCGCTCGCGCTCGGGCCGGCCGCGCACGCCCAGCAAACTCCTGCGTCGCCTGCACAGCAATCGCCGGCGCCCCCCGCCACGCCCATCTCCTACTCCATCTCAGGAATCGTGCACACGGGAAAATCGGCGCTGCCCGGCGTGACGGTGACGGCCGCAAATACACTGACGGGCAAGAAGCTGACCACGACCACAGGAATGGACGGCACATTTTCTTTTGTCATCTCCGACCGCGGCCGCTACGTGGTGCGCGCGGAATTCCTGGCCTTCGCGCCGCAGACCCAGGAGGTTCTCCTGAACCCGCAGAATCCGACGGCGAAAGTGGATCTCGATCTTTCGCTCGCATCGCGCGTGCTCGAACTGCAGCAGGAACAGCAGGCCGCGCGGGCAGCAGCGGGAAACGTGGCCGCGCGACGGGGATTCCAAAATCTCGGAGCGGCATCAGAGCTTTCCGATCTGGGCACTCAGGGCGCGAACGCTCCCGATGCCACGGGCAACGGCTTCGGGGCGGGGAGCGCAGACCTGAGCGCCCTGCCGTTTTCCGGCGCGGGCGCGGACACAGCTACCGAATCCGTGGTGAGCACCGGCGGAATCGGCCAGTCACAGAATTTCGGCATTGGAAGCGAGGCGCAGATCCAGCAACGCATCGATGAGTTCCGCCAGGGGTTCGGTGGCGGGGGATTCGGCGGCGGCCAGTTCGGTGGTGGAGGAGGCCCCGGCGGCCCGGGAGGAGGCGGAATCATCCTCGGCCGGCTGGGCGGGCGCGGATTCAACATCAACCAGCCGCACGGCATGCTCTATTTCTCCGACGACAATGCGGATTTCGACGCCGCGCCGTTTTCGGTGAACGGCTCGCCCGTTGCAAAGGCGTCTTACAACCAGGCACGATTCGGAGCCATCCTGGGCGGCCCGCTGAACATTCCGAAGATCTACCACGGCGGGACGAAGACGTTTTTCTTCGTCAACTACAACGGCACGCGCGCGTCGAACCCCTACGATGCGTACTCCATCGTGCCGACGATGGACGAACGCAACGGCATCTTCTCGCAGCCTCTGACCGCGCCGGCCATGTTGCCTCCGCCGCCCGCGGGCTGCACCTATCCGGCATTCCCGGCGACCACGATTCCCACAGCGTGCTTCAGCCAGGCGGCAAATACGTTGCTCGGCCCGGCGACGAACCCGTTCATTCCCCTGCCCAACGTCAGCATCCTGAATTCGCCGCTGAATTTTCACTACGTGACTGCAGGGACGAGCGACACGGATTCGATCAACGTGCGGCTGATTCACAACTTTGGCGCGGGCGGCGGGCCTGTTGTTCTGGGCTCCGGCGGAGGCGGCGGTGGCGGCGGGCGCAGGCGCAACGGCCAGAACATCAATTTCGTTCTCAATTACAGCCGCTCCAACAACCAGACGATCGGCGCGTTCCCGTCGCTCAACGGAACGACGGGAACACAGGGACTCAACGCTGGGGCCGGCTACTCCTATAACAAAGGAAAACTCTTCAGCCTGCTGCGCTTCAACTACAACCATCTGCATACATCCACGTCGAACCTGTACGCATTTATTAACGACATCGAACAGACGGCGGGCATCATGCACGTCTCGACGAACCCCTTTGATTGGGGATTGCCGCAGCTCAACTTTTCCGACTTGCAAGGCGTGTCGGACCCCTCCGCGCGGCGCGTGCTGAACCAGACCTATACGCTCTCGGAAACCCTCGGCTGGAGCCACAAAAAACACACCTTCCGGTTCGGGGGAGATTACCGCCGCATTCTCCAGAGCCTGCGCTCGGACCAGAATGCCCGGGGCAGCTTTACCTTCACAGGGTATGCGACCGGAAATGACTTCGCGGATTTCCTGCTGGGATTGCCGCAGCTTACTTCCATACAATCCGGCACCACGGCCTACAATTTCCGCTCCAATTCATTCGACCTTTTTGCGCAGGATGAGTGGAAGATTTCCGCAAACTTTACGGCCAATTTCGGCCTTCGCTACGAATACCAGGGTCCCTTCACGGAGGCGGATGGCCGAATCGTCAACCTGCTGGTGGCGCCGGGACTCTCCAGCGTAACGCCGGTCTGCGCCAGCGTCGTCGTGGGCACTGCCTGCAGTGCCATCTCGTACCCTACCTCGTTGATTCAGCCCGACCGGAACAACTTCGCCCCGCGCATCGGCCTGGCCTGGAAGCTGTCCAAGAGAGTTATCGTGCGCGCGGGCTACGGCTGGAATTACAACCTGGCGCAGTACGCGGCGCTCATCCAGCAGCTCGCCTTCCAGCCGCCGTTTGCCGTCGCGGCCACGAACACGGTCAAGGCCTGCCCGGGCATCACGGTCGCCGACGGCTTTCCCAAACCCTCAATTTCCTGTCCGGCGTCCAGCGTCACAAACAATTACGCCGTGGACCCGAACTACCGCCTCGGCTACATCCAGCTATGGAACCTGGACGTGCAGTCGGATCTGGGCCACGGCGTGTTCATGAACATTGGATACAACGGGTCGAAGGGCACGCACCTTGACTTGGTCGAAGCACCCAACCGCACGGCCACGGGAGTTGTGAATCAAAATGTCCAGCCGTTTCTATTCGAGACCTCGGAAGGCAATTCCAACTACAACGGGCTTTCCATCCGCGTCCGCAAACGCTTGCAGGGCGGAATCGCGGTAAGCGGCGTGTATGTCTATTCGAAATCGATTGACGATGCCTCGTCCATCGGAGGCGGGGCCGTAGTGGTGGCACAAAACGCAGCAAACATTGCTGCAGAGCGCGGCCTTTCCAGCTTCGATCAGCGGCACAAATTTACGGGCACCTGGATTTACGAGTTGCCGTTCGGCAACGGGAAGAAGTATCTGCAAACCGGGCCGGGCTCCCGCATTCTGGGCGGCTGGGTGTGGAGCGGAGATTGGACGTTTGCTACGGGCACGCCGCTCAGTCCGCGAATCATAGGGAGTTTTAACGAGGTAAATAGTGGGACGAGCGGCACGCTGCGTCCTGACCTTACCGGCCAGCCCCTCACGCTGGCCAATCCGGGCATCCACGAATGGTTCAATACGGGGGCGTTCTGTAACCAGGATCGTCTCGGCACTCTCTGCTTCAACCCTACCCCATCCTTCGGCGACGCCGGCCGGAACATCATTCCCGGCCCGGGGCAGATCCTGTTCGACATGTCGCTCAGCAAAACGATTCAGTTCCGGGAGCTGCGCTCGCTCGAATTCCGCGCCACGGCGAACAACGTGTTCAATCACGTGGATTTCGCCGCCGTGGATACGAACCTGAACTCGCCGACGTTTGGCCAGGTGATCAGCGCGGGCACGATGCGGCGAGCAACATTTCTGGCGCGATTCCGCTTCTGAGTAGATAGAATGCCGCACGCTTCGCGAAAATTCGGCGCCGTCCTCCTCGCTTCCGCCTTCTTGCTGCAGATGGTTATGCCCCCCGCTTTGCGTTCGCAGAATGCGCCCCCGCCGCCTCCTCAGGCCGCGGCGCAGCAGCGGCCTCCCACGCCGCGGCGCAGCGGGTTTCGGTTCAAGGTCAACACCAACCTGGTTCTGGTGAATGTTGTGGTTCGCGATAAGCAGGGAAACCTCGTCCGCGGCATGACCAAAGACGATTTTCAATTGTTCGAGGACGGAAAACCGCAGACCATCGCCGATTTCGGGCTGGAGGATACGGACGCCATCGCGCTCGAGTCGCAGAACATTCCCGGCGTCACTGGTGTCGCCGGCGCCCCGCCCGCGCCGCCGCCCGATCCCCAATCCACCGAGGAAATGCGCAATCGCCGCATCATTATCCTGTTCTTCGATTTCACGGCCATGGATCCGGAACAGATCGACCGCACGGTGACTGCGGCAAAGCAGTTCGTCGAGAAACAAATGGCTCCGGCGGACCTGGTGGCGCTCGTCTCGCTGGCATCTTCCATGCGGCTCGACCTCGATCTGACCGCGAATCGCGAGCGCATTAACAGAGTGCTGGACGCCTACGTTTCGGGACAGGGCCAGGGGTTCGACTCCGGCGACACGGGCAGCGCGGAGGGGACCGCTGAAACCGGCGGCTCGTTTACTCCCGACGACACCGACTACAACGTGTTCAATACCGACCGCAAACTCGAGGCGCTCGAGTCCCTGATGCAGACGCTCGGGGGCATCCAGCAGAAGAAATCCATCGTTTATTTCAGCAACGGCATCAGCCGGTCTGGGATCGAGAACCAGGCAGCGCTTCGCGGCGCCACGGCCATGGCCACCAAGACGAATTGCTCGATTTATCCGGTGGACATCCGCGGTCTGGCCGCGCTGCCACCGGGCGGCGAGGCGCAGAGCGCCAGCCTCCACGGCGTTTCCGCGTACAGCGGCGCCGCGACCATCAACCAGTTCGAGTCCAACGCGTCATCGCAGGAAACGCTCTCCACGCTCGCGGCCGACACCGGCGGCAAAGCATTCCTCGATTCCAACGATTTCGGCCTGGTCTTTCAGCGCGTGCAGAAAGACACTTCGGCCTACTACGTGCTCGGCTTCTACAGCACAAATACCACGCAGGACGGGAAATACCGGCACCTGCAGGTGCGCGTCAAACGGCCCGACGTGAAAATCGAATTCCGGCAGGGCTACTACGCCCCGCGCGACTTCCTGCATTTCCGCCAGGAAGACCGCGAGAAACAGATGGCCGACGAGCTTTCTTCCGACCTCCCCGAGACGGACGTGGCGTTCTACATCGGCGCGGCTTATTTCCGCCAGGACGCTTCGCGGTACTTCATCCCCGTTTCGCTCGTGATTCCCGGCTCGCAAATTCCCTTCACGCAGGACCAGGACAAGGAAAAAGCGTCGGTGGACATCATCGGCGTGGTGCGTGATTCCTCCGGCGTGCCGTTCGGAAACGTCCGCGACACGGTAAAGCTGAATCTCGACGCGTCGCAGCAGGTCCGCCGCAAGAACGTGCAGTACAACACGGGCTTCATCCTGCCGCACGGCTCGTATCACATGAAATTTGTGGTGCGGGAAAATCAGAGCGGCCACCTCGGCTCGTTCGAGACGCAAATCAATGTGCCGGATCTGGGCAAGGCGCCGCTGAAGATGAGTTCCGTCGTGCTCGGAAGCCAGCGGATTCCCGCCGGTGGGAAGAAGGAGGGGCCGAATCCGCTCCAGCGGGACGGCATGGAGCTGGTGCAAAACGTAATGCACGTGTTCCGCACCGACCAGCACCTCTACTTGCAGTACGAGGTTTATGATCCCTCAAAGCGGAAGGAGGCGGCTGCCGCAGCGGCGCCGGCCGCGGCGGGAAGCACGCCCGGCGCGGCGGCGGCTCCGCCGCCTGCAAAGCCTTCCGGGGCGGCGCAGATGCGCGTGCTGACCAGCTTGGAATTTCTGCAAGGAAGCAAAAAGCTCTACGAAACGAAACCGCTCGAAGCCACCGAGCTCACCGACGCGCAACGCAAAGCTGTAATCTTCCAGATCGAGCTGCCGCTCGACACTTTCCCGCCGGGGCTCTACACCTGCCAGATCAACGTGGTGGATGATGCTGCCGGCAGCTTCGCTTTTCCGCGCACGGTGCTGCTGATCAAACCGCCGCAACCGGCCGCGCCGGCCGCAACGCCAACCGGAGGCGCAGACTAGGCGCAGGGGCACGATCCGCCGCGGCGTATGACCGTAACATTGTGTGTGCCCCCATGCTCCGCGAGCCTGAACGAGGCGGAAATCCAGGACGGAGGGCGGACACATGGGTCCGCCCCTACAAAGAGGGTTTCGGCAAAGGCTTCAACGCCGCGCCGCCTTCGGCAATCGTCGCGGCCATGCGGCACATCTCGTCGTGAATGATTCCGTTCGAGGCCACGCACACGCGCTCTCCGGGCACAAACGGTTTGCCCGCAAAATCCGTCACGCGTCCTCCGGCCTCGCGAATCAAAAGGGTTCCCGCCGCCGTGTCCCAGGACTTCAATCCGAATTCCCAGAAGCCGTCCAGCCGTCCGCATGCCACCATGCACAGGTCGAGCGCCGCGGCGCCCACGCGGCGCACGCCGTGTGAAGCCAGCGTGAATTGCCAGTAGAAATGGATGTTCGGATTCTCCATCCGCTTGTGCGTGGGAAATCCCGTGCCCAGCAGGCTCACTGCCAGCCGGTTCGTCTGCGAAACGCGGATGGGCTGATTGTTCAGCCGCGCTCCCTGCCCGCGCTCGGCGGTAAACAACTCGCCGTTCGACGGATTCAGAATTACGCCGGCAACGAGTTCTCCCGCCTCTTCCAGTCCGATGGACACCGCAAACGCGGGGAAGTGATGCGCAAAATTCGTGGTCCCGTCCAGCGGATCCACGTACCAACGGAAGGGAGAGTTGCTTTCGCTTCCGCCGCCCTCCTCGGCGACAATGGCGTGGGAAGGGAATTCGCGCCGCAGCCGCTCGACCACCAGTTTCTCCGAGCGCTTGTCGGCCTGGGTCACCAGGTCCGCGTCGCCTTTGTAGGAAATCTCGGCCGGCCGCGCGAACTCCTCCATAAGCACGCGCCCGCCCTCGCGCGCCGCTTCCACGGCAACCTCGAGATAGCGGTTCATTCCGCCGCTCCATCGGTCAGGTAGATGCGCCGGTTCCGGATGCGCAGGGGGATTTTATCCACCAATTCCGGGGCCACATGGACCTGGACCTCGAGGTGCCGAATGGTCTTATTCGGAGGGGGAGGCTGCGGATAAAACGCCAGCAGGTACTGCGTGCGCAGTTCGCGATCGATTTCTTCGAACAGCCCGTCGAGTTGGCTCAATTCGTCGGCCAGAAACATGGCGCCGCCGGTCGTGTCGGTGATGGTGGCGAGGGCGTGCTCGCCGGCCAGATCGCGAAGCGCGTCGGAGCGCACGGCGCGAACCACAATCGTATAGAGCAGAACCTCCGCGGTCACCGCGGCGTGTCGCGCGTCTTCAAACGTCGCGCGGCTGGTCGTTTCCCCCGCGTCCGTCACCAGCACGATCACCCGACGGCGGCCCGGCTTCTGCCGCGTGAGTTCGCCGGACGACAAATAGATCGCGTCGTAGAGCGAGGTCCCTGCGCCGCCGTGCATCCTTTTCACCCCGGCCTCGAGTATTGTCGCGTTCGAGGTGAACGGGGTCAGCCGGTCCACATGTTCCGCGAACGTGTACAGCGCCAGTGAATCCTGCGGCCGAAGCACTTTGCGGATAAACCGCAGCGCCGCCGCGCCCTCGAATTCCATCTCCTTCGCGGCGCTCAGGCTGGTGTCGATCATCAGCGCGAGATCGAGCGGCTGCTGCGTCTCCGCTTCAAACACGGCCACCTGCTGCTTCGTCCCCTCGTCGAACACCGAAAACGCGTCGCGCGGCAGGCCCGTGACCGGACGTCCCGAAGCGTCCTGAACATTTACCCACACGTTCACCAGATTTACATCGGTGCGCAGCCGGCCTCCCCTGGCCACCTGCGCGCGCGCGCAGAGCTCTCCCCCCATCAGCGCCAGCGGGAGGAAAATCGCGGCGAGGCGGAACGGATGCCGAAGGAATGGAGGAGCGGGCTGCGTCATGGCCGGTTGGGTTCCGGCCCGGGAATCGGTTCCAGGGCTTCCCCTTCGGCCCACACGGCACCGTCCGCAAAGTACTCCTTCTTCCAAATGGGGACGCTGCGCTTCAGCGTATCGATGGCAAACCGGCAGGCGTCAAACGCCAAGGCGCGATGGGGCGCGCTGACGGCGATGAGCACGCTGGTCTCTCCAATTTCGAGCCGCCCCAGGCGGTGCACAATTGCCACGCCGCTCACGGCATATCGCGCGCGGAGCGCCGCAGTCACCTCGCGGAGTTTTTCGAGCGCCATGGGTTCGTAGGCTTCGTAGTCGAGATAAAGAGTGCGCCGGCCGCGCGTGTGGTTTCTGACGATACCGTCGAACACCACCACCGCGCCTTCCTCGGGTCCCTTCACACGATTTACGATGGGCTCGGCGCAGATGGGGTTGTGCACGAGCTCGATCCAGTCGCGCGAGGCCGCCGCCACGGCGCCACCGCTCACCGGCGGAAGAAACGCCACCTCGTCGCCGGTGCGAAGCGCCGCTTTCCATTCCGCCAATTCCTGGTTCACCGAGGCGGCAACCGAAGGCCGCAGGCCGCTGAGCGCTGGGTACGAGGAGCGGTAGAGCGCGAACAGGTCTTCCACCAAGGAACCCTCCGGCAGCTCCGCCGACTCTTCCGCGCGGCCCACGATGTCCTTTAGCCTGCCGAAAAACAGAACGTGCACACGCATATCTGAATTCTACGCGCCGGATGCGGGCATTTCCACGCCCCGCTACGTTCCATCCGGCCCAGCCAGGCCCCTATCAGTGTTGTCCCGCGCCGTTGCGCCCTGCGGCCACACGCGCGGCCTGCCGCAGCCGCTCCGCCGCACGTTCCAAGGCCTCCCGCAGCGCCTCCGCCTCGAGACGCGCCGTGGCCCAATCTCTCCGTTCGATGGCCTCGCGAACGCCGGGGAAAATCACCGCGGCGTATCCTGCATTGATGCCCGGTGCGGAAAACGTGTGCCGGTACCACGGCCGTCCCGCCAGCCCGCCGGGGGAAAGCATTGCCGCCTCGACGCCGGCCAGCAGGTGTGCCACGATTTCGGCGCGCTGCCGGTCCGGCGAGCCCGCGAGCATTCCCCGCACCGCGTCGCCCGCCTCGCGAGCCGCGGACTGGAAACCGGCCGCGGCGGAGGCAACGCCCCGCAAATCGAGCACGCGGCCATCTCGCAGGCCCGCCGCGCGCGCCGATGCGCGAAGCTCTCCCAGCAGGCGTTGCACCTCGGAGGCGTACTCACCGTAATCAAACGCAGGAACATCCGCATCGGCGAGCCGCATCGCAATGAGCCCGGCAATCCGCGCCATCATCACGTGATACGTGAATTGCGGGTCGCCGTGACGCTTCATCCAGTCAAAATCGTCGTAGATCGAATGGTAGACGCCATAGTCTCCCGCGGCGCTGATGTCCATCGCTGCAATTCCCGCATGCTGGTAGAACGCGCTGTAATCAGAACCGGAACCGAGCGCGCTCATGCGCAGCGGACTCTCCGCGCCGGCCTTCGGCTGCGCGCTCGTCCGCCCCATTCCCGTGATCCTGTCAATGCGCTCCCGCCAGCGGTCGTAAACTGTTCGGCCGGTGCGCGGATCGCGAGTATCCCGCGCCGAATCGCGCACCAATTCGCGCAGCGAGGGCGTTGCCGCGCCGCCGAACCTTTCGCCGAGCACGGCGATATCCATGTTCAGATAGGCGATGGCGTTGCGACCCAGCTCGCTCATGTGCTCCTCCACCCAAGCGGTGGAGCCCAACAGGCCGAACTCTTCGGCGTCCCAGGAGCAGAACAGGATCGTGCGCCGCGGCATCCAGCCCGCGCGCTTCAATGCACCGAGCGACCGCGCCACTTCCAGCAGCACCGCCGTGCCGCTGCCGGGGTCGGCAGCGCCGAACACCCAGGCATCGTGATGGTTTCCGGCCAGCACCCAATCGTTCATCTCGCCGGGCAGGCGCGCAATCACGTCGTAAATCGTGCGCGTCTCGAGGCTCATCGCGACTTTCAAATGCGCTTCGGCAGGCCCCGGCCCCGCGTGGTAGGGAATCGGCATTCCGCCCTGCCAGTCCCCAGGTACCTTTGGCCCGCGCATGTTCTCCATCAGTTCCGCCGCATCCCTCCAGGAGATCGGCAGCGTGGGAATGCGCGGCAGGTCCAGGCCCGCGCGCGTGTCCAGCCTCTGCGCAATTTCCGCGCCGGTCATGCCGTGAAGCGGCGCAATCGGGTTCCCCGGATAGAGAAATGTGTACTGCACCGAGCCGCGTTCAATTCCGCTTTCCGGACGCCACGGGCCCTGCGGGTAGGGATCGCCTTGCCGGTAGCCATCGTCGGCCGGATCGGAGTAGAGCAGCACGGCCGCCGCACCATTCGTCTCTGCGAGATGCACTTTCACGCCCCGAAAACACTGCCCGTAACGGATCAGCGCAATTTTTCCGTGCAGGTCCACGCCCAGTTCCGCCAGCCGCTCGAAATCTTCTGGCAGACCGTAGTTGACGTACACGATCTGGGCGGTCACATCGCCGGCGGGAGAATAGGCGCTGAAAGCGGGGACGCTGCGCGTGTCGGCTGTGGATGGATCGCCCGCCACGGGCTCTTCCGGACGTGCGAGCCGCATTGGGCCGGGCGTTGTGCGCTGCAGTGCAACTTCTCCGGGATACGACAGCACCACGTTGTAGGGAACGATTTCCGCCTCGAGGCCTGCGGCGATGTATTCCTCGCGCAGATACTCCGCCACGCGCCGGCTGGCCTCTGTCCCCGCCATGTGCGGCTCCGAGGTCAGCCGCCGGAGCGTGGCTTCAGCGCGCGCCGCGCTGGGCAACTGCGCGAATTTTGATTCCCATTGCTCTTCGGCTGAAGATCGCGCCGCGGAAAATCCTCGAAGCGCGGCAGCCTCGGGACGCTCACCCTGCCGATTCCTCGCTGGCGCCGCGGGCAGCAGCACCGCCAGCGCGCCCGCTGCCACCCCCGCGAGCGCGCACAGAATTGTCCTCTCGAGGTGAACTCGCCGCATGCCCTGTAGTTTCCCCACCCCGCGATTGGTGGCCGGAGCCCGGAATTCACTCCACCAGCTCGAACAGGCGCATCATTCTAGTCTGGATTCCTCAGCCGCGCAGCCCGCCGGAGCCGCAGCTCGTGTCGTGCCCGCGTTTGGGCCGGATTCTCCCTGTGCCGTGCGCGAGCCTTCGAGAATTTACCGCTTTGGTAGGCTCTTCTTCGAGGCCGCTCGCAGGCTGGCCAGCGGCTTTTTGGTTGCTTGTATCCTATTGCGAGCAAATGGCTTACTCTTGCACGGAGAGAGCACTGCACCCACGCCCCCGGTTAACCTTCTTGCTACACCCTCCCCGGCTTTCGTTGACACTCGCCACCCCCCTGCTAGCCTGTTTAGTGGGAGTCCGCCTGCCCAGCGCCCGCCTTGGCGGGCCGCTCTCGGCCGGAGCAGATAGGGATATGACACTTCGCCATCTGATCGTCGCAATCCTCGCCGGTGTTTTAGTTTGCCCACCGCCCGCCATGGCGGGCAATGCCGTAGTCGGCTCGGCCGGCCCCAGCGAACGGGCAATCGTCCGCGGAACCCCGCTGCAGCAGGGCACCAACATTTTCAGCGGTGATGTGATCGAAGTCGGTCCGGGAGGAGAGGGCGTGGTCACGTTCGGGCACAATGCCATGGCTCGCTTCGCCGCGGAAAGCGCCGTTCGCGCGTCCCGCGATACCACGACGATCGGCCTGGAATTGCTTCGCGGGCGGATGACCTATCGCTCGACTCCGGAACAGCCCGTGGTGGCCTCGTTCCTAGACGCCCTGGTTCGCGCGGATGGCGGCAAAGAAGCAGTGGCCATTGTGGCCTTTCGGAATCCCACGCTGGTTGCGATTACCGCGGAGCGTGGCGCCCTCGAGGTGACTGCTGGCCGCAACCATCGGAGCGTCAGCGTGCCCCAGGGACAGACGGTGGAAGTGGCCCTGGTGGACGATACCGCGCCGAACGCGGGCAATACTCCGCCGCCTCCTGACAACACCTCGAATAACAAGAAGTCGAGCGCGGCTGCGTGGACCACAGGAGTCGTTCTAGCTGGGGCCGCCGGAATCGGCGGCGGAATTGCTCTCGCCCATAACGAGCCCAAGCTCACGTGCCAGCAGAAGGGCTCCCTCGTCAGTCCCTACGCGTTCCCGTGCCAGTGATTCTGTAGTTCGCCGAATCCCAAAGCGGAGTGGTTCTTACACGCATCTTGCAGGTCGCGTGCCCGGGCCTGTCTGACAGCCGCCTTTGTTTTATAATTGCCGTCGTTGCCAGCACACCAGGATCGTACCGGCGCGTATTCGCGAGAGGCCCGAAACGCGCCCCGCGCCGGAGGGCATATTTGCTGGCCGGTGTGAACGCCCGCTAACGATCCAGAAGGCGCGAGACGATGGTTTCTCCGGCAATCGCGTACGAGCTCTTCCAACAACTGTTTGAGTTTTTGCCGGACGCTGTATTTGTCTCCGATGAGTCCGGGCGCATCACGCTGACAAACGCCGAAGCCGTGCGGATGTTCGGCTATGGCCCCGAGGAACTGATCGGTCAGCCCATCGAAATGCTGGTCCCCGAGCGTTTTCGGGACGTGCACCCGAAGCATCGTGGGGACTACTCCTCCCAGCCGCGCGTCCGGCCGATGGGAGCGGGACTCGAACTCTTCGGCCGCCGCAAGGACGGCAGCGAATTTCCGGTGGACATCATGCTCAGCCCGGTCCAACTGGAGGGGAGGGTGTTCGTGCTGGCGGTGGCGCGCGACGCCTCCCGCCGCAGGGAAGCGGACCGGGCGCTGCGGCGAAGCGAGGAGCGCCTTCGCGCCCTGTTTGAATACTCACCCGACGCCATCGTGGTGACGGATCGATCCGGAAAAATCGCGGAAGTGAGCGCGCAACTGAAAAAGATGTTCGGCTACGAGCGCGCCGAGCTCGTTGGCCGGCCGGTCGAAGTTCTGGTCCCGGAGCGGTTCCGAGGTCCGCACGTGATGCATCGCGCCGAATACAGCGCGGCACCGCGGGTGCGAGCCATGGGCGCCGGACTGGAGCTCTACGGCAGGCGCAAGGACGGAAGCGAATTCCCAATCGACATTCTGCTCGGCCCGGTGGATGACCCGGATGGCCGGCTGGTGCTCGCCGTGGTCCGGGACCTCTCGCAGAAGAAGAGGGATGAAGAAGCCCTGCGGAGAAGCGAGGAAGAGAAGCGGTATCTGGAGGAAGAACTCGGCCTCACCCACCAGTTTGAGGAGATCATCGGAGAGAGCCGGGGGTTGAAGCAAGTCCTGCGGCAAGTGGAGGACGTCGCGCCTACGGACGCCACGGTCCTGATCCTCGGCGAGACGGGCACCGGAAAAGAGCTGATCGCCCGGGCCATCCACTCACTCAGCCCGCGGCGCGACCGCGCCTTTGTGCGGCTCAACTGCTCGGCAATTCCTTCGGGACTGTTGGAGAGCGAGCTTTTCGGGCACGAGAAGGGGGCCTTCACCGGTGCGATCGCCCAAAAGCTGGGCCGCCTGGAGCTGGCCCACGAGGGCACCTTCTTTCTGGACGAAGTGGGCGACCTGCCGGCAGAACTCCAACCCAAGATACTGCGCGCGCTGCAGGAGAAGGAGTTCGAGCGGGTCGGGGGCACGCGCACGATTTCCGCAAACGTGCGCCTGGTGGCGGCCACCAACCGGGATCTGGCCAAAATGGTGGCCGACGGCCGGTTTCGAAGCGATCTGTATTACCGGCTGCGTGTCTTCCCGATCTCCGTGCCGCCTCTGCGCAAGCGCCGCGAAGACATCGCGATTCTCGCGCGCTACTTTGTGACCAATCATGCCAGCCGCATGGGACGGCACATCGAGTCCATCCCTCCCGAAACCATGAAGGCACTGGAGAACTGGCACTGGCCGGGCAACATCCGCGAGCTGGAGAACTTTATCGAGCGCTCCGTCATCCTGACCCAGGGGCCCGTGCTGCGCGCGCCTCTGGCCGAGCTGCAGGAGGTCGAGAGGGAGGCGGAATCAGGCGCCTCCAATCTCGAAGCGGCAGAGCGCGAGCACATTTTGCGGGTTCTCCGCGAGTGCAAGGGAAGGATTGGCGGCGCCGGTGGCGCCGCGGAGCGCCTGGGATTGAAGCGCACCACCCTGAACTCCATCATCAAGAAGCTCGGCATCACACGGCGGGACTACATCTAGTCGCGCGACGAAATATCGTCTCGTCTCCTCTTCATCTCTCACCGCCATTTTCCTCGCCTAGCCCACGTCGCATCATCGCAAAGGCTCCGCTTTCATGCAGTTTGCGCTGGTCTTGAGCTACACGTGCGTTTGGCTACCGATTTGCACTCCCGTATTGTCGTAACGAAGTTGCGAGTCAAACGAGAATGCTCCGAATCACCATTCACGAGGATGCCGGCGGAATGACGATGGAACTCGAAGGAAGAATCGCCGGGCCCTGGGTGGATGAATTGGACCGCACCTGGCAGTCTCTCGAGGCTCGGGGGAAGTCCGAGGGACTGCGCATCGACATCCGGAACGTGGCTTTCGTCGATGCCAAAGGCAAAGAGGTTCTGCGCCGGATTTATCAGGAGACGAAAGCCCGTTTTCTGGCCAACACGCCACTGACAGAGATGTACGCCGCGGAGGCCAAACGCCACCCGGTGAAAAACGGAAAGGGAGGAACACACGATGCGCGGTCATGACCAATTGCAGGCGAGCGAGAGTTGCCAGCCCGATAGTCTGAAGGCGAGCGAGCACTTCCGCCACCTCAGCCCCGCTGCGGCAAAGGACTTTGACGCCGCGGCCATCAGCGCCTCGTACCCCGCAGGCGCGGTGCTGTTCATCGAAAAACAGGATGCGCGCGGCGTCTTCCTACTCTCCTCGGGGAGCGTGAAGCTCTCCGTCAGTTCCAGCGGTGGGAAGACGCTGATCCTGCGCATCGCCAAGCCCGGAGAAATTCTCGGCCTCATGTCCACCATGTCGGGCGCCCCTTACGAGGTCACGGCTGAGACGCTGCATCCTTGCCACGTCTCCTTCGTACTGCGCCGCCACTTCTTGCAATTCGTGGCCAAGCACGCCGAAGCCTACAAGGGTGTGGTGAATCAGCTCAGCGCCCTCTATAGCGGCGCGTGCGAGCAATTGCGCACCGTCGGCCTGTCCGCTACGGTTCCGGAAAAGCTGGCCCGTATGCTGCTGGAGTGGTCCGCCGGTGCAAAGCCTTCACTGAGCGGCTCCAAGTTCATTCTTCCGCTGACTCACGAGGAGATCGCCGAATTCATCGGCACATCGCGTGAATCCGTGACGCGAGCTCTGAGCGACTTCAGGAGCCGCGATCTCGTGGCCCTCCATGGAGCCACGCTGACGATTGCGAACCGGCCCGCGCTCGAGTCTGTGGCGGGCGCGTAGTCTCGCGAAGCCAGGGATCTCCATGATCAAGAAAGTGAAGGGCGGTTATCAGGTGCTCTCCAGCAAAGGCAGAAACCTGGGAGGACCGTACAAGACGCTGGAGCAGGCCAAGAGGCGGCTGCGACAGGTGGAATTCTTCAAGCACCGGAATGGCTAGCTTCGCGGCGCAACCTTCGGCTCTCCGCCCGCGGGACTCTCCCAATGCGCAGCAGCTTGCGGCTGAATTAGCATGCTTTCCCTGCTCCTGAACGACGAATCCCCTAATCGTCCCGCCCCTCGCCCGCGCAGAACGGAGTCATTGCACGGAGGCAGTGTGCGCGCCTCAGCGCATTTTGGATTTCAGATGGATCGTTTCACCGTCCACCACGAAGGTGCCGTATCCCTTATGGTGGATTGTCTTGGGATGTTTCTGCGCGGGATCAATCCACGCCTTGAGCACCTGCAGGACGAATAGATTGTATTTGCCGGCGAACCGGGCGTCGTGGATTCTGCATTCGAGATTGGCAAAACACTCGGCAACCAATGGCGCGGCCACCTGCTCGGCGGGCACCGGCGTCAATCCGAACGCGGAAAATTTGTCGATATCCCGTCCTGATGAATTGCCGACATGCACGACTTTCTCCGCCAATCGTCTCGCGGGAATCGCAATTACGCATTCACGGGTCGCGCGCAGGGCGGCGTGGCTGTAGTTGGCATCACTCACCACGCAAGCCACCAGCGGGGGCTCAAACTCCACCATCATGTGCCAGGACATGGCCATGACGTTTGTTCGACCCTTGTGGGCGGTCGTCAGCAGGACTACAGGGCCCGGCTCAAGCAGCTGATAGACCTTGGACAGCGGATACGCCTTCATGGCGGGTTCAGCAAAGGCCCATTCGGTGCTACCCGGAGGATCAGCTGCGAACCGTCAGAACCGGGCAGGCAGCTCGTGAAACAACTTTGTGCGCCGTGGTAAACGGCAAGTGCGTCGCCGCGCCGCGAACCCCGGTGGACGGCCGAATACCCAGAACGATCAGGTCGCTCCCCTGCTGTTCGGCGACATCCAGAATCCGCTGGGCGGGCTCGCCGCGCTCCACAAGGTAATCCGGTACGCACCAGTGCGTGGCCTCCGGGGGGACCAAATCCTCCAGGCGCCTGATCGCCGACGCCTCGATCTCCGGCCACTGTGCCAGATTGCTCAGCTTCGGCTCCTCCTGGACGTTGACAAGCGTCAAGCAGGCTTTGGACTGCAGAGCCAGCCCAATCGCATGCGCGGCCGCGGCCGTGGACGCAGGCCCGAAGTCCGTCGCCAACAGAATTCTGGAAATCGCGGCATTACGGCGCGACTCGACGGCAAGCCGCGGGCCGACGGTGAGGACGGGGCAAGGGGCGCTGCGGAAGATTTCTTCCGCCACGGATCCCAGGAACAGCTTGCCTACCCCCGTGCGTCCGTGCGTCCCCATCACCACCAGGTCGATTTCGTTTTCCGATATGGTTTTCTCGAAGACGGACCGGAGATCCCCTTCCTCAATCAGAATCTGCGGACGGAGTCCGGAAAACGTGCCGAGCAACAGTTGCCGCTGCTCCTGTCTTTTCTTCGCAGCGGATTCTTCCAGGCTGTCCCATGTGCTTGGATCCGTCATGGGGTTGATCGCGGGCGGGCTAACATGCAGGACCCAGAGTTTCGCCCCGTAGAGCTCCGCGAGCCGCGCGGCATAGGGAACCGCGGCGGCGGCCGCGGGCGAAAAGTCTGTGGCAAACAGGATGTTTTTCAGTTGGACTTGGGTTTCAACTCCGAGCATTGTCGTCACTCCCTCTCGCTTCCAGCTACACCTTTCCGGGTTAAACAGGCTGTGACGCAGGTCACGATCAGCAGTGAGGCAGGACTCACGAGGAGAAGAGTGGCGTACAGGGGATTGAGAAGCAGAGGAACAGGTCGCAAACCGGCGCGCGGTGCCCCGGGGCAATCCGCCGCTGCGGCTGGAGCGCACAGCAGGCTCTATCGAGTCTTCTTTTGCCGGTACAGCACGTAGGTAAACTGGCCTTGCAGCCAGGCTTCTCCGCTTACAGGGTCGTGCCGGCTGTCCACGGATTCATCGAGCACGTGGGCGTAATCGCCGCCCAAGCGGGCCACCTCCTGCTCGAGCCGCTCGCGGGCGTGAGCCATCAAGTCTTCGTAGCAGTGCTCCCAAAGCTCGTCGCGATGGGCCAGCGTGCTGGATACCCTCCTGCTGCTGGCTTCTACCACGTGCTCACCCATGATTTCCGCGTCGGCCGGCGGCAACTCGCCGTGCCAGTAAATCAATTTGTGTTCAGCGGCATCGACGGTGTTCACGATCTGCCTATCCCCCTTGTCGCCAGCCTGCTCAGTACGCCGCGCGAAGCTTCTGTGCCGGATCATCAGCCCTCAGCCCGAGTGGCCCAGCCTTCCACTCTTGGTCATTCACATTCTAGTCATTCAGTTCGCGGAGGTATGTGACCGGAATCACCACGTGTGGTGCTGCGAACAGGACTGCTGAAGCGGTGGGCGCGAATGCCGCGCGCTCGCCCATCCGGACTGGACCGTAGCGGGAAGCCGGCCGATGGAGGTGTGTGTGCTAACTCGCAGGGCCGTTGGCCGCGCGGCATCCCTGCATCCTGAGTCGAACAAATCCGCTCAAACCCGCTGATCTCGCCGCGGTCTGCTCTGGCAGCAAATTCGTTGTGCCGACGGCAGGGGAGGCGTACGATGCGGCCGAATGTGAGCCTGATCGGAGATCGCGATTCACGACACGCCGGCCCGCGCAGACTCATCCATCTCGTCGACCGCGTACCAACAGGGAGGACACATCCACATGACGAAGGCGAAGAGGCCGACTTTGGGAGCATTCCACCAAGGGGCGGTTCCCGCCATCGCATGCTTCAATAAGGCGGCCACTCCCCTCGGTGTTGACCTCGACGCGCTGATTCGTGCCCTGCAGCGTTTCGTGGATCAACACGTAGCGCCGGTGTGGGGCACACGCGCGAAGCTCTTCAAGTCGACCGGTTTCGTGAAAGGCGCATGGGCTCTTGTCTTCCTCGATGATGCGGACCATCCAGGTTCGCTCGGGTATCATGATCTCACTCCTGACGGGCTGCCCCAGTCCAAGGTCTTCGTACGAACAACGCTCGCGAATGGCGAATTGGTCAGCGTGGCCGCATCCCACGAACTGGTGGAAATGCTGGTTGACCCCGCCGGGAACATGATGACCACCGGGCCGGACCGCGCCGCCACCTATTGCTACGAGAGTGCGGACCCGGTCGAAGAAACACACTTCGACGTGGATGGCATTCCGATGTCGAATTTCGTTCACCCTGCTTATTTCCACACATTTCACCGGCCGGGCGCCACGTCATTCGATCATCTTGGCAAGGTCACGAAGCCATTCCAACCTCATTCCGGTGGCTATCAGATCGTGTTCAAGAACGGAAAGTGGAGGCACGTGTTTGGATCCGCGTCCAAAGCGAAGCGCTTTTCTCGCGAAGATCGCCGTGGCCACCGCAGTGAACAACGGCACCGGTCGAGGACAAACCGGCTGAAGCGCTCGCATACCCGAGCGAGCTCCCGAAGGAAAGGGTCCGCCTAGCCGGCCCTCAACTCTAAAAAGCTCTGCAGCAACAGGCTGACATTTGGTCAAAATGACAGGAAAGGCTGATACTTTAGCCATCAGATGAAGCGAAGCCTCCATCTACGAACAGTTCCATCCGGCCAGCCCTGGAAGCGCGGCGAGTGTGCGCGCGCCGGCACGACCGGAGTGCCGCCCCGTGGGGTGCGCCGTCGAGTGCGGCAGGGCTTCGACGGTCCCGCCTCAAATGTCCGCGGATGACCTCCGAAACGATGATCGGCAAGAGATTCGGCCACTACCGGATAGTCGAGAGGATTGGCGCCGGCGGAATGGGCGAGGTGTACCGCGCCGAAGATGAGCACTTGCACCGCGATGTGGCGCTCAAAGTGCTGCCCGCAGCCTTGCTGGCGAAAGAAGAGGCACTCAAAGCCCTCCGCAATGAAGCCCGCGCTCTCTCCAAGCTGAATCATCCCAACATCGCCACGGTGCATGACTTCGATGTTCACGAGGGGACACATTTTCTCGTGATGGAGTACGTCATCGGCCAGACGCTGGCGCAGAAACTGTCCACAGGCGGGCTGGAACAAGAAGAAGCCGCCGCGTTCGGCAGACAAATCGCCTCCGCACTGGACGATGCCCACGGGCACGGAATTGTGCATCGAGACCTGAAGCCGTCCAATATCCTGGTGACGCTCAAGGGGCAGGTGAAGGTGCTCGACTTCGGGCTTGCCAAACTGCTCCGGCCGGGCGGCGACCTGGCAGCCACGCAAAGCCAGTCGGAGGCTCACGGCCTGTCCGGAACATTTCTCTACATGTCGCCGGAACAGATGCGCGACGATCCCGTGGATGCCCGCACCGACCTCTACTCGCTGGGGATCGTGCTGTTCGAGATGGTCACAGGGCAGCGGCCCTTCCACGAAACCCTGGTGACGCGGCTGACGGAGGCGGTGCTGCACCGGGCGCCCCCTCCTCCCCGCACGCTGAACCCCGAGATTTCCCCGGAGCTGGAACGCATCATCCTAAAGTGCCTGGAGAAGGATCCGGGAAACCGCTACCAGTCGGCCAAGGATCTGGAGATCGATCTTCGCCGGCTCAGCGCTATCTCCAGCCCGGCAAGCACGCAGAGGGCGGTTCCCCTCACGATAAGGCCGCGCCGCCGATTTCCGGTTTGGGGCTACGCGCTAGCCGCCGCCGTCATCATCTCCATGATCGTCCTGCTGAATGTAGGTGGCCTTCGGCAACGCCTCCTGGGCGGAAAGGCCCCTGGCCGCATTGACTCGCTGGCCGTCTTGCCCCTGGAAAACTTTTCCGGCGATCCCTCGCAAGACTACTTCGCGGATGGCATGACCGAAGAGTTGATTTCCGACCTCTCGCAGATCAGCGCCCTGAAGGTGATCTCGCGTACCTCGGTGATGGGCTACAAGGGCACGAAGAAGTCTCTGCCGCAGATTGCCGGTGAACTGGGCGTGGCCGCCGTGGTCGAGGGCTCGGTCGAGAAGGCCGGGGGCCGCGTGCGCATTAGCGCGCAATTGATCGAGGCGGCCACCGAGCAGCACCTGTGGGCGTCGAGGTACGAGCGCGACTTGAAGGACGTTCTCACCTTGCAGGACGAGGTCGCGCGTGATATCGCGCGCCAGATCCGGATTCGATTGAATCCACAGGAAGCCACCCGCCTGGCGGCCACCCGCGCGGTCGATCCAGGCGCTTACGAAGCCTATCTCAAGGGCCTGTACCTCTGGAACCAGCGCAGCCAGGAGGCCATTCTGAAGGGATTGGACTATTTTCAGCAGGCCATCAAACTGGACCCCAGCTATCCCCTCGCTTATGTCGGCCTCGCGGACTCCTACGTTGTGCTTGGGGCCGACCGCTGGCTATCGGCCGAGGAAGCATTCCCGAGGGCGAAGCAGGCCGCACTCAAAGCCCTGGAACTTGACGGCACGCTGGCGGAAGCTCACGTGCCCCTGGCGGAGATCGCTGCGGAGCAGTGGAACTGGGCCGAGGCGGAGAATGAATACAAGCGCGCACTGGAGCTCAATCCCAATTATTCGGTCGCCCGCCAATGGTATTCGAGCTTTCTGGTGAAGACCGGGAGGCGGGATGAGGGTGTAGCCCATGCCAGGCGCGCCGTGGAACTGGATCCGCTTTCACCGATCGTCAACATCAACGAAGCTCAGGTCCTGTATTGGGCTCGCCGCTATGACAAGGCCAGGGAAGCGGTTCTGAGGACCCTGAACCTGGCCCCGGACTTCTTTCCGGCTCACTACTACCTGGGACTCATTCACCTGCAAACGGGAAATCCAACGGAGGGTATCGAAGAGCTCCGGAAAGCGGCGAACCTCTCCGCCGGAAACGAACTGGTTAGCGGAGCTCTGGCATACGCGTACGGGCGTTCCGGCCGGGCAGACGAAGCGAACAAGATGCTGGCGGACCTGCTGGCGCGATCCCGGCAGGGGCACATCTCGTCTTACGTGATCGCCGAGGTTTACGCCGGCCTGGGGAAAAAAGACGAGGCGGTGCGATGGCTCGAGAAGGCTTATGGCGAGCACGAGAGTGCAGCTCCCGAAATCGGAGAGGAGCCCATGTTTGACCCTCTGCGCTCCGATCCCCGTTTTCGGGATCTCCTCCAGCGCATGAAGCTTCCCACCGAAGCCTGATGGCGGCGGACACCGTGAACAGGCATGCCCATCGCGGAACGCGCCTACAACCCCGTTCCGGCATCGCGGCCGGCGCGAGCAGAGGCGAAGTCCACGGCACGCGGCGCGTACCGCGCCATTCCGAAGCGCTGGATATCAAGGGATTGCTGCGCGACGCCGAAGTGCTTCTCATTGTTCCGCCCTTCGCGGAATTGAAATATCCCTCGCTGGGGGTTCATCTCCTGCAGGCCTGCGGCCTCAAGGCCGGATTCCGCGTTCAGGTTCTCTATGCGAATCTCGCACTGGCTGCGGTGATCGGTGAGGAAAACTACGCGCGGATCAGCAATTCGCCGATGGGTTCGTTTGCGGGGGAGCGCTTCTTCGCGCGCTGCGCCTACGGCTCGTCTCCGCTGGGCCGTAACGCCCGGAGAATGAACGAAGCCGCCTGGGTGATCGGCGCCGACGAAGACGTGGAATTCGAGCCGGAACCCTCCAGCGAAAAGCCCTTGGCGCTGAAAGTACTTGCCCGGCTGGAGAAAAAGGCTGCGCTCTTCGTCAGACACCTGGCTGCAGCGGTGGCCGAAGGTCCCTACAAAGTGGTCGGGTGCAGCACTACCTTCGAGCAAACCTCGGCCAGTGTCGCGTTGTTGAATGCCGTCAAGCAATTGCGCCCGGCCACGCTGACCATCCTGGGTGGCGCCAACTGCGAAGGGGAAATGGCCCAGGGGATCGTTTCGCTGGGGGCCCGCATCGATTACGTTTTCTCGGGAGAAAGCGAGGTCACCTTTCCGGAATTTGTCAGCGCGGTCCTGGCCGGAGCGCCGCCATCCACCGGAATAATCTACGGCAAGCCCTGCATGGACCTGGACGCTCTGCCTCCGCCGGACTACGCGGAATACTACGATCAGCGAAAACGATTGCTGCCGCGAAGCTCCCTTGCGCCGGCCGAGACCGAGCTGCTTTTCCAGACCAGCCGTGGCTGCTGGTGGGGAGAGAAGCAGCATTGCACCTTCTGCGGGCTGAACGGAGAGGGCATGGAGTTCCGGCAGAAGTCCGCGGAGCAGGCCATCCAGGAATTACGGGTGCTCTCGCGTGCCCATCCGACGAAAAAGATTTTCATGACCGACAACATTATGCCGCACGCCTATTACCGGACCTTCCTACCCCGCCTAGCCGCAGAACTTCCCGGGCTCGATGTGTTCTTCGAGCTGAAGTCCAATCTATCCCTGGCCCAAGTGCTGTCCTTGAAGATGGCAGGCGTCGGCCGCATCCAGCCCGGCATTGAGTCGCTTTCCTCTCGGCTGCTGAAAAGGATGAAAAAAGGCGTGCTGGCCCGCCAGAACCTATTGCTGTTGCGCGATGCGCGAGCCGCCGGCGTGACAGTAGAGTGGAGTGTCCTGTGGGGGTTTCCCGGAGACGAGCTGGAAGCCTACCTGGAGATGCTGCGAATCGTTCCTCTGCTCCACCATCTTCCCCCGCCCGCCGGAATGCCCCACATCAGCTTGGAACGATTTAGTCCGTACTTCACCCGGCCGGCCGAATTCGGGATCCGCAAACTTAAGCCCGTCCGCGGCTACTACGATTTCCTTCCCAGGACTGCGGAGGTGCAACGAATTGCCTACCACTTTACGGGAGAATACGATTGCGAGTCGCACCAGCGGCTGGATGTGATGGCCAGGCTCTGGCACGAACTGAAGCGGTGGCGGGCTGCGTGGGCGCCGGGTGCCGGGGAGCCGCGCGAGGATTTGCGCGTCGAAAAGAACCGCGCTTCGTGCAGGCTCATTGATACGCGGCGCGTTACGGGCGGGAAGAAGACCCACTCCCTCCGGCAAGACGAAGCCCTCGACCTGCTTTCTGCCCGGCCCGCTTCCGGCGCCGTCCGCGAGTCCTGGGCAGTCGAGCAGAAGCTGGCTCTGATTGTTGACGGGTGGTTCGTCCCTCTGGCGGTGCCCGATCCACAATTGCTGGCCGAATTGGCGCATCGAAGTGCCGGGAGTGAAGCGGCTACCGGCACTCCTCTCGTTCACTTGGAGTCGGTTCCCACGCGCAAGGTGCAAATCCGGGGGAGCGGGAATACCTGCGAGGCGTCGGCAGGGAGCCGCAGCCCATGAGGAACGATTCGTCGCAAGGGAAATCGTACCTGATCCTCAAGTGCCGGGCCGAGAGAATTCCGCTGCGGGATAACTCGATCCAATTGGCCCTGGCGACCCCACCTTATCTTGGAGCGCCGGGTGTCCGCCAGCAAGACTGGCCCACGCGGGATAAGCGCCGTTACGACGCCTGCCTGGCTTCTTTTCTCAGAGAGGCAGGACGGATCCTCAGACCCGGAGGTCACCTGCTGCTGCACACCAACCTGCTCCCAGTGAAAAGGGTGAAAGGGGCCCGCCGGGTCGTCTTTTCCGTGATCCGAAAGCCGGCCAAGGCTTCGGGCCGAAATGTCCGGCACGTCGGGACCGAAACCTTGAGGACGCGATTCGTGCGGGTGAAGGGAATCAACTGGGTGGCCCTGCCCATCGGGCTCTACCGCGAGCTCCTCTGCCGATACTCACAGCCGGGAGACCTGATTGCGGACATTTTCTCGGGTTCGGGCAACGTTGCGGTCGCGGCGTTGCTGCTCTCCCGCCGGCCGGTGCTGCTCGATCTCCATCATCAGCAAACGGTGCGGAAAAGGCTCGACAACGCCCTTCGTCGCGCGCGGCTCAGGAATTTTCGCCGGAATCGCAACTAGAGCTGGGAGCCCGCGGCCTTCCTGCCCGCGAAAATCCTTTGTGCTTGACAAGGTTTCGGGAAGCTCTTATACAGCCTCCAAGCAAGCGAGACGGATGACCTACGGAACAGATTCGGTTTTCTGAAACCGTCTGCCCGAAGAGAAAGGGGTCGCCAAGTGTTCCTCTCCGACTATGCACGAGTGAAGGGAAAGAAAAAGAAGGGCAAGAAGAAGCCCGCCAAGAAAAAGAAGGCCGCCAAGAAGTAGTCCGCAAGATCGCGGAAAGACGGTCACGCAGTTAGAAGATCGGGCCTCTCCCCCGAACGATTACCGCCGAGGGCAGCTTCGCCGAGCTGCGCGTGGCGAAGGCTGTGCGCTGCGCGCAAGCCGCGCCAGAATCCGCAAATTCCGGCACAGTAACGGGTCAAACCGCAGCAAAATCGTGCCCTTCAGCGCCGTAAAGGAATTAGAATCAATCACGCGCCCGTAGCTCAGGTGGATAGAGCGTCTGCCTTCTAAAGAGCTGAGGCAGGAAACCCGGCCTGGAGGACCTTGTGTTCCCGTCTGACGTACTCACAGAGCAGGCTGAGCAGAGGTGAAAACATGGGCGGATCGAGTTTCGAGAGCTTGATCTGCGCGGTGGTCAACCAGTTCACGACATGCCGCCCCAGGAAGTCAGCTTCGAGCCGCTCGAGGCATGCGACTTCATCGGGATTTGTCTTGCCTTCCCGCAGGTAGCGCGCCGCAGCCAGGAATTCAAGCTGCGTGACGAGGTGATCGGCAGGAAACGCAGAGCCTGAGGGCCGAAGGCCGAGCACCTCGTAGAAATTCACACATTCGAGAATGATCTCCTGCGGCACGGCGCGTTGCGTATGCGCCGATTCAAGAAGGGGAACGGGAGGTTCCGGCACGCCGACTTCAAACAGCGCCAGATAGGCGGCCTCGTAGGCCGCATAGCCGGGAAAACGGCCAGCGGCTGGTGCTTCGCTCTCAACTTTCAGTTCAGACGCCAGCCGCTTCATCAATCCACGAAACTCCTTTCCCGAAAGCCAAGCAAAGCGCTCCGGCGACGGCTGGCCGAAGCAAGCGGCAAACAGACGGTAAAGATCGAGCCGCGCGAGCGGCGCAGCGTGCATGGCGCGGCCGGGAGTTCGGACTGAAGCGTTCATCTATCTACTCCAGCCTCAGCCACGTCGTGAAATACTTGCGGCCGTCGCGGTCCTGCTGGCTGCCGTTCCAGACCGCAAAGGCGAGCGGGATTCCGGCGGACACGTCCGGCAACTCGAGAGTGACGTGCCAAGCCTGATCGCGATAGGCGGCTTGGGCGGGAAACGTGTCGCCCGTGCGCCGCGTTGTGCCACGGCCTTCGGCTTGCATTTGGGCCGCGCCGCGCGAGGCGCTCCAGAAGTAAATGGACACAGGATTGCCGGGATCTCCCATCTGGAGCGATGGCCACTGGCCATTCACGGGTGGGTGCGTGGGGCGCATCACAGCCGCGGAATCGAAGAAGCGGTCCGTCGCCTCCGTGAGCTCTTTGTGCGGGCGGCCCTCGGTGGGCGCCGACGGCAGCTTGGCGATCTCCGCGGCGTCCCGAGTGGAGTCATGCCAGGTCATATTCACGAGGAGTTTTCCCTCGGCGCGTGCCAGGCGAACGTCCACGAACGGAATTTCGGGTTCGGAGGGCGCCTCCGTGTCGTAAAGGCGAGGTGTGCGGTTCAGGGCGACGCGTTGCGCCGGAATCCTGGTCCAGTCCGAGGCCAGGGGGTCGAGAAGCGCTTCGGCGCGCGATGTGGCGGCAGAGACGCGCAGCGCCAGGCCCGCCGTCTCCGTGACCACGGCTTTAGCGCCCGACTGCCGCACCTGTGCGGCAGTGCCCGCGAAAATTGAGGCGAGAACGCTCGAACCGAGCACGGCGACAATCTTCAGTGGAACTCTCATGGCGGTCACCCGATCCTGGCCTGGATTTGCACCAGTTGTGGCCCGACTTGATAGCGGGTCTCTGCGTCGCGCCCGATCAATAGCTGCAGCAATTCGCCGGAGCCGCCGTTCTGGGCGCGCGTAAGCTCCACTTCGAGGCGGACGATGATGTCTTTCACTTCCGGGCCGAAGAGGTAAAGCAGGTAGTCGAGGGGAAGACGCGGGTCTTCGAGGATGCTCTTGCCGTAGTTGGTCCGCTTGGGCGGATTGAACGGCGGCACGTAGAACACGTTTGGCCCGGTGCCCTTTTCAGGAAACAGCGGCAGGGCCACCTTGTAAACGTGTACGAGCTTGTGCACCGCCGAGCCGGGATCATCCAGCAGGCCGACGAAACGGAGGCGGCCTGGGCACTGCGCGGCGCACGCGTTCACTTCGCCCTTTTCGAGGCGCGGGTAGCAGAAGATGCATTTCTCCGACTTTCCCGTAATCTCGTTGAAGTAGATCTTTTTATAAGGGCAGGCGGCGATGCAGTAGCGATAGCCCTCGCAGCGTTCCTGGTCGAGCACCACGATGCCGTCTTCATTCCGCTTGTAGATGGCCTGGCGCGGGCAAGCGGCCAGACAGGCCGGATTGGTGCAGTGATTGCAAATGCGCGGGAGATAGAAATAAAAGTTGTCGTCGCCATTGAGCGCGCCGACGTCTTCATCCCAGTTCGGGCCGGAAACCGGATCGGGCGAAGCCATCACCGGCTTACCCTTTCCTTCAAACAACCGCTGCTCGTAATCGAACTCCCAGGGAGCGCCGTAATCGTCGAGGGTGGGCTGCCGGCTCGGCTGCAGTTGGCCGTCTTTCCAGCCGCCGCCGATCTGGTCCCACTGTCGCGGGTAGCCGATGCCCGGGCGCGTTTCGACGTTGTTCCAGTACATGTGCTGAGTGCCGTCGCGGTCCGTCCACAGTTTCTTGCAGGCGATGGTGCAGGTCTGGCAGCCCAGGCATTTGTTGAGGTCCATCACCATCGCGTATTGGTGGAGTGACATGTGTGCCCCCTAGGCCTTTGCGGCCGCGCCGTGCACCAGGGGCCCGGTGTACTTTTCGACTTCGACTTTGATGTCGCGGTTGTTTCCCGTGGGCCCCCAGTAGTTGAGGCGGAAATTCACGTGGCCGTATTTGCCGATGAGCTGCGTGGGCTTGATCTTGATGTAGGTGAGCGACTGCCAGCCGCCCTGCTGGAAGCCGAGGTACTTTTCCCAGCCGTGGTACATGGTGACGCGGCCGGGCTTTTCTCCGGGCAGAATCTGCACGCGGCAGATGCAGTGGCCGATGTCGTTGTGAATGCGCACTCAATCGTTGTCGCGCACGCTGCGTTTGCGGGCGTCGTCGGGATGCATGTAGACGATGGGCCCGCCGCGCTGCAGGCGGAGCATCGCGCGATGGTCGCGCCAGGTGGAGTGGATGGACCAGCGCCCGTGCGGCGTGTTCCAGAAGAGCGGGTACTTTTCCGCCAGCGGCTCCTTGTACGCGGGCAATTCCTCGTTCAACTCCAGATACCAGGGATGGTCAATGTAGAACTGCTGGCGGCCAGTAAGCGTCCGCCACGGGACTTTCTTTTCCACTTGATGTTTGAACGGGGTGTAGGCGATGCCCTCTTCGACGTCGCTGTTCCATGATTCGGGATCGGTGGCCACGAAGCGCCGCGGGTGCTCCTGGAGGTTTTCGTAAGTCATGCCCTGGGTTTCTTTGGCGTTGGCGAGAATGAAGTTCACGGCTTGTTCGTCGGTCTCGACGGAACCATTGCCCGTCCAGTGTTCCTCGAGCGCGGTCAAGTCGCGGTCCCAGTTGAACAGGGCATCGTGGAAGGGCTTGCGCCCTTGCCGCTTGGCCACCTCCGCAATCTTGCGGGCCAGGGCGTGGAAGACATCCCAGTCCGTTTTGCTCTCGTAGAGCGGGTCCACAGCCTTGCCGAAGGTGTGCATGTAGCTGTGGCAATCGGTGGAGTTGATGTCCACCTTTTCGTAGTAGCTGGAGGCGGGAAGAACCACGTCGGAATAAAGCGCCGTGGTGTCCATGCGGTAGTTGATATCCACGATGAGGTCGAGATCGCGCCACAGCGAGGACTCAATCACCTCGTTGCCCTTGGCCTGGTTCAAGTAGTTGGCGCGCCAAACAAGCAGGGCGCGGGGCTTGCGTCCGGTCTTGAGCGTCTCTCCCTCACGCAGGGCGGGCCACAGCGGCATCCAGCCGTTTTTCACCGACTCCTGGATGTACCACTCCACGGGTTTGCCGTTGTAGAGGTGGGGATCCTTGCTGGCGGAGTGGACGTAACTCCAAAGCGTGGTGTTTTGGAACCGTTGTTTCTTGCGCTCTTCTGGGAAGGCGAGTTTGAAGAACCCGTGCTCCGGCCATACGCGTTCCTGGCCGACGTAGTGATTGAAGCCCCCGCCGTTTTTTCCCACGTTGCCGGTGAGCGCCACGAGCAGAATCATCGCGCGGTTCGAGAGGTCGTTGTGGAACCAGTGATTCGTCCCCGCGCCGTGGATAATCATCGCAGGCTTTCGCGTTCCCAGTTCGTGAGCAAACGACCGGATCTCCTGCGCCGGAAGGCCGGTCGCGGCCGCCACTCGTTCCAACGGGTACGCGGCCAGACTATCGCGCAATAAGGCGAAGGACGGAGTCACCTGCACCGAGCGCCCATCGGCCAGCCGAACGGAGTAGCTGCCTTCGAGCGCCGGGTCCACACCGTTCCACAGCAGGCTCTTTTCCGCCGCGCCCATGGAGCCGGGAGCAGCGGCCGCGGCGCCGGCGCGCGCGTCCCAGACAAAAAACACGTCATCCTTGCCGCCCGCTTTCACGTCCGACTCCCGCAGGAACCGCCGCGTGTCTTTGCGCACCAGCAGGGGCAGGTCTGTCTGCTCCTTGATATAGGGCACATCGATGAGTTTGTTTTCGATCAAAAGGCGCGCGACGCCGAGCGCCAGTGCCGCGTCGGTGCCGGGGGCGATGCGCCAGTAGAGGTCGGCATGGACGCAACTGGAATTGAAGTCGGGAGAAATGGCCACAATCTTTGCGCCGTTGTACCGCGCCTCGAAAGCGAAGTGCGCATCGGGAATACGGGTCTGGGAAATGTTTGAGCCCCACAGAATGATGTACTTGGAGTTGAACCAATCGGCGCATTCGCAGGCTTCGGTCTGCACGCCCCAGGTGAGCGGCTCCCCCGGCGGCAGGTCGCAATACCAGTCGTAGAACGAACAGAACACACCACCGAGATAATGAGCGAGGCGGGAGCCGGCGCAGAAGCTCACGGGACTCATGGCCGGGATGACGCTGAAAAAGGTGTTTGTATCCGGGCCGTGGGAATAAATGTTGTCGAGGAGCTTTTCGGCGATCAGGTTGAGCGCCTCGTCCCAAGTGGCCCGCCGCCACTGCCCCGCGCCGCGCGCCCCGGTGCGGATCAGCGGATAGCGCAGGCGCTGCGGGCTGTAGACGTATTCCGTAAAGCACCCGCCCTTCTGGCAGCCGCGGGGATTGTAGTCGGGCAAATCCTTGCTGATGCGCGGATAGTCGGCGGCCTGCTCTTCGCGGACGATCACCCCGTTACGCACGTACACCTTCCAGGAGCAGGAGCCGGTGCAATTCGCGGAGTGCGTCGAGCGCACCACCTTGTCCCAGGTCCAGATCTTCCGGTAGAAGTCTTCCCAACCGCGGTAGGGATAGGAGTGCAGCGGGTCGAGGTCACCCGCCAGCGTGGTGAGAATGGGTTTTTCACTCCTGGCGCACCCCGCTAGAAACATTGCGGCCGTGCCAGAAGCCGCTGAGGAAAGGAAGCCCCGCCGGGAGAGGTGCCGCCTCCCGTTGCCCGCCGTGGCTGCTGCTTTTTCTTTTGTGCTCATTGGGGTCCCTCCCCACGGCCTGGCGCCTTCTCCGGGGAGCCGCCCGATTGGGCGGCCAGCTTCCCGCCTGGCGGCCGACCCAGTTCGCGAATGAAGGCCAGCAGATCGCCCAGATCTCGATCGCTGAGCGCGCGCGCTCCCTCAACGTGCGGCTGGAAGCTGGGCATGGCCGTGCCGCGCCGGCCATTGCGGATGGTGGTGAGGATGAATTCGTCCGAAGCCGCCTGCTGGAACACGGAATTGGAAATTTCCGGAGCCACTCCGGCATGACCGGCCGGGCCATGGCAGCCGGAGCAATAAGACGTGAACAGCGAGGAGCCGCGTGTGGAGTCACCCCGCCGCGGGATGGCCGGCGCGCGTGATGCGGCAGCGGCGGCGCTCTTGGAAGCGGCCGGCTGGATGTAGTCCAGCACCGCGTTTATTTCTTCCGGCAACAATCCGCCGGCCTGCCTGGCCCACGCCGGCATCTGCGTGCCGGGACGGCCCAGCTTGATCTGTGCTGCCAGATAATCCCGGTCAGCAGTGGCCTGCAGGGAAACGCCACGAATTGCCGGGACAAACCGCTTGAAGGTCTTGTCCCAGCGGCCGTACGTGCCCTCGCCGTGGCAGGCCAGGCAATACTGGTGATACACCTGCTCGCCCGCCAGCGGTTGGGGATGCAGACGGCGCACCTTCTCTTCGAGCTTGTCGGGAGAAAGGTAGCTCTCCGGGACGTCGCGCTGGCGCTGTGCCAGCATATAGACGGTCAGCGCCAATACCTGCGGCTCGGAGAGCGCCGGATTTTTCATCTGGCTTGCGGGCACGATTCCCGCCGGGTCGCGGAAATGCGCCTGGTGCCAGTTCCAGGTGGTATGAGGAGGCGCGAGATTGGTGAGAATCAACTGGTGCTTGGTCTTGGCACCCTCGTTGTCGAGCGCAGGGCCCAGGCTGCCGCCGCGTCCACCCAGCTTGTGGCAGGAGCCACAACTTTTTTCCTGGTAGAGCTTCCGTCCCTCCTGTACGAGCGCCACCTGTGCCGGCGGCAGCTTTTCCACGTCGTGGCAAGCGAAGCAAGACGACTGGACGAGGTTGCGATCGAGCAGCGGGTAGTCCCAGAACGCATCTTCACCTTTTGCGTCCTGAAACGTCGCGGCCGGCCCCTGGCCCTGATGGCAAACCGTGCAGCCGAAGCGGTCGGCGGGATGATTTTTCAGGATTTCGCCGGGATGCACGGAATGCGGCAGGGGCACATCGGTCATGCGCGGATCGTCGATACCGTTGTGGCAGGAAACGCAGCGGTCCACGGTCTTCAGCGCGGGAACGCTCACCTGCTTCAGTTCGACGCGGAAGTCGCGGGCAATCGCCCGCCCCCGCTCGTCGGTGGCTTTTGTCTCGAGGATGCCCTGATAGTTCTTTTGAACGTGATACCACTCGGCAAGGAAGTTCTCCCGCACGGCGGCGGCCACCAGATATCCGATGGTCAGAAGGCTGGTTCCCAGCAGGAGCCACCGGTACTTGAGCGATGGATCTTTCATCGGCGGCCTCCTAGTGCACCGGCCACTGCGACGGCCACCAGTAGAACAGCCAGTTCGGCCCGCGATGGACGGTGGCGAAATAGGTCAACACGGAAAACCCCACCAGGAAGCAAGTGAAGAGCGCCACGGCAGCGTGGCGCACGGAATTACTGCGCTTGAGGACCCACAACGACCAGGCCATGTACAACAGAACCAGAATCGAGCCGGGATTGATGGCGATGATCCAGAGCTGGTGAATGTGCGGATACCAGTTGCGCAGCCATCCGTAGTTCACGGTGAAGGCCAGCATCCCGACCACGGCGACGAGCCCTACGGACAGGGATTTGAGCGCCACGCGTTTCTCTCCCGGTGTTCCGAGCCATTCACCCTCCCCGCCTGTGCGCTGGTCCAGGAACGGGATCAGCGCCAGGCCGATCCAGGCGATCGCCGGAATCACCAGACCGCCTACGAAAGCCGAATACGAGACCAACTCCTGCAGTCCCAGGAAGTACCAGGGCGCCTTCGCGGGATTTTCCGGAACCCCGGGATTGGCCAGCTCTTTCAGGGGTGCGTCAAAATGAAAGGCCAGGATGAGCGAGAGCGCTACGGTGACCATAAACACCGCCAGCTCCGCCCAGAAGAGGTGTGGCCAGCTCATCACCGTATCTTCCGGCCCGCGATTCACGGTTGGCCGGCGTCCCTTTACCAGCGCCATAAGGCCGTAGGTTTTCGTGGCCAGTGGCTCGAAGACGCGTTTCCTCTCGCCGCCCCACTCCGCCAGGCCACCCATCGGTCCCTCGGGACGCGCCAGGCCGCCATCTTTGCGGATGCGCCAGAAGTGCACGCTCAACAAACCGACCAGTGCCACAGGAAGGATGAAGACATGCAGGACATAGAACCGGATCAGCGCGTCTTCGCCCACAAAATTGGCGCCGAGCAGCAGCCGCCGCTGGAAGCCGCCGGGATCGAACCACTTTGTGATCGCCAGCGCATCCGTCAACTCGCGCGGGGAATTGGCGATGTTGGACCCGATGGTGATCGCCCAGTACGCCAATTGGTCGTACGGCAGCAAGTAGCCGGTGAAGCTCAGCGCCAGCGTCAACACGAGAAGACCCAGCCCTATCAGCCAGTTAAATTCGCGGGGCCTCTTGTAGCTCGAGGTGTAAAAGACGCGCGCCATGTGCAGGAAAACGGCCGCCACCATCACATGCGCGCTCCAGCGGTGGATGTTGCGCATGAATCGCCCGGTGAACACCACGAAGTGCAGATCCTTGATGGAGTCGTACGCCAGCGTCGTGGAAGGCTTGTAGTAGACCATCAGCAGAACACCGGTGATGCAGAGGATCACGAAGCTCGCCGCAGAGATGATCCCCAGCCCGAGCGTCAGAGTGGGCGCCAGGCTGCGCACGTGCACGCGGACGCTGTGGATGTGCAGGAAGAGGTTGTGGAAGGTGGCTTGAGATTCCTCGCGTTCGGATTCCGGCGCATGTCCCAGGCGGAACCAGGCGTCCTTGACCGTGTGCGGCAGGCGCCGGAGATTGTGCAGAAATTCCTGGGTGGCGCTGGGCGGAACCGGCGTGGTAACGGTACTCATGTTTTTCTCCTACACGCGGAAACGCGTACCCTCGGGCACCTCGTTGTCCGCGTAGACCACCAACTGGCCGTCGGCGGCGCGGCCCACCTCCAGCCAGGGAAGCGCGCGCGGCGCCGGCCCGCGCACCACCTCGCCGTTTCGCGCGAAGCGCGAGCCGTGGCAGGGGCAGGCAAATCCATCGGCAGAGCGCGCCACGGTGCACCCCAGATGTGTGCACACGCAGGAGATGGCGAAGACCCCCTGCGCATCGCGAAACAGCGTGAAGTTCGCTTCTTCCACGCGCGTTTCACTGCCCACCGCGAACTCTTCCGGATGGCCGACCTTAAACCGGCGCACCGGTCCGGGCAGGACCGCAGGCCCGGGGAGGCGCAAGGCTCCTGCCAGGGCCATCCCCGCGGCGCTGAAGAAACTGGTCAGCGCCGCCACGCTCAGAAAGCTGCGGCGGCGAATCGTGACGGGCTCGAGGCGCGACTTCTGCTTTTCGTTCAGCTCGGGCATGGCTTCCACTCCTTGGCAAAAGAGAAACGCTCCATGGTGATCGCCGAGGTAGGGCAACGCTGCGCGCACAGCCCACAGCGGATGCAGCGCTCTTCGTCTTTCAGGATGGCGGAGCACTCACCGGCGGGGTCGCCCAATGTTTCGCGGAGCACCGCGTCCAGCTCGGGCGTGCGAACCAGACGATCGAGCGACACCAGCTTGAGGCACACCGTCGGACACACGTCTACGCAGCCGCCGCACAGAATGCAGCGTTCGCCGTCGAAGATCGTGTTGATGCCGCAATCGAGGCAGCGGCCGGCCTCTTCCCGAGCCTGGCTCTCCGTGTATCCCTTCTCCACCAGCGCCTTGGCGTCCAGCAGCCGCTCCTTCGGGCTCAGTGTGGGGATGGGCAGGCGCAGCCTCTGCTCGTAGAGTTTTTCCCGGCCGTAGTGTTCCAGGGGAAAATGAAACTGAATTTCGTCCACACCGATTTCTTTTCCCGTGAGATGCCGATAGACGGAACGGGCGGCCTGCTTGCCGCTGGCGATGGCATGGATCAGAAGTTTGGGCCCGTAAGCGATGTCACCGGCCACGAATACGCCTGCCGCGGAAGTGGCCCCGGTGGCCGGATCGTTGACGATCTGCTGCGGCCCGCGCATTTCCAGGCCGTCGCGTGCCGCGTCGAGGAAACGCAGGTCCGCCGACTGGCCGACGGAAAGCAGCACGGCGTCGCAGTCCAGCACAAACTCTTCCGATTCAGCGAATTTCGGGGCGAAGCGGCGGTTTTCGTCGTAGACGGAAACGCACCGCACAAAACGCACGCCGCGGACAAATTTCCTGCCGTCGCTCTCCCGCACCAGGATTTCCCGGGGCCCCCAACTATTGTGTCGGACGACGCCCTCTTCCGAACCTTCGATGATCTCCACCGTATCGGCGGGCATTTCCTCGAGCGACTCGAGGCACACCAGATGGACTTGCTGAACGCCGCGCAGGCGCGCTGCGGTGCGGGAGACGTCGTATTCCTCCTGGCGGAGCACGGTGCGGGCCACGTCGTAAGCCACATTGCCGCCGCCGACCACCACCACGCGCGGGCCCAGCTCCACCGCCTTGCCCAGCGCCACGTCGCGCAGGAAATCCACGCCCCCATGCACTCCGATCGCATCGGTGCCGGGGATGGGCAGGGGACGCGACCGCTTTGCTCCCACGGCAATGATCACAGCCGCGAAATCCTTGCGCAGCCGGTCGAAGGAAATGTCTTTTCCGACTTCGGTGTTGCAGCGCAGCTCCACACCCAGGGCCTCGATGACGGCAATCTCCGCGCGGATCAGGTCCGAGGGCAGGCGGTAGCCGGGAACGCCGGTGTACAGCATTCCCGCTGGCACAGGCTCCATCTCGAAAATCGTGGGGCGAAACCCCATCAGGGCAAGATCGTGAGCTGCGGCCAGGCCTGCGGGGCCGGAACCAATCACCGCAACGCGTTGCCCGGACGGCTGGGGGAACTTGTGAGCGGCGAGAAACTCCAGCAGGTTGCGCAGTTCCTCCTGGTCGTCACAGACGCGCGCCGCGTTGTTCCGTGTGAGGTAAGGAAACTGCTCGTTGGCGGGGTCTTTGCGTGATTCGGGCCCAAACTGATCGCAGGCGAAGCGCTTGAGGGCGCGGATGGCGATAGGCTGGTCAATGGTTCCCCGGCGGCAGGCGGCTTCACAGGGCGCGCCGCAGATACGGCCGCAGATCGAGGCGAGGGGGTTGGGTCCTCGCGCGATCAGGTAAGCCAGTTCGTAATCGCCCTCGGCAATGGCGCGGACGTAGCCGCGCGCGTCCGTATGCACGGGACAGGCAAACTGGCACTTGATTTGTTCCCGCCAGTAGAGCTCATCAGCGATGCGGACGTTATAGGCAGCGGCCATGGGAATTTAGCGACACCTCGGACGCTTGCTATTTCGGCCAATCAGAAACTACAGCGTGCCGCGCCCTCAGTGACGTGACTCACCGACCCGTGTGAGGTCGCGTCACAAGCCTTGGGCGCCGGGCCGCACGGGAGCAAGGCTGACCACCAGCGGTTCCTGCTGCGCGTGGCTGGGTTCAAACAGAAACGTGCCGAAGATGTTGAGCGCGAAGGCAGAGAGTCCAGTGAGCTCGAGGATCGCGGACACCGGCAAAATGGACCACGCCCAATTGGCCCAACCCTGATAGGCGAGAATTTCGGACGCCACGCGCAGGGTGCATCCCGCGGTTAGGAGTGCCAGGCCGGCCAGCATCAGCCGCGTGCTCCAGAGCAATCGCATTCCCGCGAACGCCGGGAGCACGCGCTGTCCCACGCAGAGCACCATGACGGAAACAAATCCAACCGTGAGTGCGTGGCGAGAAGCGCCCCAGATGCCTCCGGAGCTATCCCACCGGGCGGCTACCGGTCCGAGCAGAGCGGCCACCAGCAGCCACACGTAGGCCAATCGCACAAACACGGGAAAGCTGGGATGCACGCCGCGCGTCTTCGGCTCCTGCCGCGGGGCCGCGAACATGCGCAGTCCTGAGATGGCAAGCACGGTGGAGATGACGAAGAGCCATGTGCCCACGCGTGCTGCTCCCACGAGGGTCAGCACGACGCCCGAGACGTTCGCGGCGATGGCACCAGCAAGCAGCCGCGGGCGGAAGGCCGGCAAGCCCAAAAAGACCGACATCCACTTGGCGCTGAATCCCCAAACATATGGCACCAGGAATCCCCATGTGAGCACGGTGAGATAGCTCTGGTCGAAAAGGTGCGGGAATGCGGGGGTAGAACCACGCCAAGCAACAAAAATACTGCCGGCAAGATTCATGAGCAGGGCAAGGAACAATCCGATGCTGGCGCTAATGACCACCCACACCCACGGCTCGAGAGAGCCTTTTCCCGAGCCGCTGGGGCGGTGCTGGGAGACCACGCGGAAGAAAATCAGAAACGCCGCCAATTCGAGAGCGCCTGCGATGGGGAGAATCACCTGCCAGTGCCAGGCATAGACGGTGGCGGCCCAGCGCAGCGCCACGCCGGTGGTCCACATCGCCCAGCACGTCCAGGCGGCGCGGAAGACGCCCTGAGCCGGGCCGCGCAGCTTGGGAATGGAATAGAAACCGATTCCCAGGATGAAGCTCCCAATCCAGCCGAACACCTGGGCATGGCCGTGAGCCTGAAGCCAGGCAGGAGAAATGGAAGCCACACTTTCGCGGCCGCTGATCTGCAGCAGATTCCAGACGCCCAGAAACGTACCGGGAATGAGCATGAAGACGAGGCCGGAGGAAATGTAGGCCATCAGCAAACGTGCCATCGCCAGTTCGCGAGCCCGGAGCGCGGCGAAGATCTCTGCGGGGGAGGGCGGCTGTGGAGCGCTATCTTTCGGGGAATCTTGGACGGTCGAAACTGCGGTGGCCATGACGCCTCCTCTGCTCAAGCCGCCGCGGCTTCCATCGCGAGGGCACGCGGGAACAGCATGTTGTTTTCGAGATGAATGTGAGTGTGTAGATCCGCTTCGAACGCCTGGAGAGAGCGATAGAGCTCGCTGTAGCTCGCGCACGCATCGGCCGGCACCGAATAATTTCCGCTCTCGCGGCGCAGTTCGCCCAGTGCATCGCCTGCGGAATCGTGCTCGAGGGTCATCATCCGCACTGGATTCCGCACGGTGCCGAACATGGGCCGGGGGAAAGGCCGGCCGGAAAGCACAGCCTGCTCCATGGCCGAAAGGTACGGGAACAGGATGTTTTCTTCCTTCATCATGTGCGACTGAAGCTCGGCGCTGAGCGCCCGGAAGACTTCCTGCATCCGGGCGAGTTCCGGATGGCAATCGCCGTGAGCAACGCACACTTTGCTGAACAGGGGCTCCAGCCGGGCGAGTTCGGTGCGGGTGAAGGAGTGGTGCTTCTCAACAATGTACCGGGCCAGCGCCGCGAGCGGCGCTATCGCCCAGTCCTGAGCGGGGGTCGGGCCGGCCGGCGCCTCCTGAATCGACGCGAGGACTCGGTCCGGATCCAGGCCGGCTTTCTCGCAGGCTTTGGTGAAGGGAATATCCCCTCCACAGCAGTAATCAACGCCCAGCTTCTCGAAAACGCGGGCGGCGTTCGGTAGCTCGACGGCGAGTTCCCGGACGGTCTTGGTTGCGTTTGCGGTCATTTTGTTTCCCTCCCGTTGCCCTGATTTGCTTGAAGCTCTCTCACATGGCCCACAGTAGAGGTTGGCCGGGCAGCCAGCGATGACTAAAGTCACAGCGGCAACTTGTTGTAACGGAAAGAGTTAGCGGGAGGCTAAGAGGGGCGGGATCGCTGTAGCTATTCTGCCTCTTCCAATTCTTTCTCGAGTGCCTTGGCGTCGCGGATGACGATTTTGCGGCCGTCCACCTGAATGAGGTTTTGCGCCTGCAGACGGCCCAGTCCGCGGGAGACGAGTTCGCGGACTGTGCCAATGCGCGCTGCGAGTTCCTGGTGAGTGGCGGGGAGCGTCACTTCTATGCCGCCGGGAGTGCGCTGCCCGTCTTTGGCCAGCAGGAGCAACATCGAGACCAGGCGATGGCGAACCGTCTTGAAGGAAAGCTCTTCGATAATGCCCACCAACGATCGAAGCCGGCGGCCCACCACGCGAAGAACTTTCAAAGCCACTTCGGGATGATTCAGGCAGAGCGCCCGGAAATCCTCTTTGCTGATGAAGAGCAGCGTGGTGTCTTCTACCGCCGCGGCAGAAGCGGGGTACTTTCCACCATCGAAAACCGGCAATTCGGCGACGGAACTTCCCGGACCGTCAATAGTGAGGACCTGCTCCCGGCCGTTCGGAGCAGTCTTGAAAATCTTCACCCTTCCGGATTCAACCACCCAGAGGCCGGCGCAAGCATCGCCTTCAAAGAAGAGTATCTCGCCTGCCTGAACATGCCGGACGACTGCGCGATGGGCGAGGAAACCGAGCTCGTTCTCCGCCAAATCAGCAAAAACGGTTGTCTTTCCGAGGCACGATGCGCGCTTGTTGGCGGTTTCGGGCATGCGGGCGATTATATCGCCCAGAAGCATGATTCGCCGGTCCCCGCAGTGGCGTGCTCACCACCTGCCCAAAATCTTGTATTTATGTGCAACGCAATCTGTGATTTTAAGGCGCGCCATTTCAAGCAGGTATGAACCAGGATTAGGTTGGGATTTTGGGCAGGCTGTCAAAGCTACTTCGAATGGCCTCCAGTAGTTTAAGGGGAACACGGACCTACCGCATTGATGGGGTAGTGCGGCCGCGGTAATGTCTCGCTCAAATTGAGGTTCATCCTCCTTGCTCGCAGGTCGATTCTTCACTGCGCCTCTTTGGAATCCCCCTGGCTGCGACCTCATTCACACTCTTCATCGGGACGAGAACGCGCCGCCCCACACGAGCGGTGCGCATGGCCTTTGATGCCATGTAGTTCTGGATCGTCCGAGTGGAAATGCTCAACAGGCGAGCCGCTTCGCGGACGGACACCGCTCGACGTGACAACTCGTTGAGAGGTGCCTGAGAGGGCTCAGGACTCTTGCTCGCTTGTCCGCTCAGAGTCCTGCTGATTTCTTCGCGGACCGGAGCACGAACCTCTCGCGCGATGGCTTCGGCGGAGTAATCTACCGACACTTCCTTCCCTTGGATCACAAATCTGACTTCGACGTTGAGCATCTTCTCCTCTCCTTTTGTCTGTTTGCGTTTTCGATGGGGTCAAAACGGAACCATCGTCATCCAATCAGGCTGGTATCGGGTTCGCTGGCCGAAGCAGATGCGGTAGGCGTCGGCTTCGAGGTTCCAATTGCTGCAAAGTGCTCCGGAACTTTGGGGGAGTTGGAACTCGAATTAGAACCGCAAGAACTGTAGAATCAACGAGTAGCCAAGGACGCGCCCGTAGCTCAGGTGGATAGAGCGTCTGCCTTCTAAGCGGGAAACCAAATTTACTGAATCTTGCCGGAGCCGAAGCAACCCGCTTGAATATGGCAAGTTGTGGCAAAACCCAGCAAAGCATTTTTCTCCTTCTTGTTCGCTTTAATTTCGCAATTTAGCGCGATTTGGCGAGACTTGTACTACGGTCTTACTACGTCGGGACAGCATCTGCCTGGAAAGCAGAAATCCACTCAGTAAGCTGGCTCATGAGGGGCTAAGGTCGGGTCGACCGCCCCGTCCACAATGACCGCGGCCTGCGCATTCGGACACTCTTCTGCCAGCTCTGCGCGCTGGTACTGCCCCTCATAAAGCGGGTTGGGCGCCTTCGCGTGCGCCTGCCAGGAAGGGCTCTCCGAAATCTGCAAGGGCTGTTGTCCTTCCTTTACCACTGGGGCGACCCACAGTTGGACAGACGCCTGGACCTTTGCCTGGTAGCAGGCAGGATCCGTGCACAGCGAGTTGCTCCGAATCTCGGGAAAGAGAAGCGGATCGTTCCCGGTTCGCTTTGGGCACGCCGTGCATGGGCCAGTTGCCGGGAGCAAGTTGGAATCCCCAGCGTCGAAAGGTGCATGCTTCAAGTCGAGTCGCGCGAGATTCTTTTCACGGGCAGCCGCGCAGATTGTCGGAGACCGCCAACTCGCAGGGCCCTTTCCCACTTCCAGGTGCTCTTGATGACCAACGTCTGCGACTGTGCTTGCTTTGGGCGTTCAAAGCCCATAATCTCGGAACGGCTCGCTACTTGTTCAGAGTTGGAATCCATGCAATGTCCATCTTGCCGTGCGGAGATCCCGGCGGGATCAGTGCGCTGCCCGAAGTGCAACGCGGCGGCCGATTTCGGCGACCTGACCAGTGAGACGGGCACCCCATCGGGCTGGGCGCTGCGAACCCCTGCAAGTGGAGCGGGCGCTGGGCCATCAGTTGATGTTTCCTTCCCGCCAGGCAGCGTGATCGCCGGCCGGTATGAAGTCCTGCAAATGATCGGGGAAGGGGGCATGGGCGCGGTCTACAAAGCCAAGGACCGCGAACTGGACCGCCTCGTCTGCCTCAAGGTGATTCGTTCCGAATTGGCCTCGCGTCCTGAAGTCTTGCAACGATTCAAGCAGGAACTAATCCTGGCTCGCAAGGTGACTCACAAAAACGTGGTCCGAACTTACGACCTCGGCGAGTTCGAGGGCGTTCGATTCATCACCATGGAATTCATCGAGGGCCGGGATCTGAAATCCGTCGTCCAAGAAAAGGGAAAACTTCCGCCGGGGGAAGCGGTGGCGATTCTCCAGCAGATTTGCCGCGGCCTAGCCGCGGCGCACAACGAAGGCGTGGTTCACCGGGACCTGAAGCCGCAGAACGTCATGCTGGAAGCTAACGGACGCGCGTCCATCATGGACTTCGGCATCGCGCGTTCCATCGAGCAGAGCGGTTTGACCACGGCTGGGGCGATGATCGGCACGCCAGACTACATGTCACCCGAACAGGCCATGGGCCAGGCCGCCGATTCCCGTTCCGATCTCTTCTCCGTGGGCCTCATCTTCTACGAAATGCTGACCGGCGCGCTTCCTTACCAGGCGGACACCGCCCTGGGCAAGATCATGAAGCGTACCCGGGAGCGGCCGGCTGCGCCGAAGTCAGTCGAGGATTCGATACCGAAACTGCTGAGCGACATCTGCCTCAAGTGCCTGGAGATTGCCCCGGAGAAGCGATTCCAGAAAGTCGAGGAAATTCTCCAGGCGCTCGATGCGACCGGGCAGCGTTCCCGATCCGGTACGACCACGGTCATCGCGCTGCCGGGCCTGGGGACCCGGCCGCTCAATTGGAAGTTCTACGCCACTGCGGGCGCGGCCCTGCTGGCGCTGGTGGCGGCGCTGGTGCTTGTTCAAAGAAAATACTTCTCGCCGCCGCCGGCAGCACATGCGCCGTTGACAGTGCTTCTGGCCGACTTCGACAACAAGACAAACGACACCGTGTTCGACGGCACGCTCGAGCCCATGCTGAGCATCGCTCTCGAGGGAGCTCCCTTCATCTCCTCCTACAATCGCGGGCAAGCCCACAAGATTGGCGCCAAGCTGCGAGAGGGAGCGACACGGCTAGACGAAAGCCTGGCACGCCTAGTGGCGGTTCGCGAGGGTGTCAGTGTGGTGGTGGCCGGCGATGTCTCTCAGGATGGCGGAGGCTACCGCCTGGCCATCCGCGCGGTTGATGCCGCCACGGGCAACTCGATCGCCTCGAAAGCCATGTCTGCCTCCTCGAAGGACGAGGTGCTGCCAACGTTGAGCAAGCTCTCCACGCGGGTGCGTAGCGCTCTCGGCGACACGACCCCAGCATCGGCACAGCGCGCCGCCGCGGAGACCTTTACGGCAGGATCTCTCGAGGCGGCCCACAGTTACGCGGAAGCTCAAGAATTCCAATGGGAGGGGAAATGGGACGATGCCGTGCGGAGTTACAGTCACGCTGTCCAGCTCGATCCCTCCTTCGGGCGGGCCTACGCCGGTCTTGCGGCAATGCAGGAAAACCTCGGGCACCACACGGAAGCCCTGAAGGATTACGAGCTGGCCCTGGCGCAGATCGACCGCATGACGCCCCGGGAGAAGTATCGAACGCGCGGGGGCTACTTTCTGACCGTAGGCGCGCGGGATCCCCAGAAGGCCGCCGATGAGTTCAGCCAGCTCGTCAAGCAGTACCCTGCCGACACCGCAGGCATCGCCAACCTGGCATTGGCATATTTCTACCTGCGAGACATGCCGAAAGCTCTCGAGGAAGGACGCCGAGCGGTAGAGAACAACCCGAAGAACGTCCTGCAACGCAATAATCTCGCCCTCTACGCCATGTATGCCGGCGACTTCGAGACCGCCATCCGCGAAGCGCAGACTCTCCTGCAACTCAATCCGAATTTCGCCAAGGGTCTCTGCACCCTGGCCCTGGCGCAATTTGCGCAGGGCCAAACCGCGCAAGCCACAGAGACCTACAATCGGCTTCGCGGTCTGAGCGCCTGGGGAGCCTCACAGGCCGATGCGGGTCTTGCGGATATAGCCCTGTACGAAGGCCGCCTGACGGAGGCCACTTCAATCCTGGAGAAAGGGATCGCGGGGGATCTGGCCAATAAGGACGCGGAAGGCACAGCGAACAAGCTGGGCACGCTGGCCGCAACGCTCGCAGCCATGGGGCGCAAAGCGCCCGCCATCTCGACCGCGGACCGGGCGCTGGCGCAGGACCGTTCGGAGCAGGTTCTGTATGTGGCCGCTCAGGTGTACCAGCAAGCAGGCGCGGAACCCAAGGCGCGCGCGTTGGCGGCAGAGCTGGCCAAGCGATCGGAGACGGATCCCCAAGCGTATGCCAAGCTGATCGAAGGCGAGATTCTGCTGGCGCACGGCGACTCCCAGGGAGCCATTCAGGTCTTCGAACAGGCCCGGAAAATCGCCGATACCTGGCTGGGACGGTTCGCCATGGGGCGCGCGTATCTGGCGGCAGGAAAATACACGGAAGCCTACGCGGAACTCGAGACCAACCAGAAGAGGCGCGGGGAAGCGAGTTCCGCATTCCTGGAAGATCTACCCACCTACCACTACTATCCGCCGGTGCTTTACTACTTCGGGCGGGCTCAGGAAGGACTGAAAAGCGCCGGCGCGGCAGACTCCTTCAAAGCCTTTCTGGCCATCAAGGAAAAAAGTGAACCGGATCCGTTGGTGGCAGATGCTCGACGCCGCCTGGCAGCAAAATAATTTCTGACGCCGCGGCTTGGGGTAATGCACGGCATGCCACGCCCTGCTCGTTGTCGCCCCACTTTCTTACGGGATGACCGCCGCGCCCGACTCCAGCGTGGGCAGGAAGATAGCCTGGCACGTCCCGCCTGTGTCCGTGGTCACCCACGGGTGTGTGAGGAATGTGCCTTGCACGTACGACTGGCCGGGCGAGAGCGTCGCGTAGAGCGTGCGCGTGCCCCCGTAGTTGAGCCAGTACACATTCCGCGTGCTGCCGCTCGCATTCAGGAAGAGAATTGCGGCAGCCTGAGTGCCAACGATCGAATGTAGCGAACTCTCAAGATCGCAATTGTAGCGCGGCATCCGATTTGCCGGACCAGAAGCGAATAGTTCCGTGGTCGTGCCGCCGGAGCCACCCACGGCCAGCACAGTGCCCGTGGATTGTAATGTGGCCGTGAACTGCGCGCGCGCCACAGTCATTTGTCCAATCGGGAGCGCATTACCGCCGCCGGCCGGGCTGAAGGTGTTGGTCCCCAGAGTGAAGACCTCGGCGCTGGCATAGTTGGTGCTGATGAAATCCCCGCCTCCGGCGATGAGTACTCTGCCGTTCGGCAGCAAGACAGCGCTGTGCCCGGCGCGCGCCGTGGCCAGGCTGCCGGTCAGCGTGAATGTGCCATTGATCGGGTCGTAGATTTCGGCGCTTGCCAAAACCACCGTATTTCCGCTGACGATGATGAAGCCTCCGGCGATCAGTACCTGCCCGTTCGGCAATACGGTGGCCGTAGCAAAGTCGCGCGCTGTGCTCATTGAACTTGTGGCCGTGAAGGTGCCGGAGGCCGGATCGTAAAGCTCCGCGCTCGAATTTCCAGCGCCACCGGCGATCAGAACTTTGCCGTTGGGCAGAAGCGTGGCGGTGTGCCGCCCACGAGCCGCAGTCATGCTTCCCGTAAGTGTGGACACACCCGTGGCCGGGTCGTAGAGCTCGGCCGAAGCCAAGGGAGTTGCGCTCGAACCGAAGCCACCGGCAATCAGAACCTTCCCGTTCAGCAGGAGCGTGGCCGTGTGCACCCGCCGCGCGGTGTTCATCGTGCCGGTCGGACTAAAGCTGTCTGTGGCTGGATCGTAAAGGTCCGCGCTCGACCACACGTTGCCGCTGAAATCGCGGCCGCCAGCGACCAGCACCTTGCCGGTGGGCAGCAGCGTGGCTGTGTGGAATACACGCTGATTGCTCATCGTTCCGGCGCTGTTGGTGAATGTGCCAGCAACGGGGTTAAACAGTTCCGCGGAGGCGAAGCTCTGGGTGGCGTTGTCGTCTCCGCCGGCCACCAGAGTCAGGCCGTTCGGCAGGAGTGTGGCCGTCTGTCGGTTGCGCGACACAGCCGTGCTGCCCGTGGGAACCCAGAACGGCTGATCGAACGGCGGTTGCTGCGGGTAGTACCGCTCAGTGACGGCATCCACATTCCCGCTGCCGTCGTCGCTTCCGCCCGAGTCGAAAACCAGTCCATAGGGCAGCAATACAGTGGCGTCTCCATTGCGCGGGACGCTCTGGCTGCCGGTCTGCGAGAACGTGCCGGATGCAAGATTGTAGAGTTCCGAGGTTGAGGCTGAACCCTGGGTCAGCAGAACCAGTCCGTTGGGCAGGAGGATTGCCGGGTGGAACTGCCGGGGTGAAATCATGCTGCCTGTCGCCGCGAACAATCCGGTGGCTGTATTGTAGATTTCAGCGGAGTTCAGCACACCGCCCGCATTGACGCCGCCTGCCACCAGCACTGCTCCGTTCGGAAGCAACGTGGCGGAGAGCCCGCGCCGCGCAGCGATCATGCCGCCCGTGGCTGTGAACGTGTTCGTCGCGGGATCGTAAAGTTCCGCAGCATTCAGATAAGTGTTCGGATCCGACTGACCACCGACGATCAGGACTTTGCCGCTCGGCAGTAACACTGCCGCGTGATGAGTCCTGGCCACCGTCATGTTGCCAGCGGGAGAGAAGGTTCCGGTTGCCGGGTCATACAGTTCAGCCGAGTTTGTGCCGGAAGGATACGGCAGACCGCCCGGATAGCCGCCCGTAATCAGAACTTTGCCGTTGGGCAGCAAGGTTGCCTTGGCATCCTGCCGCGCCACCGACATGGTGCCCGTGAGCGTAAAGGTCGCGGTGCCCGGATCGTACAATTCTGCGCTCGTGAGCACCGCGCCGCCCGTACCGCGCCCTCCAGCGATCAACACTTCGCCATTCGGGAGCAGTGTGGCCGTATGCGCAGCGCGTGCCACGTTCATGTTGGCAGTCGCCGCGAACGAGCGCGTGAGCAGAGTGTAGAGTTCCGCCGAGGTCGTACCGGAGATGCCGGAAACCGGATCGCCGCCGGCGATCAGCACAAGAGAGTTGGGCAAAACCGTGGCCGTGTGGTAGCGCCTCGGCGTCGTCATGTTCTCCGAACCGCAGAAGCCTTCCACATTGAACTGGTCGTTTTGGGCACCGTTCAAGTTGTCGATAGGCGTAGCTCCGCCCGTGACGGTGGCTCGCACGTGGTAGCCCTCGCCGCCGTTGCTCATGGTCACGTTCGTAAATGTCGCGATTCCGGCGGCATCGGTGGTTGCAGTCAGCGTGCCCTGCAGAGTGGCGCCTGGACATGGGCTCGCCGTAAGGGACAGCGTAACGAGAACGTCCGGCACCGGGCCCAACGAGTTGGTCACGAGAACCTGCGGCGGCGGCGAGGCCGGCTGGCCGACGGTAACGCGAACATTGTTGGTGTTGACGTAGCGAACAGTCAAACTCTGCGCCACGATGTCAAACGGATTCGACGTTGCCCCGGTGAAGTTGAGCATAGACGCAGTCAGCGTATAGCCGTTCCCGGCATTGTTGAGGCTCAAGTTCGGGAACGTGGCGATTCCCGCCAGGTTTGTGATCGCCGTAGCGCCCGAGAGTGTGGCGCCGCCCGGGTTCGCGCCGATCCCGAGCGTGATGGTCACGCCAGCCAGGCCATGGCCCGAGCCGTCACCGGCGCGCACCTGAACGGCAGGGACGAGGGCCTGTCCCGCCACTCCATTGCTCGGCTGCGTGAGGAACACAAGGTTCGCGCCAACCGGCGCGACATCAAAGGGCGTCGAAGCCGCACCCGCAAATCCTGAGGCCGATGCCACCAGCGTATAACCGAAGCCGGGAACATTGACGCTCAGGCCGGAGAATGTGGCGATGCCGCCCGCCCCCGTTACTGCGCTGCCACCGGAGAGCGTCGCCCCGCCTGGATTGTTGCCAAAAGTTAGCGTCACTGTCTGGCCCACCACAGGCCCGCCCGAGTTCTGCACCAACACTTGCACCGGCGGCGACATGGTCATGCCTGGCACGGTCGAAGTGGGCTGCACCTGGAAGCTCAGGCTCGCGCCCGGCGAGTTGGTAACGTTGATGCTCAGCGGCGCCATGGCGCTCATCGGTGGCGTGCCGGAGTCAGTGACTTGCGCTGTAAAGATGGAACTCCCCGGCCCGGATGGCGTCCCGCTGATCGCGCCTGAACTGCTGAGCATCAGCGCGCTGGGCAGTGCGCCGGCCACGACGTTCCAGGAGAGCGCACCCGTGCCGCCGATGGCATTCAACGTAGCGTTATACGGCTGGCCGACGTTTCCGTCCGGCAGGGCCATTGTGGTGATCTTCAGCGGAATCCCTGCGAACGCGTAATAGAGTTCGGCGCCGCCAACCAGGGCTGGACCGGAAGCGCCGCCGGCAATCAGCACATTTCCCGTCGCAAGCAATTCGGCGACAAAAGCACCCCCGTGGCCGAGAGCTGTGCGACCGACACTGGCGAACGTGCCTGAAGCCGGGTTGTACCCTTCCGCTATTCGTTGCGAGCCCACCACCAGAACCTCGCCATTCGCCAGCAGAATTGCGGCGTGCGCCGACCTGGCAAAGGTCATGCTGCCCGTTGCCACGAAAGTCCCTGAACCCGGGTCGTACACTTCTGCGGTCGTCAGGCCCGGACCCAACGGGGTCTGCCTTCCGCCGGTGATGAGCACCTTTCCGTTCGCCATCAGAGTGGCCGTGTGGTAGACGCGCACCGAAGTCATGTTGCCCGTGGGCGTGAAGGTGCCGGCCGTTGGATCGTAGACATCGGCGCTGCCAAAGACGACAGTTCCATCCGTGCCGCCGGTGACGATTACCTTGCCGTTCGCAAGCAGGGTCGCGGTGTGTTGCGCCCGCGTCGCGCTCATGCTTCCGGTCAGCGCAAACGTGCCTGCCACCGGGTCGTACAGTTCGGCGCTTGTTCCGCCTCCGAACCCGCCGGCAATCAGGACTTTTCCGTTCGGCAGAAGCGTGGCCGTGTGATAGGAGCGGCCGTTGACCAGGTTTCCGGTGGGGCTGAAGGTGCCCGAGGCCGGGTCGTACAGTTCGGCGCTACTGAGAGCCGTGTTTCCGGATTGGCCGCCGGCGATGAGGACGAGGCCGTTCGGGAGCAGCGTGGAGGTGTGAGCAAACCGCGCGGTGCCCATGTTCCCGGTGGCGCTGAATGTGCCGGCGGCCGGATCATAAAGTTCCGCGCTGTTTATCGCAGGTGGATTCGGATTCGTTGTGCCGCCTCCGCCTGTCACCAGCATCTTGCCACTGGGCAGCAAGGTGGACTTCGAAATGTAGCGCCCAGCCACCAGGTTTCCTGTCCTACAGAAGCCCGCCACGTTGAAGGGAGCTGAAGGCAGAGCGGCGGCGCCGGGTGCAGTCACGTCGAAGACGTATCCCGCCCCTCCATCGCGGATGGGGTTACCAAAAGTAAAGAAGTCCAGAGTTGCGATCCCATTTGCACCTGTGACCGTAGAGTCAAACGGAAAGACTCCGGGGGCGCAGGGATCCGTCACCAGTGTCATGGCGACGTCCAGACCGCTGATCGGGGTTCCGTTACGGTCCACGGCCAGCACCTGCACTGGCGGATTGAACGGCTGCGTCGATGTTTGCGGAATATTCCCCGGCTGGGAGGCGAACGAGAGGAACGGCGTCACCGGAACAACTTCAAACGGGTTCGAGACGGCCGCCGCAAAGCCCGGCGCGGAGGCAATGAGCGTATAGCCCGAGCTCAATCCCGTAATGCTGAGGTTCGGGAAGATTGCGATGCCGTTCGGGCCCGTAACGGCAGTCCCGTTCGTGACCACCCCGGCTCCGGGATTCGTGCCGAGCGTGAGCGTCACGGTGACACCGGAAACAGGCCCACTCGGGTTTTGTGCCAGAACGGCGACCGACGGTTTGATGGTCAGGCCATTCTCCGTATTCGAAGGTTGAACCGCGAATGTCAGCGAAGTGCTGGCCGCAACGCTCCAAACACGAAGGCTGAGAATCTTCGTATCTGTCTCAGACGGAGTCCCGGAATCCGTCACCATGACAGTAAACGTAAAGAGGCCTGGGGCTTGAGGCGTCCCGCTGATGACGCCCGCGCTGCCCAGGTTCAAGCCATTGGGCAGGGCGCCGGAAACCAGGTTCCAGGTGAGAGTGCCGGTGCCACCCAGCGCCTGGAGCGGGACATTGTACGGCTGGACTGTAGTGCCATCCGGCAACGCCACGGTGGTGATGGCCGGGGAGACGCTCACCAGTTCGGACGTGGACAGAACGGCTGTATTGCTGGCCCCTCCGGCGACCAGGACTTTCCCGTTGGCCAGCAAAGTCGCAGAGTGTGACACGCGTTCGGTCATCAAATTTCCGCTGGGACGGAAATCTTTCGCCGCCGGGCTGTAAGATTCCAGTCTGGCCGCGACGGTATTGACTCCGATTCCACCGGTGACCAGGACTTCGCCATTCACGAGCAAGACCTGCTCCTGGGCCCTGCGGGCGACCGCCATGCTGCCGGTGGAGGAGAACGTCCCGGCCGCAGGATCGTAAAGCTCCGCGCTTGCAAATGTGCCGCCCGTGGCGTCCCGCCCTCCGGTGACGAGGACCATGCCGTTTGCCAGCGTGGTCATGCGGTGATTCCTGCGGGCTTGCACCATGCCGCCCGTGGGGGAGAATGTTCCGCTCGCAGGATCGTAGAGTTCCGCGGCGTTGCTGATCGTAGTGGCGCTGGTCACGGTCGTGCTCCCGCCGGTGACCAGCACCTTCCCGTTCTGCAGGAGGGTGGCTGCGCCGATCCAATGCCCCGTGGTCATGCTGCCGGTCAGCGTGAACATTCCGGTCGCGGGGTCATATAGCTCTGCACTGGTGAGCAGATTTCCGAGGTTATCCACACCACCAGCGATCAAAACCTTTCCCGTGGACAACAAGGTAGCCGTCGGAAAATCGCGTTCAATCGTCATGCTGCCCGTCACGGTAAATTGCCCTGTTGCCGGGTCGTACAGTTGAGCGCTGGAGAGCACGTTTCCGGTGTTGTCGTAGCCTCCCACGATCAGAACTTTGCCTGTGGGCAACAAAATGGCTCTGTGATCTTCGCGTTCGGGGCTCAGGCTGCCCGTCGCGGTGAACGTGTTCGCCGTCGGATCGTAGAGTTCCGCCGTTGCCAGTACGTTGACCCCGTCGTCCCCGCCGGCGAGCAGGACCTTGCCGTTCGGCAGCAGCGTCCCCGTGTGGGCCTCACGGACCGTTGTCAGATTCGCAGAATTGCACGGGCCGATCACGTTGAAGGGAATGGACGTCGCGGACATCACGCCGGGAGCGGAAGCCACGGCGGTGAAACCGATTCCTCCGGAGTCTAGAATAATGTTCGCGAAGTCGGCGATGCCGCTGGCGTTCGTCGTCGCCATGGCCATGCCCGGAATGGCACAAGGTGGATTGGGGCCAGGAGCGAGCGTGACCGTGATGCCCGCAAGCGGTCCCCCGAATCCGTTCTGCGCGAGCACTTGAATATCCGGCGTGATTGGCTGGCCCGCGACCGCGTTGCTCGGCTGCACGAGGAAGGAGAGGGCCGGCGTTCCGGTGTATACGTTGAAGGCAGTGGACGTCCCGCTTGCGAAATTCGGCGCCGTAGCTACCAGCGAATAACCCACTCCCGTGCTGCTGAGTGCCAGGTTGGGGAACGCGGCAATGCCGGAGATATTCGTTATCGCCGTAGCGCCGGCAAGGGTGGCGCCGCCGGGATTGGCGCCGAAAATCAAGTTCACCGTGACCCCGGAAATCGGCAGTCCCATGCCGTCGGCCGCGCGCACTTGAACGGCTGGAGTAATCGTCTGTCCCGCAATACCGTTGCTCGGTTGTACGAGGAAGGTGAGAGTGGCGCCTGCCGGCAGGACATTAAATCCATTAGAGGTTGCCCCGGCAAAGCCCGGCGCCGAGGCCACCAGTGTGTAGCCCGCGCCAAACGTGCTCACACTCAGCGTGTCGAATGTGGCCAGCCCGCCGACGCCGCTGACCGCAGTCGCGCCGGAGAGCGTCGCTCCGCTGGGGTTATTCCCCAAAGCGAGCGTGACCGTCTGTCCGATCACTGGGCCGCTGCTGTTCTGCACCTTCACCTGAGGCGGCGGCACCATCACCTGGCCGGCCACGACTGTCACCGGCTGGGTCTGGAAGCTCAGCGTGGCCGACGTATTCAGTATCTGGATACTCAGCGGCTGGTAGGCAATCTGCGGCGGCGTGCCGCTGTCGGTCGCCTGCACCGTAAAGTTAAATATTCCCGCGGCCGTTGGTGTGCCGCTGATGACCCCGCCGGGGCTCAGCATCAACGGCGGCGGGAGCTCGCCGGCGGAGACGGCCCAGGTAACCGCGCCAGTGCCTCCACTGGAGTTCAGAGCTGCGTTGTAGGCGTGTCCCAAATCTCCGGCCGGCAACGCTAGTGTGCCGATCCTCAGCGGAGGCGCAGTAAACGCCAGGTACAACTCGGCGCTGGATTGATAGCTGCCGTTGAAGCCCCCCGCGAGCAAAACGTCTCCATTTCCCAACAGGGTGGCGGTTGCGCCTTGACGGCTCGTGGCAAGGCCTGCAGTCGGAGAGAAACTCCCGGCAATAGGGTCGTACAGCTCAGCGGCTGAGAAGTACACGGCCTGTCCGATCAGTGCGCCTCCCGCAACCAGAACCGCTCCATTACCCAGCAGTGTTGCCGTCCGGCTTCCGGCGGCCATGCTCATGCTTCCCGTGGCCGTCCACAACCCGGTGGAGGGATCGTACAGTTCCGCGCTCGACAGGTCCGACCCCTGCAAGGTTGTGCCGTAGCCCCCAGCCACAAGCACCTTGCCGGTGTTCAGCAGGGTGAGCGTGAAGCCGGAACGCGCTACTGTCATGCTGCCGGTCGCGCTGAACGTTCCTGAGGCGGGGTCAAAAAGCTCCGACTCGGACAAGAGATTGACTCCGGCTCCTCCGGGGAACCCACCTGTTACGAGCACCTTTCCGGTAGCGAGCAGCACGGCCTGGGCGCCTTCCCGGGCAGTCAACATGCTGCCGGTGGCTGTGAAGGTTCCGGTGCTGGGATCGTAGAGATCCGCGCTCGCCGTGGTATTGGGTATGCCCGGGGGGCCAATCAACCCCCCGGCAACAAGCACCCTTCCATTCGGAAGCGGCGTCGCGGTATGGCTCGCGCGCCCGGTGGACATGCTCCCAGTGAGTGTGAACGCTCCGCTGTTCGGGTCGTAAAGTTCGGCGCTGGCCAGGTCATTCCCTGAGCTGTCCTGGCCACCGGCGATCAGTACCATCCCGGTGCTCAGCATGGCGGCCGTGGCACCGCTCCGTGGCGTAGTCATGCTTCCGGTAGGAGTGAACGTACCCAGGCCAGGGTCGTACAACTCCGCATCGGCAGTGGATCCTCCGCTGTTGGTTCCCCCAGCGATCAGGACTTTTCCGTTGGGCAGCAACACTGACACAGCGCCTGAGTGGGCGACGGCCATGCTTCCGGTGGGACAGAACCCGACCACGGTGAAAGGATTCGAAGTGAGCGGCGTCGCTCCCGTCGCTGAGGCCACTAGCGTGTAGCTTGCTCCCCCGGTAGTCACAGCCATATTGGAGAAGGCGGCGTTGCCCGTGGGCCCTGTCGTTACTGTGGTGGCGCCGGTAAGCGTCCCGGCACAGGGATTCGTGCCCAGCGCCATCATCACGTTGATGCCGGCGAGAGGATTCCCCATGTTGTCCTGAACTTGGACCTGCACGATGGGCGTGATGGGCTGTCCTCCCGTGGAAAGCCCCGGCTGCACGGCAAACGACAGGTTGACGCCCACGGGCGTGATGTTGAACGCGCTGGAGGTCGCGCCGCTGAATCCCGTGGCAGATGTGGACACCATGTACCCAGCGCCGGCCTTGCTCACGCTGAGGCTCGGGAAAGAAGCGGTGCCTGTGGCGTCCGTCGTAGCTGCGCCGCCGGTCAAGGTTGCGCCGCTGGGATTCGCCGCCAGTGCCAGCGTCACGTGCACGCCGGGCAAAACGGCGCCAGTAAAATCCTTCGCGACGACTGTGACGGCCGGAGAGATGGATTGGCCGCTCTGCGCCGCGCTCGGCTGTTGAACAAACGTCAGCGTCGGCGCGTTGGCGGCCTGCACCACAATCGTGAACGTTCCGCTGACCATCTGCGGCGGGCCGTTGGAGTCCCGCACTGCCACCTTGAAAGTAAAGCTGCCCGCGGTGGTGGGTGTGCCGCTGATGGCTCCCGTGGTGCCGTTCAGCATCAATCCACCCGGCAAAGCGCCAGATGCTAAGGACCACGTGAGCGTGCCGAATCCTCCGGTGGTTTGCACAGAGACGCTGTAGGCGTGCCCCACTTCGCCCGCAGGCAGCGCAGTTGTGGTCATCACCAGCGGACTCACCACCAGCAGGCTGAGCCCCTGTGTTGCCGAATCAATCGGCGTGGCCGAATCCTGGTCCTGCACGGTGAAATTGAACTGACCCAACGAGGTCGCAACTCCGGAGATTATGCCGGACGCGGGCGTGAGCATCAGGCCCGGAGGCAAACCACCTCCCGAAATCGACCAGGTTTGGGCGCCGTACCCTCCATTGGCATGCAACACGGACTGATAGTTCGAACCCAGAACTGCGTGCAACAGAGATGTGGTGGTGACTGTCATCGCGCCGCCGGCCGTCGACGCTTGCGTGACGCCATTGTTGGCGTCCACGGTATTCACCGCCTGTGCCGTCACCATCGGCTGCACGGCCTTCGCTGGTTGGAAGCTCGTCACTCCCGGCGCCGGAGGATTTGGATCCACCACCCGCAAAGTGAGCTGGACGGTTTCTCCAGGCGCCAGCGGCACGCTGGCCGGGTTCGTCGCGGCATTGCCAGGCGTTGTGAATGTGGGGTTCGGGACGTTCGCCATCAACACCGTCTTAGAGGTTTGCTTGAGCGAGCAGGCATCTGCCACCGGTGAGTTATAGAAGCTGTGAACCAGGAGCTGCGTGACCACCGTGTTCGGCGGCAATTTGTTCGCCAGCAGGCTCACGTCGAAGGAGCCCGCCGTGTTGCCGTTATTCGTCACTGTCCAGGTGGTGTCCTGCATCGCCGCATTGGAAATGCTCGGATTTGAGATGCTGGGGTTGGCCAGTTCCTTGTTCGAGATGCTCGGATTCATCACGTCCACATTGGAAATGCTGGGATTGGCGATGTCCGGGTTGGCCACGTTGATGTTCGAGATGCTCGGATTCGAAATGCTCGGATTCGAGATGCTGGGATTCGAAATGCTCGGGTTCGAAATGCTCGGATTCGAGATGCTGGGATTGAAGACTTCCGCGTTGGAGATGCTCGGATTCGAAATGGAAGGATTGGAAATCGAAGGGTTCGAGATGCTCGGGTTCGTAACATCCGGATTCAACAAGACCGAGCTCTGCAGCCCGCCGGGAACCGGCATGCCCCCGATCCCGGTGATTTGCTGCACCGACACCAGCACGGAGGCCTTCGGCAGCGAGGAAGTGATGAACACGGTGCGCGACGCGGTGGAGTAAGCCGGGACCTGCAAATCCACCTGGGTAAGCGGGTCCGGCTGGCCGGGGACCGCGAACTGAAGGAAGGATGCCTTCCCACCCGCCGGCTGATTCGTTATGGTCATGCGATAGAAAGAGGCGGAACTCTGCGTGTTCTGCGCGAACACCACAAATCCGCGCTGAATTTGCACCACGCGCCCGTCGGGCAGAGTCGCGTTCCCCAGCGGTTTCGTGTTGCCCAAAGATCCGGCGAGCAATCCCTGCGTGATCCGGGCGTTGTAAACGTTCTGATTTCTCATTCCCTCCTGCCCGGGGATGCAAGCTGGCACCTGCTGCGTGGGGTCAAAAAGGCTCGTGCCCTGCACCGAGGGAGAAGTGGGAGGGGTGTAATGTGTCCAGTCGCCATCCAGCGGCGGCCGCACGTCACGGTTGTCGGTCCACACTGCAGTAAACACCGGTGCGGGTGAGGCCGCCGTGTTGTATGTCCACGTACCGCTTGGCCCGGGCAGAAACGCAGGCACGGGCGCAAGATCGATGTAATCGCCAAAGAACGGGTCCGTTCCCATCACGAACAAGGGAAGGTTCGGCGGATTGAACTGCAACTGTTCAATCAGCATCGACCCGGGCCGGCTGCCAAACAGATAGTCAGAGACCTGGACCGACGGGGAAAACACCGGAGCTGCCCCAGGACTCGCCTGAGCGGCACGCACTTCAACGGTGTGTCTTCTTTGGATGGGCGAGGAGCCTGGGGGCGCCGCGTCCGCAATGAAACTGTTGAAGACTTTGTCAGGCTGCGGGCTGGGGGGCGCAAGGTCTCCGACCGGCACTTCCGTCTTCGAGTATTGTCCTCCGCCGAGCGCCGTGTACTGCGCCTCGGAGCTGTCGTTCCGAAGGTCGTAGAAGGCAACTACGAGTTTTCCCCCCGAGAACGCCAGCGAAGGCATGAGCTGATGACCCCGCGTGGGCGGGTTCTCCACGGGGTTGGGCGAGGAGAACACGAAGGTGGATTCGGGCGCCGTGGCGATCATGATTCGAGAATCGCCGCCCGGCCCGATCCCGCGCTCGGACCAGGCCAGGTACACATCTTTTGCGCCGTCGATGGCCAGTGTGGGATAGGCATTGAAACGGAAGGAAACGTTCGACGTTCCCTGGTCAAACGGGTCGATGTCCTCCTCATCCACGGTCAGCGCCGAATTCACCTGCTGCTGCTGGCCAGGGAGCATCTCGCGAGCAACCATCGCCGCGCTGAAACTCTGGCCGCCATCTACGGACCGAACCACCAGCATCGCGTCGCTCTGGGCCGGACTTTGTGGAGTCGCGGGGCTGGCGAACCGCCGCCACGCCACATACACGCTGCCATCCCCGGGATCGATAGCGATCGTGGCGCCTTGATTGATCAGGTCCGCCGACCTGCTGATCTGGATCGGTTTGCTCCAGCTATAGCCGCAATCGGTGGAGCGCGAAAACATGATCTGGCCCAGCGTACCGCCCGCGCCGCTCGTCAATGCGGAGTAAGCTACATACACAGTGCCGGCCCGGAAACTCTGCAACTGGATCGAGCCGTCAGGCTGCCGAGTGGCAATTCGACACATGGGTGCCCCGGTCCTCGGGATGTCCACGGCCACCCAGGGCTTATCTATGAACACGCTGCCGCTTGAGCTGGCCACTATGCCTGTGCCCACATACGCGAGCGGATCGCCGTTTTCCTGATTGTTGTTGTCAATGTATCGCGCGACGAACGCAACGCTGGCTCCTTGCGCCCCTCGGTTGAACGCTATCCCGCTGTAATAGAAAAGACCGTTGGTCCCGGCGCGCACGGTTGGGTCGGCGGCGGCAGCAAAGCCTTTCAGCGGCGACGCCAGTCCGTCCGGCGAGGTATCTTGCGGGTAACCGGGCAACAGCAGACTGAACCAGGTCTGCCCGGCGTCAATCGTCTTAAAGAGTCCCAGCCACGCGTCTCCCGTCACTTGCCCGTTGGGAAGTCCCGGCAGATCCACCGTGCGGTAATCATTCGCACCTGCCAGCATGTGCAGAGAATTTCGCGTGGACACCGCAACCGAAGGCTCGTTCTGGCGCTGAAGAAACGGATCTCCTCCGGGCCACTGCGTTCCAGAAACCATGTTGACGTTGCTACTGGAGATTTGTGCGTTCGCTTGCACGCACAGCAGGCTGCTGCAAACGAAGAGCAGGACGAGAACTCTGCGGAAAGTTCGACGGAAACGACGTTTCTTTTGCTCTGCCGGTTTGGGCAGTGGTGCCGCTACAGTCTTCGTTTCGACGAGGACTCTACAATCCATCCGGCTTCCACTCCCGAAGAGATGAGCGACAGGCGCAGAGATGGTGCGGATTCTCGGGATTCCGGAACACCTTGTCAAGATGAATTGTTTTGCGCACGTTGTAGTACCGGCGTCGCGAAACTGCTAGTACTGGAACTCACTTGGATGGGGCGAAGAGCGCGAAGGCGTGGACGTCTTTTCCAGTCCAATGGAGTGAAACTAATTGAGGCGGGACAACAAGCGAAGCTGCGAATGTCCCATGGAGGCTGACCATGCGTTGAAAAATTCAACACAGTCCGCCTATGCAGTGCTTCACCCATGCAGTCTCCTCGATGGTGCTAGCCGGTCGAGACGCACCCTTGTGGTTTAGGCCAGTGCTTCTGTGCCCCTCCTGTCGCAGCTGGGTGATTCAGATCACTGCGATTGAAGCCCGATGCCCGCATACGGGCATTTCTCCTGTTCCCGGGCGCCTTGCCAGTTGGACTTAAGAAGGTCGTCAACCTTATCGTGCACGAAATTGCACACGTGAGAACAGATCAAGCAGGGCCTCCCAGCTAAGTCCTTACAGGACAGAGCAGAAGACAATGGGGACGCGCAGGCCGGAATGGCAGCTCGTTTGCACCGAGGCGTGCATGTGGTAGTCTCTCCGGTCTGCTGGAGGTTGGATTTCGGATGCGAGATTTGAAGGCTAAAGGGATTGCACTGACTATGGGCAATTTTCCCCGTCTCCCCAGATGCCTGTTGCTGTTTGCGATTCTTTGCGTGGTGTTATGCGTTCCGCCTGCGTTTGCGGACACTATCGACTTCGTCGCGACAGGCACATACGATCCCACTTCCACACCGAGCCCCTTGAGCCCTTCCGGTGGGGCGTTCACTTTATCGTTCAGTGAGCCGACGACCGTGACCTCGCTCGATACCACCTCCATAATGATTTCGTACACGCTGGACGGGAACCCGTGCACCACTTGCTTTTCTACAGGAGAGGTGCAGTTCTTTCCGTTTGACCCATCAGGAGGACAATATGGGCTGTTTAATGTCGTCCTCCAAACGACCGACGACACATATCTCTGGCAGTTCGCCGGGATGGGCCAGTTTTATTCGGCTTCGGGCACAGGATACAGTCTGATGCCTGGAACGATTGCCATGGACAGCAGCACTCCTTTGAGCACAATTGACGACACGCCTGGATCTGGGTCGTACTCTGGCACGATCAGCAGTGGCTCGGTCACGGCTACCCTGAGCACTTCAACGGTACCTGAGCCATCCTCCCTGCTTCTGCTCTCTTCTGGTTTGCTCAGCCTTGGTCCACTGCGCCGCCGCTTCATGCGGGCGTGAGCCGAACTGTTGTGTTAAGCCGATTTCACGACAATTAGTCAGAGAAGTCTGTCCGGAGTCCGGCCCGCAGATGTGGTGTCGGCATCGGTCGAATACTTGACCTGGACCAAGCAAAATTCGCCGAAAGGGGCACAAGTCGCGATGTCATCTAAGTACCCATTCTCGTTTGCTTCCATCTTGGCCCAACTGTAAAGTCCGGGTTGTCGAAGCCAGTCAACGAGCAGAGAGAGGATAGCCCATCTGTCCGGGATGTCTATTAGCAGCTACAGCGGCTTGACGAGATAACAGGCGAATTGGCGTCCGAGTTCGCGGCTTACCGGCTACGCGCGACGACGCAGCTCAGCACGGCCAACAATTCGCTGCGCGTACTCCGGCGGATTCTCAATCTGGCCATGGAGTGGGTAGTGCGGACGACGGCCCCGAAAATCAAGGTGCTACCCGGTGAGCGCCGCCGCGAGCTGCAAAACTTCATCGAGCGCAGTGTGATCCTGACTGAGGGAACGGTGTTGCGCCCTCCCTTGTCGGAGCTAAGCGCGTGGGCGGAAGTTGAGTCGCCGGAGGCGGTTACCCTGGAGGACGCCCAGCGCGACCACATCCGCAAGACGCTGGAGCGGACAAATTGGGTGCTGGCGGGCCCGCGCGGGGCAGCTACACGGCTGGGGATGAAGAGGTCCACGCTGCAATACCGCATGCGCAGGCTGGGAATTACCCGCACGATCAAGCAAGGGCTGGAAGCTATACCCGAATCATGTTGAGGGGCGTTCAGGCTTCGCGAGGCGCGCAAAGCCTTAATGAAAGGGGCTTGCCGCTCGCCGACCGGAGCAAAACGCGGAAATGAAAACCGGCATCCGACTGGGGTAAACTCTGCCCAATTTGATGCAGGTGCTTCACATGGACACAGAAGCCGAACTGCGGCGTCAAAACGAGCGCCTTCAGTTGCTCTTGAAAATGACGGGCCAGATCACCTCGAAGCTGGAGCTTCGGGAAGTACTGCGGGCCATATCGGCCAATATTCGAGAAGTCGTGCAGTGCGATGGGGTAATCATTTCGCTGCTCGATAGGGTGTCAGGGAATTTTAGGCTATATGCCTTCGATTTTCCCGGCAGCAAGGGATTCGTGAAGGAAGATCTGCTGATCATCCCGAAAGAGAATGACCCCGGAAATCGAGCCCTAGAGACTCTAAGACCGGTTATTGTCGGCGCAACCGATCCTGTCGCATTTCCTCGCGAGGTACACGAAATGGCTGTCGGTGAGGGTATCAAGAGCCACTGCGTGATACCGCTCGTGAACCGCGGTCGTGCCCTTGGGACTGTGACGATTGCACGGACGACAGAAGGTTCCTATACACCAGAAGATATCGAGTTCCTAAGCCAGGCGTCGGGACAAATTGCCATTGCAGTCGAAAATGCCCTTGCGTACCGCGAGATTCGAGAACTGAAGGAGCAGCTCGCGAAAGAAAAACTGTACTTGGAAGATGAAATCCGCTCGGAGATGAATTTCGAGCAGATTATTGGCAAGAGCACCTCCCTTCGCAAACTTTTGAAGCGGGTGGAAGTCGTAGCGCCGACAGATTCGACGGTGCTGATCTACGGAGAGACGGGCACGGGGAAGGAACTCATTGCCCGCGCCATTCATGATTTGAGTCCTCGGCGGACAAATGCATTCGTAAAACTCAACTGCGCTGCGATTCCGACTGGCTTGTTGGAGAGCGAGTTGTTCGGGCACGAGAAGGGGGCATTCACGGGCGCGATCGCCCAGCGCATTGGTCGCTTTGAAGTTGCCAATGGCGGCACGATTTTCTTGGACGAGATCGGTGAGGTTCCTCTCGAATTGCAAACGAAACTGCTCCGCGTGCTGCAGGAACTAGAGTTCGAACGGCTGGGAAGCTCGCGCACGCTCCAGACGGACGCCCGTTTGATTGCCGCAACGAACCGCCATTTGGAAGCGATGGTGAGCGAGCAGAAGTTCCGGTCCGATCTCTTCTTTCGCATAAATGTTTTTCCTATTCATGTTCCGCCCCTGCGCGAACGCCCCGAGGACATTCCCCTCCTGGTGCGGCACTTCACGCAGCAATTCTCCCGCCGCATGCGCCGGACAATTGACACCATTCCGTCCGCGACCATGGATGCCCTGTGCCGATATCATTGGCCGGGAAACATACGAGAACTCCAGAATGTGATTGAGCGGGCGGTAATCCTTTCGACGGGCGCGGAACTGGTCCTCGATGTCGCCGACCTGAAACCTCTCAAGGCCAGCCGTTTAGAAGAAAAAACTGTCACTCCAGACTTTGCTCCAGGACGCGGACTTCGTGCGCACTTGGACGAAACAGAGCGTGAACAGATCCTCAAAGCCTTGGCGCAATGCAATGGCGTGGTTGCCGGTCCACAGGGCGCGGCCGCGCTTCTGGGAATGAAGCGATCCACCCTCCAGCTCAGGATGCGTAAACTGGGAATCAAACATCGCTTTGCCTAATTGTTCCGCTTCGGATAATCATCCATCACATTGGCGAAGCTTCGGTGCTGGCAGCTTTGTTTAGCCAGGTGCCAACAACCTGGCAGAAGCTTTTCAGCCAATTGGCATTGCACGCTGGCTGCGTCATCAGCCTAAGAAGTCGGCCATTCGCTATCCCACGTGGAATCCAGCACTTCCGCCCCTTGGACAGGAGCGAAAGTTTGGTCCTTGGGGTGCATTTCCCAGGTACAGGAACTCGGTGAGATGCCCGCGCTGATTACTGGAGGTTCTCAGCGAGCGAGGGAGTTGGTAATGCGGATATCGATTTTTTTTGCGATCCTTGCCGTGATTGTTTCAGCCTCGGCCGGCGCTGCCCCCGAGGGATGCACCGACGCCACCGCCTCCATTCAGGTGCAAGCGGAAGACTCCGACTACACTCACTACGTAGTTTCCACCACGGTCACTCCGGATGCCAAGGCCAAGAAGGACAAAGCCGAGCGGGTGGGCCTCGAGATTGACGCTCGGATTGCCGTAGAAGGCGTCAACAAAGACGGCGTTCGGTATCGTGAGGAAGTGCCACTCCACTTCCGGCTCTCGGGAGTCCGTTACGGCAGCTATTCGCGGACTGTAAAGGGAGCCATCCCGGGTCCCCGCGTCAATCGTCACATTCTGGGCATAACCATTCAGCGCGTCGCCTGCCTGCAGCAGGACTCCTCCGACCAGAACGAGGACAGTTCCGTCAATTAGCCTGCGATATTGTGTTACCTCCGGCCTTCTTCCAACACGCTGGTCCTGGCTGCGTATCTTATTTCGAGTGCCAGGAAAGCGGGAATCTGCCAGGTTGCTGGCAGTAAGATGCAGACAGCCTGTCCAGCGGAAATTCTGTCCCGCAGGTATCCCCATAAAAATCAACTAGTTCGTTCGCTCGCGGCGAATGCAGGGCTTTGGCCCCCACATTGCACTCTGCTTCTTTGTAATCCGGATGCGCTCTCATTTAATAGGCGGCCAGGAGACTAAGGCGTGCTGAAGATCACAATCACGGAAACCGCAACGGAATTGAGATGGACTCTACAGGGCCGCCTCGTGGCGCCCTGGGTGCGGGAGCTAAGGAAAAGCTGGACTGCGGCGAACCAAACCCGCGAGCGACGAACCTGCGTGGTTGACCTCAATGACGTAACGCTCATCGACGAAGGCGGAGAAAAGCTCCTGCGCACCATGGCAAGAGAAGGCGTGACATTGATTGGCAATGGCGTATTTCTGAAGAATTTGGTCGAGGAACTGCAGATGGGGGACAAACGTGGTCCGGTCCGCCACTCGTCCTGACCCGTGGTTCGCACTTCGTTGCAAGGACGTGGGCGAGCAGGAAAGGCAACCACGACCGGTATTTGCCGTGGACCTTGTGCCCGGAGAATAGAGATCAGGGGGAACAGAGTAATGAGATTCAATCGCCCGTCTCTGGTTTTAGTCATCTGTGCATTCGCCTGGCCGCATGTCTCCCTGGCTCAAGCGCAGGCACCCTCTGCCGATGCCCCGGCGCCACTCCTTAGGCTCGATGAGGCGGTTTCTATCGCCCTAAGTAACAACCGGCTTGTAAAGAATTCGTCGCTGGAAGCGCAGAAGTTCGACTTCCGAGTGAGCACGGCTCGCAGCCGGCGGCTTCCGCAATTTCAATTCGCCATGCTTGGCGGTGAGTTATTGCAGCCGTTTAATTTCACGATCCCGCCGGGTGTGTTCGGCACGTATCCGGGCATTGGGCCAATCCCAGCCAACAAATCCGAGATTCACACGCCGGCGGTGTTCACCACCTACATGACCGCCTTCGCGGATGAGCCGCTTTTGCAGCAATACAAGATCGGCCTGGGAATTCGCGCGACGGAACTTGGACGCGACATCGCTCGCGAAGATGTCCGCGCCGAACGCCAGAAGATCGCCGCCGAAGTCCGTGATGCCTACTTCAATCTCGTCGCCATCCAATCGAGCGTGGATGCGGCGCGTGAAGAAGTTAGAACCCTGGAAGAAGCAAGGCGAATCACCGCCCGATACGAGGCGCAAAAGACAGTCCTTCGGGCTGATGCGTTGGACGTGGATGCGCGCCTGGCGAAGACGCGCTACGTGTTGTCCGTCTCAGAGGACGGCCAGGCGACGCAGCGCGAGGCCTTGAACCAGTTCCTCGGCCGCGATGTTTCCACGCCATTTCGGGTTGATCCCATGCCCGAGGAGTCCACGAGCGATCTGACCCTGGAATCAGCCCGCCAGGAAGCCAGGACAAACCGGCCCGAGTACCGGGAAGCACAGCTAAAAGAAAAACAAGCCGGATACGACCTGCGTCTCGCAAAAGCCGAATATATACCGGACCTGAGTCTCCACCTCGTCTATCAGGGAATCACCAATGTGCAAGTTCTTCCGGCAAACGTTACCACCGCCGGCTTTCTCCTGACTTGGGAGCCGTTCGATTGGGGACGGAAGCGCAATAGCGTTCGCGAAAAAGCCAACGCCGTGCAACAAGCGCGCAATGCGGTCGGCGAGACCGTATCTCAGATCGACGTGGAAGTGGGCGCCAAGTACCGCAAGTGGCGGGAGGCTTATCTCCTGCTCGAGGCGTCACGGACTGCCCACGAGGCGGCTGTGGAGCAGTTGCGGGAGACCAGCAACAAATACAAGGAGCAAGCTGCGCTCTTGAAGGATTTCCTTCAGGCTCAGGCTCTCAGTGCGGAAACGAATTCCGAGTACCAGCAAGCCCTTTCTTCGTACTGGAGTGCTCTGGCGGAGCTGCACAAGGCGATGGGAGAAGAATAACCAATGAGAGCAGAGGTTATTGGGGGACACGTAGGCAGCAGGACAGAGTTCGAGACAGCTAGGGGGGAGGACTAGACGTTATGGGCAGCACATTCAGAAGAGGGCTCGGACCGGCAATCACGGCTGTGCTTTTCGTCGTGACGGCAGCTACAACTAGCTGTCATCATCCGACGCAGATAGCCGCCAAGCAGCCCACACCTGTTCGTCTGGTGGATGTGAGTTTGTATTCGTCTTCAGAAGGGTTGCGTTATTCGGCTTCCATTCTGCCGTTTGCACAAGCCAGCTTGTCCTTCAAGTCTGCGGGATACGTGACCGAGATTAGACAGGTCGTGGGCGCAGACGGTCGGCGGCGAGACATAGGCGCAGGAGATTTTGTGCATCGAGGAACTGTTCTCGCTGAAATTCGGCATCAGGATTTGAAGAATCAGCTTGATCAAGCGACCGCAACTCTGAGTCTAGCCGAAGCGCAGCACGTCGAGGCGACCAAGGATTACGACCGTGCGAAGACACTTTTCGCCTCAGCGAGCCTGACCAAGCCCGATTTTGACCGGGCGCAGGCCAAATTCGATTCGACCAATGCGGCTGTGGATCAGGCCAAGGCGAATCTGCACCAAGCACAACTGGCCCTCCAGGATGCTGATCTGACTGCGCCGTTCTCTGCGTACGTCCTTTCGCGCAGCATCGATCTGGGAAATCTGGCGGCGCCCGGAATGGTTGCCTTCACGATCGCTGACACCAGCGCAGTGAAAGTCGGCTTCGGTGTTCCAGATTATGCCGTAAGGCATCTACGCCTGGGGCAACAATTCAGCATTCATCTCCAGGATGACCCGAAAGAATACAGCGGGCGGGTCACAAGTATTGCCGCGAGCGCCGACGAAAAGAATCGCGTCTTCGCTATTGAAGTGACCGTGCCGAATCCCAAGAGCTATTTGAAGCCCGGGATGATCGCTTCGCTCACCGTGTCTGGCGTCCAGAAGGCTCCGGCTCCCTCCGTCCCTCTGAGCGCCGTTGTTGCCGACCCGGTATCGCCTGGCCGCTACGCGGTCTTTGTCGCCACACAAGAGGGCGGCAAATGGGTGGCGCACTTGCGCGCGATCACACTGGGGGAAACCCACGAGAGTGATGTGGCAGTTGATGGCGTGAAGCCAGGGGAAAAGGTTGTTGTGGTTGGGGCCGTCGGTTTGAAGGACGGCGATTTCGTCCAGGTTCTCCCATAGAGGGATAAGGAAAATGGCAATCGAAAACGAGCAAGAGATCACCAATCGCCGCAATGTTTCCCGGTTCTTTGTCGAGCACCCGCACATTTCCTGGATGCTTCTCGTCGGCGTGCTCGTTTGGGGCTGGTTCGGCTATACATCCATGCCACAGCGAAAGGATCCAGACATACCCGTGCGCCTCGGCGTCGCGGCGTGTCCGTGGCCCGGAGCGACGGCGCAACAAGTGGAACAGTACATTACCCGGAAAATTGAGGATGTTGCCGCCCAGAATAAGACCATTCACCCGGGGACGGATGCAGACTATGGCATCAAGTCCATATCCCTTCCAGGCTATTCCTTTGTGACGATACAGTTGGATGAGGGCATCACTGACACCAAGCGGCAGTTCAGCGATATCAATCTCAAGCTGGACGCTCTGAATGCTCAGTTACCGCAGGGCGCCGGCCCCATCAGTTTTCAAAGCGACTTTGGAGACACTGCGGCGCTTATGCTCACGGTCGCCAGCCCAAAGAC
>Ga0187803_10000013_pt1 | contig 75831 bp, 65 predicted proteins | sample NC_wetland_sal_i_2_FD_132425 | JGI IMG/M metagenome (GOLD analysis project Ga0187803, IMG submission 132425) | Wetland sediment microbial communities from Neuse River Estuary, North Carolina, USA - Control_3 | ecosystem: Environmental > Aquatic > Freshwater > Wetlands > Sediment | place: USA...
ACACGCTCTTGAGCAACTCCACGCCTTCCTGCCCGCACACGGCGCCGTGCCCCGGCACAAACACCGTCTTGCGCCCGTAGCCCACGAACACGTCCAGCGATTTCATCCAGCCGACCACGTCCGCGTCGAACGTAACCGGATAGCTGTGATTGAAAATCAGATCGCCGGTAAACACTACGTCCGCATCCGGCACACGGAGGATCAGGTCGCCCGGCGTATGTCCCGGGTGGGTCTCGATCACCACTTCGCGCCCGCCCAAGTCTACTTTCGTGGGCAGGTCCGCGGGCGCAAGCGAATGGTTCGGCAGCGCCAGCACGGTGCTGTCGATCCCGTTGGCCAGGAATTTCAGCGTTCCCAGATCGCCCTCGGCGTGCTTCTTGTCCTCTTCCGAGATGGCGTTGCGCAGGTGCTCTTCCGCCGGAGCGAAAAACGCCGTCTTGTCGCGGTTCTGAATCGAGATGTACCGCTCCATCATCAACGGCACCACTTTCGCGTGCGCCCAGATGGGAATTCCCGCGGCGGCGTACTGCGCATTGCCGAACGAATGGTCGAAGTGGTAGTGGGAATCGATCGCCGCCTTGATGGGCACCTTCGTCGCCTTCTGCACCACGTCGAGCTGGAACGCCGCGCCCTTCGGCGACGCGTAGCCCTCCCACAGAATCGCCGCTTCCTTGCCGAACACGAATCCGCCGTTGCAGAGCGTTTCCATTCCCTTTGTGGGGTCGGAGATAACCGCGTAGATTCCCTCGCCCACTTTCCGCGCGCTGGCGAATCCGGCATCGGCGAGCGGCGGCGCGGCCGCCTGCGCCGGGCTTGCCGGCGCCTGCCCGCCAGCCCATGCCGAGCGCGCCGGCCACGAGCTAACCGCCAGCGCGGCTCCAGTCAGGGAGGCTCCGCGCAGAAAGTTACGGCGCGTCATTTCCGATTTCACACGGCTTCGAAGTTTCATTCCTTCGCTCCACGGGTTGGCGTTCCTTGGCGTCCGGCTAGTTAGGCTATCGTGCGGCATGAGTCGCGTCAAATCGCCGCCGTACCTCTCTCTGTCGCGAATCACTTAGTTTCGTTTTTCGGCAACTTCTTTGGCTTAGGCTTTATCAAAGCCGTCGAGGGCATGCCGTCGCAGCAGGGGACCACGTGCACACCGAGGCCGCCCTTGTGACATCGACATGTACAGCCGCGCCTACTTTTCACGCCACAGGTTCGATTGGATGCATTCCAGCCGTCTTGCATCCTCCGCGGCACTCCAAACATGCTGGAATGCCAAAAACGAGTCACTATCCTACTTTCCCCCACCTTTACACCCCGCACCTTGGATGCTACGTTGGAAGCGTATTCATCAGGTTTCGTCATGGCGGATACGCACTCATCTTCCGCATCCGTGTTCTCTCCCGTCCTCGTGGAGTCCCGCGAACGCCCCCTGCGCCGCTTGCTCGAACGCTTCGAGCGCAGCGACTTCGACGATCTCAGCCTCAACCTCACCCCCAGCGGCTCCAAAAACAAACGCCGCTGGAAAGCCCGCCGCATCGAAGTCAACGAATTCCGAGTGCCCATTGCCCGCCTCGGCCGCGAGCTGGACGGCCTCCGAATTGTCCACCTCACCGACATTCACCACGGCCTCTATTTCTCCGCCGAAGCCCTGCTCGCCGCCGTCGAGCTGGCCAATTCGCTCGAGCCGGACGTCGTCGCCCTTACCGGCGACTACGTCTCCTACTCCCGCAATTTCGCGCACTCCGCCGGCGAACTCCTCGGCGGACTCCGTGCTCGCCGAGGCGTCTTCGCCGTTCTCGGCAATCACGATTTCCGCGTGGGCGCGGAACTGGTCACTCGCGCCCTCCGCCGCCACGGCATCGAAGTTCTCCGCAACCGCCACACCGTCCTTCGCTCCGGCGGCTCGCAGCTTCATCTCGCCGGCGTGGACGACCTCTGGTACAACCCCAATCTCCCTCGCGCCCTCGCGAGCATCCCGCGCGGCTGGCCCGTCATTCTCCTCTCCCACAACCCGCGCATCGTCGCCGCCGCCGCTCACTTCTCCGTTGATCTGGTCCTTTCCGGACACACTCACGGCGGCCAGGTCCGCGTCCCGTTCCTCGAGCGCATGCGCGAGGAAAACCAGGCCCGCCGCCGCTTCCACGTCGGCTGGGATTCCTGGGGACGCACGCGCATCTACATCAGCCGCGGCATCGGCACCATTGTGGTTCCCGTCCGCTGGGCCTGCCCGCCGGAGATCCCCGTCTTCACGCTGGATTCCCGCCCAGCTTCGCGGTAGCGCCGGCGTCTCGCCGGCCTTCAGTCCGGCGATTTTTGCCCTCCCGTGGTTGCACGACATCAAATCTGCCTCTGCCGTGATAAAGTGAGTTGCAAAGGAGACTGGAGATGAAATACGGCGCGCTTGCTATTCTGCTCGCCCTCGCCATCACTCCCGGCATCGCTCGAGCCGCCACTGCGGACACCACCCTGCAAGTGCGCGTCGAGGGCACCGAACTTGACAAAAAGCTCCTGCTCGAGAAGCTCAACGACAACGGCAAATCCCATCATCTCAAGTTCGCCGCTGCAGACGATGGGTTCGACTACCGGATCGTCTTCGAGACCTTTCAGGAAGAGACCCCCAACGGCAGCCGGCGCAGCAGCGCCCACGTGACGGTTTTCGATAAGCAGGGGAAAACTCTGTTCGATTTCACGCGCCAGTCGCGCATCACCGACTCGGGTGCCACCAACGCCGTCGCCAAGGAAATCATCAAGCGCCTCCACGAACTTCAATAGCAGCCGGATGTGGCGCAGCCACCCTTGGCTTCCCTGAAGTAGGAAGGGACTGCGCTCCGCGAATCTCCGGACTTCTCATTGACCGCTGTCCACGCGCTTCGATGCTAAACTCCCGGCGGAACGGCCACCATGCAACGCTTCACGGGACTTCTCGGCATCGCTTCCGTCCTGCTCGTCGCGTGGTTTTTCTCCAGCGCGCGCCGCTCGATCCGTCTGCGCACCGTGCTGTGGGGCATGGGATTGCAGCTCGGGTTCGCGCTCTTCGTGCTGAAAACGAAAGTGGGTCTCCGGCTCTTCCAGGCGCTGGGCGACGGGGCGGAATGGCTGCTCGGTTTTTCCTTTGCGGGCTCGAAGTTTGTTTTCGGGGAACTGGGGCGGAAGGGCTCGGGCGAAGTGATCATTGCCTTCCAGGTCCTGCCCATCATCATTTTCATCGCCACGTTTTTCTCCATCCTCTATCACTATGGCGTGATGCAGGCCATCATCCGGGTGGCGGCGCGCGTGATGACGGCACTGATGGGCGCGAGCGGCGCGGAATCGCTGAACGTCGCGGCCAGCGTGTTCATGGGACAGACCGAGGCGCCGCTCACCATCCGTCCGTATCTTTCGCGACTCACGTGTTCGGAGCTGATGACTGTGATGACCAGCGGAATGGCGCACGTCTCCGGCGCGGTGATGGGGGCGTACATTCTGTTCGGGGCGGAGGCGCGTCACTTGCTGGCTGCGGTGATCATGACCGCGCCCGGCACCATGGTGATGGCCAAGATGCTGAACCCGGAAACGGAGCAGCCGGTGACCGCGGGCCGGGTGCATCTGGAGCGCTCCGAGGAGGAAAAGCATGAGAATCTGCTCGATGCCGCGACGCGCGGCGCCACCGATGGCTTGCATCTGGCTTTAAACGTGGCCGCCATGCTGATTGCTTTCCTGGCCCTGGTGGCGCTTCTGAATGGCGTTTTCAGCGCAGCGCACAGCGGGCTGGCGCGGGTGGGCGAGGGCTGGTTCCCGTCCAGCGCGCAGGAATTGCTGGGCTGGCTGTTCGCGCCCGTGGCCTGGCTGATTGGCGTGCCTTCCGGCGACTGCATCACCGTGGGCAATCTGCTGGGGACTCGCATGGTGCTGAATGAATTTGTTGCCTACGGCCAGCTCGGCGGCCTGAAAGGGCAGATGGACCCGCGGTCCTTCACCATCGCCACGTTTGCGCTCTGCGGGTTCGCCAATCTCGGCTCCATCGGGATTCAGATCGGCGGAATCAGCGCGCTGGCCCCGGACCGGCGGCACGATTTGGCGCAACTCGGCTTTCGCGCCATGCTGGCGGGAACCGCGGCCAATCTGCTTTCGGCTTCCATCGTGGGAATCTTGCTATGACTCCGTCGCGCAAATCGGGGCGCGGGAAGACCGGAGCGAAGAGCGCCCTCTTCGCCCGGGCGGAGCGCGCGGCGAAATTTGTGCTGGCGAGAACGCGGCTCCGTCCGCGAATCGGCATCGTGCTCGGCTCCGGCCTGGGAGCGTTTGCGGAGGAGCTCTCGGACGCCACGCGCATCGACTACGCGCGCATTCCCGGATTTCCGGCATCGACCGTGGAAGGCCACGCGGGGAGGATGGTGATCGGCGCCACGGGCGGCGTTCCCGTCGCGGTGCTGGCGGGGCGGCTGCACTTCTACGAAGGCTACTCGATGGACGAAGTGACGTTTCCCGTTCGCGTGCTGGGGCGCATGCGGATTCGCACACTGATCCTCACGAACGCGGCAGGCGGAATCTCCGCGGACTATCGCCGGGGCGGGCTCGTGGTAATTCGCGACCACATCAATCTGCAGGGGACGAATCCGCTGATCGGCCACAACGAGGAGCGATTCGGCCTGCGGTTTCCGGACATGACGCGCGCCTATTCCGAGAGGCTGCGCCGCATCGCCCTCGAGGAAGGCGCGCGGCAGGGGATGCAGCTCGTCGAAGGCGTCTATGCCGCGGTCACCGGGCCGAGCTTTGAAACGCCGGCGGAGATTCGAGCGCTGCGGACGCTCGGCGCGGATTTGGTGGGCATGTCCACCGTGCCGGAAGTGATTGTGGCGCGGCAGATGGGGATCGAGGTGCTGGGCATCTCGTGCGTCACGAACCTTGCTGCAGGCATCCTGGACCAGCCCATCACGCACGAAGAGGTGCTCGAGACCGGCGAGCGCGTGCGCGCGCAATTCACCGCGCTGCTCCGCGGAATCGTGCCGCGAATTGCGGAGGCAACCAAATGAACCGCCGAGGCCCGCTCGTCTTTTGTCTCGCGTTTTTCCTGGCGGCCGCTGCCGCTCAGGCGCAGGCCCCTGAACGGCACCCTCGCCCGCCCCTTCTTACCGGGCCTGTTGCTGACATCATCATCGCCGGCGGCACCGTGGTGACCATGGACTCGGACCACCGCGTTCTGGAAGACGGCGCCGTGGTCGTCGCCGGGAGCAGGATTGTGGCAGTGGGCCCGCGGAAAACCCTGGAACCCCTTTATCGCGCAGTGCGGCGCATTGATGCCCGCGGCCGCATGGTGCTTCCGGGCTTCATCAATACGCACACGCACGCGGCGATGTCGCTGCTTCGAGGCGTGGCCAACGACATGACGCTCGAAGACTGGCTCACCCAGCACATCTTTCCCGCTGAGAAGCGCAATGTCACGGAGGATTTCTGCGTCTGGGGGACACGGCTCGCGGCGCTCGAGATGATCGAGGGCGGCACGACCACCTTTGCCGACATGTATTACTTCGAGGACGCTGTTGCGCGGGAGACGAAAGCCGCGGGCCTTCGCGGCGTGCTGGGCGAAACCGTGATTGATTTTCCGGTGCCCGACAGCCAGAGCGTGGACCAGTCGCTCGCGCAGATCGAACAGTTCCTGGAGCACTGGAAAGGCGATCCGCTGATTCGCGCGGCGGTGGCCCCGCATTCGCCGTACACCTGTTCGGCAGACACGCTAAAACGCGCCGCCGCGCTGGCCCGGCGCTTCAACGCGCCCCTGCTGATTCACGTGCTGGAGACGCGGCACGAGCGCGAGGAGATGCTCGAAAAACATCATATGTCCTCGGTCGCGTGGCTCGATTCGATCGGTTTTCTCGGCCCGGACGTGCTGGCGGCGCATTGTGTGTGGGTGGACGAGGCGGATATCCGCACGCTCGCGGCACGCGGCGTGGGCTGCGCGCACAATCCTTCCAGCAACGCAATGCTGGCGAGCGGCGTAGCGCCGGTGCCGGCGATGCTGGCAGCCGGCGTTCGCCTGGGACTGGGCACAGACAGCGCCGCGGGGAGCAACAACGATCTAAATATGATGGAAGAGATGGACCTGGCAGCGAAGCTGCAGAAGGTCTCGCGGCTCGATCCCAAGGCGCTCACGGCCTGGCAGGCGCTGGAGATGGCCACGATTGGCGGCGCCCGTGCGCTGCATATGGAGGATCAGATCGGATCGCTTGAGGTCGGCAAACAGGCAGACATCATCCTGCTGGACACGGACACGGCGCATTCCGTGCCCGCCTACGACGTGGCCGGCGCCATTGTGTATTCGATGAAGGCAAGCGATGTGGAGACGGTCATCATCGCGGGCCGCGTGGTGAGAGACGGGCGGCGCGTGCTCACGCTCGATCCGCCGTCCATTCTGTTGAAGGCGCGCGAGTATGCCGAGAAAGTGAAGAAATCTTTGGCGCCGGCAGTGGAGAAGTAGCGGGGGAAGAGGCTGGGCCGCTGGGAACAAAGAACGCCGCGCGAGAGGCGGCGCCACCACTTCCGATCAACCCTGGCCGAGGATCGCTTTCTGCCGAATCATCTTTATGGCCATGCCGCGGACGGTCTCGGGGATGTTTTTGTTCATGCTGAGCTTTTTCAGGTCCGTGGTGATCATGCGCGGGAGCAGGTGCAGCGAGATGTCCACAGGAGTCTTCGGGTTGTTGATGAGGTTGCGGATGATGGCGTAGCTCTTGACGAAATTGCGGTTGAGCGAAATGTGGCGAAGGACCTCATCGGAAACGTTGGCCATGGCGGAGAAATTCTCCACTTCCTGCTCGGTGAGGCGGGGGGATTGCAGGACGGCGCGCTGGACCATTTTGTTGGGGTCGCGAATGAGCGCCCCGCGCTCCTCGCGCCCGCCCTTCAAAGCCAGGGTGATCCGTTCGACCACGTTCATAGCGGAGAGCCGCTGCAGCAGCGTCTTGCGCTTCTCGGGATCGGGTTCGGAATCGGCCACCATGGCCTCGATGGCGTGTTTGTCGGCCTCGCTGGTGAGCTCTTCGAGCATTCGCTGGTGTTCGAGCGTGAGATCGTGCCGCGCGGCCAGCGCAATGATCAGCTCGCGAGAGGAAGCGAGCTGCTCCAGGTTGTCCATGATTTTATCAACGTCTTTCGGGGAGAGCTGGTCGGCGACACGCGCGAGGGCCTTGCCCGGGCAATAGCGATTCGACAACATCGCCGCAGCGGCGGCGGCACGGTCGGAGGCGTGTTCCGCGACGTACTCGAGGACGGGCAACGCGATGTCCGGCTGCCTGGCTGCTTCGAGCAGGAGTTCGGGCGCGATGCTGGACAGTGCGTTCAGGGCCCGCCCGTTGACCATCGCGTCGGTGTCGCGCGCGAGCAAGACGAGCAGCTCGGCGCGCACCCACGGCTCCAATCCGGCTCCGCCGCCCACGACGGCCAGTTTTCGTTCCCGCGTCGCGCGTCCCGCGCGAATCTCTTCCCGGATTTCGGCGCTAATGGGGCCCTCCCGGGGTCCCATGGGCTGGGACTAGATCTTTGCGAGTGAGGGTAACACTACCCGGCGAATCCGGCGCGCCCACGGGCGGCATGCTGACGCCGTTGAGTTCGAGCACGAGCGCGATGGAATTCTTGGCTGAGACGTCGAAACGCTCTTTGGCCGTGAACGTATGGTTCTCACCGCGGCTCATCTTTCCCTGGAACAGAGATTTGCCGTCGCCGGAAATAGAGACTTCGGTGGTGCGGGTGACCTCCACGCGGAGCTCGAGTTCTTCCGACACCGCGGAGGCGGAGGAGGGCGACCCGGTTCCGGAGGCAGCGGTTAGTGGTTCCGAACCGCCGGCTGTGCCCGCGGCGGGCGGAGCCGCAGGCGGCTTCGGCGCAGGCACGGCGGGAAGTGGACTCCGCCAAGCGCGCCATAGGCTCCCGTATTGCGTCCAGCCCCACCAACAGGCCGCGCCCAGCGCCGTCAGCAGCAGGAGAACCAATAGGAAGACGAGACGGGCGCTGCTCCTCGGCCGGGATTCTGCGCCGCGGTCGAGGGCGGAGGGAGACCATTCGGCCATCTGCGGGTGGTCGTTGGTGGCCTGCGCGTACTCGGCCACCAGCGCCTCTTCATCCAGACCGAGATAGCGCGCAATGGAGCGCAGGAAGCCGCGGTTGAAGACGCCGCCGGGCAGATCCTTCCACCGTTCGCTTTCCAGGGCTTCGAGGAAGCGGGTTCCGATGCGGGTAGCTTGGGAAACTTCGTCCAGCGAGACGCCGCGCATCTCCCGCTCGCGCCGCAGGTGCTCGCCGAACGTGCCCTTGTCCATCGCGGGCGCGCCACCGAATAGGGTGTCCAACGGGGAAATTTCCGTCCAAAGGCACTATAGGCAGGCAGCGAGTCGCTGTCAACCTGGGGAGCAGGGAGGAAAACGGAAGTAGGGGTGGCGTGAGGCGGCGATCGGGTGCCGTGTGCGGCTGATAATCGTCTGCCCTTCAACCACATGGGCACAGCCGGGCGTGGAAAGCGTTGCAGCGCGCGCGTCACGTCTCCTATAATTCTGGCGAGACCGAAGGGCGGTTGGCCCGGAACCACTCCTTCCCTCGCTGTCGCAACTAAAGCTTTGCCAATGGGTTGGTAGGCTAGAGCGGCATGGCCGAAGAGAACACAAGCTTCAATGGGGTGGAACGTCGTCGCAACCCTACCATCGCCCACGTGAAGGCCGATCCGCGCGGGTTCAGTGAAGTTGCCATCTTCCACGAACTGGGCAAGGCCCTCACTTCCTCCTTACAACTGGACCAGGTTCTGCGCACCATCATGCAGAAGGTGGAGGAGTTTCTCCATCCGGACACGTGGTCGCTGCTGCTCATGGACGAGGCGAAGCAGGAACTCTATTTCGAGATCGCCACGGGCGAGGGCAGCGCCGCGCTCAAGGAGATTCGTATCAAGGTGGGGCAGGGAATCGCCGGCTGGGTGGCGCAGACCGGTGAAGTGGTGATCGTGCCCGATACGAGCCGCGACTCGCGCTTCTTCGCCAAGGTGGACGAGAAGACGAAGATGCAGACGCGCTCGATCGTGGCCGTGCCCGTACGCTTCCGCGACCGCAGCCTCGGCGTGATCGAGCTGATCAACTGCGTGGGTTCGCAGGGATTCGGCGAGCGCGACCTGGCGCTGCTGGAAGTGCTGGCGGACTTCGCGGCCATCGCCATCGAGAACGCGCGGCACGTGCAGAAGATCCACGAGCTGACGATTACGGACGACTGCACGACGCTGTACAACGCGCGGCACCTGAACTTCGTCCTGGAGACGGAGATTTACCGTTCGCAGCGCTACAACTACGAGTTTTCGCTGATTTTCATCGACCTGGACCACTTCAAGAACGTCAACGACACCTACGGGCACCTGACGGGAACGCGGCTGCTGTCGGATATCGGCAACATGGTGAAATCGAACTGCCGCTTGATCGACTTCGCGTTCCGGTACGGCGGTGACGAATTCGTGGTGCTGCTGCCGCAGACTTCCAAGGAGAACGCGTTGATCGTGGCGCGACGCCTGCACAAACGGATCCGCGAGCACATGTGGATGCAGGATCTCGGGCTGGAGATCAAAATCACGGCGAGCGTGGGCGTGGCCTCGTACCCCACGGACTCGCGTGACAAATCGAAGCTGCTGCACCTGGCCGACGAGGCCATGTATCTGGTGAAAAACACTTCGCGCGACAGCGTGGCCGCTGCCGGTGTGGGCATCCTGCCTGGACATGGGGAAAGCGCCGACGCGTCCCGTGCGCCTGCCCGCCGCACGGATTAGTGACTGGTGACTGTTCCCCCGTCCGTGCCCTCCTCGAAATAACAAACCTTTAGGCGCGCGTTCGCATAATTGCAGCGCTTGAGAGTCGCGCATTTCGCGTCGCCTGCCTATGGGTCAATCTGGAGATTCGGTTATTCGTAGCGAAGCATTGTGAGCGGATCCACGCGCGTGGCGCGCCAGGCCGGGATGAGACAGGCGAGCAGCGCCACGGCGCCGAGCACAGCGGCCGCGGCGAGGAATGCAAGCGGGTCCGCCGAAGTGACACCGTAAAGCAGGGTGCGGAGGAAACGCGCGAGGGCCAGCGCGGCAAGAACTCCAGCGGCGGCTCCGGCTAGAGTGAGCAGGACGCCGTGACGTACTACCAGGCGAAGCACGTCGGCGGGCTGCGCGCCGAGCGCGCGACGGACGCCGAGCTCGCGCATCCGCTGGCTCACGCCCGCGGAGAGTACGCCGTACACGCCGAGAGCGGAGAGCAGGAGCGCGCTTCCGGAGAAGAATGCGAGGAGCAGGACGAACGAGCGCGTGGACGCCATTTCGCCGCTCAGGCGTTCCTCCATCGTGGCCAGGTTGTAAACGGGCAGATTCCCGTCGAAGTGCTGGATGTGGTCGCGCACAGTGGCGAGCATGGCTTCCGGCGGACCACTGGTGCGGACGATGAGGTCGAGGCCGATCACGGCTTCGCTCTGCAGGAGGGGGATGTACAACATAGGGGTACTGCGATTACCGATCAGTGAATCAATTTGAACATCGCCTGCAACCCCGACCACGATCATCCAGGGGTACTTGGAATCGAGGCCGCCGAGCTTCATGCGTTTTTCGAGAGCACTTTGGCCGGGCCAAAAACGATTGGCAAAGGATTGGCTGACGATGACCACGGGCTGGCCGGAGGAGGAGTCAGTGGGGGTGAACTCGCGGCCCTGGAGCAGGGGAGCGCCGAGGGTATGGAAGAAGGACGGGCCGATTTCTTCAGAAAAGATGTTCTCTTCGTCGCCGCGCTGGGAGGGCCTGCCTTCGATGGTGAATCCGCGGTTGATGCCGCTCCACACGAATGGGTCCATATAGGTGATGGCGGCGGATTCGACGCCGGGAAGCGCGCGCACGCTTTCCGCCAGGTTTTCGCCGACACGGAGACGTTTTTCGCCTTCATAACCCTGATTGGGAACGTCGAAGCGGAGCAGCGCCAGATGATCGGAGCGGAACCCAAGATCGATACGCTGCATCGCCCAAAGTGTGCGCACCAGCAGGCCGGCGCCAGCGAGCAGCACCATGGCGAGCGCGATCTGGGAGACGCATAGGGCGTCGCCAAGGCGGCGCGTGCGGCGGCCACCGAGAGAGCGCGCGCCGGAGCGCAGCGCGTCTTCCGCATGCGCGCCCGCGGCGCGGCAGGCGGGAGCAAGGCCGACGAAAAGGGCGGCGAGCAGCGTGAGAACCACCGAGAACAGAAGCACAGAGCGGTCGATTGCGATTGCCGCGAACGCGGGCAGTTCAACGGGAAGCGAGGAGGCGAGCGTGTGTCGCGCGGCCGGAGAGAGCGCGACTCCTGCGAGGCCGCCGAGCAGCGCGAGCACCATGCTTTCCGTGGAGAGTTGCTGGAGCAAGCGGCCTCGGCCTGCGCCTAGCGCCGCGCGAACGGCGAGTTCCCGTTCTCGCGAGACCAGGCGCGTGAGCAGCAGGTTAGCCACGTTTGCACAGGCAATGAGCAGCACGAAGCCTACGGCGCCCAGCAGGAGCCAGAGCGGGGTGCGCAGGAGGCCCTGCAAGACGTCCGTGAGGCGATAGACCCCAGCGCTTCTTCCCTTGTTTTCATTTGGAAAGTCGGCGGCCAGTCGGTCGCCGATCTGCTTCATCTCCGCCCGTGCCTGCTCGAAAGTGACGCCGGGCTTGAGCAGGGCGATGGCGCGGTGCCAGTGCGTGTCGCGGTTGTGGAGGAAATCAAACTGGGCGAGCTGCGGAAAAAGCTGGTTGTACATGGTGATCGGCGTCCATAGATCCGCCGTGCCCGAGAGTCCGAGAAAGCCTGGCGCGAGGACCCCCACGATCGTGAACGGGGATTCATTGATGCGGATTGAGCGGCCGACGACGCCTGGATCCCCGCCGAACTTGCGTTGCCACAGGCCGTAGCCGATCACGGCGACGGGATTTTCACCGGAAGTGACGGTCTCTGTTGCCAGGATCAGACGGCCCTGGACGGCGCGGACGCCGAGCAGGGTGAAGTACTCGCCGCTCACGAGTTCACCCGAAAGCCGTTCCACGCCTTCGCCGGCTTGCAGGTCATACATGCTGTAGGAGTACGCGGCCACGGATTCGAACGAGCGGTTCTGCGCCTTCCAGTCGAGATAGTTCGGGTAGGCGTTGAAGCCCAAGCCGCCGCCAGGTGTTGTTTCGCGGAGAATCATCAGGCGGTCAGCGTTTGGGTAGGGAAGCCCGCGGAGGAGCGCGGCGTTGACCACGGAGAAAAGAGCGGTGGTGGCGCCGATGCCGAGCGCGAGGGTGAGTATGGCAACGATGGTGAACGCCGGATTCTTTCGCAACATACGGAGGCCGAAGCGGACATCCTGCGCAAAGGTCTCAAAGAAGGGAAGGCCTTGACGTTCGCGAAGCGCTTCTTTCACCGGTTCGAGGCCGCCGAGCCGGATCAGCGCCTGGCGGCGGGCTTCCGCGGGGTTCATGCCGCGGCAGAGATTGTCCTCGATGTGAAGCTCGAGGTGGGATTCGAGTTCGGCGGAGAATTCACGGTCCCGCTCGTCCTTGCGGAAGATGCCGCAGAGACGCTGGAACCAGGAACGCAGAATGGGCAGGGCCATGACGAGACTCCTCATTCGTAGCGAAGAGCCACAAGCGGGTCCACGCGCGTGGCGCGTCGCGCGGGCAGATAGCAGGCTGCAAAGGCGACGAGCAGCAGCAGCGCGGCGACGCCGGAAAAAGTCCACGGATCTGCGGCGCCGACGCCGTACAGGAGACTGGCAAAGAGCCGCGTGAGGAGCAGGGCCAGCAGGCACCCCGCCACGACGCCCGCGAGCACCATGCGCATGCCCCCGGCGAGAATAATTCCGAGCACGCTCGAGCGCTGCGCGCCGAGCGCGATGCGGATGCCGATCTCTTGGGTGCGCAGCGCAGTGGTATAGCTGATCACGCCGTAGATGCCGATGGCGGCGAGCGCAAGCGCGAGCGCAGCGAATCCGGCGAGAAGGCCGAGGCTAAGGCGGCGGTTGGCCAGGAAGCCGTCGCGGAGATTGGTCATCGTCTGGACTTCATAGAACGTCGTCTTGGCGTCCGTGGCCCAGATCGCTCGTTTGATTTCGTTGGTGCGGATGACGGGGTCACCCGCGGTGCGCACCACGAAGGCCATGCTGCCGGTGGGAACCTGGGTGTGGGGCTGGAAGAATTCGGCGCCGGGGTGGTCCTCCGGGCCCCACTGGCGTGTGTCGCCCACAATGCCGACAATCTCGCAACTGACCGGCGGACCCTGGCTGGTGAAAATCTGCACAACAATGTGCCTGCCGATGGGATCCTCGTCCGGCCAGTAGCGCTTCGCCAAGGTCTGGTTGACGAGAACGACAGGCGGTGAATCCGCTGTATCGAACTCGCTGAACAGCTTGCCGCGGACCAGAGGAACTCCGAGCGCGGAGAAATAGCCGGGAGTGACAACGGTCTGGATCGCGGTGGGCTGTTGATCGGCGCGGAGCGGCCGGCCTTCAATCGAGAAATGGAAGGATTCGTCGGGGCCCCCGAGGAGCAGGGGCAGTGAGGAGGCGGCGCCGGCCGCTTCCACGCCGGGCAGGGCGGCGAGATTGCGCACGGCATTCTGGAAGAAGACGGTCCGTTGCGCGTTCGTGCTGTAGCGAGCCCAGGCGTAAACCTGCAACGCGAGCACGTGGTCCGCGGAATAGCCTGAATCCACGTTGAGCAGATTGACCAGGCTGCGGAGGAGCAGTCCAGCTCCGACCAGCAGAGTAAGGGCCAGCGCGACCTGCGATATCACAAAGAAGCCTTTCAGGCCCTGGCGCGATCCCGCCGTGCGGGACCATCCCGTGCGGCGGCGCATGGCAGATTGGAGGTCGGTTCGCGAGATGCGCAGTGCGGGCACCAGGCCGAACACCAGTCCGGTGAGCAGCGCGATGCCGGCTGCAAAAAACAAGACTTGAGTGTCCATCGTGGTCTCGCTCAGGCGGGGAATTCCGGAATGCTGGACTCCGAGGATGAACTTCAAAGCCCAACGTGCCAGCAGCAGCCCCCCCGCACATCCCGCCGCGCAAAGCACAAAGCTCTCCGTGAGGAGTTGCCGCACCATGCGGGTGCGCGCGGCGCCGAGCGAGGCGCGAATGGCGAGTTCGCGGCCCCGCTGGCTGCCACGAACCAGCAGCAGATTGGCGACGTTTGCGCAACCGATGAGCAGGACGAGCCCCGCGGCGCCGGAGACGAGAAGGAGGAGTGGACGAATCTTTCCGGTCATTTGCTCGCTGAGCGGGCGAACGGTGGCGCCGGCGCTGCCGTTTTCGGTGGGATATTCCTTGGCGAGGCGGAGCGCCGTGCGGGAAAGCATGGTGCGAGCCTGCTCGAGCGAAACCTGCGGCTTGAGCCGGCCGAGAACCATCAGATAGGTCGCCGTGCGTAGTTGATGGGACTGAGGGGTGAAGGCGAGCGGAGCAAAGACCTCGCGGTCCTTGCCGATCCAAGGGAGATGAAAATCGGCTGGCAGAACGCCGGCGACAAGGTAGGGCTGGTCGCGGAGCGAAATGATTTGCCCCACGATGGCGGGATCGCTGCCGAAGCGCCGCTGCCAAAGGCCGTGGCTGAGCAGGACCACATGGTCCTTGCCCGGCTCATATTCTTCCGGGAGGAAGGCGCGTCCGATGGCCGGAGATACGCCCAGCAATTGGAAGAAATCTTTGGAGACGAGCTCGCCGGTAAATGCCTCAGGCTCGCCCTTGCCGGTGTAATCGAAGCTCCAGTAGTTCATGGCTACCATGCCGTCGAAGGCGGTCGAGTCGTCGCGCCAGTCGAGGAAGTTCGCGGGAGAGACGGCGTCGAGTTCGGCATTGTGCGCGATGTTGGTCTGCCATAGGGTGACCAGACGATCCGGATCGCGGAAGGGGAGAGGACGGAGCAGAACAGCGTTCACGACGCTGAAAATCGCGGTGTTCACGCCGATGCCGAGTGTGAGCGTGAGAACGACGACGGCGGTGAACACGGGATTCTTGCGGAGCATGCGCAGGGCGAAGCGGACATCCTGCGCAAAGGTCTCGAAGAAGGGAAGGCCTTGACGGTCGCGAAGCGCTTCTTTCACCGGTTCGAGGCCGCCGAGCCGGATCAGTGCCTGGCGGCGAGCTTCCGCGGGGTTCATGCCGCGGCGGAGATTGTCTTCGATGTGGAGCTGGAGATGAGATTCGAGTTCCGCGGCGAACTCGCGGTCAGAATCGTTTTTCCGAAACATCCCCGCCAAACGCGCCAGCCATCCGCGCAGAAGCTTCATGATGACCCCTCCTTCTCCGCTGCCCTTCGTGCCCCCGTGTGTGGGATTGGACGGAGGCGAAGAGGCTCAGGTCTTCTGTTCGGGCGCGAGGAACCGGGCCAGGATGTCGGTGGCCTTCTCCCAATCGCGAGTTTCTTCTTGAACCTGTTTGCGGCCGGCGCGCGTGAGCCGGTAGAACTTCGCGCGGCGGTTGTTTTCCGAGGCGCCCCATTCGGAGGCGATGTAGCCCTCCTGCTCGAGTTTGAGGAGCGCGGGATAGAGCGTGCCGTAGTTGATGAGCAGGCGGTTGCCGCTGGTCTGCTCGATGCGCCGTGCGATGCCGTAGCCGTGGAGGGGACCCATCACCTCGATGGTTTTCAGAATCATCAGGGCCAGGGTGCCCTGCCAGACGTCGGATTTCGTGTCCATGCTCCTCCTCTGGGAAAGCCATAGGGAGAGTGCCAGATTCCCTATGGGAATGCAATAGGAGCTAGCCATTGGACGGAGCGAGCTGGCAAAAGGTTTCTAACAGAAAAGAGGGAAAGTGGACAAACGGCCGGTGGGACGCCGTCCGCTACCTCGGAGCGAGAGCGGCAGCGCGCTGGCGGGCTTCGGCGGCGGCGTCTGTTTTCCCCTGCAGCGTGTAGAAATCGGCCAGCATCAGCCATCGCGCCGCGTTTTCAGGGGTGAGACGCACCGACTGCTCGGCGTACTGGGTGGCGCGGCTCAGGTCGCCGAGCATTTTCCAGGCGTGGGCACGGTCTTCGGCCAGGCGGGCGTGGAATTCGACGCCGAGGACGGCGGCGCCTTTCTCGAACGGGCTGCGCCGCTCGGCCTGGTCGAAGGCGTCCAGGGCCTTCTGCGGAGAATTCAGGACCAGATAAATCTGGCCGAGGACGCGGTAGCGGTCGTAGTCGCGGGTGGAGAGTTCGGCGGAGTGCTGGAGGCACTCGGCGGCTTCGGCGTAACGATGCTGCGCGCCATAGAGACGGCCGAGGGCGTACCAGGCGGCGTCGGTGGGGGCGAGTTCGAGCGATGTGCGGAACTCGCTTTCGGCATCGGCGGGGCGGTTGGTGGCTTCGAAGAACTGGCCGCGGATGAGATGCAGGTTCGGGTCGCCGGGAAAAAGCTGATCGGCGCGGTCGAGAGCGGCGGCGGCTTCCGCGTCGCGGGAGAGCACGTAGAAGACGGATCCGGCGTTGGCGTAGAACTCGAAAAGCGCGGCGCCCCCCCTCCTGGAATCCGGTGACACGACGGGCGGGGCGATCGGCGCGGTGCGGCAATCGAGCGTGAGGCGGCTGAGCCAGGGCTCGTTTTCCGGGCGGACGCGGAGAAAGACGACGGAGACTTCATCGAGATAAACGGGTTTCCAGTTATGGCTGGAACAGAACGCAGCGAGGGGGACGTTTTCGAGCTGGCCGTAGCGGGCGAGCGCGAAGATGGCGAGATTCAAGTTGCGGGCGGAGACTTCGGCGTCCCAGTCGGGAGAATCGGGCGGCGAGGCCATCAAATGGTTTTTGTGCAGCAGCAGATCGATCCCGAACGGGATGTAGCGGCTGTCCACGTAGTCGAGATAGCCGGGACCGAGGCGGAAGGCGAGGTAGCCTCCGAGATCGAAATCGTTGAACATGTTGCCGGGAAGTTTTTCACGGCGGATGAATTCCGTGGCGCGTTCGGGATACCACCAGGAAGGGCCGGCGCCGAAGAGCGACACACCGCCCTCGACGATGTAGTGGCGATTGGAAACGAGATCGAAGCCTCGGAGAGCAACGAGAATGGCGGCGGCGACGAGGACGGCGACCCGCGCGTCGTCGCGCGCGAGGAAGGCGCGCAGCGCCTTCAGCCATTGCGCGGGCGCATCCTTATATCCTGTGTCGCGCGCGGGGAGCGAGCCTGCGATGGTCACCACCAGGATGGCGAACAGCGCCTGGAAGCGGATGTGTTCGAGCGAGAGGTAGGCCCCGCCGGCAAGAAGCGCGGCAGGACCAAGTTGCTGGCGTCCGAGCGCGGCGAGGATGGCGACGGCGGCCACCAGCAGAAGAATCCAATCCCCGCTCGCTGGATTGCGCAAGTCCACCATCTGGGCGAGAGCGGTGAAGTTTAGCCGGACGCTCGACCACTCGCCGATGAACGCGGCGTGCAGCTCGCCGGCCGCGTTCTGCCGGAGCAGCGCGGCAAAAATGCGATAGCCCCAGGGATTCGCGAGCGTCGCGAGCGCAGAGAGAGCGCACCAGGGAGCGGCGGCGCGCAGGCGCGTGAGGGCGGCAGCGCGTCGCGTCGCGAAGGGCAATTCGAGGAGCTCGAGAAGCGCGTATCCGGCAACGAGCGCAAGACCGGCTGCGAACCCGGTGTGCAGATTGACCCAGAGGGCCATGAGGATGGGCAGCAGCCACAGGCGCGCGCGTTGGCCACGATGATGGCGCCACAGCAGCGACAAAAACGCGGCGAAGAGCACGGTGGTGAACATCTCGGAGCGCGGCTCGGTGCGGTAGTCGATGGCGGGAACGGCGAGGATGGCAAGAACCGCGGTGAGAGTGCCACCGTTGAAGATGAGCAGCGCAATCACGGCCATGCAGGCTAGCGCGTTGAGCCACGAGAGCGCGGTCCATCCGCCGAAGTGCGAGACGGCGTAGAGGATGACGCCGGAGCCGGGCGGATAGATCCACTCGTTGCCGCGGGCGGTCGAGGAGAGCACGTCGGTGGACGGGATCGAGTGATGCTCGACGATGTAGCGGCCCGTGGCCAGTTGCCAGCCGAGGTCGAAGTCCGCGACCGTTTTCAGTCCGGCCAGCAGTGCATAAACGAGAGCGAGGGCGATCAAGGCGATACGGATGAGGTCGCGGCGCGGGGAATCCATGCGAGTTTCATTGTGAGCGTGCGCGGCGGAGGACGGAAGGGGAAAGCAAAGCGGGAACCGTGGGAGTCAACAAATGGAAGCGGGAACTAGTCGCGGGCAGTTTCCGGTAGATGCGGTGGCCGGGCGCATGACAGCGTCCTCGCGGGGACAGCACATAGTTACACTCATTCATTCCTAATTGCCGCAGGGATGTGAAAAATTAAGAACAACCTTTATCTGTTCGGGCAAAGTTTGCGTCGGGTCGAATTGCCACTGCATTGCCGCCTTCGTTGCGGGACCCCGCAGCAACGCATGACCACTAATGACGTCAATGCTTTCAACCTTCCCCGAAACGCGGTCCACTTTAAGAGAAAGGGTGACTGTTCCTTCGACGCCCGCCTGGGCCGCGAGCGGGGAATAGTTTGGAGCAACATACTGCTTAAAGTTGAATCCTTGACTGTCAAGTAGCACGCCGGTTCTTCCTGAATAGCCTCTCCCGGGGTGCCGATAGTTCTCTAAGACATTGTGCAACTTGCCGCGGTCCGAATCTGAGCCCAAGGTTGGGTCGACTGAAGTCACCACCTGTGCGGGTATCCCAGGATGCACACCCTTGAAACCAAACCAAAACGCCTTGTCAAAGGCTCCGGCTCTGAGTTCCTCTAATTGTAGACTTTCCTCTTCGAGGACAGCGAGGCTTGGGTCCACGCCCCAGAAAACATCTCTAGTCTTATCACTCGGAAATGCCTTTTTTAGGACATAAGCGGAGAGTTGCGACATCAGCGCCGCTGACGGTTCAATCCGTTTGAGAATCTCATCGTTCATCTCGAATTTTGGCATTTCGAAAATACGTTCCTCTGTCCCGCACTTTGCGACGACCGCAGAGCGCTCCGTACTGAACGGCTCGGGCTTCTTGGCAGGTTTTGTGGCGTTTCGATTAAAGCTTGATGCATCCAGCAGGCACAGATCCAAGCCGCTAGTTAACTCTTCCAGTTTCGTATTCGGCAGTAATACGGTTACCCCCTTGATCGCCGGGTCGCCGCACGGCTGCGTGGCAGACGCGATGTAAGTGTATTGCACCTCCGCGCCGCCCTTTTGGCGCGTAACATGGAGGATCGCGCTTTGCCAGTAGGGGTAATAGTCATCATCCCAAACGTCGACCGTGTAGAACTCAACAAGCCTTTTGGGTGATTCCTTCCCAGGAATTGAACCTAGAATCTGCACATCAAACAGAGCGGCGAGCACAACGGATAGCCGCGCAATTTTCCAACTGCGGCTGCGCCAATTCCTCATGGGAAATCCTTAGCACAGAATCCTAAGATAACCAAAGGCGAGAGAGTTACAGGAGCTGCTCGAAGTAGATCAGCGGCGCCTTGCGGTAGGTCGCCCCGCCGACTTCCCGGAAGCCGCACTTGGCGTAGAACGCCCCAGCGCCCGCGTCAGCATCGAACGCGTCGAGGCGGATCGCCTCTGCGGGCCACGCCCGGGCGATCTTCACTGCTTTCTTGAGAAGGAGCCGGTCGATTCCCCGGCGTTGCATCGCCGGGAGCACAGCCATGCCGGTCAGATAGAGCGGCTGGTTCACCGCCGCAAAGTAAGAGACGTCAATCGCCCAGGGCTTCCGGGTGTGCAGGTTCAGCGAGCTCACGATTCGTTTTCCTTTTCGGGCGACGACAACGCGCGAGCGCCGCATCGCGAAGAGCACACCTTTTTGTGTCGTCTGCGTGGACCACGGCCCGCGTCCGTAGCGGCGGGTAAGATCTTCCGCTACGGCGGTGTGCAGTGCGGCCAGTTCGGGTGCATCGGAGCGCTCGGCGGTTGAGAACGCGAGTTTCATGGATCAGGCGGCAGTTCCGAATAATGGACGCATAACCTACCTCTGCCTCGTAAGAACCACGTGCGTAGCATTCGGCGTGGGAACGTGCGCGGTGCGCTGGTAGCCGAGTTTTGGCGCGTCGATTCCCCCGAACAGATGTTCCCCGGAACCGAGCAGGACCGGCGAAATGGCCAGGTGCATCTCGTCGATGAGCCCCGCGCAAAGGTATTGCCGTATTGTCGCGACTCCGCCGCCGAGCCGGATGTCCCGATCCTTCGCTGCGTCTCGAGCCCGTGCCAGCGCCGCATGGATCCCGTCGGTCACAAAATGGAAAACGGTTCCCCCGTTCATGGTGATCGGTGCGCGCGGGTGGTGTGTGAGCACGAAGACGGGAGTATGGTACGGCGGGTTGTCGCCCCACCATCCTTTCCAGTTCTCGTCGGGCCAGGAACCTCGGATCGGCCCGAACATATTCCGGCCAATGATCCATGCGCCGATGTTTTGGATTCCGCGCGCCGCGAATTCATCGTCAGCGCCGGTTGCCCCGCCATCCTGGCGATTCATCAATCGAAACGTGCGCGTGCCGAAGAACCATTCGTGCAGCGCGGTGCCGCCAACGCCGAGCGGATTCGCGAGGTCCTGGTTGGGGCCCGCGCCGTAGCCATCAAGCGAAATAGCGAAGCAGTGGACGCGAAGCTTTGGCATGGCGCTCCTTGCCGCGCTCAGGGCTGGACGTTGGTAACGCCTTCCGCGCCGGGCTTCGGAAAATGCTTCTCATACCAGGCGATGGAGCGATCCATGAGATCGATGTTGTGCTTTGTTTCTGCCAGGCCGTGGCCTTCGCGGGGGTATCGAAGAAAAACGGTTTCGACGCCGACGTCCTTCAGGGCAATAAAAAATTGTTCGGCTTCGGCGATGGGCACGTCGTGGTCGTTTTCCCCGTGGACGATGAGGGTCGGCGTATGGGCGGCGGCGACGTGTTTCAGGGCCGAGCGCTCCCACGCGAGGTCCATTAGATTCCCCTGGTGTAGGAACTGGCCGAATTCCATCTCCTCGTACTGGTTGTAGTAGGTCATGTAGTTGTAGCTGATCAGGTTGGCGATCCCGGCGAGCGGTATCGCGGCTTTGAATTCGTTGGTCTGCGTGATGAGCCATTCGGTGAGCTGGCCGCCGTAGCTGCCGCCTTCGATGCCCATGCGTTCGCGGTCGATCCATAGATTGCGGCGGACCGCGGCGCTCACGCCGTAGAGCACATCCTGAGCTTCGCAGCCGTTCTGGTCGCCGAAAACGGCATCGGCGAATTTTTGCCCATAGCCCGTCGAGCCGCGGTAGTTGACGTTCAGCACGGCCCAGCCTCGCGCGGCGTAAACCTGGTTCTTGAAGTTGAAGGCGGGACCGTTCTCGCCGTGCGGGCCGCCGTGAATGCTGACGATGAGCGGGTGGCGTGACGTAGGTGTCATGCCGACAGGTCTCGTGAGGAAGGCTTCGACCTCGAATTTGTTGTCATTGCTGACAAAGGTGAAGGATTTGACTTCACCCAGTTGTTTTCCGGCGAGCAGTTCGGAGTTCAAGTCGGTGAGCTTGCGCGGCTCGGCCGCGCCCTGGCGGAAATAGAGTTCGGTCAAATCGCGGGGAGTGGAGAAAGCGTAGGCCACGGCGCCGGCCGGCCCGGGCGACCAGGAACCGACGAAACCGGGAGCATTCACCACATCTGTGGACGCGCCGGTGGAAACATCCAGTTGGACCAGACGGACGATGCCGCGGTCCTGCAGAGTGAAGTAAACGGATCTTCCGTCCGGCGACCACTGGGGACGTCCCTGGCGGTTGTCGAACCGCGCCGCGATTTCGCGGCGGTTGCTGCCGTCGGCATTCATCAGCCACACGTGCGTGTCTTCCATGGTGGTTTCGCGGTCGGTGAGGCCGCGGCGCGTGGCCGAGTAAACGATTTGTTTTCCGTCCGGCGACCAGCGGGGGGCGTATTCGCAACTTTCCGTGGCCGTAAGACGGCGGATGGCGCCGGAAGACACGTTGAGGGCGAAGACGTCGTAGTTGAAAAATTCGTCGGAGTTGGGCTCGCGGTTGGAAACGAACAGGAGCTCGGCGCCGTCGGGCGACCAGTCGATCGAATGCTCGTCGTTGTTGCCCTGCGTGAGCTGGCGGACCAGACGAGAAGCGAGGTCCACGACAAAGAGGTGCAGGCGGCGATTATCGTTGAAGTGCGTCATGCCCTCGCCGGCGGTGGGCTTATAGAGGTAGCGTGTGATCACCATCGGATCGCCGGAGGCGTCGGCGGTTTCCGGGCCGGGAGTGGAAGAGACGAAGGCGAGCCGTTTGCTGTCGGGCGACCAGGCGACACTTTCTCCCTGGCCGGGGAGTGGGGAGTTGGAGCCGGAGGTTTTGGTGAGGAAGGAGGCGCCCGAGCCGTTGGCCTGCGCCACCCACAGTCCGGACTCGTCGTCATCGCCGCCGAAATACGCGAGAGATTTGCCGTCGGGCGACCATTTGGGGCCGGAGGTGCGCTCCTTTTCGCCGGCCAGGCGCGAGGATTTTCCGGTGGCGACGTCGAGGATCCAAATCTGCGAGTACGGGCGGCCAGGACGGTCGCGAAGCACCACGGTGTAGGCGATGCGATGGCCGTCGGGGGAAAGCGCGACGGAGCCGACGTTGCGGAAGCGGGAAAGATCGGCGCTCTGGAGGCCCTGTGTCGCCGCGGGTTTCGGCCACAGAAAGCAGAAGAGAAGGAGAACGGAGAATCGCAGCAGCCACGGCCTGGCAAATGATCGGTACGAGTGCATGGATTTTCCCCCGCTCGTGCAGATGGACGATGATGCGCGGGAAATCCTAGGCCGGGCGGGGTTGGGGGTCAATGATTTCGACGGGGAAGAGCGCAGCCGCTTCCTTCATCAGGGCCGGCAAGTCCCGAATCCCGAAACTTCGGGATCGGGAGGCTGCGCCACCTTCGGAAAGCGTCTTGCAATTATGCTTCGCCTTAGTATGATATGCGGTCCGCTCGATTGTTTTGAGTCTGGGAGTGAGTAAAAGCGGCGCCGTCGCAAGGTTGCCTGTGGCGCGCCGAATGGGGGGAGGATGGCAGATCGTTCTGGTGAGCGCGGCTCCGCCGCAACGGCAGCAACTCTGGCGGTCTTCCTGACAGTCTTCGTCGGCATCACCCTCTATTACTTCATCACGAAAAAATGGTGGTATCCGCCGCCGATCAACGATTTCGGGCGGGAGATCGACGCGCAGTTCTCGCGTACGTTCCTCATCACCGGGATTACGTTCGTGGCGTCGCAGCTCGGGCTGGCCTGGGTGGTGTGGCGCTACCGCGCGAACGGAGGGCGGGCCAAGCACTTCGAGGGGAACAACAGATTCGAAGCGGTCTGGACCACGGCCACGATCGTGTTGTTCGTGGGGCTGGGAATCTTCGGGCGCCAGGCATGGGCGCAACTTCACTTCAACCAGCCTCCGGCGGATGCCATGGTGATCGAAGTGACGGGAAAACAGTTCAACTGGATTTTTCGCTACCCGGGCGCGGACGGCGAGTTCGGCCGCACGGCGCCAAACTTTGTGGACGAGACGAACCCTGCGGGGATCGATCCGAAAGACGCCAAAGGGCAGGACGACGTGGTGACGCTGACGCTGGGCGTGCCGGTGGGGCGGGAAATCAAGCTCATCGAGAAATCCCAGGACGTGACGCACGGATTCTTCGTTCGCGAGCTGCGGCTGAAACAGGACGCGTTGCCGGGGATGGTGATCCCGGTGCACTTCCACATTGATCCGGACAAAGTGGGGGAATACGAGATTGCCTGCACGCAGTTGTGCGGGTCGGGACATCACCGGATGCGCGCCACGCTGAAGGCCATGACGGAAGCGGACTTCGAGAAGTGGCTGGCCAACGAGAAGGCGCAGTGAAGAAGGGAGTAGATGCGGCAATGAGGGGAGGGCATTGATGGGCGCACACGCCGGCGCGGGCCATGTTCACGCGCCTCCGCAGGGATTCCTCTGGAAGTACATCTTCAGCAAAGACCACAAAGTGATCGGGATCCAGTATTACCTGCTCGCGCTGGTGGCGGTGTTCACCGGGATGGCGCTTTCGGTGCTGATGCGGATTCACCTGGTGTGGCCCACGGTGAAGCTGCCCTTCTTCAGCGGCGATCCCACCCCGGAACAGTACCTCGCGCTCATGACCATGCACGGCACCATCATGGTGTTCATGGTGCTGACGACGGCCCCGCAGTCCGGTTTCGGGAATTATTTTCTGCCCATCCAGATCGGCGCGGCCGACATGGCGTTTCCGACGCTGAATATGATGTCGTTCTGGACCACGTTTATCTCCTTCGTGTGCCTGATCGCAGCGTTCTTCGTGGAAGGAGGAGCGCCGATCAGCGGGTGGACGGCGTACTCGCCGCTCTCGACGCTGGGCTCGATCTCCGGTCCCGGTGAGGGTCTGGGGCAGACGATGTGGGTGATCTCGATCGCGTTTTTCTGCGCCGCGTCGCTGATGGGCGCGATCAACTTCATCACCACGGTGATTGACCTGCGCGCGCGCGGGCTCACCATGATGCGGCTGCCTCTCACGGTGTGGGCCTGGTTCATCACCGCGATCCTGAGCCTGCTGGCGTTCGGCGTGCTCCTCTCGGCCGGAATCCTGATGTTGCTCGACCGGCTGGCGGGGACGAGTTTCTTTATCCCCGGCGGGCTGGTGGTGAGCGGGGTGGTGCAGTCGCAGCATACGGGCGGATCGCCGCTGCTGTGGCAGCACCTGTTCTGGTTCTTCGGCCATCCCGAGGTGTACATCGCGATCGTGCCGGGGATGGGCGTGGCCTCGCACACGCTCTCGCTGTTCGCGCGGAAACCGGTGTTCGGATACCGTGCGATGGTGTACGCGATGTCGGCGATCGGCATTCTGGGATTCATGGTGTGGGGCCACCACATGTTCGTCAGCGGGATGAGCCCGTACACGGGGTTCGCGTTTTCACTGATGACGATGGCGATCGGCGTGCCCTCGGCAATCAAAACATTTAACTGGCTCGGGACGCTGTGGGGCGGCCAGATCCGGTTCACCTCCGCGATGCTCTATGCGGTCGGATTCGTGACGCTGTTCGTTTCCGGCGGGCTCTCGGGGCTGTTCCTGGCGCAGCCCTCGGTGGACCTCTACCTGCACAACACCTACTTTGTGCCGGCGCACTTCCACCTGGTGATGGGCGTGGCCGCGATTTTCGGAATGTTCACGGCGACCTACCTGTGGTTCCCCAAAGCCACGGGGCGGAAACTAAACGAGACGCTGGGCAAACTCCACTTTTGGATCACGCTGCCGGGCACGTACGCGATCTTCATGCCCATGCACTATCTGGGACTGGCGGGCGCGCCCCGGCGGTATGCGGATGCCACGGCGGTGCAATTTCTGCCGCCGCTGCAGCCGATCCAGCACTTCATCTCCATCGCTGCGTTCGTCACGATTGCCGCGCAGCTTCTGTTCCTCATCAACCTGATCTGGAGCCTGAAGTTCGGCGAGAAGGCGGAGACCAATCCGTGGGAGGCCACGACGCTGGAATGGACAATTCCTTCGCCGCCGCCTTTCGACAATTTCGCGGGGCACGAGCCTTCCGTTTATCGCGGGCCCTATGAATACGGTCTTCCCGGATATAAAGAGGATTACCTGCCGCAGAGCGTCGAGCCCGGGAAGCTGGTGACCGAGGCGGGGGATTAAGAGGCTGCGGGGAACGATGCCCGGCGCAACCATCACGGACGATCTGGAAATCTCCTCGACTGGAGGCGCGGGCGGTTCCTCGTCTCCGGGGCCGCCGGAGGGCCGCGGCGGTGGAGGCGGCGGGCGGGGCGGCGGCGACGGGGAGTCGCAGCCGGGCGCGCATCCGCGGGGAGTTTCGCGGCGAATCTATTACACCGGGATATGGCTGGCGCTCGCGGCCATCCTGATGTTCTTCATGTCGCTGGTGAGCGCGTATATCGTGCGAAAGAGTTCGGCGGACTGGCGCGCGGTGGTGCTGCCGCGGGTGCTGTGGCTGAACACCGCGGTTCTGCTGCTCAGCAGTTGGGCGCTCGAAGCATCGCACCGGGCGTGGCAGCGGGAGGATGCGAAAGCGTTCCGCGGATGGTGGGCGGCCGCGACCGGCCTGGGCGTGATGTTTCTGGCAGGACAGTGGGTGGCGTGGAGGGAACTGGCGGCGGCGGGCGTGTATTTGGCGACGAATCCGAGCAGCAGCTTTTTCTACCTGCTGACGGCAGCGCACGGGTTGCATCTGGTCGGTGGACTGGCCGCGCTGCTGTACGTGCTATCCCGGGACTGGCTGCGGCTGCGGGCGTCGGGCGGAGTGGCGGCAGAGGTCGCGGGGATTTACTGGCATTTTATGGACGGGCTGTGGGTGTTCCTGCTGCTCGTCCTCACATTGGGGCGGTGACGAATGACGGAATCGCATAGCGAGGCAGTGTCGGGAGCGTGGAGCGGAGGCGGTTCGCCCTACGCGATGGGCAGCAAAAAGCTGGGGATGTGGCTGTTCATCGTGTCGGACGTGATGACGTTCACCGCGCTGCTGATGGCCTACAGCTATTCGCGGCTGGCCAACCCGGACTGGCCCAGGCACGTGTTTCCCATCCGGCCCGCCATCCTGTTTTCCACCACGATGACGGTGGTGCTGCTGGCCAGCAGCTTGACGATGGTGATGGCGGTGGCGGCGGCGCATCGAGGGGCCCGTGGCCCGGCCGTCAGGTGGCTGCTGGCGACGATGGCGGGTGGGCTGATTTTCTGCGGCCTGCACATCACGGAGTGGTTCCACCTGATCGAGGAGGGCGTGCGGCTGTTTTCGAATCCCTGGGGATCGCCGCTGTTCGGGGCCACATTTTTCGGCATTACCGGGCTGCATATGACGCACGTGATGTGCGGGGTCATCTATCTGGGCGTGATTGCGTTCGGCTACGGGACTTCGCGGTTTTCGGACGAAGACGTGGAAGTGAGCGGCCTCTACTGGCACTTCGTGGACCTGGTGTGGATGTTCGTGTTCCCGATGATCTATCTGATGAGCGTGAAGTACTAGCGCGGAGAGAGGCCAGGAGAAACGAATGAGCGGACACGGGGAAGCGGCGCACGAAGCGGGACACGAAGGGTCCTATCGGCTGTTCCTAATCGTGTGGATCAGCCTGGTGGTGATTACCTTCGTCGAGGTGTATATCGCCTATCTGGAATTTCCGGCAGTCACCATGCTGTTGATGCTGATCGGGCTATCCGTGCTGAAAGCTGGGCTGATTGTGGCCTATTTCATGCACATGAGATTCGAGAAATTCGGGCTGTTCCTCACGCTGGTACCGGCGACAATCTTTTGTATCGGGATGATGACGGTGATTTTCCCGGACAGCTTGCGGCTGCTGCACGTGCGGCTGTTGCACTGAGGTGCGGCGGAAGGTGGTAGAGCGGCCGTAGAATTGTGGCGATGAAAAGGCTCCTCAAATTCGGCGCGGTGTTCACGGCAATGCTCGCGGCCGCCCCGCGCGTTCTGGCGCAGGGATGTGCGATGTGCTATGCGGACGCAGCGGCGCAGAGCCCGCGGGCCAGGCACCAGTTGGACCTCGCGATCCTGACGCTGCTGGTGCCGAGCGTATTCATGTTCGCGGGCGTGCTGATCGCGGCGTTCCGCCGCCGGGAGCGCGATGCAGCCGAGACAAAGCAGCTGGAAGGGCTCGCGGCTACTCCTCAGATTTCCATTCTAGCGAAGCGCCGTCGGCTCGATGCTGGCCCAGCGCGAGACAGCATCTAAGAAGCCGCCGGAATTCCTCTCTCCAATCCCAGTTTGATTGCGCACCGCGGAATCGCTGGCCGGCCACTTGTAATACACGGTAATGCCGCGTATTATCGGCGCATGGAAAAACAGACCGTAAGTTTTCGTCTCGGCCCCGACAAAGTGGCCGCGCTCGACAGACTGGCAGATTCGATGGAGCGGGACCGCACTTACCTATTGAGTGAGGCCGTTGACGCCTACCTGGAGCTACAGCAGTGGCAGCTCGAGCAGATCCAGGCGGGACTCGCCCTGGCGGATGCTGGAAAGCTCATTCCTCATCGAAAGGTGAAGGCGATGGCCTCCCGGTGGCGCCGGCGTAAATGAAGATCGAGTGGACGGAGCGTGCCACGGCACACCTGCGCTCAGCCTACGACTACTGGGCTGAGGCACGTTCCCCCGCCGCTGCCGAAAAGATGCTGGAGACGATCTTTTCGGCGGTCGAGATCCTGGAAAACTACCCCGCGGCTGGAAGGCGTGGGCGCGTGGCCGGTACTCGCGAGCTCGTTATTCTCAGAACACCATTCCTGATTCCTTACCGTGTGCACCACGGATCGATCCAAATACTCGCCCTCTTGCATGGCGCGCGTAAATGGCCTGACCGGTTCTGAGCGGAGGCGCCGCGCGATCAGTGGACGACGGCTGCTGCGACCGCATTGGCGATGCGATCGATTTGCGCGGGGGTTAGCTCGGGATAAATCGGGAGCGAAAGGACTTCGATTGCGGCTCGTTCGGCCTGGGGCATGGAGCCCGGCTGGTTGCCGAGATGCGCGAACATCGGTTGAAGATGGAGCGGCACCGGGTAATAGACGGTGCTGGCGATGCCTTCCGCGGCGAGATGCTTTTGGACGCGCTCGCGGTCGGCGAGGCGAACGGTGTACTGGTGGTAGACGTGGGTCGAGCCGGGCGCGACGCGAGGCAGCGTGATGCCGGGGACGGCGCGGAGGAGTTTGTCGTAGCGCGCGGCGTGAGACTGGCGGGCCGCGGTCCATTCCGCCAAGTGGCGCAATTTGACCCGGAGAATAGCGGCCTGGAGCTCGTCGAGGCGGCTGTTCCATCCCTGCTCTTCGCTGATGTACTTGTGCGCCACGGCCCCATGGCCGCGCAGGCTGCGCAGGCGTGCCGCCGCTTCGGCCGATGACGTAAGGATCATGCCCGCGTCGCCGGCGGCCCCCAGATTCTTCGTCGGATAAAAACTCAGACAACCGAAATCGCCGAGCGAGCCGGCCGGGCGGCCTCCGCAGGTTGCGCCGATGGCCTGCGCCGCGTCTTCAATCACTGCGAGCTGCGCCGAGGCGGCAACGGCGAGGATTCTCTCCATGTCCGCGGCCTGACCGAAGATGTGCACGGGGACGATGGCCTTTGTGCGCGAGGTGATGTGGCCTTCGAGTTTCGAGGGATCGAGATTGAAGGTGTCGGCGGAAATATCGCAAAACACGGGATGGGCGCCGAGCAGGCACACGACATCGGCTGTGGCGATGTAGCTGAAGGCCGGGACGATCACCTCGTCGCCGGCACCGACGCCAGCGGCGCGGAGAGCGAGCAGGAGCGCGTCGGTCCCCGAGGCTACGCCGACGGCGTGCGGGACTCCGCACGCTTTGGCGATTTCCTTCTCGAAGGCTTCCACCTGCGGGCCGAGAATGAATTTGCCGCTGCGGAGGACGTCTTCGATTGCGGGGCGCAGCTCGTGCTGGATGGATTGGAACTGGGCCACGAGGTCGAGCATGGGGATCGGGGGTTGTGGGGACATTAGAAGCCGCGACTTTCCATGGACTGGATTGGGAGAGTGGAGTGTCTGGACTCCGGGCGGCTAGTCAATCGTGTGGGCATCGGAGCGTTGGAGCGGCTGCGCCCCGACCGGATCGGGGCGCCACATCTACCGGAGGCGCGCGGGCGGATCGGCCGCGGCGGGCATTTCAGCCGAGGGCTCGGCCGGGGCGGTATCGGCATGGCGCGAGGGGGCGGGACGCGCGAGGCCGAGGCCCCGGTTCATTTCCAGGTGATCCTTGGCACAGGCGGGGCAATAGGATTTTCCGGTTTCGTCGTCGCGCAGGCTGACCAGCTCGTAGCAGCCGTGGATGCATTCGCAATAGCCGGTACCTGCGGACGTTTTGATGGGGACGAGCGCCATGAAGCAACCTCCGGGGAGGATGGTAACTGGACGCTGGGAATGAGGCAAGGGCGGGAGGAAATATCCCTGTGCCGCCTACTGGCCCTTCATTTCGTAATCGTGGAAGGGCTTTTGGTAATTCTGGCGGAGTTCGACCCACACGGTGTCGGGGATGGTGTCGAAGACCTCGACGACCCTGGGATCGAATTGAGTGCCGGCATGGCGGCGAATTTCTTCCTTCGCTTCCTGGAGCGGGAGGGCTTTGCGATAGGGACGGTCGGAGATCATGGCGTCGAGCGTATCGGCGACGGCGAACACGCGAGCGCCGAGAGGGATCTGGTCTTGCTTCAGGTTTCGTGGGTAGCCGCTGCCGTCGAACTTCTCCTGGTGGGAAAGGACGATCTCAGAGGCTTCGCGGAGAAATGGGATGCGCTCGAGGACCTGATAGCCGATGTCGCAGTGGGTGCGCATGATGGCCGTTTCCTCGGGGGTAAGTGGGCCGGGTTTGCGCAGGATGCTGTCGGGGATGCCCATCTTCCCGATGTCGTGCAGGAAAGCGCCGCGGGCAATCTGCCGGAGTTCGGCTTCGCCGACGCCCATGGCGCGCGCCATGACGATGGTCATTGCAGTCACGCGCTGGCAATGGCCTTCCGTCTCGGCGTCTTTCAGGTCGAGGGCGCTGGCCAGGGCTTCGAGCGTGTAGTCGTACGACTGTTCGAGCTCCTCAAGGGCCTGGGAGAGCTGGAGGGTGCGCTCCTCCACGCGGCGTTCAAGCTCCTGCTGATAGAGCCGATTCTCGTAAATCAGGCGGCGATGTTCGAGGGCGCGGCGGACGCTGAGGAAGAGCTGTTCCTTCTCGAATGGCTTGAGGATGTAGTCGTAGGCGCCGCGCCGCATAGCTTCGATGGCGGTGGAAATGTCATGCATGGCGGTGACCATGATGACGGGCACATCGGCATCGTAGCCGCGGACCATTTCGATGAGCTTGAGACCGTCAACGCCGGGCATGACCAGGTCGCTGAGCACGAGGTCGAACCCGCCCTCGCGCATGGCACGAAGGGCTTCCTCGCCGTTGGGCGCAGTCTTGCACTGGTAGCCCTGCGCGGTGAGGAGAGTGGAGACCACTTCACGAATGGCTTCTTCGTCGTCGACGATGAGGATGCGTTCAGGGTTCACCTGGGGCTCCTAAAAGAGTGCTGAAAAAAATCGCTGATCGGCTTGAGGGGCTGACCCGACAAACGGCGCCGGGACGCAATAAGCGCAACACCCCACCGCTCCCGCCGTGGGCCATCATCAGCGAGCTTCCGACGGCGCCCCCCAGTATACGGCTGGGCACAGTGTGCCGCCAGATGGATTGCCCTTGTAGGCACTCCAGTCCATATTCCCAATCTGGCGTCTGTAAATCCCTCTCGCGCCGCCTGAATCCCCGCAGAGCGGGACCGGGCAGGCGCTAACCGACAGTGCGGTGATGGCCGGAACCGGTCTCCTCACACTCGGCTGGCAACACGCAGCGGTGTCGCTGCTCATCTGCCTGCTGTACGCCCTGTTATATCCCCAATTCCGTGAGAAAGCGTTCCGGTTGTGGATCGCCGGATGGGCATTTTCCTCCCTGTTCGGTTTTGCCACGAATGGGGGACCGCTGCTGCTGCGCGAAGCCACGCTGCTGGCGGCTATCACGGGTGCGGCGCTGCTGCTGGCCAGCATTATGGAATGGATCGGCTGGGAAGGGCGATTGCATTACCTCTGGCCGCTGGGCCTGTCGCTCATCTGCCTGGTGTTGCTGGGGTTCGTCGTGGCGCCGAGGTCCCTGTTCGCGTGGTGGAGCGCGCATCTGCTGCACGCGGGCTTCTCGATCGGTGCGGGCTGGCTGCTGTGGCGGTCCCGGCTGCGGGCGCATTTTCCGGCGCTGGCAGCGCTGAGCGGAGCGATGCTGGTGCGCGGCGTGCACCTGCTGGATCCGAGCCATGTGCCCGGCGCGGTGGAAAACCCTCTGCGGCAGCACCTGGACTTCCTGCTTTCGGTGGCGGTGGGAATCGCGATGCTGGTGGTGGTGGTTTCGGAAATTCGCCGGAGGTCGCGGCAACTGGATCGCGGCCTGGAAAACTTCGCTGAGCTTTCGGCCGCGGCCGCGGGCGTATCGACGGTAGACGAACTGCGGCGCATGGTGCTGGAGCGGATGCTCGTGCAACTGCGGGCACCCGCAGGCTGGGTCGGCGAAGTTTCGCGGGACGAAAAGGGCGCCCGGCTCAAACTCGTGTGCGTGGCGGGCTTTTCCGAAGGATTCCGCCGCGAACCTCCTGAGTTCGAGCTGAACGAGCCGTGGCTGGAACAGGTTGCCGCTTCTCAATCCCTGGTGATTACGGTGGAGAGCGATTCGCGGCCCGAGTTGCGGCGGCTCCTGCGTTCCGAGCGGCTGGCGTCGCTGCTGTGCGCGCGCGTGCGGTCGGGAGAGCCGGGAGCGGACGGGCGGGGCGAGCTCGAGGCCGTGCTCGCGGCGGGCTCCGGAAACCCGCACGAGTTTACGGAAGCGGACTGCCGCTACCTGGCGAGCGTGGCGGCTCTGGTCGAGGTGCATGAGCAGCGGCTTCGGCTGACGGAACAGAACGCGCAGGCCAAGCGGCAATGGATGGCGCTTTTGGATGAGGTGGAGGACCCGGTGCTGCTCCACGACGATCGCTACCGCATCGTGCAGGCCAACGCGAGCGCGGCGCGCCGGCTGGGGCGGGAACCGGGAGACTTGGCGGGGCGTCTGCTTCGCGAGGTGCTGCGTCCCGGGCGCGCGCACTGGAACCACTGCCCGTACTGCGAGGAAGTGGCGGGACATCCGCACGAGCGCGATCCCAACTTCGGCGGCTTTCTCGCGGCGACGGCGGCGCCGCTGGAAGGGCCGGACGGGCGGCCATCCACGCTCCACCTGTTACGGGACGTGACCGCGCGGCGCCGGGCGGAAGAGAAGCTTCGCGACCTGTTTGAAAACATGCAGGAGGGCGCGTTTCTCTCCACGCCGGGCGGACGATTCCTGGACTTCAACGATGCCTTCCGGCGCATTGTGGGCTACGACACGCGCGAAGAGCTGCTGTGCGCGGACATTCCGAAGGACCTGTTTCTGAATGCCGTGGATCGCGAGCGGCTGATGAAGCTGCTTCGCGATCACGGGTCAGTGAGTGGATTCGAGTTTTCGATGCGCCGGAAGGACGGTGAAATCATCAACGTGATGGAATCGAGCGTTGCCGTGCGGGACGCCTCGGGAGCCGTGGTGGCGGTGCAGGGATTCGTACTGGACGTCTCGGAGCGCAAACGCGCGGAGCTGGAAGTACGGCGGCGGAACCGGGAACTTCTGCTGCTGAATTCCATCGGCCAGGCGCTCAGCCAGCCGCTGGAGCTGGACGAGCTGCTTACGCGCGTGCTGCGCCAGCTTACGGATTTGTTCGACCTGGACCTGGCCGGCGTATTCCTGATGGACGAATTGTCGGGGAGCATGGAGCGGAAAGCCGCGGTGGGACTGCGGTCGAAGGGCACGGAGCTCAACCTGCCCCGCTCCGTGCCCATGGAACTGTTCGAACAGGTGAAGCGGACACACGCCACCGTGCTGCCGCCGCAAGCGCTCGCTTCGGTTCGGGGGTTCCAGGGCCTTTCGGAGGAAGAGGGCCTGAAGGTCTGGCGAGTGATCGTGCTGTGGTGGAAGGAGCGCATCCTCGGCGGGCTGCTGGTGGGAAGCCGGACCAGGAGCGAGCTGGCCGGAGCCGACCTGAGCCTTCTGGTGGCCGTGGGGAACCAAATCGCGGCGCGCGTGGAGACGACGGCGCTGTACGAAGCCACGCGCCAGGCGCTCGAAACCCTGCGCCGCACGCAGGAACAACTGGTGCAAAGCGAGAAGATGGTGGCGCTGGGGCAGTTGATCTCCGGAGTGGCCCACGAGCTGAACAACCCGCTCACCGCCATCCTGGGGTACAGCGAGCTGCTGGAAACCTCTCCCGAAGCGCCCCCGCAGACGGGCGAGTATGCGGTGAAGATTGCGAAGCAGGCGCAGCGCACACAAAAAATCGTGCAGAACCTGCTCAGCTTCGCGCGCCAGCAGAGGCCGGAGCGCCGCTCGATTCAGGTGAACGAGGTACTGGAGGATACGCTGGCGCTGCGGGATTACGACTGGAAGCGCTGCCGCATCTCGATCCACCGCGATTTCGATCCCGGGCTGACCGAGATCCACGGAGACCGGCACCAGTTACAGCAGGTGTTTCTGAACATCTTGAATAACGCGTTTGACGAGCTGAAGACGGCGCCCGAGCCGCGGAACATCTGGGTGCGCACCTCCCGGACCGACGACCGGGTCGTCATCGAGGTGGCCGACAGCGGGCCGGGCGTCAGGGAGCCGATGCGCGTCTTCGATCCCTTCTATACGACGAAGCCGGTGGGCGAGGGAACGGGGCTGGGGCTGAGCATCTGTTACGGCATCCTGAAAGAGCACGGAGGGGAAATCGCGGTGCGGAATCGCCCCTCGGGAGGCGCGAGCTTTCTCGTGTATCTGCCGGTGTTGCTCGGCATGGCGCCGGGGGAACGAACGGAAACCCCGGTCCAGGCGGGGTCGCCGGCGCGAGCGGCTTCGTCGGGCGCTTCCATCCTGCTGGTCGATGATGAAGAGGCGGTGCTGGAAGTGGAACGGGAGATTTTGCGGGAGAGGGGCCACACCGTGCACGTGGCCACGAACGTCCCGGAGGCGACAGCGCTGCTCGAACGCGAGGAAGTGGACGTAATCATTGCGGACTTCAAGCTCTCCGGGGTCCTCGGCGGGCAGGAACTCTACGGATGGCTCAGGCACCGCCGGCCGGGATTGTGCGACCGGCTTATCTTCACATTCGCCGACGGGCAGAGCGAGGACGCGGCGCACTTCCTTGCCGCCAGCGGCTGTCCCTCGTTGCACAAACCATTCCGGGTGGACGAACTGGTGAACGCGGTGCACCAGGCGCTCGCGCCGCGAGACGCTTCCGCGCTTATGGAGTAATCGCTCCTGAGGAAAGTTCGGGGGGAAGCGTAGCCTGCTCCAACCGGCTGCCGAGTCTGCCGATGAGCGAGGCCATCTGTTCGAGACGGTCTCCGGCGGGCCGGCCCAGCACGAATCGCCACCACACAATCCCGTAGAGCAACTGAAAATAAAGATTCAGGCGGAAGAGCTCCGCTTCCTGCCCGACTTTGACCTGCGCTGAATAGAGGGAGAGGAGACGTGCGAGACGGTTGAGGCGCGAGAAATCCTCGCGCAAACCGGCGAGATACAGGCAACCGGCCCGGCGTATGGCCTTCCTCCAACGGCGGTACACAACCGGAGAACCACGCCCGGCCAGGTAGGGTGCATCCTCGCGCGAAAGCGCATGGCGCACCTGCGGAAAATACCGGCAGTGGACGGGGAAGAACTCCGCCGAAGAGGCAGGAGTGCAGGGTTCTCCGGCCCCGGCGGGGTGCCGCGGGCGAAGGAGGAGCGCGATGACCCCACCTAGGAGGATCGCGGCCACGATATAGAGTACGAGAGCCGGCATCACTTGATCAGATTCAGCAATCGTTCGTTTAATTCGCGCATCCGGTCGCTCACTTCGCGCGAATTCCGTTCGTAACTCTCCGCGGTGCTCAACTGGGGACGCGCGCGCTCGGGCAGCGGCGCCCACAGGGCATAGCACCAGAAGCCCAAAGTAATCGCAAAGGCAACGCTGTTCGCCAGACTGAACCACCAATACGGCAAATTACGTACCACCAGGATTATAGTATCTTTTATAATTACAAAGGAAGAGTAAAATCCGAGGCCCAGAGCGATGCTATCCAGGGGTCGCTCCAGCACCAGGCCATAATACCTGCTTAGCAGCAGAAGCACTAAGAGCGAGATTACGACAGCGAATTCGAGCTCCCGTTCGAGAAAGATCAGGTAGGAAGAGATCCAATGCGTTCCGTTGCTGTGGACGGCGGCGAATACCAGCATCAGGGTTGCCGCGAGCATCAGCAGCGGCCGAGCCAGCCGCCACACGCCCACATAGGGGCCCAGCGTCGCCCGGCAGATGTCCGCCAGGGCAGCTCCGCGGGCCAGAATGTGCACTGGCTGCGTCATCCAGTAGGCCCAACTGTAGGTGGGAGAGTTCATCCCCGTAAACAGGAGGACGGCCCATCGCCCGCTATCGATGAGCACCAATAAAACAAGGTAGGCCACGAAAAAGGGAAGAGGACGCCATAGCCGGCGCCGCAGGGCCAAGGCGCACACCGCCAGTTCCAGGGGGGCGACTATCGCCGCGACGATTCCGCTTAGACTTAATAGGTCCATTTACGTTTCCATAATAGCAAGACTGGGCTCGATCCGGGAGTGGGAAGAGGCGGGCGTCGCAGGATTCGAGTGTGGTGGCAGAACTTCCTGGAGGTAGGGGACAGCCGAAGGGAGCGACCGAAGTGAAAATAGAATGGCCCGCTTACCGCCCTGCTGGGCGGGTGAGCGGGCCAATCGGGTTCACTCGAAAATGACTGAACTCAGACGTTGTAGGGCGGAGGGGGCTGGGGCGGGGTACCATCGGCAAGGAGATACGGCGGGGGCGGCTGCGGCGGAGTACCATCGGCAAGCAGGTACGGCGGAGGGGGCTGCGGGGGCGTGCCATCCGCGACGGCCGGGTTCACCTGCACTGGATTGATTTGCAGAATGGGCGTTGCTAGCATCCACCCGAACAGCAGAAGCGCTGCAATCGAGAGGGAAACGAGACTGATGGTCTTTTTCATGGAAGACCTCCTGGAAGGCGAGCTTGGAGCCTGAGGGAGAGCTGAGCCCAGGAACATCTGAAATGTTCCAGATTCGGAACGGTCGCCTGTGGAATCTCTAGAGAGCTACCAGCAAACGCGGCAGGTCGTGGAGGATGTTACCGCGCGGACACTCGCGGCAATTCCCACGGAATTCGGAAAACTCCTGTATCTCTCCTCTCTGCGGGACATTTCCACAGGCGACTATGTGCACGAGGGGCTCGTCGCCCGCTATTCACGAGAGGCTGTGCAGCAGGCGCTGGGCTACTGCCATCAGGAGCTGTTTCTGCGCGTTCTGGAAATGCCCCTGGAGCAGCAGGAGTGGGACCTGCGCGCGTGCCTGGAGGGCCTGGAGGGGGAGTTCTGGGGCAAGCTGAGGAGATGGCGGGAGACGGAATTCTACCGGCTGCTGATTCCTGCCGACTCGCCGGAATACCTGAGAGAGATCTTTTTGGCGAATGTGGGTGCGGTGCTGGACGTAGCGCTGGAGGAGCGGGCTAAGCGGGGTCGAGACGCATAGCCAGGCCCACCACCTGCCCGATAATTTCCGCCTCACTGGGGTAGCGGAGCATGCGCGGGCGGGCCGAGGAGAGCGGGTGGGACTGAAGAATCAGGTGGCCATCCTCAAGCTGGCACCAGGAGCAGGTATAGCTCGTCCGCGTGTCCACAAAGTAGATGGGCCTGTCAAATTCATTATTCCAGCCGGAATTGAGCACCTCGTCGCGCTCCGGGTCCACAAGCACGAGACTGCCCGGGCGGATCAGGGGATCCATGGTGCGGTCTTCCAAGCCGATGTAGGCGAGGCAGTAGCGGCCCTTTCCGTTGACCAGCCCCGGCTCCAGATAGCCCCAACTCTCGACGCGGCGGGTAAAATCATCCGTCCATCGCGGGTCGAACCCGGGATCCAGCCGAATGGGGATTCGCACGTGCACGGGCGGGGCGGCGGGATGCGTGCGATGGCCGGGAAAATGGGCGCCGTCGCGGTACATCTCGGTGAGAGGGAGGCCGAACCAAGTGAGGGCTTCGCCGAGATCGAGGTGGTAGATGGTGCAGAGGGCGAACAGGCGGTGCAGGTTGGGCACGACACCATGATTCTCGATGTCGGCCAGGCGGCTGATGTGGATGATAAACTCCGGACGCGCCAGACGAGCAGCCAGTTCGTGGCTGGCCTGCTCGACGTCGCGAAAAGTAAGACCCAATCGTTCTCGTGCTTGCCGTAGCCGGGTGCCGGCTTGCATGGGAGCCTCAGTTCGAAGCCTGAAATATGAAAGTAGAGTACACCAAATCGTGGTGCGCGTTCCATTATCGGAACCGAATTCACCGGTTCCGGGAGGCCACTCCCTGCGAGATCGATTCCTTCCCGCAGCGGGTACCCCCGTGCCTCCTTTCGGCTTCGGCGCGCGTCTAAACGGGATGGTCCAGGAGAGTCGATGAACTGGAATCGTTCAATCCGCGGATTATTTCTGGCTCTGGTGGCCGCGGCGCTGGTCGTATGGTGCGGAAGCTGGCAGCGCGTCGAAGCTCAGGAGCACACAGGGACAGGGGCGCAGCAGCTCGCCGTCCCGCCGCTGCCGGGGCAGTCCCACGCGGATTTTCTGAAAGCCGCGGATGAGGTTCTGAAGCAGATGAGCGAAATCCTGCATCTGGCCCCGAAGGGGGAACTGAAGAAGAGCATTCGCTCGCGCGAGGAAATCCGGAAATATGTCTTGAAGGACTTCGAAAAGGAAAAGGAAAAAGAGGGCCGGCTGGCGGACGAGCTGATGGGGAAGAAGCTGGGGCTGATTCCTGAGGATCTGGACTGGGAGCCGTTTCTGCTGGACCTGCTCACCGAGCAGATCGCCGGGCTGTACGACCCCAAGACGCGCGAATTTTACATCGCGGACTGGATCGAGCCGGCGGACCAGCGTGAGGTGATGGCCCACGAGCTGACCCACGCGCTCCAGGACGAGCACTTTTCGATCGACGCGTGGACCGACGCGGCGAAGCCGAATGACGATGCCGAGTTTGCCCGCCACGCCGTGCTGGAAGGCTCCGCGTTTGCCGCCATGCTGGACTGGCAGTTCCGCGATAAGGGCATCAGCGTGCGTGAATCGCCGGACCTCGACAAACTGCTGGACCCGGCCATGATGACGGGAGGCCAGAAGGACTCGAAATTCGACGCCGCTCCCCAGTTCGTGCGCGACACTCTGCTGTTCCCCTATCTTTCCGGTGCGGTGTTCACGCAGGCGCTGCTCCGGCAATACGACGGGTGGAAGGGCTTCAATCGTGTATTCGAGCATCCGCCCGCCTCCACGCAGCAGATCCTGCATCCGGATTTGTACCTTCGCGAAGTGAAGCCGGTGAAGGTGACTCTGCCGGGGCTGCCCGCCGCCGCCGCGCCCCAGTGGAAAAAGCTCGAGGCCAGCGTCGGGGGAGAGTTCCTCGTGCTGGAATGGCTCAAGGAATTTTCCGGCGCGGCGCGCGCCACAGAGCTGGCATCGGCGTGGACCGGCGACGAGTACGCGATTTACGCGGAGGCGAAGCCCGCCGCGGGTAAGAAATTGCCGCGCTCGCTGCTCGTGTGGCGAATCGCCACGGCGAGTGATGACAACGCAGCGAGATTATTCGGGGGCATCAGCCAGGCGCTGCAAATGCGCTACGAGGAGCGCACGGCGCTGCTGCGGCGGCCGAATTATTTCGAGTTCCAGACGCCGCAGGGCGGGGTTTTCCTGCGCTGCGTGGCGGCGGAATGCCTGGTGGTGGACGGCGCGGACCGGGCGACGTATGACGAGTTGACGCGCGCCATCGGCTGGCCTGCGGCGCCGGCGCAGCCGCGCCGAGCCGAAGGCGACCAGATCGCACGAGTGACGGCGCGTTTGCCACAGCTTGTTGCGGGCCGCGCGCCTATTGAATCTGAAACGCGCACTGCACCGTGGCGCTCACCGTGATTCTCTCGGGCCGCGGCAAGGGCGGGGGTGGTGAGGCTGCTTGCTTACGGGAGTAGCCACCGCCGCTGGCCTCCACGGCTACCACGCTCAACGACGATACCGAGTACTGCGCGACGCCCACGAGCTGCCTCACGTCGAGGTTTGCAAACCGCAGCGCTCCGATCTTCTGCCCCTTCTGTTCCAGCGCGGCGGTGGCTCGCCCGATGGCCCTGCGCATGGCTTCGGACACGGCGCGCTCCTTCGCCGCCTCCTCATCGGACAGCGAATAGGTTAGCGAGCGGAAATCAGTAATCTCATCGGTAACCGATTCGTCCATAATGGCGCCGAGCTTTGAGAAATCGCGCACTTTCAGCACCACCTGGCCTCGAACGACGAACGACTTCGCATGCTTTTTCCGGTCCCCACCGTAGATGGGCGTGACGGTAAGAACGCCGCTGGCCACGTCTTCCTTTCTGATCCCGTTCTTGTCCGCCAGAGCAGCGATCTTCTGCATGGCCTGTGAAGCCTTGCCGTATGCCGTCTTCAGCTCTTTCTCCTCTGAGGAAATGTCGAAGGTCAAGGTCGCAAGGTCGGGGTCCGATTCGTAAGTGCCTTCTGCCTGCACGACCAGCGTTTCTGCGATGAATCTCGGTTCCGGGTTCTGGGCCATGACGGCGGGCGCCGCCAGAAAGAGAAAACACAAGCACAATCCTAAGCGATTCATGGTGGACCTCCGCTGTGAGAGATAGGATTGCGATGCGGGTTGGCTGCTGACGGTTGGCGGTCTGAGACATAGCAAGGCGCAGACCGGGCTGCGGCGACGTCCGGTACAGGGCAGCGGGATTGGTCTCCGCAGCGGAAGCCGCGGAGGCTGCCCCTACGAGGAACTGCCGGGCGCGCCGTTGCCGGGGCGCTTGTGGTGGATCCGCCAGAGCACATAGAGCAAGGCCGAGACGGCCACAACGGCAAAGGCAACCAGCGAAAGATGCCGGAAGGGCTTGCTGCCTTCGTGCCAGCTCTCTCCCAAGTACACGCCCAGGCCGATAAACGTGGTGGTCCAGAGGAGCGCGCCTCCGTAGGCATAAGCCGCAAATTTTGGCGGCTCGTAGTCGGCCATGCCCGCGGCGAGCGCCGTCAGGTGACGCACGCCGGCGATGAAGTAGCCGAAGGTCAGCGACCACCCTCCCAGACGTTCGAACCAGTCGTGAGCCCGCCTCAGTTCCGCGTCCCCCACGTGCAGCCAGCGGCCGAACCGGTGCACCACCCATGCGCCTGCCGTGCGGCCCAGCACGAAACTCAGCGTAATGCCGCACGCGCTCCCGGCGAATGCGGAAGCCAGTGCGGGAAGGAAGCGAAGATGCTGGCGGAACACCATGTAGCCGACAAAGGTGAGCAGGAATTCATCCGGCAGCGGCAACCCCACGATTCCAAACACCAGCAGGGTAAAGATGCCCCCATAAGCGTAGTGCGTGATGAATTCGACGATGTGGTGTTGAAGGGGACCCAAGGCAGTGCGGGCAGGGGCAGCGCTGCCCGATTAACTGTGCGAGAGGGGCGGTGCCCTGTCAAGGCTGGGATGGCGTACGCGGTCGGGCGGTAGTGCTTCGGCACGGTCCGCCGAGGCCCCCCTTACGGTTCGCACACCGAGTACTAACCCGAACGCCTGACCATGCGCGCTCGTCGTCAGGGCCAGCAGCCTCCATTCGCCGACGCCGAGCTCCGTGCGCAGCATCGGCGTCCCGCGCCGGCCTTGTAGCTGGAGCTCGCAGCGCGGAAAAATCGACGAAACCTGCCTGCGGCAGACAGCCGCTGCCGCTACGCGGTCCGGCGTAGCGCCATCAGCGTCACGTCGTCGGCGCGCGGCTGCGAGCCGGAGAAGGAGCGAAGTTCGGTGAAGCACTGGCCGACCAGATCGGCGGGAGACGAGCCGCGGCGGTTTGCGGCGAATTGCTCCAGGCGTGGCACGCCGAATTCTTCCCCGGCGGCGTTGCGCGATTCGGTAACGCCATCGGAATAGAAGAGCAGGGCGTCGCCGGGGCGCAGGTCGAAATTGTGCGTGGTGAAGTGCGCGTCGGTGAACATGCCGAGCGGGAAGCCGCTCGATTCGATGCGCGTGACGCCTGCGTCGCGCAGCAGCAGCGCCGGTGGGTGGCCCGCGCCTGCCAGTTCGATCCGGCCTGAGGCATCGGCGCGGCCCGCGACGAGCGTGGCGTACTGGCCCGCGGCGGTGCTTTCGCAGAACAGCCGGCTGGCCACGGAGAGCATTTGGGCGAGCGGCTGGCCCACAGTGACCAGGCTGCGGAACATGGCGTGCAGGTGGGACATCAGGAGAGAGGCGGCCACGCCTTTCCCCACCACGTCGCCGAGCAGGAAGAAGAGTTCGCCGGATGGCTGGTTGGCGACGATCAGGTCGCAATAGTCGCCGCTCACGTGGCCCACAGGCTCGTAGCGGTAGTGCACTTCCCAGCCATGAACCGTCAGATTTTGCGGCGGCAGCAGGGCGCGCTGGATTCGTCCGGCGGCTTCCAGATCCGCTTCGATGCGGCGCAACTCTTCCGGCGGCAACTCCTCGAGGCAAACGCGCGCCAGGGGATCGGCGATCAGACGTTCGGAGTCCATGGTGCCGCCGCAGACTTCGCAGATGCCGAACGTGCCGTTGTCGAGGCGCGCCAGTGCCGCGTCCACCTCCGCCACCAGCCGGTTGATCTCGGCGGAGGCGCCATTGCGGTCGCTGATGGCTGCCAGACGCTCGCGCCGGACAGTCAATTGCTGTTGAAAATAGGCATCGCCAACGCTGGCCATATCTCACCTCCCGATGAGTGTGCAACCCGGGTGCCTGGACCGTCTATCCGATCTTTGCTCCCAAAGGTGCCTTCCACTGCGCGCTCGAAACGGGATTTCTCTTTGATGCGCGAGAACCGCCGCGGGAAGCAAAGAGTTCCGCGGCGGAGCCGTGCCGGCTCCGGCCGCCTTCCAGGCGTTCGAGCCTGCGGCCGAGGCGTTCCCGGAGCCGCCGGTAGAGAGCAGCCGGTACGCTGCCGCGCTGCCCGGCGATGCGAAGCGCAGCGAGGGCTTCCCGCGTGAGCTCCAGTGCGCGCTCGGGCGCGCGGGCGCGATGCTCATAGTAGATGGCAAGTTGTTCGTAGGCGTCGAGGCCCTCGCGCGTTTCGCCAAGGATGTCCTCCCAGAGTGCCGTCGCGCGATCGAAATCGTGTTCGCGTTTGGCCAGCCGGGCAAGCTCCCGGCGCGCGGCGCGGTCGGCTTCTTCCGGCAGGCCCGCGGCAAGTGCGCGTTCGTAGAGCCCGCGAGCTTCCTCCGGCGCGCCGCGGCGCTCGACCAGGCGGGAGAGGCCGTAGAGTTCGAGCGCGTCGGCGGTGGCGGCAGGATCGGTCAGCAGGGAGATGAGCCGCGTGGCAAGAGCCGCCAGTCCGCGCAGATCCATCTGATTGTGGCGGAAGACCTGTGACAGAGCTTCCGGCCCGCCCCCGCGGAGATAGGAGAAATAGGCCTGGGGGATGAGTGCGCCGGGGATGTCGCCTTCGCGATGCCAGTCGATCGGCCCCAGCACATGCTGCTCGAGTTCCATCAGGCGGACGGAGCCAAGCTTCAGCCGCCAGAGCTGGCGCGCGGGATGCAGCAGGTCGAGATGCGCCGCGGGAGCGGAGGCCTGGATCCGCCGCGTCATGCGGTAGCGCGTTTCAAGCAGGGGCCAGTCGAAAGAGCGGCCGTTGAACGTAACGAGCACGCGGCGTTCCGCCAAGCGCGCCGCGAGCGTTTCCAATACAGCGTGCTCTTCGCTGTAGTCGCGCAGGAAGAGCTGTTCGACTTCCAGTCCGCCCGCGTCCCACCACGCGAGCCCGACGAGAAAGGCGTACGTGCCCGTTCCGCCGGCGAGGCCGGTGGTTTCCGTGTCCAGAAAGAGCCATTGCGAGGGGTCCATGGCTTCCTCGGGGACGGTGGAGAGCAGGCGGCGAACCGCCAAGTCGGGCGCGGTCGAGCAATCGTGCCCGTCGAACCAGCGGCGGACGGAGAGGCATTCGCCGTGGGAATTGCGGAGGGGAGTGGCGGCGACCATGCGCGCGAGTTCTTCCGCGGCGGCGGGCAGGCCCTCCGCGTGGCTTGCGGCGCGGGCGGAGGACGACGGCACCGGGCGGAGGGCCGCGACGCGCGAGAGTTGATCGTGGAGAAGCGTTTTCATCCGATGCGAGCGCCTAGCCGCACAGCCGCTCGAGAATTGTCAGCGCAACCTGTTTGGTCCGTTCGCCGGAATCAGGTGCGGGGCCGACGCACGATGGACATCCCTGCTCGCAGGGGCATGACGAAACCAATTCACGCGTGCGGGCGAGCAAAGTGGGGTGGAGATCGAAAAGAGGTTGGGAGAAGCCGATGCCGCCGGGATACGCGTCGTAAAGGTACAGATTCGGTTCGAAGTATTCATGTACCGAACTGCACGTGGCCGAGGGTCGCGGTTGTAGGGGCACGGTCCCGCCGCGGCGGGATGCCTTAACGATCGCGGCGTCATCCGTTGAAGAAAACGAACCCGGCGTGCCGGGTTTGGGCGGCCGTTCTCCGATTGCAGTGCCCAGATCCCGGCGGTCGCACATCAACAGCAGCGCGGCCATGGATTCAAGCGCGTACAGGAGGCCGAGCATGCCGTTCTGCCGTTCGGCGATGGAGAAGGGCAGCGATTCGACCAGCGCCCGCTCGAGCGTGATCCAGTAGGCCGTCGTGTGCATTTCGTTTTCGGGCAGTTCGAGCTGGCCGGCTCCCACGTTTTCGTTGGTCCAGAATTTGATTTTTTTGAACCCCACCACCTGAGAACGTACCAGCACGTCGCCGTGCGAGCGGAAGGCCGGGCCGGGCACGCGCTCTTCTTCCGCGGGGTCCAGCACGCGCACCTGCGTGTAGCGCACCGCATCGGTGTAATAGTCGGCGTTGACGGGACGCACGTAGGCCTTGCGCTGGTCGAAATCCAGCCGGTCAACGTGGTACTGCTCCCCCTGGTGCAGATAGATGGCTTTGGGGTGGACCGTTGCCAATGCGGCGGAAAAATCCACTTCGCCGATGATCTCCGGCTCGCCGTCTTCTCCCGCGGCCGTGTTGACGATCACGAAATTGTCGGACGTTACCGAACGCAGGCTCACCGTGTCCGCCGGATACGCCTCCTGCGTCCAGTGCCAGCATCCGCCGCTGCGGTGCAGGTAGCCGGAGCGTTCCAGATGCTCGCAGAGTTCGGGCACATTCACCGCGCCGAACGATTCCTCCGGATCGATGGGCAGCTCGAACGCCGCGCATTTCAGGTGGTTCAGCAGGATTTCGAGATTGTCCGGCTGGATAAAGGCGCGCTCCGGCGGGCTGGAGAAAAAGTATTCGGGATGGCGCACGATGTACTGGTCCAGCGGCGACGAGCTGGCCACGAGCACGGCGCAACTGGTCCCGGTGCGGCGGCCGGCCCGCCCCGAGCGCTGCCAGGTGGCGGCGATGGTGCCCGGATATCCGGCGAGGACCACGGAATCGAGCGACCCGATGTCGATGCCCAGTTCCAGCGCGTTCGTCGCCACCACGCCGCGGATCGCCCCGTCGCGCAGCCCGCGTTCAATTTCCCTGCGCTCCCCGGGCAGGTAGCCGCCGCGATACCCCCGCACGGGTTCCGGCTGGCCGGGCGCCGGTCGCTGGTCGTTTTGTAAATACGTGAGCAGCAACTCCGTGTGCAGGCGGCTGTTGGCAAATACGATGGTCTGCATCCCGCGGCCCAGAAATTCCTGCGCCACCCGGCAGGATTCGTTGATGTAACTGCGCCGGATTCCCAGGAAGCGGTTGACCACCGGCGGATTCCAGAAGGCGAAATATTTCTCGGCGGCGGGCGCTCCGTTGCGGTCCACCACCGCGACGGGCGCTTCGAGCAATTGTTCGGCGAGCGAGCCGGGATTGGCGATGGTTGCGGAACAGCAGACGAAGACAGGATCGGAGCCGTAGAACCGCGCGATGCGCCGCAGCCGCCGCAGCACGTTGGCCAGATGGCTGCCGAACACTCCGCGGCACGTATGCAGCTCGTCGATCACGATGTAACGCAGATTCTCGAACAGGCGCGTCCATTTCGTGTGGTGCGGCAGGATGCCGGTGTGCAGCATGTCGGGATTGGTCAGCACGATGTGCCCGCGCTCGCGGATGGCGCGCCGCGCGTCCGACGGCGTGTCGCCGTCGTAGGTAAAGACGCCGAAAGGCTGGCCCGCGCCGTCCGGCCGGGGCGATTCCAGCCGCTGCGCCAGGTCGTAGAGTTCGGCGAGCTGATCTTGTGCCAGCGCTTTCGTGGGGAAAAGGTATAGCGCGCGCGTGTCGGGGTCTTCGAGAATCGCGTTGAGGATGGGCAAGTTGTAGCACAGCGTTTTGCCGGACGCGGTGGGAGTCACCACGACGGTCGAGCGGCCGGCCCGCACGGTTTCCGCGGCTTCCGCCTGATGCGTGTAAGGCTCGCGAATCCCTTTTGCCGCGTAGGCAGCAGCGAGTTCCGGGCGCACCCATTCCGGCATCGGCGCGTATTCCGCGGGGCGCGCGAGGATGTGCTGGAGCGCCGTCAGAATCTCGCCGGTGCGATCGCGTGCGGCGAGATCGTCGAGCGCGGCGCGGACGGCTTCCATGGAGCTGGCGGGGCGCAGTACGAGCGACTCGGACATGGCATCTCCTTCGCTTTTTATTCGCTGAAGGTAGCACGGGGAATGGGAGGGCGCAAGCGGAAATCCGCCGCGCGTACGACAGGAGGAGACGCTTTGCCGCTTCCCGCATCTATCAAGAGGATGGTCGAGCCCACAAGGAACGCACGTCCCGGGAGGGGGAGAAAATCGTGAGAAAACTCTACGCAATTGCCGTTCTGTGTGTGCTGGCCGTGGCCGGCGTGGCGAACTCGGCGCCGGCGCTGGACAAAGCGGACCTCGAGAGCGCGCAGAAATATCTCGAGTCCACCAAGAAGAACATCGAGGAAGCCACGAAGGGGCTTTCCGACGCGCAGTGGAATTTCAAGCCCGGCCCGGACCGCTGGTCGGTGGCCCAGGTGATGGAGCATATCGCGCTCTCGGAGGATTATTTGCGCGGGTTTGTGGTCGATCAGGTGCTCAAGGCGCCGGCCGCTCCCGACCGCGACGTGAAGAAGATCGACCAGGGAGTGCTGGCGATGATTCCGGACCGCTCGCAGAAATTCCAGGCGCCCGAGCCGCTGCGCCCCGTGAACAAATTCGGTACGCCGGAAGAAACACGGAAGCATTTCCTGGAATCCCGCGCGAAAACGGAAGCGCTGTTGAAGGACACTCCCGACCTTCGCGAGCACGCCTTTGACAGTCCGATGGGTCAGAAGCTGGACGCGTATGAATGGATTCTGTTCATCGCCGCCCACAGCGACCGGCACACGAAGCAGATTAAAGAAGTCGAAGCGGACCCGAACTTCCCGAAAAAGTAGCAACCGACAGAGTCCTCGCGCCCCCGGATGCGCCCCGCGCGGCGCATCCCGCGGTAGGGGTGTGCCCCGCCGCTGTAGTGGAAGATCGCCACTGCGAGGCTCGGCGCAGCGTCTTGCTTCTTGACCCCTTCCTTTACCCCGTGTTACTGAAATGCACCGTGCAATCGGCCAATCCGGGGTCGTTCAACGGGTTTTCTTATTCCATTCAGGACAGCGTAACGACTTCGTTTGAATCTGGCGCGGCGCCCGCCCATGCACGCCAAAAGGGGAGGTCCCATGAAGGACGTCCGCGAAAAGAAACCCGCCTCTCTCTCTGAAGACGCAAACGGCAGCGGAGCAGCAACCCCCAAATCACCGGCGCGGCGCGCGTTTCTGGGCAAAATCGGTGCGGCGGCCACCGTGGGTGCCGCGGCCCTGGCGGCGCCCGCCGCTGTCGCCGGTCGCCCGGCGAATTCGGGAGAGGCGCATCAGCAGGGTGAATCGTCAAACGGCCACAGCAATCCGCGAGTGCGCGAGGCGACGGAGCTTCGCATCGATCTCGCCAACCGCGACGCCCGGGTGCCGGCTGCACTCAACATCAGCAACGGTGACGAAGCGCTCTATCCCGATAAGGCGGGCACTTACACCAAGGGGCTCGCTCACGACGCGTTCGGCCGCGTGGATCCTGCATCGTATGCATCCTTCAAGAAGGCCCTGAATAGCGGGAGGTTCGAGGACTTCGAAGAGATCATCGTCGGCGGAACGCGCACACAGAACGGCCCGCAAGGCGGCCTGTCCTTCGACCTGGAAGCGCTGGACAGCGCTCAGTTCGGCCAGCCCATCGTGCCTCCCGCGCCAAAGACTGCCAGCGACCAGAACGCCACCGAGTTGCTCGAACATTACTGGGGTGCGTTGCTTCGCGACGTGGCCTTCACCGATTACAGTACGAACGCGCTTGCGGCAGAGGCGGCGGCGGAACTGGGATCCCAATATTCCTACCTGGGCCCGAGAAACGGCAGCGGGCATGTGACCACGGACCTGTTGTTCCGCGGGATCTTCCCGGGCGAAACGCTCGGTCCATACATCTCGCAGCTTTTTGTCCAGCCGACCTTTTTCGGCGCGCAGCCGCAGAGCCAGCAAATGGTGTGCTACCAGCCGAACATCGATTACGGAACGGATTTTGCGTCATGGCTGGACATTCAGAATGGCGTGGATACCGGGCTGCGTAATCAGGTGGACCCGCAGGTCCGCTACCGGCGCAATGGGCGCGACTTGGCCACGTTCACGCATATGGACGTTCTTTATCAGGCGTACTTCACGGCGTTTCTGGTGCTGGCGGGAATCAACGGAACTCCGCCGGGGAGCTTTACTCCCGGAGGCGCGCCTCTGAACCCGGGAAATCCTTACAACAACTCGAGTACGGAAAACGGCTTCGGAACCTTTGGCGGGCCGGACTTTGCGGGAATGTTCGGCGAAGTTGCGGTGAAGGCGCTGAACGCAGTCTGGTATCAGAAATGGTTTGTGCACCTGCGGCCCCGGCCGGAAGCCCATGGCGGGCTCGTCCATCTGATCAAGACCGGGCACGCGAACAAGACCGATGCCACGTTCAGCCCGTTCATCCTCAACTCGAACGGGCTGCAGCAGACATTCAACAAATACGGCACCTGGCTGCTCCCGCTGGCGTTCCCGGAAGGCTCGCCCACGCACCCGTCGTATCCGACCGGACACGGAACGGTCGGCGGCGCCTGCATTACCTTGCTGAAGTTTATTTTCGACGGCAACTTCGTGATCCCCAATCCCGTGGTGCCCACAAGCGACGGCCTGTCGCTCGTTCCGTACACGGGCCCGGATGCGGGAGAGCTCACTGTAAATGGCGAGCTGAACAAGCTGGGACACAACGTCAGCTTCGGCCACGGCATCCACGCCGGAATCCACTGGCGCAGCGATACGGACACCTCCTTGCTGCTCGGCGAGGCCGTTGCGCTCAGCTTCCTCCAGGATCGCGCCCAGACCTACAACGAGCCCTTCACCATCCACATCCAGAAGTTCGACGGGACGACGGCGACCATCTCGAATGAAGCGCATTAGTCGACACGAGCCAGGCGAAGGGGAAGGCCGGAAGAACCCCTGCTCTCTGCGCTTTCATTTGAGTCAGTAGTGTGTGGCCGCGTTGACGAGGATTTGCAGCAACTGCTCGAGTGTGCGGTTCTCGTGGCTCTCGATGGGTGTCTCTGGTAAGGATTGAGCGAGCACCTCGCGAGGCATCACCAACCCGGCCTGCGCATCCTCCAATGCCTGCTTCGGCCGCCGCTCGTGGAGCTGCACGACTCCGTGATAGAGGTAGGCCTTCCCCCGGCTGAGATAAGTCTCGAAGGGGTCGAGCGAATGGCCGTTGATGGCTGCCTCGAGGTCCGCCAGCGCCGCGTCCCATTCGTCGTGCGCCCATTCCAGCTCGCCCAGGCGTTCGTGCAGTGATTGCGCGCGGCGCGAGGCGTCTTCTGGATCTCCTGCTAGCGCGCGGCGATACAGTTCGATGGCGGCGGGAAGATTTCCCCGTGTGATCGGTTCGGGCAATTTGGCCAGCAGCGCCGATTGTGCTTTCGAGCGCTCCGCCGCCTCGGTCCAGCGCAGGATGCGCAGGTCGGGATCGAGCGTGATTCCCAGCGCCGGAGCCGGAACATTCACGCTGAACGGCGTCACCTCGCCCCGCGTCGCCACGGAATGTTCCACCACGCCCTGCGCCGTGCGCACCGTCATTTCCACGCGCACCGAGCCTTCCGGCGGCAGGCCTTTGACCACGATCTCGCCCGCCGCCACACCAGGTGATTCCGAAGGCAGGCTGCGGAGTTCGATCGTGGGAATTCCGTTCCCTTCGACGAAGTAATCGAAAAACCACTTCAGGTTGCGCCCGGCGACTTCCTCGCAGACTTTTTCGAGCAGGGCCGCGGAAGGTGGCTTCCCGCCGCTGCGGCTTACCAGCAGGGGGAGCACGCGGTCCACTCGCTCGCGGTCAATCACCGTCTCGAGCGTGCGCATCACCAAAAGGCCGCGCTGGCGCGTGACGACAAGCTCGGGTGAGAGTGCGTCGCGAGACCTCTCCCTCTTGGGCCAAGGTGGGCCCTCGGGCTCCCATCGGGGCGCTTCGCGCATGGCTTCGGCCACGAGTGCGCGGGCGGCTTCCGCCTCCGCCTCGTTCAGATAGCGCCAAGCCAGATATTCCGCCAGCGCTTCGGCGAGCCAATCGTTCCGAATGGGGTTAGGTGAGTCGCCGGTTAGAAACCACTGACGCGCGACCTCGCGGGGCACCAAATCCGTGAGCACGAAGGGGCTCCCGAGGAACGGATAGAGGTCATCACCAATTCGAATTTGTCCGGGTACAGATTCGACATAGTTTTGCGGGGCTCGATCCATGAAGAAGGCGGGATACAACTGCAGCTTCTTCTGGGGAAACGGGCCCAGGAGGGCGCTCAACCGGGTTATGACGTCGGCGGCCTTCCTGGCAGCCGTTCCGCACTGTGTTCGAAGACCAGTCTGACGGTAGCCATAGCACTGCTGCTGAACGACGATGCCATCCGGGGTGCGAGCCTCTTCCTTCCACTGCGCGGCGCACGGGCTCGCGCTGCAGACCGCAATCAGAATCAGCAGCGCGATCGCGCCCGGTCGAGCGCGCAATTTCGGCAGGGCTAAAACTTGACACGCGCGCCTCCATCCCGCTATAGCTGTGTGCATGGCGCAATCCTATCTGATATTCGATTTTGGCGGGAACGAGGAGGCGGCGCAGCAGGCCCGCCACCGCGTGGACGGGTGGAAGCAAGCCTTCCGCCTGGGCCGCAAGCTCGAATTGCGCTTCGAGCGCCAGCCCGCAACAGACGCGAAGGACGCGGCCAACCCGCTCCATCTCCGCCTGCTCATTCGCCTCGACTTTTCCGACCACGAGAAGCTCTCCCACACGCGCTGGCTGGAGCGCGTTCCCGCAGAAGCACCGTTCAAAGGTCTGCCGGTCGAAATCGTTCGCCCGAAGGACGCCGCCTACGCGAAGACCGAGGCGCTCTTCGACTCCCTGCGCGAAGCCGCCCCCGCCCATCCCACCCGATAACGGGAAGCCCTGAAGCTGTCATTCCGAACCCTGGTGATCTTTGCCAGGGTGAGGAACCTGCTTTTCGCCCGACCCAAGTTGGTTCCTTCGCCCCCGCGACAGGCGGGGGGCCGCGCAGGTTGCTCCCGCGCGCCCCGTCTGGGAGAATTCCCTCATGAGAAAACTCACGCTCGCACTCCCATATTTCATCGCACTCGCACTCCTCATTTACGTTCCGGCGGTGGCCGCGCAAGGTACGCCAGCCGCAAAACCTTCGCTGCCTGACGAGCCCAAGCCGCGGAACGCTCCGGCGCCTTCAAGTCAAACGCCATCCCAGCCCCCAGCCGCGCCCAACGGCCCGTTCAAGGAGGCCAAGGAAAACTACAGCTATGCGCTGGGTCTGAGCATCGGCGAAAATATGAAGCGGCAATCGGTGGATCTGGATCTCGCCGCCTTCGACCAGGGAATGAAAGATGGGCTCGGAGGCGGCAAGGCGCTCATGACCGACGAGGAAGTAAAGGCCAACATGAATGCATTCCAGCTCGATCTGAGGGCCAGGAAGGAAGAGAAGGCGCGCGCCGAGACCGCCAAGGCCAAGCAGGAAGGCGAAGCGTTTCTCGAGGCGAATAAGAGCAAGCCGGGCGTGGTCGTCTTGCCCAGCGGGCTGCAGTACAAAATCTTGACGGCGGGCACCGGGCCGAAGCCGGCGGCGGCGGATACGGTGGTCTGCAATTACCGCGGAACGTTCATCAACGGTGTGGAGTTCGACAACTCCGAGAAACACGGCGGACCGGCCACGTTTCCCGTGGGCCGTGTGATTCCGGGATGGACGGAAGCGCTTCAACTGATGCCGGTGGGGTCGAAGTGGCAGCTCTTCGTCCCTGCCGACCTGGCCTATGGAGCGCGCGGTGCCGGTGCCGACATCCCCCCCAATTCAGCGCTCATCTTTGAAGTGGAGTTGCTCTCGATCCAGGGCAAGCAACAACCCGCCCAGCCGAAACCCTGATTGGTGGGACAGACATTCCTGTCTGTCCCTCTTCTCTCTGGGTGGTCCGATTTTCGTTTTTCGAATTTCGATTTTCGCTTCTCTCCCTTGGGGGCGTAAACTGCCCTGATGCGTCGCGCCCCGTGGTTGGTCTTGCTTTTCCTGCTCGCCGCCCCCTTCACCTGGGCGGACACGATTGTGCTCAAGAGCGGCCGCCGCATCTCCGCCACAAATGTCACCGTGGAAGGCGACACCGTTTACTACGACACCGCTTCCGGGCGTTCCAGCGTCCCCAAGTCCGACGTCGCGCGCATTGACCTCGGCGACTCTTCCGAACCTCCTCCGACCGCCTCCGCCAAGCTGCCCCTGCTCGCGCCGCGGGTGGACCTGGCCGCGGGCGACGCCGAAGTCGCCCGCGCCGCCGTGCACGATGGCGCCGTGGACGACGTCTACTTGGCCCGTCTCGAGGACGAAACGCGAACCGGCGCCGCCACGGCCGTTCGCCGCCTGGCGGTCGGCTATAACGTCGCTGCCGTCTTTGAATTCAATCGCGGCGAGTTCGAGCACTCCATCTACCTTCTCCGCCGCGCCCTCACCTTCGCGCCGGACCACCCCAGCCTGCTTCTGAATCTTTCCCGGTTGCAGATGCGTCGCGGCGAATACTCCACCGCGCTCGATGGGCTGGAGCGCGCGGAGCGTCTTGCCCCTAACGACGCGGACACGGCTGTGCTCCTCGGTTGGGCCTATCGTGGCGCCAATCGCCTCGACCGCGCCGTTGAGGAATGGAAACGCGCCCTCAGCCTCCGGCCCGACCCTGTGTCGGAAGCAATGCTCGCGAACGCCCAGCGCGACCTCGACGAGGAACGCACCTACCGCGCCGAGGAAAGCGGCCATTTCACGTTGCGCTACAGCGGCAGTGCCACCGCCATGTTCCTTCCGGGCGAGGTCCTTCGCACGCTGGAAACTCACTTCCGCGCCATCGAATCGGAACTGAGCTACACTCCTCCCGACTCCATCCCCGTCATTCTCTACACGGACCAGGCCTTTGCCGACATCACCACGGCGCCGAGCTGGGCCGGCGCGCTCAATGACGGCCGCATCCGCGTGCCCGTTCAGGGACTCACCTCAGTTGACGACAGGCTCAGCGCCGTCCTCAAACATGAACTCACCCACAGCTTCATCCGCCAGAAAACGGGCGGGCCGTGCCCCACCTGGTTGAACGAGGGAGTGGCCCAGTGGATGGCAGGCAAGCGCAGCGACAAGTTCGCCGCCTCGCTCGCCAAGGCCCTGGAGGAAGCCGAAGCGAAAGCTCACGGCGCCGGGAATTGGACCGTACAGCCCGCGGCGCTGGACAGCCCGTGGATTGGGCTTTCTGGCGACCAGGCGCGGGCCTTCTACAAGCTGTCTCTCGCCATGGTCGAATACATCATTCGCACCAAGAGTATGGATGACATCCGGCGTCTGCTGGACGCCATTCCCGTCGCGCCCTCCCCGGAATCGGCCCTGCGCAACACCCTCGGCATGGATTACGCCGAACTCCTGAAGCAAACTGCGCTCTACCTCCGCCGCACCTACCCGCAGTAGAAATCAGTGGGACAGACATTCTTGTCTGTCCCTCTTATCTCGGGCGGGTGCCCCACACGTCGGGTCTACGTGTGGGGTACTTTTCCGATCTCCGATTTTCGTCCCGTCCCGAACCTTCGGGATTCGGGATCGATTTTCGTCTTTCCTCACCCAGCGGGCTGGTATTCTCTCCATGCCGGGTGCTCTCGAAACGTGCTGCACAACGACCGCTCTTTGGAGGATGTATGACACGGCGCGCGCTGGTGCTCGGCGCGGGTGGACACGCCGCGAGTGCGTGGGAGCTCGGGGTCATTACCGGCATGGCTGATGCTGGCGCCGGCGTGCGCGACGCCGACGTGATCGTGGGCACGTCAGCCGGATCGCGGGTTGGTGTCCAAATCAGGAGCGATCTGACACTGGAGGAACTGTTCCAGCGGCAGGTCGATCCACATCTGCAGACCGAGGAGCCTGCCCCGCCGGTCGACTTTACGCGCTGGCGTGCCGATTTCATGCGCGCGAAAGAGGGCTCCGGCGACGCTGTTGCCGTGCTCAAGCGATTTGGTAAGCTGGCGCTCGAGACGCCGTCGGATTTACAAGAGACGCGCCGGAACATGGTCGCCGCGGCGCTCCCGTCGCATACCTGGCCCGCGCGGCGCCTGTTGATCGTGGCCGTCGACGTGGAAAGTGGTGAGCGGCGTGCCTTCGATCGGTCGAGTGGAGTTGACCTCGTCGACGCCGTGGCTGCAAGTGGTGCCGTGCCGGGGATTTGGCCGCCGGTCGCACTCCTCGGGCGCCGCTACATGGACGGCGGTGTCTATTCCATCGACAACACGGATCTCGCCGTGGGGTGCGACCACGTGCTGGTCCTGACGTTGCCGGCACGTGTACCGCCGCTTTGCGTCGTATCGCTCCAAGCCGCAGTCGACACGCTCAGGCGCAGCGGTGCGTGCGTCGATGTCATTCATCCCGACGAGGTGTCCCAAGCGGCGTTTGCCTCGGTCGGTGGGAATCTGCTCGACCCTTCGGTTCGTCAGGCCGCCGCCCGCGCTGGGCGCGAACAGGGCCAACGGGTGGCCAACACTTCGCCCGCCCGCCGCCGCCGGACTCTCGAATCCTGAAATCTCGCCGGGCGAAAGGATGAGACATCCGCTGTCAAACCGAGCCCCGGCGTTCAAGGTAGGGAACCAGGGCAATACCGGACAGCGTCGGCAGCCAGAAGGAAAGCAGCCGATATCCAAGGACAACCACGATGGCGGTGGCCTTCGGCACCCCCAGGAGCGCGTAGAGTCCCACCATTGTGGTTTCGACCACCCCGATGCCGCCGAGGATCACGGTCAGCTTGCCGAGCAGTTGCGGGACTCCGTACCCGCCAATCAGCACGGCGGGGTTGACCGGATAGCCGGCCGCCAGAAAGAAAAAGCCCAGGGCCGACATGTCAAAGCCGGTGAAGAGAATTGCGCCCACGGCAGGGCCGCGCCATCCGCCCTGGACCAGCGCGTCCCATCCTTCGAGCAGATGCCCGATGGCGGCTTCGATTTTGGATTCGTCCGGGGGCTTGCGGCGGACCTTGGCGAGGAAACGCGCGATACCCGTGGCTAGGGCGTGCAGCTTTTCCCGGTGCAGCAGAATCCACACAAGCGCGCCCACCCCGGCGCCCAGCGTCAAACCAACCAGCGTGAACCCGGCCGCCAGCAGGCCTGAAGACTTTTGCAGGATTATCAGCACCAGAAGACCTGCCAGCGAAACGACGGCCAGCGCGGAGACATTCAAGCAGATGAACAGCCAGCCGCCCAGGCCCGCCGCGCCCGGATTCACTCCCCGGCGGCGAAGAAACAGATAGGCCATCCCCACGGTTCCCAGCACTCCGCCTCCTAGGCTGCCCACGCTATTTGCCGCCGCAATCATCATCGCTCCGTCCACGACGGAAACGTTCTTCCCGCCCCGATCGACCACCGATCGGAGCAAATATCCATTGCTCAGGGCACTCAGTAATTGCGCGCCCAGAGCCAGCAGGACGAATGGGATCCGCAGCGTTGAGATGACCAGCAGTGTGTGCTGCATTGCGGCCAGGCGCGGAAGCAAGAAATACACGGCCACTCCCAGCAGCAGCAGCAAAAGCAGGTAGCCGCGTACTTTCTTTTTGGGAGGTAAGGCAGCAACAGGTTCGAGACCTGCTTCCATGGTTATCCCCAAAGTTTCACAGGGTGAGCGGACGGATGTGGCACCCAGCGATACTACCGCGGAATAATTCCGTGGCTTCCATCCACACCGTGAGGATACCACTCGCTGGAATTCACCCCGGAGTACAGAAACGGCAGCGGCCGGATGCTTCCGCGAGATCAACTGCCTCGGATTCATCCTGCAAAATAAGCTCAGATCATACTTGACAAGTACGGAGCCTTAACTTAGAGTGGTTAACAGACTGAGGGAATCTTCAGAGCGACTGAACCACAGAAGGTTATCCGCATCCCCCCTTGGCCAAGACAACCAAGGAGGTTGCGATGAACACCCTTACCCGCTGGGACCAGTCCCGCGATTTGACTTTCCAGGACCATATCAATCGTTTCTTCGAGAACAAATTCAATCAGGAACGCTCGGCTCATGCCGACCTGGCAACCTGGGCGCCACCCGTGGACATATACGAAACCGAGAACGAATTGGTCGTCAAGGCCGACTTGCCGGATCTTCAAGACAAGGACATTGACGTGCACGTCGAAAACAACATGTTGACCATCCGCGGAGAGCGGAAGTTCGACAAAACCGTCAACGAAGACAGCTACCTCCGGGTGGAACGCGCGTATGGATCGTTCATGCGCAGCTTCTCCCTGCCGGCCACGGTCAACTCCGAGAACATTCGAGCGGAGTATCGCACCGGGGTTTTGATCCTGCATATCGCCAAGCGTGCAGAATCGAAGCCGAAACAGATCAAGATCAGCGTCTCAGCAAAAAATAACTAATCCACATCTGATATACGGAGGCCGGCGGTCCGGCCTCCGTACTCACAAACTAGGGGGTTGCCATGATGAGTCGCAGAGAACCATCGAGAGAAGAGATCGCTCGCCGAGCTCATGAGCTGTATCTTCAACGCGGCGCCGAACACGGAAGAGATGTCGAGGACTGGGTCAGAGCTGAAAAAGAGCTGAACCGCCAACCGTTCACGCCAATAGTCAAAACGCCGGCCGCGCGAGCAAGTCGCAACATGGATAATTGAACCGCGTGGCCCGTGGGACAGACATTCTTGTCTGTCCCTTCTCTCTCAGGATGGAGGGTGGCCCACACGTCGCCTTTACGTGTGGGGTGCTTCTCCGCTTTTCGTCCCGACCCTTCGGGATCGATTCTCGCCTTTCTCTCCGAGGGCCTGCGGTCTGAGCGCGCGTCTCCCGCGGTAGGACCCCGCAGGGTTGCAGGTCACATACCCCGGTGACCTGAGTCACTGCCTTGGGCCGTCATCCCTGTTAGCAAGCATCGATCGTGTTGGCTGGGCACCGTGCGCGGGATCTTCGCCAACGCACGTCTCGGGCCCTCCACGCGTTCTTTGCGGGGTTGGCCCAAACGGGCACGACCTGCTGATGGAGGTCTCAAAATGGCAAAGAAGGCTCTGAAGAAGGCCCAGAAGCTGGAGGGAATCAAGACCCTCTTGAAGAACGGGCGCGCGGCCTAACGATTCGCTTTTGGCCTGAAACACGAGGAACCTGCCTGAGCAGATCTCGGGTGGGACAGACATTCTCGGCTGTCCCTTCTCCTTCAGGATGGAGGGCGGCCCGCACGTCGCCTTTACGTGTGGGGTGCTTCGAATGCGGGTGTCATCCCGAGTCTCGATCCCGAAGCTTCGGGATTCGGGACCCGACGAGGGACCCGCTTCTTCCTTGCCACCTTCTGTCTGCCTTGCTCGCCACTCGCCACTCGTCACTCGCCACTGCCCTTGTCACTCCCCGAAGAATTGCGGAAGTGGTATTCTCCCCTCGTGCGAGCCGCCCGACAGAACCATCGGAACGAATCCAGTGCGCCACCCACCCCACACCGACCAACTCCATTTGGGGACGCAATCCAAGTGACTGCTTATCTCAGAGGTGACCGGTGAACACAGTCTATGCCCAGATATCCGATTGGGCGACCAAAGAACTCGAGTTCTGGGAACAAGCTACGCTCGAAAAGATCGCCCAATCTGCAGAGCTGACAGAAGAAGACCTAAAGCAACTCTTAGTCTATTTCTTGGAAGATGCAGGTCTGAGCCCAAAGCCGGTCGCAAGGCCGAAATTGTCACTTCCCGGACCCTCTGCACAATCCCCTGGACAAAAACCTTGTCTGCTCGTCCGCATCTTCAATCTGAACAACGTAAACGCGCTCCCTCCAGACCAGGAGATTGTGTTTGGACCGCAACTCACAGTGATCTATGGAAACAACGGCGCTGGAAAGTCTGGGTATGCGAGGGCGCTGGGCTCAGCATGCTTCACCCGCGGCGATCGAACCGTTTTGCCAAATGCGAATAGCGTTGATCTTAAAGCGCTACCCACCGCCGACATCGAGATATCCACGGGAAGCTCGCCAACCGTAATCCCGTGGAGCGGAGGAAAACCTTGTCAGGAGCTCCGGGGAGTATACGTGTTCGACAGCAAGAGCCTCAACGCCCACCTCGCTGGTCCGAATCCGTTGAGTTTTTCCCCAGGAGGCCTCTCTCTTCTGACAAGCCTTGCAGACGCCACCGATAAAGTCCGAACGCTGACCAAGGCTCTGGCTGACGAACGAGAAAAGCCGCACAACCTCCTGCCCTACTTCGAGGGCGACTCAGAGGTGCGCGACATTGTCAGCAACCTCGGCCCTGGCACAGACCTGTCCAAACTTCAATCGCTATCTGCCCTCAGCGAGACAGAGGAGCAAAACCTTGCCGACCTCGAAAAGGAGATCGCCAGACTCCGACTCTTAGATGTGCCCAAGCAAATCGCCAGGCGTCGCCAGGAACTTAATGACTTGGAGTCGCTCATCAAGTCCATCAAACTCGCCCACGGCGCACTAGACGATCCTGTGGTTAGCCAAGCGGAAGCCCTGGTAACTGTGCTCCATACGAGGCGAGACGATGTGGAGCGACTCGGCGTCTCGCAATTCGCCTCTGAACAATTCACAAAAATCGGAAGCCCCGAATGGCTGCAATTCCTCAATTCCGCGCAGACACTCGCCGAGTCTGAAAAGGCGGGTGGCCCCGCATACCCGACACCCGGGGACCTTTGCCTTTTCTGCCGACAGATGCTGACACCTGAGGCAATCGATCTCATCAGGCGCTACTGGGAATTCTTGAAGTCCGACCTCCAGTCGAAACTGGACGCTGCCGAGAAAGCTTGCAACGCCCAGATCGGGGTCCTAGAACAGGTCTCAGTCGGCTACTTTGCGAAGGATTCCGGCGCCAGGAGGTTGCTGGAGGCGGATCACCCGATGATAATCCCGCAACTGGAAGCGCAAGTCGAAGCATGCACCGAACGTCGGCTCGGCATCGTTGGCGCACTGAAGGTCCGGGAAAAACCAGCACCACCTCCGCTGATCAACGTGGACTTGAGCGATCTCGAAACACTAATTGCGAAGCGTAACGCAATGATACAAGAACTTCAAAGCTCCGACGCAGGACAGAAACTGCTCAAGGCTGAGTCGACTCATCGGGCCCTGAAGCATCGCAAACTTGCTGGTCAGAATTTGAAGGAACTGACTTCATATGTCGAGCAGCGCAAATGGGCCGTCCAAGCCCGCCAGTCGCTTGGTTCAACTCATAAGATTACTGCGAAATATAATCAATTGTTCGAAAAACTGGTCACCTCCGAATATAAGAAAACCTTCGAAACAATTCTTGGTCGCTTTAGTAAAGACCTGAAGATAACAATTGAAACGAGGGGGTTAAAGGGGGAGACGGTCCGAAGGGTAGCGCTCACGCCAGCCACTAATGCTAGGAAGTTCTCAGCCGATCAGGTCCTTAGCGAAGGGGAGCGACGCGCCGTGGCGATCGCCGACTTTCTCACGGAGGCCACGATGGACACATCCTGCGGCTCCGTCGTATTCGACGATCCCGTTACTTCTCTTGATCACACGTGGAAGGAAACATTGGCCGTCTGCCTCGCAGAGCTAGCGAAAAGCAGGCAAGTAGTCATCTTTACCCACGACCTCAGCTTCCTCTCTGCACTGAACAAGCATGCAAAGAAAGAGGCCATCTCAGTTAAGTCCCACTGGATTGAGGCACGTGAAGGGCACCCAGGCTTCGTGTTTCTCGAAAACAGCCCGGTTTGCGAGGACGAGTTCAAGAGCGCCCAGCACGCCCGCGAGATTTATGCGAAATCGAAGAATTTGCCGCCACAAGAACAGCAGTCCCTACTCCAACAAGGCTTCGGCGCCCTACGGTCGAGCTACGAGTATCTGATCACCTTTGAGGTATTTGAGGGAGTTGTTCAACGGTTCGAGGAGAGGCTGAGCTTTGGAAGGTTGAAGGATGTCGTGGTCGATAGAACCGTGACCGCACAGATCATCGAAAGGATGGAATTCTTATCGCGGTACATCGTTGCCCATCTCCACAGCGACACATACGCCTCGCTCAAACCCTCGCCTGACCTTCTTCTGGAAGAGATAGGAAAATACGAGACCATCCGCGATAAACAGAAAGAGCTAAAGAAAGCAGCCAAGAAGAACTCGTCCTAAGTGAGTTCAATCCGTGCGCCCCCTGCGCGTGGCCGAGGCGATGAGCGAGGACACGAGCCGCCGCGGCAGGTGGCCCAACTTCCACGCGAGGACGCGCCCCAGGCGCCCGATCCCATCCATTTCCCATCGCTCCACGAGGAACTGCGAAAGCAATACTCCCTCCCTGTGAGAACCGTCAAGCAGGACAGTCGGAGCGAATCTAGTGCCCCATCGCCCTTCTTTGAGCGGAACACCTACAAGGGCACAGATGACGACTAGCCAAGTAAGCCGCACGAGCCCTGTAAGCGAGGCTGCCGACCGAACTAGGACGCTACCTATCACTTGGCTTGAGCCGAAGCTAGCGCGGGGCCATGCGTGGCAAAATCCGCAACACGTATCGCTCCCTCTGTAGACTGATTGGCTTTTGTGACAACCAATTCCCTTAGCTGCGATACCAGCCGATCAGCCTCCTCGAGGGTCTTTAGGCGGATGACGAATTTCATTGTGCGCCTCCCCGCGAACGGCTTGAACTTCGATAGCTGCTGCTTAATCACTTCCTCCGTGACCCCGGCTGCCTCCGCTAAGCTCTCAGTTCCCAACCAAACGTCAAGTTCGCCGATTGGAGTGGGTGGGTCAGAAACCTGTCCAGACACGTTTATACCGAATAGCATGCCCGCGCCCGTCCAATAGCGAAATGAACCTTCAGCTGTGGTCGCGACCTCCTCTTTGGCGAAAGCACGCATCTGACGACAACCCTTTACAAGTTCAGTGGTTTTCCTTTCCTCAGCCATCGCCATGAGAGCCGTTTCAGTCATGCGAGGCACGCTGCCCGCTACCACTGACCTGATGCTTTCAGGAACTAAAACCGACCGTACCAGAATTTGTTTTCCTTCGCTTAGCTCGGCGTAGTTGAAGAATACAGCGTTAATATCGATGGTTTTTCGCGCAAGGTAGTTAACAATTCGTTCGGCAGACGCATCCAGCCCCGCAGCAACAAGAACAATCCTGTGTTTCTGACAAACCCACTCCGGAACGCTCTTCCCGAATGTGTCTTCATACGCTTGCGCCAAATCGCGCTCTGGGTCGCCCGACTGCTTCTGCACATATTCGTTAGCGTGCGCCAGAATTTCATCCTCCGAAGCACTCGAAAGCCAGCTAGCGTAATCCAACCCTTGGGCTACAGCCTCCCTTGGTCCTAAATCGCGCTTCAATTCGACAATAACGAGCTTTCCATTCTCGTCCATTCCAAGAAGGTCCAGCCGACCGACTCCGGGAACGACAAGCTGCCTGGCAATGATCAGAAGCTTTTCACCAAGAATTTCCGGCTTTTGAGTAATCCAATCCTCAAGTTCGTCTTCCCGGTGTGAATCAGCAAAGGCAGCGCTATCGCGGGCTATAATTTGTCCCTTTTCAATTTCCCATACTCTAATTTCAGTTGGCATCTCAGTCCTCCGCAGCGCTGGGGGAAATCGTATGGCCGAGGAAAACGCGAGTCAAGCCTGTAGGGCTGGGGCGGGTGGCCGATCCTTCGCGCCGCGACTGGGTTTGGGTGGCGGGCGGTCCACTCTTGGTGTCGCGACTGGGTTCGGGTGCCGCTCTGTGCCCCTCGGAAACGGTGCGGCTTTTTCTTTCTCTCCTTCGCCACACTCACCTAACCGGCCTTTCTCTGGGGAGCATTCTCCTGTCTCACTCTGCGACCAATCGCCAGCCCCGAACGCGCGGGCGGGTGGCCGAGCCCTCGATATACGTCTGCGTCTGGGCGCCGAACTCTTTCTGGGCGGGTGGCCGACCCATCGTGCGATGAGCGGGTTTGTGGGTGCCGAACTCTTTCCGTCCTCGGAAAGGGTGCGGCTTTTTCTTGCTCTTCTCTCCCACTCTTTCTTAATTGGCGTATCCCCTGGTGGAGTTCCCCCGTCTCACTCTGCTACGAGCCGCCAGCCCAGAGAGTGCGGCCCCGAACCCGGATTTCGTTTTGAGACGATCCCTCCTCGACATCAGGAGCCACCAATCTCAATTTGATTCTCATTGGACACCGCCCAATTCCCCCTGGGTGCTCACGCGGCGCGGTAGGCTTTGCGTAGCGATCCCGCGCGTTTCGCCCGGGACACCCTGCGCGCGGAACGCACCTCCAAGCGCATGCCCTCTGCCCCCTGCAAATAGGCAACGATCGCAAACAAGTTGCGGGCCTGAGGATTGCCGCGCGGCCCCAGCATCCGCATCAGACTCTTCGCCGAGCGATGAGTTACTTGGCCCAGTTTCGCAAATCCGACGGTCGCGTTGATGAAATCACGAAGAATGATTTTTCCGGTTTCCACATCACCTGAAAGAAAGTTTTCGATCCCCTCGCGCAGGAGAGCCTGACGAAAGCCGGGGTCGCGTTCAACGCGCGCCCGGATCGTCTCTTTGAAATCTCGTGTCAAAGCCATGGACCTCACCTCTCTGTCCCTTTTCGTTGCTTGTAGTCTTGCCACCGGGCAATTGCGGTGGCGATGTCTTCTTGCTGGCGTTTTTTCGTTCCGCCGCCAACGAGGATTACGAGCCGCTCGCTATCTTTGCCGAAGTAAATCCGGTAGCCCGGACCAAAATCAATTCGGTACTCGTAAACACCAGCCCCAACGCCCTTCGCGTTGGACAAATTGCCCTGTTGCATGCGTGCAAGCGCTGCGGCTAACTTGGCTGCCGCTTCTCTGTTCAGGCTATCGGACCAAGCGGCAAATGGACTCTGCCCCCTCCTGTCAATATATTCGCGAACCTCGATCATGGATGATGGTAACATATGCGGTACCATTGTCAAGGGCCGCTTGAGCCGCCCGGCCCTCGGCCTGCTGATCCATTTGCGGCGTAAGTCCCCAGTCTATCTTCACCCATTCCGTCCAACATCAGACCCCCACCTCCAGTACCGTCTCAAAATGCTACGCCCGCCGTCCAGCCTCTATGTAAATATTTCCCATTGATTTATAGTTATCACTTGTGATATCCTCCATGCGGGTCGCCATTGATGCACCGCGCCACTCCAATCCGAGAGAGCTACATGGTATTTCAAGCTAAATGCTTTGGATTCTGCAGATGCGCGCCATCCGTGGGGAGCGGATCCGCAACCTCTTTAGTTTCTGCAGATACGATTTTCTCTCGCATCTGCAGATTCTCCAGCCACTTAAAGTCCTGTGTTTTCAATCCGCGCACCACTCATTCCGCTTCTTTTCGCCTAACTCGTTTCGTTTGTGCAGATGCAAATACCGGGGGAGGGGCGATACCCCTGTTCAAGAGCAGAGGTGTGGGTTTTCCTCCTTCACTACTGGCCATCGAAGCCCCGGTCCGGGGCGCAGATCCCGACCTCGTCGGGACTGCTTCCATAACTCCTTTAGAATGCGTGTTTGCGTGACGACTCTGGCTAAGCCCTTTAGAATGAATGTTTGTGTCATGTGGGTAGGGGGGGTACCCCGATATTTGGTCATCAAAAGCAGAATCCTGGCCTCGCCTTCCTGCTCTTTGGATTCCTCTTCTGTTACAATCCTGCTCCGGGCAGACCATGACCCGGCGCCGCAATTCTTCCCAACCCCGCAGGTTCGCAGATACGGCGCCCGATCCCTCCAATTCCAAGGACACGAGGTAGACGGAATGGCCGTGCACACGCACGTGAAAGCCGCTCCTGCGGAATCGAAGAAATATCACGGCCTCGACCGTGACGCGCTCCTGCGTATCTACCGCCTGATGTATCTCTCGCGCAAGCTGGACGACCGCGAGATTCAGCTCAAGCGGCAGAACAAAATCTTCTTCCAGATCAGCGGAGCGGGGCACGAAGCCGCCAACGTGGCCGCGGCCATGTGCCTCCGCGGCGGCTACGACTTTTTCTATCCCTATTATCGCGACCGTGCGCTCTGCCTCACGCTCGGCGTCACGCCGTTGTCAATGCTGCTCCAGGCCGTGGGCGCCAAGGACGATCCCGCCTCAGCCGGACGCCAGATGCCCTCGCATTGGGGCTCCCAGGAATTGAATATCGTCACGCAGTCGTCGCCCACCGGCACGCAATGCCTCCAGGCGGCGGGCGCGGCCGAGGCTGCGCTCTATTACGCACAGTTCCCGAAAGCGCTCGAAGCGGCCCAACGCGGCCCCATGGGCCAGGCCATGCGCCATCATGACGACGAAGTTGTGTACGTCTCCTGCGGCGATGGCGCCACCAGCGAAGGCGAATTCTACGAATCGCTGAACACGGCCTGCAACAAGAAGCTGCCGCTCTTCTACCTCGTCGAAGACAACGAGTACGCCATCTCCGTCCCCGTCGAAGCGCAGACGCCGGGCGGAAACATCTCCCAACTCCTGCGGAATTATCCCTGCCTGCACATCGAAGAGTGCGATGGCACCGACCCGCTGGAGAGTTACGAAGCGTGCCGGCGCGCTGTAGCCCATTGCCGCGAGCGGCGCGGGCCTGCGCTCGTGCACGCCCACGTCACGCGGCCCTATTCGCACTCCCTTTCTGACGACGAGCAACTCTACCGCCCCGCGGAGGAACGGCAAAAGGAGGCGCAGCGCGATCCCATCCCGAAGTACGGCCTGTTCCTCGTGCGCGAGCGGCTCGCGGACGAAAAAGCCATCGAGTACATCGAGCGCGAAGTGGACGCGGAAGTTCGCGAGGCCGCGGACCACGCACTGGCCGCGCCGCCGCCCGAAGACGGCTCCTCTGCCCTGTGGGTGTATTCGCCGGACGTGGACCCCACCTCTGCGCAGTTTTCGACCCCGGCGAAATCCTCGGGCGAGCCAAAAACCATGGTGGAGATGGTGTCGCTGACGCTCGATGACGAGATGTCGCGCGACCCCCGAATCGTGGTGTTCGGCGAGGACGTGGCCGACTGCGGCCGCGAGCAGAACCTGGAGAAAGTAAAAGGGAAGGGCGGCGTTTTTAAAGCCACCGCGCACCTGCAGCGCCACCATGGCGCGCACCGCGTGTTCAACTCGCCGCTGGCGGAAGCGAACATCGTCGGCCGCGCGCTCGGGCTCGCGACGCGCGGGTTGAAGCCGGTGGTCGAAATCCAGTTCTTCGACTACATCTGGCCGGCCATGATGCAATTGCGCGACGAGCTGCCCGTGATTCGCTGGCGTTCCGGTGGGAAATTCAAATGCCCGGCGGTAGTGCGTGTGGCCATCGGGGGCTACCTCACCGGCGGCGGGCCGTATCACAGCCAGTGCGGCGAGGTATTGTTCGCGCACATCCCGGGATTGCGCGTGGTCATGCCTTCGACGGCCCTGGATCTGGCGGGACTCCTCCGCACTGCCATCCGTTGCGACGATCCCGTGATGTTTCTGGAGCACAAACATCTCTACCGGCAGCCCTATAACCGGGCGCCGTATCCGGGCGCGGACTTCATGATCCCGTTCGGAAAGGCGCGCGTGGCGCGCGAAGGACGCGATCTGAGCATCATCACCTATGGCGCCGTCGTGCGTCGTGCGGAGGTGGCTGCCGCGGAGCTGGAGCGCGAAGGGGTGTCCGTGGAAGTGGTGGATCTGCGCTCGCTTAGCCCGTACGACTGGGAAGCAATCGCCGCCACAGTTTCGAAAACGAACCGCGTCATCGTGGCGCATGAAGACTGCCGTTCCTGGGGATACGGCGCGGAGATTTCCGCGCGAATCTCAGAGGAACTCTTTCAGGAGCTGGACGCGCCGGTGCGGCGCGTGGCCGCGCAGGACACATTCTGCGCCTATCACCCCAAGCTGGAAGACGAGATCCTGCCGCAGACAGCGCAGATCGTGCGCGTGGCGCGCGAACTCCTGGCCTGGTAGCCGGGGAGGACGGCTTAGGGAACATCCGGCACCCTTCTGGCGTATGTACTAGCAGAAGGGACGAATGGTGCCCCGAATCCCGAAACTTCGGGATCGGGACGTGAGGTGAGGTTGCGATGATTTGCCAGAAGTGCCAGAAGGAAATCGCCGATGGATCGAACTTCTGCTACTTCTGCGGTGCGAGCACGGCGCCCGCCGCGCCTCCGGCCGCGGCGCCTGCATACGGCGAGCCCCGGCGCTGGCTGCGGAGCGTGACGGACCGCAAACTGGGCGGAGTGTGCGCGGGTTTGGCGAACTACCTGGACATCGACGTTTCCGTGGTGCGCGTGATCGCTGTGGTCTTGGTAATCCCCTACGGCATCGGACTGTGGGCCTATTTGGCCGCCTGGATTATCATTCCCGAGGGCGACGCAGTTCCCGGGACGCAGCCGGCCATGGTGCCTTCGCGGCGGCTGCATCGCTCCGCACATGACCGGAAAATCGGCGGCGTGTGTGGGGGGATGGCGGAGTTTCTGGAGGCCGATCCTTCCATTATCCGGATCATTTGGCTGGTTTTGACCTTCGTTTCTTGTGGCCTCGGATTGGTTCTCTACCTGCTCCTGTGGCTGGTTCTGCCCCTCGGAGATGTGAGGCCTGCCGGCATGCAGCACGCGAGCTGAAGTTCAAAAATCTAATAAGGGGGAAACGCTGGACGCATTCTATTTTGCGGGTTTGAATTTAGCGGGAGCAGGGCGCGCGCCTTTCGACGGCAGCAAAATCCCATCGAGTGAAATTCCAGCCGGTCCCGTTGTGGCCAAAGCCAGCGACGCCGCGCCAACCACCAGAGCAAACTCGTATTCGTTCACGGCCAGATAACCCTTTACCAGGTGAACTTTCCAGATGGCCACTCCCATTTCGGCCGCAAGCAGCAAGGCAATCGGCCGCGTGAAGAATCCCACCCCAAGAAGGACCCCGCCAAACACCTCGAGCGCGCCGATCGCGTAGGACGTTCCGTTGGCGAACCCCATCTTCGCGAACATCTCCGCGTACTGATGCGGATTGCCGAACAGTTTGGGCCAGCCGTGAAAGAGGAAGATCAGTCCTAGCGCCAGCCGCAGCACCAGCAGCGCGACCGGACGCAGCGCGTCGAGAAATCGCATCCCATCCTCCGCTGAGGCGCATTGTACAGCCGTTGGCAATTCGCGGCAGGCGCGCGCGAGGCGGTGTGCGGCGTGTTGTACAATCGGACTCTGTATTTTGGGCGAGGAGGAGAATGGCCGCGGCAACACGCACCATCGGCATTTCGACCGGCGGAGGCGACGCGCCCGGATTGAATGCCGTCATCCGCGCAGTGGTGCGCTGCGCCACGGAGTGTTACGGCTGGCGAGTGCTGGGCATCCGCAACGGATTCGACGGGCTGATCTGGCCGGAGCAGTGCTGCGAGCTGACGCGGGAGGACATCCGCGGAATCCTGCCGCGTGGCGGAACCATCATCGGGACGACGAACCGCGGCAATCCCTTCCGCTATGCCAGCGAAGAAGACGGCGCCACGGTCTATCGCGACTACTCGCTGGAATGCAGGCAGAACTGGAAGCGGTTGAGACTCGACGCCATGGTTGTGATCGGCGGAGACGGGACGCTGGCCATCGCCAACGAATTCCAGGCGTTCGGCATGAACGTGGTCGGAGTGCCGAAGACGATTGATAATGACCTGTCCTCCACGGACGTCACTTTCGGGTTCGACACCGCCCTGCACGTAGCCACCGACGCGATCGACCGGTTGCACACCACGGCAGAGAGCCATCACCGCGTGATGGTGGTGGAAGTGATGGGCCGCGATGCCGGATGGATCGCGTTGCACGCGGGCATTGCGGGCGGAGTGCACGTGATTCTGATCCCGGAGATTCCGTTCACCATCGAGAACGTCTGCGCGGCGATCCGCCGGCGCGACGCGATCGGGCGGAAATTCAGCCTGGTGGTCGTGGCGGAAGGCGTGCGATTGCCTGCAACGGACGGAGAGGGACGGCCATTTCCCGCCACGCGCGCGCGCAACCCTGCGGTGCTGATCGGGAACGCGATCAGCGATGTGACCGGGAAGGACGTGCGCGTGACCATATTGGGCCACGTGCAGCGCGGCGGTTCGCCCAGCCCCTTTGACCGCATTCTGGCCACGCGGTTCGGCGTGGCCGCGGTGGACCTGATTGCGCGCGGTGAATATGGGCGGATGGTCTGCCTTCGTGGCACGCGAATCGAATCCGTTCCACTGACCGAAGCCATCGGAACGGCCCATCCGGTGGATCCGTCGAGCGACCGGGTGCAGGCGGCGAGAGCAGTTGGAATCTCCTTCGGCGATGCTCCCTGAGTTGCGCGCGCGCGTCCACCACCGGCTGCGTTCGACGGGAGTCCCCGGAATGGCTTCCAACCCGCTCGTGGCTCACATTCTACCTGTGTTTCTGGCCGTCGCGGTGACGCTGGCTGGCGGCGGCTGCCGGCATTCGGAACGCCCTGGCGAGGAAGCGTTCATCGCGGACCGCAACGTCACGCTCTGGACCAGTCTGGCGCAGGTTCGGCAACAGGTGACCACACTGCATTACGGCGAGCGCGTCGAGATCCTGGAGCGGCAGAACGACCAGGCGCATGTGCGCACGGCCACGGGCGCGACGGGCTGGACCGAGCAGCGCAACCTGATGGATTCTGCATTGTGGCATCGAGCGCGCGACCTGGCGCAGAGCGCGCTTGCCATGCCGGTGCAGGCGCGGGCGACCAGCGACAAACTGACCAACGTGCACATCGAGCCCGGACGCACTTCGCCGCGCACCTACCAGCTTCGCAGCGGAACGGCGCTCGAAGTCCTGGGACACGCCACCGCGGAGTTCGTGCGCGGGGGCGCGGAAGAAGCGAGCCAGCCCGCGGCGGGGGAGACCCGGCATGAGGACTGGGCGCTGGTGCGCGCGCACGAGGAGCCTGCTGGGGATGTGGCTGGCTGGGTTTTGCGACGGTTCGTAAAATACGAGATCCCGCCGGAATTGCTGGACTACTCGACTCAATACCGCTTTGTAGCCTGGTTCGAACTGGGCCGCGTGGCCGCCGGTGAGCCCGCAGCGGAGCCGAAAACGGCCACGCGACGCGGCCAGCGGGAAGCGCCTGGCCCGCCTGAATCCGTGCGAAGCGAGCCGGCCGCCGCGCCCACCGAAAAGCCGCAATTCCTGGTGGCTGGAATTCAGGGAGCGGAGGGACAGCCCTGCGATTTCACGCTGATCCGCGTGTACACCTGGGGCGCGCAGCGCAGACGGTACGAGACGGCGTACGTGGAGAGCAATCTGTGCGGCAGCCTGCCCATCCGCGTGCAGCCCGCGGGCGCGGCGAGCGTCAATGCGGAGTTCGCGTTCGTCAACAGCGGGCGCGCCGGAGAGGAACACCGCGAGTACGTGATGCACCAAACCTCGGTGCATCGAACCGACAACCGGCGGCCGGCGCGGGGACGACATTGAAGGCGCGCGAACTGCGATGACACTTCCCGGGCGCCCAGCCACGAAACGAGCCGCACGATTCCCGATACTGGTGTGCGCGGTAATAACCGCGGGCTTCTGGGCGGCCGGCGGGGCGAAGGCATTTCTTGCCCGGGGGGCGGCGCAATCCTCGGCCCCTGAGAGGCGGAACCCGGGCGAAGGCCGTCCGCGCATCGAATTTCTGGGAGAGTGGGGGACGCGGGGAGACGGCCCGGCAAATCTGAGCTTGGCGGTGGCAATTGCCGCAGACGCTCGCGGAATGGTCTACATCGCGGACGCGGGATCGGGGTTTCTGCATAAATTCACGGAGGATGGACATCCCCTGCTGGCGTTTGACGATCCGCGGGTGACGAACCCGGTGGCCGTCACGGTGGATTCAGACGGAGAGATTTACGCGGCGGACGGACGCTCCGGCCGTGTTATGGTGTTCAGTCCAACGGGGGACCCCGATCACGAGCAACGGGCCGGCGGGCTGGGACGCTTCCGCGCGCCTTCGGCGCTGGCGGTGGATGCGGATTCCAACCTGTACGTGGCCGATGCAGGGCTGGGCGCGGTAGCGGAATACAACGATCGCGGACGATTTGTTCGCGTCGTGGCGAGGAGCAACGCGGGATCGCAGCGGGTGCGCACACCCGTAGCTCTGGCCATCGCGCCGGACGGGTCGGTGTTCGTGGCGGATGGCAGCAATGCGCTCATCTCGAAATTTTCCGCACACGGCGAGTTCCTGGGAGCGTGGGGCCGGGCGGGAGCATCGGTGGCGACGAAGAACCCGGTGAGCCTCGCGGCTTCCGATCATTTTCTGTTTTGCTTTGATGCCGCGCCACCGCGCCTGCTGGTGTGGACGCTCGACGGGAAGCCTTTCTTCGAGTGGGATCTGGGATCGCGGATCGCGCTCGCGTCGGGCAGCGCAGACACGCGGGCCTCGCTGGCGTTTGTGCAGCACGACGAGCTGCTGTTGCTGGACCCATCGAGCGGGAAAGTGCTGCGATTCCGAGTGCTCTTCTGAGGGACAGGGCCAGGAGTCAACCGGGCGGCAACTGACGGGCCCAGGCAGGCCGCGTTTTCATTGCAAACCGTCGGCGCAGTATGAAATCATCCTCAAGCTGGAGTTCTAAGGTCGGCAGGAATTTGGAGCAAGCGTGAACCTTCTCGAACAAATCGGGGAAACCGCGGGAATCGTATGGCGGGTGCTGGAGTCCAAGGGCCCGCAAAGCCTGGCGGCACTGAAGAAGCAGGTGAAGGCGCCAGGGGACATCGTGTTGATGGCGGTCGGATGGCTGGCGCGGGAAGAAAAGCTCGCGCTGGAACAGAAGGGCCGCGTTCAGCTCCTGCGTCTAAAATAGGCCGAATTTCCGAGCATCCGGAGGAGCCGCATGGCTCGTCTGCTCACTGAAGCCGATGTTCGCCGGGTTCTGACCATGCCCATGGCGCTGGAGAGCGTCGAGGAGGCATTTCGCCGCTACGGGAACGGCCGCGCGATTCTGCACCCGCGAATCCGGCTGCTGATGCCCAACCGGTCGTACATGCACTATATGGCGGCCGCGGATTTCGAAGCGGGCTACTGCGGGATGAAGATCTACACCAGTATCCGCGGCGGCTCGCTGCGGTTCGTGGTGGCCCTGTTCAAAGCCGAGACGGGGAAGCTGGTGGCGCTGCTGGAGGCGGATTATCTGGGCCAGATGCGCACGGGGGCAGCCTCCGGCGTGGCCACCCGGCTGATGGCGCGACAAGATGCGAAGCGGTGCGGAATCCTGGGCAGCGGGATCCAGGCGAGGACGCAGCTCGAGGCGGTAACCGCGGTCCGCAAACTCGAGGAAATCCGGGCTTACAGCCGCAGTCCCGAACGCTGCGACGCGTTCTGCCGCGAAATGTCGCTGCGGCTGGGCGTGAAGGTGACTCCCGCGGGGGCATCGGAGGAAGCAGTTCGCGAAATGGATATCGTCATTACTGCGACCTCGTCCTCGACGCCAGTAGTGTTCGGCGAGTGGCTCTCACCCGAGGCGCACATTAATGCCATCGGCGCGAATTTCCCGCAAAAACGAGAACTGGACGAGGAAGCAGTGCGGCGGTGCGGCATCATCGTAGTGGATTCGCGAGAACAGTCACGCCTGGAAGCGGGCGACCTGATCGAGGTGCTGGGAGAAGACGCAGGGGCTTGGGCAGCGGTTCGCGAGCTTGCCGACGTGGTGACTGGAAAGCTGGCGGGCCGCACGCATGACCGCCAGGTGACGCTTTTCAAATCGAGCGGTGTGGCGATTGAAGATATAACTGTGGCGGCGCGGGTCTATGAAGAAGCGGTGAGGCAGGCGCTGGGACAGCATTTGCCGTTCGCGGAACTGCCGGTGAGCCGGGAGGACTGACGGTTCAGGGTTTGCCTGCGATTGCGGCTCGGGTGCGCTTCGAGCCGGTTGGCCTGTCCGCGCCGCCCACCGCGGCAAGTTTTGCTCCCCGTTCCTCGAGTGCGCGAAGAACTTCCTCCATCTCAGCGCGCCAATGCATTTTCAGCAGGGCGAAGGCGCGGGCGGGCTGATCGGTAGCCAGCGCCTCGGCGATCTGCGCGTGCTCGCGCGCGCGGCGTTCGGCAATGGCGGAATCGTGGAGGAGCGCGGCGGCGTAGCGCCGGGTGAGCGCTTCGATCCGCCGCGTGATTTCAATCAGGCGCTGGTTTCCGCTGGATTCGACAAGGGCGGAGTGCCAGGCGCGGTCCTGTTTCAGTGCTGCAACGGGGTCGGAAGCCGCGGTGGCGCGCGAAGCGGCCTGCTCGAGATTTTTGCGGAGATCCTGCGCGGATCCTGCAGCCAGAAAAACGGCAAGCTGTTCGAGACTCCAGAGGATAGGGTAAATCTCCTGTGCTTCCTCGCGGGCTAAGGCGGGGAGATAAAAGCCTCGATTCGGGTCGCATGCCAGGAGCCCTTCGGATTCCAGTTGAATGAGGGCCTCGCGGACGGGTGTGCGGCTGACGCCGAGTTCGGCGGCGAGGGCGGAATCGTTGAGGCGGGAGTGCTCGTTCCAGCGGCCGTCCAGAAGCATGCGGAGGATGAGGGAATGAGCTTGGCGGCGAAGGGAGAGTCGGGAGATGGGGGCTACGCGCACGAATACTTCATATAACATTTCGCATGTCGAGCGCAATATACAATATGCTGGAGGTGCTCCAAACGAACGCCGCCAGCCGCCCTGCCCGTTCTTTGCCTCTTCCCTTCGCTGACCAGTCCTGTCCCCGCACGTTGCGAATCACAGTGCCGCGTGACTGGCGGCACGGCGTCCGGTGTTCCGACAGGGTAGCGTGAGCCGCGCAGGAGAAAGTCTGACGCTACCGGGTTGCGGGCCCCGCTGACCGGCGACAGGGCACCAAACCTATCTTGTGTTCATCAGACCGACTCCACTTTATGTCGGCATCCGAGTTCGGATAACGAGGTGAACCATTTGTCGAGCGAGTCGAAAGCGATTGGCTCCCGCTTTCGGCAGGGAGGGCTCCGCGCTTTGAGGCGGCGCGAGCTGGGGACCGGGCACGATCCGGATCTCGCATGCAGAGATCGAGCGGGACAGAAGAATGAGAACAAGGAGAAAAGCACATGGCTGACGAAGTACTGAAGATTGCCGACCAGCGCACGAAATCCACCTACGAGTTCCCGTTGTTCAAAGGCGCCGTACGGGCCGCGGACTTCCGTCAAATCAAGACGGGGCCGGGGGATTTTGGGGTGGTGAGCTACGATCCGGCTTTTTTGAACACCGCGGCGTGTCAAAGCGGTATCACGTTCATTGACGGGGACCAGGGGATCCTGCGGTACCGCGGCTATCCCATCGAACAGCTCGCAGAGAAGTGCACGTTTCTGGAAGTGGCCTACCTGATTCTTCACGGCGAATTGCCGACCGAGGTGCAACTGGAGAATTGGGTGAAGGACATCTCCAGCCATACCATGCTGCACGAGAAGACCAAGAACTTCCTGGAGGGGTTCAATCACGACGCTCACCCCATGGGCATGTTTATCAGCACCCTGGCGGCGCTTTCCACGCTGTATCCGGAGGCACGCAAGGTACGCGATCCGGAGGTACGCAAGCTGCAAATCCGGCGGCTGATTGGAAAGGTTCCGACCATCGCGGCGTACACCTACCGGCACAGCCTGGGTTACCCGTACGTGTATCCGGACAATGACCTGAACTATACCGAAAACTTCATGAACATGCTGTGGCGGATGGTGGAGCCGAAGTACCGGGCAAATCCCGTTCTTTCGCGCGCGCTGGAGATCCTGTTCATCCTGCATGCCGACCACGAACAGAACTGCAGCGCCAACGTGATGCGGGCCGTGGGCAGCTCGGAAGCCGACCCGTACGTGGCCACGGCCGCAGCAGCCGCGGCGCTTTCCGGACCGCTGCACGGGGGCGCCAACGAAGCAGTTCTGAAAATGCTGGACGAGATCGGCACCAAGGAGCGCGTGCCGGCGTACATCGAAAAGGTGAAGGCCGGAGGCGTGAAGCTGATGGGCTTCGGGCACCGCATCTACAAGAACTACGACCCGCGCGCCCGGATCATCAAGTGGGCCGCGGATCAGGTGTTTGTGGCCACTGGTAAAAACCCGAAGCTCGATATCGCCCTGGAGCTCGAGCGCGTCGCTCTGGAAGACGAGTACTTCATCAAGCGGAAGCTGTACCCCAACGTGGATTTCTATTCCGGGATCATCTACCAGGCGCTGGGATTCAAGCCGGACATGTTCACGGTTCTGTTCGCCATCCCGCGCACGGTGGGCTGGCTGGCGCAATGGCAGGAAATGCTCGATGACCCAGAGCAGAAAATAGCGCGTCCGCGGCAGATCTACACGGGCGAAGGCACGCGGGAATTTGTGCCCATCCAGAAGCGCGTGGCGCAGCCCGTTCTGGCGATTCGATAATTAAAAGGGCGCAGGCGAGGCGTTTGAGCCGGAAACGGATCTTGAACGCTTCGCCTGAGCGAACCCGAAAGTCACAGGGGGTAGTGGGTCAGTTCGCCGCTCGAGACGTCCGGGCGCTGGCGGTGATTTGTATTCTGCTGAAGTGGAGGCGATTGGGCGTTTGAACAGGCAGGAATGCCTGTTCCAGCCGGCAGACTGGCCCACTACCGCACTACGAGGCGGGTATTGACAGAGGGAATCGGCTGGCACTAAGATTGGAACGAACGTTCGAACGGGTGTGACAACTGTCACACAGGCGCGTCCGCACGCGAACCCCGAAGGCTTGGGAAGGGGATGCCGGGCGCGTGTGCTAGCGGAGTTCCGAATTGTCTGCTGCGCGACCCATCCCGCATCGCAAATCCGAAAGTAAGCTGCAGCTCATCCTGGAGCGCGCGGCGGAGGTGTTTGCGCGCAAGGGGTTTGAGGGCGCGTCGATGCGGGACCTGAGCCGGTCCACGGGGATATCGCTCGCCGGGCTCTACCATTACGTTCCCAGCAAACAGGAATTGCTGCACCGTATCCAGATGATTGCGTTCACGCGAATTCTGGAGCGGCTGGAAGAGCGCTTGGCAGGTGTGCAGGATCCGGAAGAGCGGGTTCGCGTGCTGATCCAGAACCACCTGGAATACTTCCTGGCGCATCCGGTGGAAATGAAGGTGTTCACGCACGAGGCGGAGGCGCTCGAAGGCACCTACCGGAGCGAAGTCGGCGGAATCAAACGGCGCTACTACGATTTGGCCATACAGTTGTTCCGCAGTCTGCAGCAGGCCGGCCGGGTGAAGGACTTGAATGCCCGCGCGGCGGTGCTGGCGCTGTTTGGGATGATGAACTGGATCTACACCTGGCACCGGCCGGGGACGGATCCGGGAGCAGGAGAGCTGGCGAAGACGTTTGCGGATATTTTTCTGCATGGAGCGTTGGCGGCTGGAGCGGGTGAGGCGGGCGAGTGCGGCACGGGGCCGAAGGCGGCGGCTGCCGCGGCTGGGGGACGGATTTCCGGAGAGATAACGAAAGGGAGGAAGGGCGGCAATGGCCACAATCGAAGCAATTGAGCAGAAGCAACTGGTGCAATACCGGGTGGAGGAAGGGCTGGCCATCCTGGAAATGACGGACCCGCCGGCGAATGCCTACACCCACGAGATGATGCGGCAGTTGGACGAGGCCATCCTGCGGGCGCGGATGGACGAGAGCGTGTTCGTGATCGTGCTGCGCGGCGCGGGGGAGAAATTTTTCTCGGCGGGAGCGAACATCGCCATGCTGCAGAAGGCCGACCCGCAATTCAAATACTACTTCTGCCTGCACGCGAATGAGACGCTGTCGCGCCTGGAGCAGACTCCGAAACTGGTGATTGCGGCGCTGAACGGGCACACCGTGGGAGGCGGGCTGGAGATCGCGATGGCGTGCGACATCCGGCTGGCGAAGAAGGAGGGCGGCAAAATCGGGCTGCCGGAAGTGAACCTGGGCGTTCTGCCGGGGACGGGCGGGACGCAGAGGCTGCTCCGGGTGGTGGGTCGCTCGCG
>Ga0187803_10000014_pt1 | contig 73517 bp, 60 predicted proteins | sample NC_wetland_sal_i_2_FD_132425 | JGI IMG/M metagenome (GOLD analysis project Ga0187803, IMG submission 132425) | Wetland sediment microbial communities from Neuse River Estuary, North Carolina, USA - Control_3 | ecosystem: Environmental > Aquatic > Freshwater > Wetlands > Sediment | place: USA...
CTGAGCGCTCTCTCGCGCAGCAGGAGCTCCGTGATCAAGAAAGCGCTAAGAATGAAAAACACGTCGAGACTGCACATACATGCCCGAACAAGAACGACGCCGGCGGATGCGAGCAGTTGGGGAATGTGGTGATCGGTGTAGAAATTCGGCTCTCTGGGTAGTACGTGATAACTCCACACGCCAAGGAACAGGAAGATGCGGATTGCGTCCAACTCTGGGTAATAAAAACGTTCGGAGAGGGACCTGCGTGGTGGCGCCAAGGCTTCTAAACGGGCAGAACTGCGTGTTTCAAACTTCACAGGCTGGCCGAGTTCCAAGGTGGCGGTGGCCAGTGTGCCTGGCTTCTGACCAACATAGTCCGGCAAGAACCCGGCGAAGTCACAAATCAACGAATTGCTCCTCGGAGGCGAGGGAGGGAGTTGCCGATGCAGGAAGCGGCGCGCAGGCAGGCAGGAATCTTCGAGCGAGAACTTGCAAAGCCCCGAGCTGCAGCCATCGTTGCGCTATCGGGGAATTGGACAGCGTGACCAGAACCAAGGTCACTATATACACCAGGCCGCCCGCGACCACGGCAGCGACCATGCCGGCCCAGGTATCCACAACACTTGTGTGCCGCCAGGCCACGAAGATTGCTGCCGCCGGCAGTGTGATTAGTAACGGCTTGAAACAACCTTGCACGAGGTACTGGCGCAATGAGAGGCCTAAAATCTTGCAGAGGTGACGGGGAACGAGAACGAAGCTGGTGAAGACCAGAGTGAGCGCCAGGACGGCTGCGAATCCCTCGAGACCCCAAAGCCGGAGCGCGACGCCTCCCACGAGCGCCACCGATACACTCTCCAGCAACCGAAATACGATTAATTCCTTGTGACGTTCGATTCCAAAGAGCATCGACTGGAGGCAGCACTGCGTCGCCGCGGCTCCCATCCCCAGGGTAATCAAAACCAGCAGCGGGTAGGCAGTCGCATACTGGGCCCCCACCCAGAGAGTGAGCAACTCGCGCCCAAACACGAAAAGGAAGGCAGCCAGCGGCAGGAGTGTGAGAAAGGCGCTTTGCACGCTGAGCAGAATGAGTTGGCGTAGGCGCGCGTAGTCATTCCGGGCCTCCAACTGGCTGGAAAGGGGATTCACGATCTCGGTCATTGCTCCGACGCCGTGTACAGGAAATGCCATGATTCTCATCGGCAGGGAAAAGACGGTGACATCAATCGGCGTCAGGAAAATTGCGATGAGGATTGGGTACAGGCGTTCCCTCAATTTGTCCGCGATGCCGACAGCAAGACTCACAGATCCGTAGCGGAACATATCGCGGAATACTGCGCGCCGAATCCAGTGCGGGCGGATACTGAGCCCCGGATGCGCGCGAATAGCCAGTGGCACTTGGATGACATAGACCAGTGTCTGGGAAAGAAGGGTAACCGCGCCGACGCCGTAGAACCCTCCGCCGGCGTACAAGACCCAGACCACCAGGAAGACGCGGAGAACGAGGCAGGCAACCGCAGAAATATTGGCTTGATCGTAGCGGCCCGCCGCCTCGAGCGATGCGGCAAACACGATGAGAGGAAGCGACACGCCCTGCACGACGCCAGCCAGGAGGAAGAGGGCCTTGAAGTCCGCGAGCAGGGTGGCGGGAACCGAGAAACAAACAGCTACCCAGGGAACCGTGAGGTAGGTGGCGAGAATCAGCAGAACGCAGGCAGCCAGGTAGTAGTAGAACGCTGTGGAGACAACCTCATTGACGAGTTCATGGTCGCCGAGGGCTTCGTAGCGCGATACGTAACGCAAGATCGAGGAACGGATTCCAATATCGAGAATCCCGTAATACCCCACCACGCTGGTGATGAGAACCCACAACCCAAAGGCTTCGTCGCCGATGCGATGCAGCACGAATGGCGTTAGTGCAAAGCCGACCGCAGCGTTGGCGATTACGGCCATCCAACTTGTGGCGACTGCTCGGAATACAACTGAGGCCTTCATTTCAGCTCGGTGTCCAACGGAAGGGCAATTCCTTGTGCTGAATTCGCAAGGAGATACTCGGAACGCTAAAACCGGAAAATGGCATCCCGCGAAGCGGATTACTCAACTCACGCGGTTCTGCGGAACGTGCGGCCTTCGCCGCCGTACTCTGCAGAGTGACGCGCGCTGAGATTCGAGTGGCGCTTCAAAGCATACTCCTCGAAGTATTTTTCGAGTTCTCTGGTGTTTTTCCTGGCATCGAAAAGAGCTTCGACGCGTCGCCGGGCGTTTCGGCCAAACCTGAATGCGAGTTCCGGTTCTTCCAGCAGTCTGGAGATGGCGGCAGACAGCCGTGCTGTGTCGCCGCAGGGGACGACGAAACCCGTTTCACCATCGACTGCGGCGTCTGTTAGGCCGCCGTTTTGGGAGACTACAGTGGGTTTGCCCATAGCCATGGCTTCCAAGTGAGCTATGCCAAGCCCTTCAATCCAGCTGGTGGGGCAGTGCACAAAGACGTCGAGCGTGGAGAGGATCTCGGGTACGTCGGTCCGCCATCCCGCAAAGATCACAGAGCCATTTAACCCGAGGCGTTCGGCCCTCCGGTACAGTTCGCTTGAATAGCCACTCGCGGCCTCGGCCATGTTGTCGCCAACAATCAAGAAGGTCACGTCAAGGCGCTGTCGGCTGATGCTCGCGGCCGCTTCCAGAAACTCCAGGTGTCCCTTGCCGGGGACCAGGCGTGACACATATCCGACGACCTTGTTGCCGGCGGGGATGCCGAGTTCCGCGCGGACGCGAGGGTGGGAGGAGTATGGGTCGAAACGGCCGAGGTCGATTCCTTCAAACACCTTAACGACCCTTCGCGAGCCGGGATTCTTTTCGCGCTGGTCCCGAGCGGTGTCCTCAGAGATGGCGATGAACAGGTCGATCCAGGGGGTGAGGATTTTCTTGATCCGCGGGGCCTTGCCAACTCCTCCGGCTTTCCGGCAAATGCACGGGATGCCGGTGAGCTTCGCTGCCAGCGCGGCAACGCGGTGGTAGTGGACGTCGTTGTTCAGGACCATCAATTGGATCTTCCGCTGCTTTAGTGTCAGAAGCAGGCGCGCCAGTTGTGGCACGTCTTCCAGGGTGAACAGCAAAGTGTGCCGAATCAGTGCCTTGGCCAGCGCCAGCCACTTCCATTTGGAATCTCCGGCCAGTATTCGCTCAAGAATAAAGTTCGTCAGGCCCCGATTCCTGCTAAAAAAGAGAACGGGGATGCCCATCCTGCGCAGTTCACCTACCTCCGGGGCGGAATGTCCAAAATAGTAGGCGACCGTGGGCTGGAATCTATCGCGGTTGAGTGATCTCAACAGGTAGCAGAGGAACGCCCCGGGGCCGCCATACCCCCCTCCGCTGTCGATAAAGAGCACGGGAATTGGTTGATTGTCCGTTGCGGTCATAAGTGTTCTACCTTCGGTTTAGTGGCGGCCCCTGAGGAACGCCGCAGTGAATTTGAAGCGCCGCGGGAAGGCTCCCGCTACACACCTCGCGCGGCTGCCTGCTCCACCGGTGCGGATTTATCCTGGAGCTTTCTCTCCACAAAACGGGTCAGCCTGTTGAGCGAATCGAGGTTCTCACGAACCAATTCACGATCCTGAATCCTGATCGCGTATTTCTGCTCGAGAAACGACACCAGCTCGAGAACGCCCGTGGAGTCTATGATTCCCTTTTCCGTGAGTGAATCATCGGCGGAGAGCCGGCCGTCTTCCTGGCCATATAAGAAATTATCGATGACAAAGTGCCGCAGATCCTGCTCGATGGTCTGCATAGGAAACGTGCTCCTCCCTGTGAGAGATGAATTGATCCAGAACGAGCTGGGTGGAGAGAATTCCGACCAATGCCATATTGTCCTTGATGCCGATCGCGCGGCCCTGCTGGAATTTCTCGACCAGTTTCTGAACGGCCGACGGATTGAAGATTCTGTCCTTTCGAATCCGCTCCGGCGAGAGCAACTCTTCTACATAGGGAGGTTGCGATTCAGTGACAAAGCATCTCCCTTCGGGTGCGCGATAGGGTTGCTTGTGTCTCTCGAGCACGGAGCGAGGGACCAAGCCGGCGGCGCACCGCTTGAGCAGATACTTCTCGTTCAAGACTTTCATCTTGAGTCGCGGCGGAAGCTTGGACGCAAACTCCACTACCCGGTAATCCAGAAAAGGAAACCTGCCTTCCACGGAGTGGGCCATGGCAACCCGGTCTCCCTGGCTCGAAAGGATGTAGCCGGGGAGAAGATACTGGGCCTCCAGATACTGAGCCCGGCAAAAAGGGTCCCAACCTGAGTATCCGGATGGGAGCAGCCGCCGGCACTCTTCGTAACCATCGTAGGCGCCGATCTCCGCTCTCACTGCGTCGGAGAAAAATCGTTTGAGCTGTGCCGTGAGTTCCCATCGAGGCAGGTGTGAGAAAAACTCGCAGTCCGAATCCTCCGGCCGGGCATGAAAAAACTCTCTGAGGTAGGCATCCGGCTGCTGCCGGAGATTGGGAAGGTACGGATAAAGTCTGCGGAGCAGCAGCGGCCTCATCGTTGAATCCGGCAGGGCGGCGCAGAATCTGCGAATCTTGGCCTCCTTGAAAATGTCGTAGCCCCCGAGCATTTCATCCGAGCCTTCGCCGGTCAGCACAACTTTGTAGCCATGGTCCCGCACGAGGCTGGAAAGAATGAACAGCGGCGCTGGGGCAGTCCGCAGGACGGGCTTTTCTGTATGCCAGATTACGCTGGGAAACACTCGAGCAATGCCCCCGGCGGTGCAGCGGACGGCTTGATGGTCCGTGCCGAGGAATCGAACGGCCTTCTCCTGGAAGCCGCGCTCATCGAATTCGGGATCGTCAAAGGTCAGAGAAAAGGTCTTTAGAGGTGCGTCCGTGAGAATCCGAACGAGGGAAGTGATTAGTGTCGAATCGAGTCCGCCGCTCAAGTAGGCGCCAACCGGGACATCCGAGCGAAGGCGGATACGAGTAGCGTCCATCAGAATTTCGAGGAGCGAATCCGCATACACCTCTACTTTCCCATCGGACGCGGCTGGATGTTCGAATTCCGTGGCGTAGTCGAGCTGCCAGTAGCGGCGTAGCGTAAGCCTGCCTTGTTGGACACTCAACGAATGACCGGGCGGAAGCTCCTGAATCTTCTTGAAGATGGTGCGGGGGGGGAGCGAAGTCCAGAATGTGAAGATTTGGTCGAGGGCGACCGCGTCGAGCTCCCTTGGCACATGGGGGCAAGCAAAGATGCCTTTGACCTCTGAAGCGAAGAGGAATTCCCGGTCCACCGTCGTGTAGAAGAGTGGCCTGACACCTAGGCGGTCGCGTGACAGAAAGAGCTTTTCTTTACCGGCGTCCCAGATTGCGAATGCCCACTGACCGTTCAAGCGTTCGACACATTCCTCTCCCAGTTCCTCATAGAGACGGAGGATTACTTCCGTGTCCGACTTGGTGGCAAACCTCGTGCCCTTCTTCTGCAACTCTTCCCTGAGTTCGACGTAATTGAAAATCTCTCCGTTGAAAACGATTGACACGGACTTGTCGTCGTTATGCATAGGCTGCCGGCCGCCGTCCACGTCGATGATGCTGAGACGGGCGTGGGCAAGGCCGATGTGTTTGCTTGCGTGAACCCGACACTCATCGGGGCCGCGGTGCCTGAGGCGCTCTACCATGTGTTCCAGGCGGCGGGATTCCACGAAATTCCCGTCAAAATTCAAAATTCCTGCGATGCCACACATATGGAGTCGGAGTGAAGTAAACGGGAGCTACGACTCAACACTGAGTTTTGCCGCGCCAGCTGCTGCCGCGACTGCGAAATCGGCGGGCAACCGGCCATCCCGCCGGGGAGCTCGCCGGCAAATCAGAAAGTCTCCAAGGAACAGGAACTCGATCCCAGTATTCAGAAACGTCTCGATAGCTTCGCGAGGAGTGTTGACGATAGGCTGTCCTTTGACGTTGAAACTGGTGTTCAAGACCATTTCACGCCCAGTAGCCCTGCCGACGGCCTCGAGAAGCGTGTGAAACTCAGCGTTGTCCCTTTCAGAAACGGTTTGGACTCGCGCGGATCCGTCCACATGGGTTACGGCGGGGAGCTGGGTGCGGCACTGCTTCCGGACCCCCACTGTCGTAATCATGTAAGGGAATTCAGCGCGAGGAGGAACTTCAAACCACCTATCGACCTCGCGCAAACTCACTGCCGGCGCGAAGGGACGAAAGGCCTCGCGCATCTTGACCATGGCATTGATGCGGTCGCGCATTTCCGTATGTCCCGGGTCGGCGAGAATGCTACGGTTGCCGAGAGCCCGCGGCCCAAACTCCATACGGCCGCGATACCAGCCGATTACACAGCCGCCGGCAATCAGCCCTGCTGCCTGCGCGCATGTATCCACAAGATTCTTGCTGCGGACGACTTCAATCCGATCCCGGAATTCCTCGATGGCCTCTTCCATCTCCCTGGGCGAATAGGCGGGCCCATAGAAGGGCACGGGAATACGGACATTGTGAATTTCGCCGTGCTGGGCAGCGCGGAATGCACCCGCTCCCAGCGCGGCACCGTCATCGCCAGCCGCCGGTTGCACAAAGACTTCGTCGAAGATGCCGGACCGGACCAGCTTTCCATTTGCGGTGCAATTGAGAGCTACTCCGCCTGCAAGCGCCAGCCGGCGCAATCCGGTGTGATTTCCGAAGTGTGCACAAATGTGAAGCAGGACCCGGTCAAGGATTTCCTGGAGCGAAGCCGCGACATCGCGATGATCGTCCCTGATGGCGGCATCTGGATTCCTTGGCCGGATCAAAAATTCCGAGAGAAATCGCCGTGTAGCCGAGTAATTCTCGCGTTCCTCTCGTGATTTGTTCAGGTGAAGGAGGGGAATGCGTATGGTGCCGTCATCGTGAAATTCAACCGCGCGCTCGAAAAACGGCCGGAACCGCGCGGGATCGCCATAGGGCGCAAGTCCCATGATTTTGTATTCATCGGAGTTGAAGTCGAACCCGAGGTGCAGAGTGACGACAGAATAGAGGATGCCGATCGAATCGCGGGCCGACAGCTCGCACAGCTTTTCCAGCCTTCCGTGCGAAGCGTGATAGATGGAGCCACTTTGCGTTTCTCCCATTCCGTCGATCACTACGACAAGGCATTCCTCCCACCCGGAACAAAAATAGGCGCTGGCAGCATGGGCGGTGTGATGGTTGACATGCTGAACGCGCTCGAGGGGATATCCCTCCAGGTAACACGAGACTTGGCTGCGAACAGCCTTGCGAGAGAACACTTCGCGGTACAGCGCAGCGCTAGAGGGATCGATTGAGTAGGCAGCTTGATAGGGATCGTAGTCGAAGGCATGAGCGATTTCATCCACCTGGCTGATCTTGAGGCCCGCTTCCGCCAGACAATAGCTGATAGCGCGGATGGGAAAGTCGCCCGAGTGCTTCTTGCGGTTGAACCTCTCCTCGGCCGCAGCAGCGATGAGTTTGCCATGCACGAACAAGGCCGCGGCCGAGTCGTGTCCCTGCGAAATCCGATACTCGCGATCCTCGAGATCAGGCCAGTGCGTCTTCTTGAAGGGAATCGATTTCTCGAAGCCGCTGATGCCCAGAATGATCATGGGAGTGGTTCCATGAAGAGTCTCTTCGCCGCCCTGCCGCCGCGTACCGGCTGCACTACCCGCCGTGGAAACGCATCCACCATTCGCCTTCTACTCGGGTGAGAAAGGCATCGCCGCGCTGGATGGCTTCGCGCACGTCGGCGTGCCTGGAATGGGCCAGCAGCCAAGGTCCGTTGAGGCTGAAGACGCAGCGTTCTCCGGACCATTCCGCGAGGAATCGCGGGTCCATGCGACCGGTGACAGCGAAAGATCCCAGCCGCCAGGCATGATGGAAGAGCTGATCGAGAACGCTATGAACCGAACCTCTCGCGGCCACTATCTGGAGGACCTGACTGACGCCGCCCGAATTCAGGTAGTAGATGTACCAGCCGAGGACCCGCCCCTCGTTGCCGCGAACCAGAGATTTTCGGAGACTCCCATGACATTGCTTTTGCGCCGCCTCGCGCAGCAGCCAGATCAGTGATGATTGATCGTACTCGGGGCACAACTGACTGCGCCCGAAGAACGAGGGCAAGCGCTCGAGGATCGTCTCGAAACCGAAGTCTTCCTCTGGCGCCTGCCCTGCCTGGTGGAACGGACTGCAGCGCATTCTTGTGGCGGCCAGATCACCTGCTGCGCACAGTGGTTGGAAAAGCCTATGCCATGGTTTGGGCAGCCCGTACTGGCTGGCGCGGTCAAGGGAGTAGCGGTAGGGGCGCAAGATGCGCGTCCAATGCATACTGTAGGAGAAGGCCGTGAAGCCTCCCATTCCCTCCCAGATTTTCCGACTCGCGTCGTTTGCGCCGTCGGTAAAGGAAAGGTCCTGCGGGCCCGCGAAGAAGGCTCTCTGGAGCTCGACTGCGGCCAGGCGGTTCGGCGTGGAAGGGTCCACCATGAACTGACTGGAAAGCGCCACACGGATCGGGCGCTCCTTCATCTTCATCCGCCGAGGCATCACGCCGTAGAAGCCCAATATCCTTCCCCCGCATTCTCGGTAAACCAGAGAGGGAATCGCCGCGTCGTACCAAGGGTTCTCGAAAAACACGCGCCGAAAATAAATTCCGAGTTCTTCAGGAGAGAAGGAGCTTTCCGGAAAGACCCTCTTGTGCAACTCAACCACCTGGGAAATGTCCTCGGGAGCAAAGGTCTGTACCTTCCCGGCTCCTACGACGGCGACGCGCTGGCCGGTCACCTTTTCGGAGAGCCTGGGAGTAATGGCGGTTCTGCGAGTCTCCGCGAGGATTTTGGTAGGCATATGGAGCACGCTTTTCACTCTGCCCCTGGCCCCGGGAAGTTTACGCAAGGCGAATCGCCTGAACTTTCCATGAGGAATCAAACCGGCAAGCCTGAGCAGATCTTGAGCTTGCTGTCAGCCACGAGTTTCTCCGAAGACTGGGAGTCGCCGCCGCCGGCACTCGCTTGCGTCTCCTGGCTCCTCCGCAACGCCAGCCGGCATAATCCACGGACAACCGTAAACTCTTCCGGGTTCACCTCCATCAGGTCGACCTTTTCTCCGGTGCAGTTCTCGAGGAACAGGATGAGGTCAACAAACGCAAAGGAGTCGAGCAGGCCGCTCTCGAGCAGATTTGTATTTGCAGAGATCTCAGTGTCGCTCGCTCCGTCGAGGAGGCGATTCTCTTTCACCCAGCCGATTACCAGATCGACCAGAGCGTTCTCAGATGTTCCCTTCACGCACGCGCTCCCTCAAGGATCTTTGCGAGCATGCCCCGGTCGACTTTCTGATTCGCGTTCAAAGGAAGCTCGTCAATCAGATAAACCTTCTTGGGGACCATATAGTCTGGCAGGAGATCTCCGCAGCGAGCCAAAACGCGCTCCTGATCCAGGCTTTCGACCCCCGATACGAACGAGACAATTCCCTCAGCAGTGCCATCACGTACGGGCCACGGAATCGCAATTACTTGCTCGGTGCCGCAAGTCCGCCGGAGAACAGCTTCAATCTCTTGTAACTCGACGCGATATCCCCGGATCTTGATTTGGTGATCCGTGCGGCCCAGATAGAAGAGATTACCGGCAGTGTTCTGTTTCACCAGATCGCCGGTGCGATACCACATTTGTTCGGCGCCGCCCGGTAAGCGCATGAACTTTTCCTGGGTCTTTGTGGGATTGTTCCAGTAGCCACTTGCGATCTGAGATCCCGAAAGGCACAGTTCGCCTGTTTCGCCCACCGGAACCACCATGCCTTGCGGATTGACGATGCGGCAGTCCTGGCCTTCGAAGACGCGGCCAATTGGCACAATTCCATTGGCGGAGTCCTTCGCTGACTTTGTAGGATCCCAGCGAAAGTGTGCAATCGCGATGGTAGTTTCCGTCGGTCCGTAGAGATTCTCGACCACGGAGTTGGGGGCAGCTACCTGCCAGGCCTGCGCATAGGCCTCGGGAAGTGGCTCGCCGCAGAACAGGCTATACCGTAAGGAAGGAAAGCAGCCTGGTGTAAGCATGTGCAGTTTAGCCATCAGCCCGGCTACCGAAGGAACCGAGAACCAAACCGTCAATCGGTGGTCGCGGATGAATTTAGCCGGCCCCATCAGGGATTTCTCAGGGACACAATAGAGCGCCGCGCCGCATTCCCAGCACACGAACATGTCGTGGACGCTCAAGTCAAACGTCAGGTCAAATTGCTGGGAGAAGCGGTCATGCTCGTTCAATTCGTATTCCGCGCGGACGTAATCGAGATACGCGCGAACGTTTCTGTGGCTGATGGGGACCCCTTTGGGCTCGCCTGTGCTTCCGGAGGTAAACAGAAGATAGGCGGGGGAGGTTTCGCATGGCCGTGGGGCTTCCGTGGATTCGTCCCGACAGGGCATCTGCTCCCGGTGCAGAATCCGTTGGCCCGCGTGCCTCGACGCCACCCTTTCTGACTCGTTCAGGTGCGGCAAAATGACGGCAACAGAGCGATCGATTCCCTCCAAGAGTTCCGGCAACTGGGGAAGACACTCTTTGCCGACAACGATGACCGAGCAGCCCGATAGCGACAGCATGCGGAGCGTCCGCTGCATTGGAAACTTTGGGTTCAGCGGAACATACCCTTTGCCGGCTGCCAGACACCCAAGCACACCCGTGTAGGCCGTCACACTCCGGTGGGCCCACACGGCTGCAAGCGGAAAGGGCTGCTGCTCGTTCTGCCGGATCGCCGCAGCGATTCGGCCCGCATGCCGGTGCAGCTCGTCATAACTGTAGGAAACGCCGTCGACCACGAGCGCAGTACGCCCCGCAAATCGCTGCACGGATTCGCGGAATCCATCGAAGAGTGTTCGGATTGGGCCGGCCGTTGTCATGAGCGCACGTTGGAGGCCCGCTGATTCGCAGCGTGCCGCGGCGTGCTCGTCCTGTTTTTAGGCGTGGAGCCCGCTTAACTCCACCGCGCGATCGAATACTGCGCAGGTGTGTTGCAGATCCTCCCTGCTCGGTGGCACGTCCAGGATGAATGTGCGGTATCCCAATGCAATGTAGCGGCCCAGCTCGCAGGCCACAGTCTGATAATCGCCCACGAGATAGGGACAAAAGGTCTTGTAGCTCTCGAAAGGCCTCAGCCAGTAAACGCTGCGGTTGGCTCGCGTCTGTACGGCGGTCTCTGAAAGTTGTTTGTGCCAAAGCGAGTCGGAAACTCTCATTGCCATCTGGTGCGTGAGTTCGCCCTTGTGATCCTCAGGAAATCTCTGCTCGGCAATCTCCCAGGCCTCGTTCTCGGACTCTCGAGCGATGATTCCCGCGCGGATTCCCGACTTAAATCCGTTGATGGGGGGCTCTGCTGCGCATTCGCTCGCCGGCCTGGGATACTTCACTGCCGTGGCGCCGAGTTCTCTAGCTGTGTCCAGCCCCGCATCGGAAGATCCTGAAACGAAGATTTCTGGAACGAGCTCGGAGGGAAGCGGAGGAGTCATCCTCAACTTGTCTATTTTGTAGAACTCACCCTCAAAAGTGACGGGAGCGGGACTAGAAAGGAGGCGTTTGATGATGGAGGTGTATTCCAACAAGCGCGCGTAGCGCTTGTCATGGGGAGTCGTGTCGTTCAAGGCGGCCAGATCGTTCTTGAATCCTCCGGCAACCATATTGAGACAAAGGCGCCGGTGGTGGAGATAGGCAAAGGATGCGACCATCTTCGCCGCCGTATAGGGATGCATGTACACCGGTTGGATGGCCACCATGGGACACAGCTCACGAGTGGTCTCGACGATGATCTGGGAGACGAGCCAGGGATCCACCAGGGAGTTGTCCGTATAGACCAGGATGCCGCGGCAGCCGCACCGCTCGCTCCAGCTCGCAACGTCCCTCACCAAATGGGAATACGAGACCATGTCGGTGCTACTCGATTGGGGGCAGGTGGAGTACAGATCCACCGGGCGTTTTCGATTGCAACGGCCATCTGCGTTCCATAGGTCTGCAAATCGTTCAACCACATACGGGATGTCCGTTTGGGGCTTCGTCTTGGTGGAGTACATGGATGCACCTTCTGGTGTTGCGGAAGCTGTCGCGTGAACTGGTACTTCTTGACCGGCGGAGTTAAGCAGCATCTCAGGAATCGGAGCGGCCCTGGCCCTGTGTCAGGAGCCTTGTGTTAGCACCGGACAATCTTGGGGGAATCAATTCCTCGAGTCGCATTGCGGGTGTCGATGACGAGCTGCGCTTCGGCTGCAATGCGCTGGTAATCGTAGTCCGAATGGTCGGTGACGATGACCACACAGTCGTACTGATTGAGGTTGTCGAGCGATACGCGCTCCATATCGAGCTGATAGTGGCGGCCGCGGCCCACACGCGGAAAGTAGGGATCATGAAAACTCACCACTGCCCCTTGCGTTTGTAGTAGCTCAATAAGTGTGAGAGCGGGCGACTCACGGAGGTCGTCAACGTCCCTCTTATAGGCCAGCCCCAGGACCAGGATGCGCGCCTCATTCACCGCTTTCTTGCGCGCGTTCAGTGCGGATCCCACCATGCCGACGACGTGATACGGCATTGCCGTGTTGATCTCTCCGGCGAGCTCGATGAACCGCGTGTGGAAATCGAATTGTCTTGCTTTCCAGGAAAGGTAAAAGGGATCGATCGGTATGCAGTGGCCTCCCAGGCCCGGTCCGGGATAGAAGGCCTGGAACCCAAAAGGCTTTGTGGCCGCGGCTTCGATTACCTCCCAGATATCGATCCCCATTCTGAGAGATAGGAGCTTGAGTTCGTTTACCAGCGCAATGTTCACACAACGATAGATGTTTTCCAGCAGCTTAGTCATTTCCGCGGCCGCCGGAGTACTCACTTGGACGACGCGGTTGAAGATCGAACGGTATAAAGCGGCTGAAAGCTCCGAGGACACTGAGTCTAGGCCTCCGACCACTTTGGGTATGTCGCGGCGAGCCGTCGAATTGTTTCCGGGATCTTCGCGTTCTGGAGAGTAGGCAACATAGAAATTAGAGTCGTGTCCTGCGCCACCCCGCGCCGCCTTCAAGCCCGATTGGTTGTACTTTTCGAGGATCGGAACTAGCACCTCCTCCGTTGTTCCGGGATAGGTGGTGCTTTCCAAGACGACGAGCTGGCCTGGATGAAGGTGTGGCGCAATGGACTCCGCCGTCGAAACGATGTATCTGAGGTCAGGCTGCGCGGATTCGTCGAGCGGCGTCGGAACGCAGATGATCACCACATCCATCTCGCGTATTCGGGAGTAGTCGGATGTGGCGCAAAATCCACCATTGCGGGCGCTCTGAATCTCCGTCGCCGGAATTCGAGCGATGTAGGATTTTCCGCTTGTCAGATTGTCGACTTTGTGTCTATCAATGTCGAACCCCGTGACCGGAAACCGCTCGCCGCAAAACAAGAGCGCCAGAGGCAAGCCGACATATCCCAGGCCCACTATGCCAACCTGTGCGTGGCGGTCTTCAAGTTTCTCCGTCAGACCTAGAAGCGTCTGGCCGGATACCTTGATGTTGGAACAGTCAGGACTTACAGCTTCTGTGGTTTCATGCATGATTGCACCTACCTCGTGGAGGCTATTCAGTTTCTGAGGGAGAATGATCAGCGAGCGATTACCTGGATCGCGAAGTTTCTCTGTTCATCGCCACGGCGCATGGTGTTTCTGTAGCGTTCCCCGACAGGGAAACGGAATCTTTTACGCCGTGGCCGCTGGTGGTGATGGAGTGGCCGTCCACGGCCTCTCGTGATTGCTTCCAAACCGCGACCAACTTGCGTCTGGCAGCTCCGGCGAAGTCGAAAATCGACTGCAACTCCAGTTCCAGTTCCCAAGGCTCCGGATAGGCGATTTTTCGGAGCAGGTGGAAATTGTTTTCGGCACTGCCAGGCAAATTCTCCCCGCCACAGAACGAAAGAGAATAGCGATATCCGGAGCGAGTGAGCGTCATGGCTTCCTCCGACATGTTTTCGCGTTTGCCGAAGGGAAACGCAAAATACGGGACGGACTGTCGCAGTTGATGTTCCAGGTCGCTCCGCGCGCCCAGAATTTCATCCTTGAGCTTGGCGTGGTCCGTGGAACCGCAATCTGCGTGGGTGCGCGTATGGCTGCCAAATTCCGCACCGCGCCGGCTCCAATAGCGAATTTGGTCCCAGGTCAGAGGCAAGGCGCCGTGCTCACCATTCAACACATCATGATGAAACTCTGTGCGCCGGCTGACGGGCTCCGTGGTGATGAACAAAGAAATCGGTATCCCGGTCTCCTCGGCAACGGCCCGCAGGCTCACAAAATTGTCGGCATACCCGTCATCGAACGTTAGCGAGACGGCAGGCTTTTTAACTCTCCCGGAATGAAGCAGGGCGACAGCTTCCGACAGGCTCACGATTTGATAGTGGTTCTGCAGGAAACGAACCTGACGCCAAAACATTTCCGTCGAAATCCCCAAGCGGTGACGGCGATCCGTTACGAGGTGATGCGCCACGATCAGAACCGGATACAGACCTCGCCAGCGGCGAACCCAATTGCGGGCAACGATCAGCGGGGAGCACAGCAATATCGTTTCCAAAAAGAGGCGCCAAAAGGGGCGGCAAAACGCTCGGGGCTCCGGTCTGTACTCCTTGCGCACAGACGGCGCCAATTGTTCGAGATAGGGTGACACCATCCGCTGCATCCACAGGGAAACGTCCGCGGCGGACGGGATACCGTTCCGGCCGGCTGCGCTCGTCACCGCCTGAACAAGCAGGTCATTTGCCAGGAGGTCTGCTTTCAGCGTGAATCCCAGCGGGCCGTCGTTCGATTGCGAGGGCAACGGCAAGGAAGCGATTGCTGTCACGGAGTTAATCGTGCAGTGTTCCACGACGAGTTCGGCGGCTCTCTGCGGCGTCGCGGCGCCGCATTCCATCTCGGCTTCTCGGACTCGAATCATTCCGTACGCGGGCAGGAGCCTCGACTCGAGAGGAGTTGCGTCCGGCCCCAGCACAATGAGCATCTCCGCAGCGTTGCTCCGAATAAAATCCTGAACGATGCCCTCTCGGAAGGAAACTGCCTCCACGCAGGTCCAACCCAGTGATGCGCATCGCTCTTTCAGGGTATCGACGGTAAACGGTTTTGGGGGATTGAACTCCGGCGGGCATCCGTGAATCCACCAAAGCGCCAAATGCACCAGTTTCTTCAGTTTTGTGCGCAACCATAGTCTCGCTCGATGCCCCCGTAGGGTCTCGGTTTCCCCTACGGGAGCGCCGCCGTAGACGATGTGTTGTTGTGTCAACGGCAGCTCTGCGAGTGACCTCTGGACAATTCCCAAGATCGTCGTTCCCGGAATCTCGTCCATAACGCGAAGAGCAAACCTCCAAGCGCGTAAGGGCCGTGAATTGGAGAGGAGCAGAATACGAAACGGTTTCATGAGCGCAGCCGCCCGGACTGAGAATGAGTCCGGAAATCCAGTTGCCCTAGATTATTCGACCACTTCCCTGTCAGCTTGCTTTAGTACGCGTTCTTATTACGGTATCGGGGAAAAAGGGTAAGAAAGATGATTCGCAGGTCAAACACGAAACTCCAATTCTGAAGGTAATAGACATCGTGTTCCACGCGCCGGCGAATGGAGGTGTCTCCGCGCCATCCATTCACCTGAGCCCAACCGGTCATGCCTGCTTTCAGGAGATGACGGTAGTTGTAGCGCACCACTTCATTCACAAATTTCTCGACGAAGCGCGGGCGCTCCGGCCGTGGCCCCACTACGCTCATGTCGCCTTTCAAGACGTTTAAGAACTGCGGCAACTCATCCAGATTGGTCTTGCGGAGGAAAATGCCGAGAGGAGTGCGGCGCGGATCGTTTGCTGTTGTCCACCGGGTATCACTTTCCGAAGCAGGGGCCATGCGCATGGTGCGGAATTTGTACATACTAAATGTCTTTCCGTTCAATCCGACTCGCTCCTGCACGAACAGCACTGGGCCCGGTGACGTAAGACGCACGGCAATCGCGATGAGCGCCATCACAGGCGCAGTGACCAGCATGGCAAAGGCCGAGAAGGCGATGTCGAACACTCGCTTCCAGAGAGCGTATTTCACCGATTCGGCGGGCGTCACCGTCAGATCCAGAACTTGCAGACGGCCAACCTGAAAAATCCTGTCACGGAACCTCATGTGGTCGCCGAAGTCCACAACAGCCCGCACGGGAAGGGCAAAGCGTTCCACTGCCTTCATGATTTCCGGCCCTTCCGAGTATCGCCGGGGAGGGATAGCCATAAGCACTTCGTCCACTTCAAGCGATTCGACAACGTTCTCAATGTCGTGGAGGGAGTACACTGGCGCATCTTTGACGACTATTGTCTGGCCCGGAAGATTTACATAAGCCGCAATTCGGCAGAGAGAAAGAGGCCCTTGCACGAGCCGGTGCGCGCAACGTCGGGCAAACTGATCTGCGCCGATCATCAAAATTCGGTTCGGCTTCCAGAGAAGGCCCGTTTCCCCTCGAACCAGTGAGCGGAAAATTGCTTTCATTGCGAGTGTGAGCAGAAAGATGTTGATTGTGGCGAGCGCCAGGAAAACACGCGAAAAATCGGTGTACACCCTGAAGAAAAAGAGCACTCCACACTGCACGGCAGAAGTGGCCACGCAGGCGGCAAAGGCTGCCCGAATGCCGGTCCGCTCGTGAAAGAGCTCCTGGACACTGGACACTCCATAGTGTTCGGCGGCGACTGCCCAGGTGATGCAAGTGAGCAGGAGAAATCCGACATAGCTGTAGGGATCGACAATCATGTCCTCCCGGGGCGCCTGGGCCGAAAACTGCATCCCTGCGGAGCCTAGAAAAGCCAATGAAGGCAGCAGGTAAGTGATCGTCCGCAAAAAGAAGCGAAAGTAATTGAGGCGGCGTTTCATGGGTTCTTTCTCCGAGTGATCGAATACTCCGGCCGATTGGATCGAAAACTCATTCTTCACTCAGTCAAAACGGCGGTTCCACGCTCCGGCTGCGTCTGGGTATTTCGCGTCCGTCGGGCCGGCTTGAATCCGCGTAGCGCAGATTGGCGTTATCCGACCTCATTCCGAATGGTGCGTGGTGTAGAAGTCCAGACAAGCGCCTGACGGCCGGTCAGGTACCTGAGCAAGCCGAGAAATAAGGCAAGATTCATCAAACAGAACTGAAATGGAAGGGAGAACGCGCGGTGCACGCGTTTACCGCGCTGCTTTCGCAAGAAACCCAGCAAGGCTGCAGCATAAAATGCCAGCTGGCCTGCGGCCAGAACCGCATAGACCGGACGCATGATCATCGCCGTGCTGCAAAAAAGTGCGATCAGGAGAAGAAAGGGCCCGATCCAGCGGAGAACACGGTGCGAGAAATAGCAAAATGCGGGTAGTCCCTTGCGCGGGTCGAGATACGTGAGGTTCCCGAGCAACGTTTGAAAGTCGCCGGATCCAACCCGGACCCTACGGCCGAACTGCCCCGATAGTGTTGGAGTAATCTCTTCCGTCGCCACCGCCTCCGGATCGTAAATCACCCGGTAACCCTGGAATCGAATCGCGAGTGGGATCTCGAGGTCCTCGACGATCGAGAGTCTGGACGGGCGAAATAGGGAACTGCGAACCGCAAGCACGCCTCCGTTCGCTCCTAGAGAACAATCCAGGCGATTCTCCATAACTTTCAGGGCCGATTCGTACTTCCAATACAGTGATTCCGCGCCTGGATCCGTGCCTGGCACCGGTACTCGAACTTCCTCTCCACTGACCGCTCCGACCCGTGGGTCCGCAAAGTGGCGCACCAATTTCCTGAGACAGGAGGGTTCGAGGGCCGTATTGGCATCGGTAATGAGCAGGATCTCTGCGGCCGTCAGCCGAGCCAGGGCGCACAGGACTTTCAATTTGCCCTGGCGTTCCTGGAAATGAACTACCCGAACCCGGTTTGCCTCCATGCGGCGGAGAAGTTCGGGCGTGGAGTCGGTGGGTGCATCCAGCCCGACAAAGATCTCCATCCTGTCCGCGGGATAATCGAGCGCGAGCGTGTTGCTCACCTTTGCTTCGATCACAGCCTCCTCGTTGTAAGCAGAGAGTAAGACGCCTACACGCGGAAAGGCCTGCGCACAGGGTAGGAACCGCCGGTTCTTTCTACGGAACAGGAATTCAAGGTCAGATTTTGCCTGCGACATGCCGGACAGCACGAACAACAGGATTGGATAGCCTGCATAGTTGTATGCCACCGAACCGGCACAGATCCAGAAGGTCAGTTCCAAGCCGTAGGTTCTCATGATGCCCAACTCGGCATGACTTCCCGTCCCGTTGAGGTCTGTGTGCCCTGCAACGGCGTTGAAACTCTTTCGTAGTCCGAAGCGATCCTGCAAATCCCCACCGCTATCGCGAGGGGGCAGGTATAGAGGAAGTATTCGTAGCCCAAATGGGCAAAGCAGCAACCAAACGCTGCCGAAAGCAGGCTAGCCAAACTGGCGCGGGCGAGGAGAGCCAACTCTTGTCCGTGAGAGCCCGCACGCGGAGCGCGGCCTACTCGCATCATGCTGCGGCAGGCTGTGCCTAGCAGCCACAGAAACAGAAGTAAGGCGGGGAAACCAGCCTCCGAAGATATCTCCGCGAAAGTATTGTGCGAACCAATCCAGGCGTCAGGCCGTTGTAGATCGTTTCCATTGGCGGCCATAAGGTTCCCGAGGCCGAGTCCGAAAACGGGATTCTCGAGCGAATAGTTCAAGGACCGCACGAGCACCGACCAGCGGCTGTCTTCGGACATCACTGCGGACGCTTCTTCAGCCCCGGACGAAGAGGAGGAATCGCTTGCCAAAATTGTTTCCATGCGCTCCCAGAAGACCGCGGGAGCCAGGCACAGCGTAACGAGCAGCGCGAGGCTGATGCCAACGCCGATGATTCGGCCGCGGGAACTGTTGCGTAGCACGAAAATGCAGGTCAGTACAATCGAGACACCTACAGCCAGCATGCCGCTTCGGGAGGCGGTCAGCATAAGCATCCAAAGTGTCGACCCAGTTGCGGCTATAAGAGCGCAGGACTTGAGAAACGAAGGCTGGGTGATGAAGATTGCCGCGATGAAAGGAAGCGTGAGAGCCGCAGCGATACCGAGGAAGTTCCATCCCAGGATGCCGAGGCTCACTCCATAGAGGCGCTCTCCCACCCATCTTACTTGAGCGCTCGCCAGCAGTGAGTACGCCGTGACGATCAGTTCGCTTAGGATGATCGCCCAGAGTACTGCGTAGATTCGCCGGAGAGTAATCACCGTCTGTGCCATCAAAAAGAAAATCAGCACGGTCTTCAACCATGTCTGCGTCAGGACCTGAATACTTCCGCCTCGCCAGTAGGCGAACGGCACACCGGCGATGAACCACACCGTGAGACCGAGAACAATCTGGAGTTCACGCGGCCACGCGAGCGTGGCGCTACCGAGGAGCAGAGACCAGACGAAAGTCAGCGCCGCGCATCCACCGAGCAGAAACGTCAGGTGCATCGCGCCGAGCGTTGGGACTATGTCTTCTGGCCGCGCGTAGATGGCCACGATAAAAAGCCAGACAAAGAGAAAACTCAGGCCCGCGGCTGGGCGCATCTCGCCCGGAGGCGCGTGCTCCGCACGCGCCAGCGATTCATACCCGGTCATTACGCCGGCACAACTCATGCCATTCGCTGACGAGCTGCCGGCTGAACGCCCCTTGAACTTGGCGCCGCCGCGTCTCGAATTACCTGCTTCAGGATTGCTTCCATACTGTCTGCAACCACGTCCCAGCCATGCTTCTCCACGACGGAGGTGCGAGCTGCCGCGTTGATGGACTCACGGAGCCGGTCATTGTCGAAGAGTCTGAGAACTGTTCGCGCGAACTCTTCGGGTTGATCCGCGATGCACAGTTCGCGGCCATTCTGAAACGGCAGGCCCTCTGCGCCGATGGAAGTGGATACCACCGGCTTGGCCATGGCCATCGCTTCCGGGATCTTGATCCGCGTCCCACCGCCGACCCGCAGCGGCACCACCACTATCTCTGACGCCGCGAGATACGGACGAACATCCCCCACGCGTCCAGTGACGACGACACCCGGATTCGCGTCTGCGACCCTACGCAGCCGGGCAGATGGATTCCGGCCCACGATATAGAATCCTGCTTCCGGAATCTCTTGCCGAATCCTGGGATAGATTTCTTCAAGAAACCATACGACGCCATCTTCATTCGGGTCCCAGTCCATTGAACCCACAAAGACCATCCGCCCCCTTTGCGCTCCAGTGCCAGAGGGCCGGAAGTAATCTGTATCGACTCCCGTTGGAAGCACTGAGACGGAGTCGATTCCGAATTCGCTGCGCAGGGTTTGGGCGTCTTCAGAGGAAACGCATATGACGTGGTCGAGCGACCGGCAGACCTTGGCTTCCGCCGCGCGAGTTTTACGCCACTCATTGCCGAGGATCCATCGCCGCAGCCAGTGCGCTTCGAGCTCCCATCGCCGCTTTCTCAACTGAAATTCCACGTTGTGCTCGAAGATCACCTTCGGCCGGTAAGGGATAGGCAGCAGCGGCACGGCGGTGTGAAGAAAATCGCAAAGGACTACGTCGTAGCCGTTCCGCGAAGTTAGGGCTTTTACGGCGCTTTGAAACTCAGGTCGATTGCACTTTGCCAGCGTGTACGGCAACGGGCTGATCTGATTGGCCAGCACCTCGAGGTAAAACCGAATCGAGTTTTTGGGGGCCTCGTCCCACGGCACAGCAATATAGCTCCTGAACATCCGCTTCATACTCCAGATGCCCTCTGTTTCCGTTGCGCGGTCGGCAAACGAAACAGCGTCAATGGAAGCTCGTTTGGCGAGTCGTGAAAAGATATTCAACGAACGCACCTTCCCGCCGGTGTCCGGCGGAAACAGCGGCTGGCGAAGCATGAGCAGGATTTCCATCATTTCGCTGCCAAGAGCGCGGGGCAAAATCGCGCCCGGCGACTGATGCGAACCGGCTCACGCGCGCGCAAGGATGTGCTCTGGCGCGGCTGTTTCCTCGGCGAGACTCTGTCGGTCACGGTCCAGAAAAATCCGGCACCACAATTCAAAGTTCAGCAGCCGCCAGCATCCTTCGGTGGCAGCGGAATCTCCGTCGTGATGCCGCTGTAGCAGCGCACTCACGAAACGTGGCCGAAACAATTTCCGTTCCGCCAGCCGCCCATCGGTGAGGACTGCCGAGAGCCTGCTGAATAACGGGCCCCTCAGCCAGGGACGGATGGGAGTGGGGAAGCCTTTTTTGTTGCGCTCCAGCACTTCGGCAGGGAGACGCCCTTTCATGGCCCGTCGTAACAAATACTTGCCCGAAAACATCCGCAGCTTGAGCCTGTCCGGGAGCCCCGCAGCAAATTCGACCAGGACGTGATCCAGAAAAGGAACGCGGCTCTCGATCGAGGCCGCCATGCTCATCTGATCCTGTTTCATCAGCAGTTCCACGAGATAGGTCTTCATATCCAGATAAAGCAGGCGGCTTAGGAATGTCGAGGTGCGGCCGTCACCCTGAAAAAACCGCATGGAATTCGCATAGGGATTTACACCGCGGAGTTCTTCCGCCAACTCCCGCGTGAACAGCGTGGAATGCTCGCTCTGGGGAAACGCGCAGTAGAAATTGTCAAAATACATTTGCTCGAAGGAGTCAGATCGATAGAGAAACGAGTGCCGGAGCTTCCGTCCCAGCCAATCCGGAATCTTTTCAGACGACAAAGCATGCCGGACGGTGTTTCGGATTTGTTCCGGGACGGCGCCGCGATAGAGCCGGGCCCCGCGTTGGTTCCAGCAGGCGACGCGATACTTCAGGTAGCCTGCGAAAAGTTCGTCGCCGCCCTCCCCGGTCAGCACGACCTTCACTTTCGTTCTAGCCAGGCGGGAGACATGAAACAGGGACACACTGGACGGCCACACCAAAGGTTCATCCTCGTGAAGGATGGCGTGAGGCAGGGTCGCCAAAAATTCCGCCGGCCCCAGAATGACTTCGTTGTGGCGCGCTCGGATGTGTTGGGCAACACGCCGCGCATACGGCAATTCGCTGTACTTCTCCTCACCGTAGCCGACGGAAAACGTCTCGATCGGATCCTTCCGTAATCCCGCCATCTCCGCCGCGATTGCGCTCGAGTCGAGGCCCCCGCTCAGAAAGACGCCCACGGGCACGTCGCTCATCAGATGCGTTCGTACTGCCTCCTGGAAGTGCCCTCGAAATTGTTCGACGCAATCTGCCTCGCTCGTCGAGTTGGTGGATTGGGCGATGTCCAAGTCCCAATACTTCTGTTCCCGAATGCTCCCGTCCCAGTTATCCAAATCGACGGTCAGAAGATGTCCGGGCGCGAGTTTGCGCACTCCCTCGAACAGCGTTTCGCCGGAAGATAGATAACCGAAGGCGAAGAATTCCGGCAGGGCGTGGCGGTTTGGGCGCGCATGCATGCCGTCGAGTTCGAGAAGAGCCTTGATTTCCGATGCGAACGCGAATCTCGCGCCAATCACTGCGTAATAAAAGGGCTTAATGCCCAGGCGATCTCGGGCACAGAACAACTTCTTCCGGCGCGTATCCCAGATGGCAAAGGCGAACATGCCGCGCAGGTGATGAACGCAGTCCTCTCCGAACTCTTCATAGAGGTGCACGATGGTTTCCGTATCGCTGTGGGTCGAGTACTGGTGGCCGCGGCGTTGAAGAAGGGAACGCAGCTCCAAATGGTTGTAGATTTCTCCGTTGAACACGATCCACACACTGCGGTCCTCGTTGCACATCGGCTGGTGACCGCCGTTTAAATCCACGATGCTGAGACGACGGAATCCCAGAGAGACGGGCCGGAGGTAATAGATTCCGTGGTCATCCGGGCCGCGGTGCCGGAGGACGTTTAACATCGCCTCCTGCTCGCGCGCGGGCGACTTGCGGGCGTCCGGATCGAGAATTCCGCAGATGCCGCACATGTTTCTGAATTACCTTCCGTGGACGGATGGCGCCCAAGAGCCGGTATTCGCACCTAGGCTACGCGGCACGATGTACGCTCGATTCGCCGTTGCCAGCACGCGAGAGCGACTGCATTACGTCCGCTGCCTTCCATGCCTTTTGCGCAACGATGGAATCGGCGCTGAAGATTCGCCGGCCCTGGATTTCCAAATAACTGGCTTCATACAGACAGTACCGAAGAACTTCTCCGCTGGTCGATAGCGCATAATGCACAAACCGCGCGTCGCTGGCACATGCCCCGGCCTGCCATTGCGCGGCGCCATCTGCAAAGAAAACGTGATGAACACGATCCTCCAGGTAAAAGCGGTAGCCCTGGACGTGCCCCGTCTTGTTTTCCAGCGGGAAGGCGCGCATCTTGTCGATGCGCGCGAGGGCGCGCGGCTTGGTGATCACGAGCGTCGCGAATTCGGCGGGCAACCTTACTTTGGCCCCAATCCGAAATATCGGGACCGATTCCTTGCGCCCGTAGCACGGTGAATACCAACCAGATGAAATGCGCGGCTTGCACTCCTGGTCTGCCGCAATCAGCAGGGTGGCTGCGGCCTGGCTCTTGCCCTCAAACCAGATGCCTCCGGGAATGCACGTGAGCGAGCCCGGCGCAAAATGCCAGCACAGTTCGGCGAAGTGAGTCCCGGCGCCTTCCAAAACGTCGCGGATCAACCAGCAGCATGGCTTTAGATAGAATACGGTTCGGCGGTGCAGGACAGGGTCGGCGAGCCGCGTATACCCGTAATGCACACCCGAAAAGAGATCGAACGATTTCCCGGTCAGCCAAAGGTCAGCATTTGCGTCAGCCAGTCGAGTCCACAGAAAAAGCCCGTCGGGTTCGGCCTGGCTCTTTCCGTCGATAACCACAGTATTGTGGCCGCGGGATTCGCGGAACTGGTTGCGCGTGTTCGCCGCATCCGCATAAACGAACGTGCCAGGGTCAATCAGAACATCTTTGCCGTCGGCGGCAAGTTGTATGCTGAGAGCGTCCGCGTGGCCGTGAACTGCGCGGGCCCCGCCTTGCGGACCGGCGTCGATGACGAGCCGCTGGCTACCACCAGCCATCACAAATAGTCCGCTGGATTTCAGAGCAATCGACTTTGGTTCCGGCTGACTGGCAGACATTTCGTCGAAGCGCCGTACCAACTCAGGCCCCAGCAACCAGATCATTTCTTGATGAACGGAACAGCTTGGCGTTTTTAAATCCTCACAGCCGAAGAAGGCGGTGCCGGTTGGATGCGGGTCGAGCATGTGTTCTCTCCGATTGCGCCGGGGATCAAAAACACGGCCGCCATCGTCGTCACCCGTCGAAGGCAGCGGACCTGTTGCACTGAGAGCGGAGAGTGCTTCAAGCATCCGGAGGAGGGTCTTGTCGAATTCCGCGGGAACGGGAATTCCGTTGCGCGCCGCGAGGATTCGCACGTGGAGGAAAAAATCCAACGCATAGGTGTGGTAGTAAGTCGACTGTTCGAAGTGCATGCCATCCGGCCGAACCTGGCGACCGGCTTCGCCCAACACGATCTTGAGGCCGAGATCTTGCCAGCGAAGCGCAGACCTAGCTCCAGGACACAGTGTGCCGATGAAAAAAAGGCCGGCCCCCTCGCCGAGCAGATGAGTGTTCGGCGAAAAGTGGGTGGAGAGATACTGCTCGATGTGCCTCGCGTTCACGGCGAGCGCTCTCCGCAGATGGAAGGCAAACCCGCACGGCATGTCTTCGCACCCTTCCAACAGACGCCACACCCACAACCAGGAAAGACTCCGAATAGCCACCTCAAGACTGCTGGCCCAATTGATTCCCAGTGGATAAGGATTGTGTGCTTGCCAGTCGTACCACTGGCCGAAGAGTTCCCGGCAGTAGCGCCGATTGTGCGTGAGGCGATAGGCGATGGCCAACACGACAAGATGCTGGTGCCGGTTCAATTCCCAGATGACCTTGTGATCGCCGACCCGCCGGAAGTCCAAGTACGGAACCCGGAACCAGGGGCGCAGCGGCGCGCGCTTGCCGTGAACCGCGTCGAAATGCCAATCCAGCTTTCGCTCGTATTTCACCCCCTCGTAGCCGAGGAGATCAAATTCGTGCCGGCAGATCTTTTCGGCGCGCTCAGTGAATTCATCCTGGATGCTGGGCAGCCGTTGCCGCAGGTAGTCGAGGATGGCGGGCACTTCGCCGGATTCGAAAAAGAACTTCGCAGTGCCAGCGGAGGAATCGACGGCGACCTCTTGGCCAAATCGCCACCCCATCCGGTACTTTAGCAGGTCCCAGTGCTTTGACACCGCTTGCCGCGCGCGCACCCGGAGTTCGTCCGCGTCCATCTCCGCCAGCCGTCTGCAGAGTTGCCAGGTAGTGCGGCTAGCTGGCATGCGCCACATCCTCGCTGAGCTGATGTACGTGCTCCGCCGGCTCTCCGAGCAGCCAATCCGCGGTGCGTTCGATGTTGTCTTCGATGCTCGTCAGGTAGGTTTGCGCCTTCACCTGCGCATACCGTTCGATTACGAACTCCAGCTTATCGATCAGGTCGACCGCATCACCGGCGCGGTAGGTGATCACATTAGGAGGACGGTCATAATTCTGGCTCGCCACCACGGGGATGCCGAGTGCTAGAGACTCAAGCACCGACGATGCGACACCGTCACAGGCCGGAGTCCGGATGTAAGCGAAACAACGGGTGAGCAAGGTAAGGAACTCGTTGTGCTCGAGGTTGCCAAGCAGCAGCAAACCGTCCCGCTCGCTCTGCGGCCATCCATCCACAAATTGCCGGGCAAGCTGCATCTCTTTGTACGGGAATCCCAGCCAGATGAATCCCGCCTCCGGATGGCGAAGGCGGAATCTCCACATCGCGTCCCGCAACGACTCCAAGCCGTATTCGGTGCGGAAGGAAACGTAACAAAAGAACACGGGCCGGTGGTTGGAGAGAAAGGATTCGACTTCCGGCGCCAGCGGTATTTGGCGGAATTTCAGGTACTGCCTGGAAAAGCCGGGAATGGACGCGATGAGGTCACTCCGAATTCCGTAACTCTCGATAGCCTGCTTGACTTGAGCATCGTTGCAGACGATCTTTCCGGAAAGCAAGAAAAGAAGGCGATAGGCACTACGCACCCAACACCCGTTTGGCCGGGGAAAATATTTCTGCTGCAGACCACCCCTCCAGCTCAAAGCCACCGGATTTCCCGAGAGCCGGCCGACTAGGGCGGCCACTAACGCCATCACAAATCCAATTTTCGACTGCCCGTTCACATGGACCTGGAATTGATGTCCGGTGATGGCGAAGCGAAGAAGCTTGAAGACATAATCGAGACCGTTCTGGACATCGATATATTCCTCGCTCTTTCGTTTGCGGCCTTCGTTGATTTTCAATATGCGGCACACATTGCCGCGCCGGCGAAGTTCCTCGACCAGCAGTTTCGTTTGGATGGCCCAACCACACGCCGGTGGCGGATAGTTCCCGATTTGCAGAAACTTTGCCTTGGTGGTTGTGCTCTTCCCTCGAACTCGTGAGGCGGCACGACTTCCGATCAGGTAACTGAACGTCATGGGGTATGTGTCGAGTGGGTGAACGGATTCAGATTCTTTAGGCGGCTGGTAACTCGGCGGTGCGGGTTGTCAGACTTACCTTGACTCGATGAAGCGCCTGCCACACTGGGGAAGGGACGCGCCGCCGCAGCCACTCTTTGCTCCCGGTGCCGCATTTTTCCAGCGCCATGCAAAAGCTGCCCAGACTGTGCGGAAACGCGAAGCAGAGGTTTACGTACGCACCCGGTTGTGCGCCCCAGTTTTGCTTGTGCGTGTTGAACCCGCCCAGGAAATCGTAGCGATCCGCGCCCGTCTCGACAAAGCGCCGCAGCATTTCCGCGCGAAGCGCATATCCCACCTTGTGAGCGGCAAACTGCGGATCGAAGCCTTCTTGCAAAAGATAAACAGTGTCTCGATATCGGAAACAAAATTGAGCCGCGACAACTTTGCCGTCGAGCCGCAACTGCCAGAATTCCAGCCATCCCCTGTAGAGAAACGCCTCTGCCATGCGCCGGTAGAATTGCCGCCTTTCGTAGGATCGAAAGCTGCCAGGTTCACTTGCCAGATTCCAGCGCTTCTGATGCAAAGTGAACAGATTGTCTAGAGCCTCGCGAAGCTGGCCAGAGTCTTCACAGCGATCAACCCGGGACTCGAATCGCTGGGCCAAGCGTAGGGGGTAGCGAGTGACCAACGGCCGGAAGTGCCCTGCGAGGCCGGCCACGTAGGATTCCCAGCTGGCAGGCAGCGGAATCGCTGCGTTGGCTGACTCCGTCTGGATGGTTGGCCAGTTTCGAGCCGCAAGCTCCAGCAACAGCGCACGTGCTCCCGTGGAGGTGCGCGGCATCGTGTTCAAACAGCACACATCCCATTCCCGGTGTGCTGTGAGCCACTCCACGAACGCGCGGCAGCATTCCCTCTCATTGCCTGGCCGCAAGATCAAATCCAGATTGTCGGAATCTCCGGATCCGTCTCCAACTAGCCGCAGCGCTTTCACTCGCGGCAAGCGCCCATAAAGCAAATCTTCATACAAGGGAATGAGTCCCAGTAGCTTCCCGCGCTTGTCGAAAAACCCCAGCGCCTGCAGATGCCCCTGAGCGCCGAACGCCTCCCACCACGAGCTCAGCCATTCCGGCGTCGAAAAAATGGATAACTCCGCATTTTCTTTCAGGATCTCTTCCCAGGCGGGGATGAGAGGCTTGAGGCTGGCCCAGCTATGATACGTTTTGATTTCGATTGACCGGTCCATGCTTGGCTGGGAATTCTGCGGCACTCGGCACGGGCGAGCCGCTAGCGACTCAGGCGGAGGTTGTCTCTGCCCTACAAATGCGATGTCAGCGTTCGCACAGCTTCTCATCAGAATCTGTTGTTGAAAGACTTTCATTCAAAAAAAAGGGTTGCGTTACGACACCAGTGAAGTCTCTCTCTCCCGCTCCTCACGAGGTTTCGGGTGCGCGGCCGACTGTGCGCCGCGCCTGAGTTCAGCCTGTTCTGGCTGAATCTCTCTTGCGAGGGAGAACGACTTGCCGAACAGCTTGGCCACGAGGACTTTGCGGAAGGGCCTGTAACCGAACCGCAAATGAGTGGCAAGCGAAAGAACATTTCCTCGGTCCACCATCGTGATAATCCTGTGCTTTCCTAGACCCTGCATCAGGTCCCTCAAGTAGGTGGATTGAAATTTCACCCAGATTCCCGTCAGGCGAAACTCAGGAAATATAAAGGCGTCATACGTGTAAATGCAGTCCGCTGGAATCTCGACTCGGAGACCATAGCGTTCCTCCATGTGCACGGGGTGGTCGCAAAACCACTGGTATCCGACAATCCTGCCCTCCCGTAGTGCGAGAACACACCGCTCGCCCGAATCAATCCGCTCGAGAAAGGGATGTCGGTTCTCGTCTGTTTCTTCGAGGCCCTCAAAGTCTTCGCGCGTTGCGCCCCGCACCGCTGGGCCGGACCTCTCGCTGTAGGTGTGAGACTGCTCTGGTGGTATTCCGCGGTATTCGAGAAAGTCGAGGCAGTTAAAGTCCACGGGTGCATGCGGAATCCGCTGCAGTATCTTCCTGGCGGCAACTAACAGCGATCCGCCCTGCAAATTCTTTCCCGGATTGATTTCTTGAAGCTGGGACACGGTGGAATCCGTCGCGTCGTGGCGAACAAGCGCGACGCGATTGTCTCCATCGACAGACTTCAGGTTCGCAGAAACCGACAATTCGGCGTTCAGCTGCATCAAGCTTCTCCAGCTCCCAGCGCGGCCTTGGCACTGACGGGAGAATCCAAGTCCATTGGGGGTTGCAAGTCGCTTGTCCTTGGCCCCATCGCGGAAAAGAACCGCGGCGAGCAGAGGTCCATGACGATTTGATCTGGGCGTGCCAGCTCCTTCAGCGATTTCTCATCAATCGCTTTCGTGCCAACAACGATCACTTCGGAGTCTCTGACCACCGCTGTCAAATCGTCACACAATAAGGCACCGATATGCGGAATCTCCTGTTCAATGAATTGCCGGTTCGACCCAGCAAGTCGCCCGAGTGAGACGTCCTGGTCCCAGATCTGGATCCGGCATCCTTCGCCGAGTAGCCTCTTGATCAACAACACGTTGGGGCTTTCTCGGAGATCGTCCGTCCCCGCTTTGAAGCTCAAGCCTAGAACCCCAATCTTCTGGCGTTTCGTAGCCAGCACCGCCTCGCAGGCACGTTCCAGTTGCGCCCGGTTGCTGGGGAGAATCGTCCGCAGTAGCGGAAGATCCAGGCCAAGGTGATTGGCGCTGGAACAGAGCGCGCGCACATCCTTGGGCAGGCATGAACCCCCAAAAGCAAACCCGGGAGTCAGGTAGGCGGCAGAGATATTGAGCCGTGTGTCGGAAGTGAAAATGCGGGTTACCGCTTCCGCATCCACTCCCAGGTGCCCGCAGAGCGCCCCCATCTCGTTGGCAAAATCCACTTTCAGGGCGTGGAACGCGTTGCACATGAACTTCACCATCTCCGCCACGCCCAGTGAGGATTCCAAGATACGACCGGCAATGGGCTCGTAGAGATTACGCAGCAGGATTAGATGAGCAGGATCATCCGCACCCAAAACGGTCATCGCCGGGTTCAAAAAATCCGTGATGGCGCACCCTTCGCGTGTGAATTCCGGGTTCGCGCAAACGGCAAAATCCCTCCCGGCGCGCTTGCCGCATGCGCTCTCTATAGTCGGAATCACCAGCGAACGTGTCGTTCCCGGTAAAAGCGTGCTCCGCACTACAATCCAATGGAATTGTTCTTTTGTGCGCAGCGCCCGCCCGATTTCCTGGCAACAGCGCGCCAAACTCCGCAGATCCTGGCGGCCATTGGGTAGGCTGGGCGTGCCCACGCAGATAAACGAAATATCCGAATGCCGCACGGCGAAGTTGGCGTCTGTGGTTGCGCGAAGGCGGCCCGCCTTGTGTCCCTCGGTCACAAGCTCTTGTAGTCCTGGTTCCAACAGGGGCGTGCGCCCTGATTCCAACAAGGCGACCTTTTGCGCGTTCACGTCCACGCCCACAACCCAGTTGCCCAGTTTTGCCAAACAGGCAGAAGTCACCGCACCCACGTATCCCAGGCCGAAAACGCTCACACGCTTCATCGGATCTGTCCTTTTAATTTCGAGAGTTAGAACCGGAATGCAGTTGCTATTGGATGAGGATAGTTTCCTCGAGCTTGTCGGACATCACTCGCGGGTGTGGCTGTCCCTCGTAGAGTTGCGACACCGCGTCCACGACCCGCTCGAAATCGAACTTCGCCAGCGCATGTTCTCTTCCGGACTTTGCGAGCCGTGCACGGAGCGAATCGTTGCTGAGTACGCGCAATATTGCCCGGGCCAGCGCTGCGGGATCACCAGGTGGGACCAGCAGCCCGTTGACTTCGTCCTCGATGATTTCGGGCACGCCGCCAACTCGCGTGGCCACCACCGGAAGACCCGCCGCCATGTATTCCAAAATCGCGTTGGGCAGACCTTCAGCCAGCGAGGCCAGCACGCCCACGTCGCAACAGGAGAGCAGGGCGGGAACATCGGTCCGATTACCCAGGAAGAGCACTACACCCTCAAGACCCGCTGCGCGCGCCCGGCGTTCAAACTCCGCGCGCATTTTGCCGTCTCCCACCAGCAGAAACCGGACGTCCGGGTTCCGTGCCCACACAGTCTTCGCGGCCGAAATTAGGTCGGTATGTCCCTTCACGGAGATGTGCATGTTGGCGACCATGATGACGAGTCTGTCTTTCGCGGCCAACTGGGGAAGCAGCCATTTGCGTCGCGAAGCCCGTGGCGAGAACTTTTCGGCAGCCACCCCGTTGTGCACGACGCGAATTTTCCGGGGGTTCATACCGTCGCGAACTACCAAGTCGCGGCGAATCGCCTCCGAATTCACCAGGATCCACGTAGCGCTGCTTTGAATGAGGCGCAGTAACTTGCGCTTCACAGGTGTGTACCACCACCAGTGCGAGAGGTCCCTCTGGCTCGATATGATTACGGGAACCCGCGCCAGGTGCGCCGCCGGGACGGCAAAAAGGTTGGAATACAGATCGTTCGTGTGGACCACCTGAACCCTGTTTTTTCGCAGGTAGCCTGCCAGGCGCACCATCTGGATCAGCGCTTGCGGTCGCAAGAGGCTTTTCACCGGAAACTCAACCAGCGCAAGGCCGGACTCCCCAAACACGGACCGCAGCGGGCCGGAAGCGCGGAGGCAACCCACCGTCACCATATACCCGTTGCGCGAAAGCAGTCGCGCCATTTCCAGGCACTGCCGTTCCGATCCACCCAGTTCCAGCGATTCGATGAACAGAAGTACGCGGGTGGCCTCTCGGTACCGAGGAACAGGAGCTGGGTTCAACTCCAGCTTGTCTTCTTGCTCGGCCGCCCGCGGCCAGCCGGTAAAGTCATGCGCATCGATGTTTTCGCGAACGATGCGCGCGGGCACGCCAGCGGCGATGCTTCGCGCGGGGACCGAATGTATGACGACGGCATTTGCGCCAATCACAGCCCCGTCTCCAATCCGGATGTCACCGAGGATTCGCGCGCCCGAGGCCACGAACACATCATCGCCAATCTTTGGGACTTCGTACTTGCCGCTGCGCCCGCCGATGGTCACGCACGGTGACAAGACGACGTTCCGCCCGATCTCGGCGCGATGGTGGACCACAATTCCGAATCCGCGGTACGCCACCTGGAAACCGGGGCCAATCTTTGCTGTGTAGGGAAGCTCGCAGTGGAACACCAACTCACAGAACACTTTGAGCACCCGTGGGAGCACGGGGACTCCACGCAGATGGAGCCACCGGGCGGCGCGGTAATACGTGACCGGATTGAGTGGGCTGAGCATCTTCGATTCCAGCTATTGAAGTGGGGCGAGATGGAGCGAGTTCGCTCCTGGAGAGCTCGAAGAAAGAGCAACCGCCGGGACGAACTCCCGGCGTGCACAGTCAGATGTTGCGTCGCGCCGCGGTAGCGCTTCCAGGAAGTTGCGATGCCACAGCTCGAAGATAATCAGGTGCCAGAGTTCCCATGCGTGGTCGCGCCGGCCTCCGCGATGTTCACCGAGTCTTTGGCGCAGGCCTTTGGCGCTGAAGTATCCCCGCTCAATCGTCCGAGGCTCGTTCAACATTTGCAGGAGCGCAGGCGATGGTGATTGGCGGAACCAGTGCACCAGCGGCATGGAGAATCCCTGCTTGCGGCGGTAAATCACCTGCTTGGGAACGCCGAGCCGCTCCGCGAGCTTCTTCAGAATGTACTTCGGCTCGCCGGCGCGGAGCTTCCATTTCGGAGACAACTTCGCCGCCCATTCCGCGAACACGTGATCCAGAAAAGGCGCGCGCACTTCGAGAGAGGTGGCCATGCTCATGCGGTCAACTTTGGTTAGGATGTCGCCCGTCAGATACGTTTTCGCATCCAGATACTGAATTTCGCTTAGCGCGTCTGTGGCAGGACTCTCCGCCATGTAGGCGCGGAACCATTCGTACGGGGACGATTGCCGGTCGGCCCATGCCAGGTACTCTTCAGAGAATATCGAACGGTCGCGCTCGCCCGCCGGCAGAATCGAAACACCGTCGAGGTAGCGTTCGTGCTCTGGTAGCGAAAGGTTGTAGAGGAACCTGCGGCCTCGCCACCCCGTTGGGATTCGCGGATGGACGTATTTCCGGTAGAGCATCCCAAACCCCGGCAGGAAGGGGCGGAACATCCTCCGCCCGAGATGAGTCTTGTAGCGATCATATCCGGCAAAGAGTTCATCACCGCCGTCTCCAGCCAGCGCCACGGTGACGAATTGCCGCGCCAGGCGGCAGACGTGGTAGGTGGGCACCATGGAGGAATCTCCAAACGGCTCTTCCAGCGAGCGCGTGAGCAGGTGCACTGTCTCTTCAATCTGCGGGTCGATGATCAGCTCGCGATGCTGGGTGCCGAATCGTTGCGCAACCACCCGAGCGTAGTCCGTCTCGTTGAAATCGGCGTTCGAGAAGCCGATGGAAAACGTTTGAACCGGGCGCGAATTCGCCCGCGCCATCAGTGCTACCACGATCGACGAATCCACGCCTCCGCTCAGCAAAGCTCCCAGTGGGACGTCGCTGATCAGCCGCACCCGCACCGCTTCCGCTAGCCGCTGCTCCAGTTCCTCCAGGCATTCCCCTTCCGATTCCGGGTGATGCACGCCGTACGCGGGTAACTCCCAATACTTCACCGTCCGGATCCTTCCCTCGCTGAACTCGAGCCAGTGCCCCGGTGACAATTTCCGGATGCGCTTGAATGCGCTGAGTGGGTCGGGGATGTAACCGAAATAGAAGAAGCTCAACACTCCATTGGGATCGACCTCGGCGAGCTCGGGCGCGGCCGCCAACAACGCCTTGATTTCCGAGCCGAACAGGAGCCGCCCTTCGCTCACGGCGTAGTACAGCGGCTTTTTCCCGAAACGATCGCGCGCCAGGAACAACCGTTGCCGGCGGCGGTCCCACACCGCAAATGCGAACATTCCGCGCAGCTTCTGGACGCAATCGGCGCCGTGCTGCTCGTACGCATGGACGACTACTTCCGTGTCCGTATTCGTATAGAAACGATGACCGTGGGCTTCAAGCTGGGCGCGCAATTCGGCAAAGTTGTAAATCTCGCCGTTGAATACGATCCAGACGCTGCCATCCTCGTTGTGGATGGGCTGGTGGCCTGTGGCCAGGTCGATGATGCTCAATCGCCGCATTCCCAGCGCCGCAGGCCCTTCCGCGTAGATTCCTTCATCATCCGGCCCGCGGTGAACAATGGTCTGGCACATGCGGTGCACGTCTGCCGCATTCGCCACGAAGTCCCTCTCCACACCGACTGTGCCTGCTATTCCGCACATGGCTTTAGCGCACTGATTCCAATGGATGTCGCAATCAACTAAGCAGCGGGAGGAAGCGCCGCTCGGATAGGCGCGCGATACTGTGGGGAGGCAGGAAGCACCCAGGTGCGGTCCAGCGTCACAGCTACGGATCGCTGCAACAGGTTTACCGAAAGAATCAGGCGATGAAACCCCTTGTAGTCTGTGAGGATTCCTTCCAGCCCGGAAAGCGGCCCAAAAACGACTTTCACTTTCTCGCCGATTCCGAGATATGGCCAGGGCTGTCTGGGCAAGCCGCTCGAGTCTGCACGGCGGATGGCCCCGATCTCGTCGTCTTCAATCGGCGTCGGATTCTTGCCCGCACCCACAATCTGGATGACTCCTGCTGCAGTGAGAATGGGAAGGCGATTCATGGGATTGAAGCGGCAGAAGACGTATCCCGGAAACAAGGGCAAGGTTACTTCCTTTGTCCGGTCGGACCAACGGCGCCAAGTGGTGTACATCGGAACAAAGGGCTCGAAACCTTTGCCTCGGAGTTGTTTGGCCACGAACTCTTCATAGCGCTGCCTGGTCTGAAGAGCGAACCATGGCTGCTCACCCCCGGCCGGCTCAACACTGCTCATCACGGTGTCCATTCGATTCTCTCCCGGCATTTCGAATTTCGTGGTCACTTTGAGCAAGCTACCGCCTTGAGAGTCCCAAACACGGTTCCAAAACCAAATTCTCGCTAACCGATCCGGCTCGGCCGGGCCCCGTGCGGCCGCCCGGCCCCTGGTTGCAGCAGCCTATCCGTGTTCGGCTGTGTTCCCGCCGTAATACGAGTACGCGCCGCCGGCCTCCGATTCGTCAGCTCGGTTCAGCACGACGCCGAGGATTCTCTTGGCCTGCAATTCCTTCATAGCTGCTTCCACCTGGTCGTAGGCCGTCATCCCGGCGCCCACTACCATGAGCAACCCATCGCACGATCGAGCCAGAATGGCGGCGTCCGCTACGGGCAGTACGGGCGGCGTGTCCACGATGACCCAATCGAACGCGGGAGCCAGCCAACCGAGCATCTCTTGAAACTTCCCGGCAACCAGCAGCTCCGCCGGATTCTTCACGAACTTTCCCTCGGGAAAGAAAAACAGGTTCCCATCCGCATCCGTTTGGATCACGGAGAACACATCGGAGGAACCCGTGAGATAGTCGGACAGGCCAGGCGCCGCGGGAGCTCCCAGATAGCTGCTGAGCTTTGGCATCCGCAGGTCCGCGCCCACAAGGAGAACGCGGCGATCGTGATGCCGGGTAATGGCCAGGGCCAGGTTCATGGCCACAAAGGACTTGCCCTCCTGTGGCAATGTGCTCGTTACCTGCACCACCCGGATCGGCTCGTTCTCGCGAATCTGATAGAGCCTGGAACGCAATTTCCGGAACTGCTCGGCGCAAACGGTCTGTGCGCTGGCGAACACACTATGATTCGCGCTCACCCGCCAGCCCGGCCGGGCACAGCGCGCGCGCAGCTCCTGGAGAAGCGGATGAACAGACGCGCTCGAGGGATGGAATGGCCGCGCAGGCAAGATTGCTGTGGACGCCCCGCCCGCGTGATGAGGGGTTGTCGCAGGGATTAGGGCAGGCGCGTCCGTGCCCTGGCCGAGCAGGAATGCAAGCCCGTCGGAATCGCCCTGCTTCAAGGCTTCGTAGATGCGGCTCATTCCGCTACTCCCCGGGCTTGCGCCCCGAGGGCAACTTGGGCGGGGCTCAGATTCAGATCACCCGGCAATTCTTCAGCGGGGGCCCATTCCTGTCCGCGGTCCAACTGCGCGCGATTCTCGCGCTCATCTGCAGCCTCGTAGCGTTCAAGGTCAAAGTCCTGTGCCACCTCTTCTACGACGGATGCCACGACGGGCCGCATCCGTTCGGAGAGCGCGTGGATCAGGGAGTGCTGGCACAAAACGTTGATGACCCGCGGAACGCCGCAGGAGAAGGCGTGCACCGCATCAATCGCCCCGGGGGAGAACACCGGTTCCCCCTTGGCCCCGGCAGTGGTCAGTCTCATCGTGATGTAGCCGCGGGTTTCTTCCAATGAGAGCGGCAGGGTGCGGCACCGGATGGTAATCCGTTGCCGTAGCTGGCGTAGCGCTGCGCACTTGAGTTTTTGTTCGAGCTCGGGTTGGCCGGCAAGCACGATCTGGAGCAGTTTTTCCGTTGCCGTCTCCAGATTGGTGAGCAGCCGAATTTCCTCAAGCACTTGCTCTCGCAGGTTCTGTGCTTCATCTACGATGAGAACCGCAGTTTGCCCCATGCGGAATTTGTCCAGGAGCCAACGGTTCAGGCGGATTACCGTTTCGCTCTTGCTTCGCGGTTCTGCCGGAATCCCGAAATCCGCCATCATGCAGTTGAAAAGCCCGGCCGCGCCAAGCCGGGTGTGGAATACGAAGGCCGTCGCCGTCTGATTTTGATGAAGCCAGCCGAGCAGTTTGTGCAGTAATGTGGTTTTGCCGGTGCCCACCTCGCCGGTCAACAGGATGATGCCGCTCCGGCTCTGAACGCCGTAGGCGAGTCCAGCCAGCGCCTCCTGAGCGCTGGGAGTCAGAAATAGATACCGCGGATCGGGATTGACCCGGAAGGGATCTTCACGCAGCCCGAAGAATTGCTGGTACATACTCATCCCCTCCGGGCATGGGAAGCCGGAAATTTCGCTCGCATGGCCCTCAGTAGAGCGGCCCTCCGGCCGGCCCTGCCAGCCTCATCACTCTGCATCGTGGAGATCACGGCGATCGCCGGCACCCGCAGATAGAGTTCGACTTCACGCCCTGTCCGCAGCGATTTGTCACGCAACTCGCCAATCTGGACCAGCGCAGCTCCCACGATCAGTCCGGCGCCCAAGCCGCCAAGGGTGAACAGCCGAGGGTCGGGAAACGAAGGCCGCTCCGGCAAACTCGGCGGATCCAGCACGCGGAAGTTCTCTCCTTGCTGCCGGTGTTCTAGGTCCGTGGCCATCTGCGATTCCTTCTGTTTCTTGAGCAGGTCATTGTAGAAACTGAGCGCGGTCTGATAGTCGCGCGTGAGGCCTTTGAACTCCTGCTGGATTCGGGGACTCAACTGGATGCGGGCCTGCAAGACCTTGATTTGGTGTTGCAGTTGAGCCTGATCCCGCTTTTTCTGTTCGATGGACAAATCCGATTGATGGAGCTGCGCCCGTAGCTGTTGGATTTGAGGCGAGTCGGCCGGCGTTCCTGCTGCGCTCTCAAAGGTGGCGTCGGCCTCGTCCTGCGTCGGTGCTTCCTGTATCTGCTTCTGGAGTTGCGCGATCTCGTGCTTCACGCGTTGCACGCTGGGATGGTTGTCCGTGTACTGCGCTTGGAGTGAGACCAGTTGGCTTTGCAACGCGTTGAGCTGCTGCCGCAAGGTCTGGGGGCTACGGCCGTCCGTGGATGCCCGTAACGCCGCGAGTTGCTGGCTGAGCATTGATTTTGTGAAGGCCTTTTCCTGCTGCGCCTGATTCAGGCCCTGCGTAACTGCCTCGAGCTGTGGGGTGAGACCCATCAGCAGGCTGAGATTGGTTTGCTCATCCGAGGGCTGTTCCCCCATAAAGTGACTCTGGAAGTCGGCTAGTTTGGCGTCCTGTTCGTCGAGCTTGGCCTTCGCCTCCGCCAGTTGCTGGGCGAGGAACTTGGTGGTGTCTTCTGACTGCGCCTCGCGGAATTGTATGTTCTGTTGCATGAACATGGAGGTAATTTGGCTGCACACCTGCTCCGCCAGCTTGGCACCTCCTAGCGTGACATCCACATTGAACCCGGGCAGGGACCGGGAAAGCGTTCCAGGCATCGTGCTAAGAGGTGTCACCTTGATAGATTTGCGCAGGCGCCCCACGAGCACTTCCATCGGCACCTTGCCCATGTCACTCGGATACAGGCGGAACTGCTCCACCAGGCTCTGCAGCCGGGTGCGGCTCAGGATCTGCCCTTGCATGCTGGCCAGTCGCTGGTTCAAGTCGTCGCTCACCACGGGCTTCACGTACGAATCGGGCACCACCGGCTCCTCCACCAGAACGGTAGTGTGCGAGGTGTACTGTCTCGGCAGCCCAAGAGACGCGATCAACCCCACCAGGGCGCCCAGAATCGCCGGAAGAATGATCTCCCACCGTCGGCGACGCAGTATCTTGAGCCAATCTTCGACGCTCAACTCTCTTCGCATGCCCATGGTTCAGTTTGTGCCCATCTCTGCTCGGACTCACCAGTTTGCAAAGGGCTTCGGCATTTATTCCGAAGGCCGGTTTGCGTGGTCGTTCACCATCTCGCGAAGCCTACGGCCCTACACTATCCTTGCCAATCGGGTACTCCTCGCAAACGGTAGGTAAAACACTCTCAAAGACAGGTGGGGGATTTCCCTGATTTCACGGCTTTACAATATGGGGGATTTGTTGCAAAGAAACGTCCCTGGCAGAAGATCAAGCAAGCTTGCCGAGCGCATGACAGGCGTCTGCCCCCGGCGTGTCCCTCAAATCGCCTATGTGCCCAGCTTCCACTTCCGTCCGTAGCGTGGCCTTGGGGCCGATCACTACGTAGCTGCACATCAGGTTCTCGAGTTCCCGTATGTTCCCCGGCCACTCGCGTCGCTCCAGGTGCTTCAGCCACGATTCGGAGAGTTCCGGAGCGGACCGCGCATACCTCCGCTGACAAATCTCGATAAAATGCGTAGCCAGTGCCGGAATGTCCTCACGGCGTTCGCGCAGGGGTGGCAGGCGCAAGGTGACCACGCGGATGCGGTCAAATAGAGCTGCCCGAAAGCATCCCGTCCTGACCTCCTGCTCCAGCTCGTAAACCGTCGCGGAAATCACCCGAACCTTCAAGGTGTCTCCTCGGCAGGTGCTCAGCGGAAGCGTGAGCCTTCCTTCCAATCTGCCGTCGAGCAGAAACTGAAACCTCGGACTTGAATCACCAATTTCGTCGAGCAAGATGGATCCTTCCGGTGGTTGTTCTTGCGCGTCGCGCGTGACGCTCTCGGCTTCCTTTGGCTGCCGCGGTATTTCGCCGGCTAGCTCCTTTTCCAACCACGTACCCGAAGCTGCCGGACAACGCACGCGGAACAGCGGGCCGTCGTGCCACGGTCCCCGGGAATGGAGAAGCGTCGCAAATACTTCTTTCCCCGTTCCAGTCTCCCCTTGAATCAAAACGGGCGAGTGTGTGCGTACGGCTCTCTCAATCTCAAGGCGAAGCTCCTGCATCGCTGCGCTGCGGCCGAAAAGGATGTCGTCCGGAGGCAACACCCGTCTTTGGCTCGCGCGCCGAATCTCTTCAGGTCCTACAGGCATCATTCATCCTCTTGGGTTTCGCATCTCGCGACGGGAATTCGGAGCGTGATGTATGACCGGCGTGCTCGATTTGTGCCGGTCGCCGCACGCGCGTTACGAAGCCAGGGCCTCAGGTGGCATGTCGGTCCAATTGACGGGCGGACTCTTCCACCCAACTCCGACTTCAAACTTGCCGTCCTCCCGCGGAACGCAATAGATAACCTCACCGCGAATTCGCAAGTTGGTGTGGGAAACCAGGATGAGCACGGCTTCACGCGCGTGCCAGGGACGCTGGGTCACCAGGCGCGCCCCCTGTGGCCCCACATTCTCCGTGCGCGACGTCTCGATGGGTCCATAGTTCTCCAGGCTTCCGAGATACACACGGATTCCCACTGGTAATCGTCTCGCCAGGCGGCCATCGCGCTCACGCTTCACCCAATCCGCCTCCATGGCTTGCACTCCTCTTTCAACACGGCGCTGCGCAGGATTGGGTTGCGGCTTATGTGCCTTCTTGGCATCTGCTTCCAACTGTTTCCAACTCGCATCAAGCACTTGCCCCCTGTGACGATTCCTTCCCGGACGGTCGGGTCTTGGCCGCGTACAGACTTCGGTCGGCGCGCGCCAACAGATCTCGCAGCGAATCGGTTGTGCCGGGAAAATTCTTGGCCAAACCGATGCTCAGCGAAAGTTCATAGCGCGGCTCAAGCCCGTTCGCTGTTCTCAGGTTTCTCCGGAGGCGCTGCTCGATCGACATGTTGTCGTGGCGTCTTGTCTCTAGCGCCAAAGCCACGAATTCATCCCCGCCGAACCGCCCCACAATGTCTGATTTCCGGAAGGTCCGTTTCATGGCCCGCGCTGTCCGCCGGAGAGCCTCGTCCCCCACCTCGTGTCCGTACCGGTCGTTGATGCTCTTGAATTCGTCCAAGTCGCAGTAGAAAAGAAGCGAATCGCATCCGTTTCGGGATGCCAGCTTCAACTGCTGGCTCGCTAGAAACAAGAACCCGCGCCGGTTGAACAGGCCCGTCAATTCATCAGTGAATGCAAGGCTCCAAAGCTCGATGTCGGAAATCGAACTCCGGGCGCGCCGGTACAGGGCCCGCGTCATGGCAAGACGATCGACGTACGGCGCCGACCGCCGCGAACCTCCTTTCATGGAAATGACGGACCACTCCTCGTCCAACAATTCCTCCAGCCGTTCCGCGACTCCGGCAACCGCGCGCCGCAACTTGTCCGCCAGCGCTGCGCCGGCGTCGCCTTGCGAGAGTTCCCGAAAAATCCGTTCCCGCTCATGGGTTGAGCATTCCAGCGGACGCCCCCGTAGTTGGATTTTTCCCAAACTCACTCCGCAGCTTGTTCAGCACGAGTACCTCATCGTTGCGCAGCAAATACTTGGCCACGATGCCGGCGATATCGTCGGGATTTTCGGGCCAGCCGACGGTCGTGCAGGCCCTCAGAAATTGCGCTGAAATGGGCAGAGGGGCACAGCGCTTCTCCATGGCTATGAGGATGAGAATCGTTTTCCAGCAAAAACCGGCGATACCTAGTCTGTGCTCTTGGATGGACTGCGCCTGCATGTTCCTTTACTCCTGTTCACCAACCTTCGCCCTAAGCCGCTACCTTGCTGCTGTCCTGTGCCTGGGGAAGGCCCGCCTCCGCTCGGCTGGGGGTGATGGCGTCCTGGGGTGGTCTATCGCGGAAGCGGGCCTGGAGGCCATGACTCAGCGTAGCCCGCCCCCGATTTCTTACAAGCAGGTGAAACCTTCAAATGGGTTTAATGGATTCCCGGAAGGAGGTTCCTGGCCGAAATGGTGACTACAGTCCCTCTACGGCTGCACGAGACCTCGCCGGATGGCATATCGAACCAGGCTGGCCGTTTCGTGGATATCCAGCTTCTGCATCAGCCGGTTCCGGTGTGATTCAGCCGTCTTGACGCTGATGCCGAGCAACGTAGCAACCTCTCGCGTGGACTTTCCTTCTCCGATCAATTGGACTACCTGGCGCTCCCGGGCTGAGAGCGGGTCTGCCGAGATCTCCGTCTTCGACAGATAGGCGTCCACCACCGCCCGGGAGATGCTCGGACTCAAATAGATTCCACCGCGGCAGACCTGATGAATCGCGTGGACGAGGTCGTTCGAGGCTTGGTGCTTCAAAACGTATCCCTTCACGCCGGCGCGAAGGGCCTCGGTGACGTACTGGTCTTCGTCGTGACGCGTCAACAGGATGGGCCGCGTCTTGGGCGAAACCTTGTGCAGCTCCCGAACGGCATCGAGACCGTTCAACACCGGCATGCTGATATCCACCACCGCAACCTCGGGCGTCAACTTGGCGCCCATCTTGATTAGGTCCTGTCCGTCGGAGACTTCAGCAACCACCTGAAATCCCTCGCGCTCGAGGAGACTCTTCACACCCTGACGCACCAAAACGTGATCGTCGGCAAGAATGATTCGGGTCGGCATATTAATCCTCCAGAGGAACTATGAATTCGAGCGCACACCCGCGTCCCGGACGGGAAACGACGTGAAAAGTGCCTCCTAAACCCCTCAGTCGCTCTTGGATCCCACGGAGGCCCAGCCCCTTGCGCCCGTTCCCGGACTGGACCGAGCCGGGATTGAATCCCACACCGTCGTCTCTGACGGTACAGAGCAAGCGCTTTCGGTTTCTCTCGATCTCAACGGTCACGACTTTGGCGCGCGAATGCTTGACTGCGTTGGCCAGGGCTTCCTGAATCACGCGATACACGCCGATTTCGACCGATGCCGGCAGACGGCCTCGCATTGTGGATCGGACTCGAATCGACAGCCCGGTCCGTTCCGATACGCTGCCGGACAGATGGCGCACCGCGGGGATCAGCCCCAGGTCGTCGAGCATAGTCGGCCGCAGCTCATGAGAAAGTTGGCGGAGCTGGTTTCCCACCTGGTCGAGCAGACCACTTACCTTCAGCAATTGTTTGCGTCCCGGGAGATTCGACCCGCGTGAGACGTCCGCAATTGCCAGATGAGCGGCCACCAGCAGTTGTCCGGCTTCGTCGTGCACCGTGTGCGCGATTCGCTTCACCTCTTGTTCCAGCAGTTCGTTCAATTGCCGCAAGGCGGAGACCGCGTCGCGATAGGCGCGCTGCCGCATCTCGTAGGGGGACAAAGTCTCCACCAGAAATTGCCCGCTCATCCGAACTGCGCGCTCGAGCTCGGCCGGCCCGGGGTTGCGCGAAGACAGTTCCGCCAGGAACTCATGGTGTGCCGAGGCGATCTCCATCACACTCATTTGGCCCGCCAGGCCACGGCGGCCGAGTTCGTACCCCGACCTGAGCTCCTTTTCGCCCCCTTGCCGGAGATATCCGCGCAATGCGCGCGCATAGTCGGCCGCGAGCTTGGCCGGTGCAGCTTGCGGGGAATGCGCGCTCCGGTTCATCGGGCATTCCCTCGGTAGCGTGCAATCAGTACCAAAGCGTCGTCGTTGCGTTTCGCATGACGGGCCAGAATCAAGTCAGCGGCCCTCTGTGGGGGAAGGCCCCGGACCGAGGCGCGGTCATAGCCGTCTTCAATCCCATCGGTCGAAAAGACCACCGTATCGCCCGCCGTCAACGGCACGACCGCCGCCTGCAGGCGAGGGAGATGGCTCCCCACGACTCCCGGCCGTTGCAAGAGCGAATCTTCCTTATCACTCCACGTGCCTCCCCCTGGCAGCAGGATTCCGCGAACATTTCCGACCCCTAGCCAGGTCAACAATCCATCCTTAAAATCGAAAGAGCCTAGGCTCATCGCCACGCCTCGCGTTGGTTTCAGCTTTTCATGACAGGCGCGAATCAAGGCAATAACATTTTCTCCAGGCTGCGATTCCAGCACGCCGCATGCCTCCGCAGCAGCAACAGCAGCTTGAGAGCCGTGGCCAAGTCCGTCGATGACCGCAACCAGCGCGCTCTCTGCGCAGATGTGACACACGTACCGGTCGCCCGATTCTGCTGACCCTTTCAATGCCATTCCCGCGACACCCCATTCAAGGGGACTCTGCTTCAGCTCTTCCACTTTTTGATTTTTACCGTCGTTCCCTCTCCGACGGTCGAGTCAAGCTCAAACTCGTCAACTAGCCGCTTCACTCCCGGCAGACCAAGCCCGAGACTTCCCGACGTTGAATATCCATCCTGAAGCGCGAGCCGCACATTCGCAATTCCAGGGCCCGAGTCCGAGGCGATCACCTGGATGCCCGACCGGCTGGAATTGGCTATCCCGCGGATCCGAATCTCACCCCGTCGTGCGTACGTTACGATGTTGCGCGCCAGTTCGGAGATTGCCGTGGCGATGAGTGTGGAATCTGTGTGAGAGAACCCGAGAGTGAGCGCCAGCGCCCGGCCCTCCTGGCGCGCGGACACAATATCCTTGTCCGAATGAATTTGGACGCGGATGGATTTGGGCATGGTCCAATGTCTTCTAGGTCACGCCTTTTTGTTTATGCTGCAGGTACGCCAGGCCCTCTTCGAGATCGAGGGCCGTGATCACGCCCTCCAGCGAAATCCCGAGCTGAACCATGGCGAAGGCGACCTCCGGCTGGATCCCCACGATGACCGTGTCTGCTCCTCGCAGACGAATCATCTGGGCAATTTCTCGCAATGTGCGGGAAGCGAATGAGTCCATCACGTCCATTGCGGTGACGTCGATGATGACGCCCTGCGAGCGTGACGTGACCACGCGCTCGATCATTGCCGCGCGAAGTTGGATCAAATCGTCATCCGTCAGTGCGGCCTGCACTGTGGCGATCAGGAATGGACCTTGCTTCAGGACCGGGACTTCCACCGTGCCGCCCTCTCTCTTTCTGTGACTGCCGGACTAGGTAGTTGCAGTTGCTGCTGCTATGGGCACCACCTTGTAGCCCAGCAGGCGCTCCGCCTGTTCGATACCGCCCTGCAGGTCGCCCACCGTGTTCATCTTGCCCAGCTCGACGCCGATGGTCACCAGGGTTTGCGCGATTTCGGGCGAGAGACCCGTCACAATCACCGTCGCTCCGAGCAGCCGGGAGGCTTCCACGGTCTGCACCAGGTGGTTTGCCACGGTGGCGTCCATCGCGGCCACGCCCGTGATGTCGATGACAACGACCTTCGCGCGGTTCGTGCGGATTCCTCGGAGAAGTTGCTCGGTCAGCTGCCGCGCGCGATGCGGATCGATGACGCCGATGATGGGTAGAATGAGCAACCGCTCACGAACCTGCAACACTGGCGTGGAGAGCTCGCGAATCGCTTCCTGCTGCTGGCGGATGACGCGTTCGCGTTCCTGGACGAATCCGACCGCCACCGTGTTCGCAATCCGGTTCGCCGCGGGCTCATAGGCGTCCAGGATGCGGTTCAACTTCGTAAAGTCGGTTTGGTACTTGGCGAAGAGCGACCGGGCCAGTACGTCGCGGAGCAGTAGCACGATCCCGACGACTTCGTGCGTCTCCACGCCTCGTGGAATGATCCGTTCGGAGAGGCTGCGGGCATACGCCTGCAGCGCTTCGAACGTGCCCGTTTCGAGCGCCTCCACGTACTGGTCGTAAACCGCCGTGGCCTCCGCGAAGATTTCGTCCTTGTTCATCGCGGTCAGCAATTGCGCTTCGGTGATGCGCCGCGCCCATTCTTCACGAAGTTGGGTGCGGCTCTGGCGCAAGTGCGCCACCAGCTCGCGCAAAAGGACTGCCGTCCCCATTTCGGGTCCGGCGCCCTCAAAGGTTTGAGTCCGCGTTGAACTCCGCTCGGCTCGCTCGGTTTCTTTTACCATGGCCACGCTTCTCCTATTCGCGGGGGCCGGATATTCCTGGTCGCGTAATCACCCCGGTCCTACTGCATTCAGTAACAGGGAGAGAAGCATCCCGGTATCGGGTAAACACCTGAATGCGGGCTACGGTATCGACTGGGGATCGCACCACCGTATATCACCTCGGCAGGGCGTCTTCAACCTTTGGCCTCGATTTCCCCTCAAAGAAAAGGCCCCGCGGGGGCCCGGGTTCCTGTTCTGGAGGATTCCAAGTCCAGGCACCAGCGCCTGCAATTAGGGTGGACACCTTAAGCTGTTGCTTTGCTGATGCTCGCTCCCGGCTCAATACCCCTGCAAGGCAATAGCCCTGATTCCCGGCCTATCCGAGCGAGCACCGCAGGCAGTTGGCCGAACTCCGTCGACTTATCCAGAAAAAAGTCCGCACCTGCGCTGAGACATGCTTCTCGGACGAGGGGGGACGCGTGATTCGTCAACACGATCACGAAGATATCCCGCTGGCCTCTTTTGACTGCGCGCAACACCTCCAAGCCGCTCCCGCCCGGGATTTGCAGGTCCAGAACGATCACGTCCGGGTTGACCTTGGGCATCAGACGCCAGGTCCCGCCCACATCCATCGCAGTACCGGCAATCTCGCAGCCGGGTACCTCGCAAACAATCTCCTTGATGCGCTCCGCGACAAGTCCAGAGTCCTCTACAATCAGTAGTTTCACCATGGGGCCTCGTATCTTGAACACTTCACCGCCATCCGCTTACGAGGATAAGGAGGCCAAAACGCCGGGCAAGCCTGAGATTCCTGCATTCTGCGTCAGGTGAATCATGGCTGCGTGTGTCGTGGTTTTTCTTACAGAGAAGCCACCCATCGCCGGCCGCTCCTACAGCAACCCCGCCAGCATCGCGAGCAGTAGATCCCCCGTCTTCTCAGTCAATCAGCTCATGCTGAATGGCATATCGGATGGCTTCGGCTGTGCTCTTGAGTCCCAGCTTCACCAGGATTCGCGCTCGATACGTGCTCACCGTCTTCACACTTAATTTCAGCTCGTCGGCAACCTCTTTGACGCCTTTCCCGGATGCGACCATTCGCAAGACCTGAAACTCGCGCGTGGAGAGCTCTTCGTGATTGGATTGACGGTACCCAGTACTCGCCTCCATGGCCAGCTTCTCCATAAATTTCAGATTGAGGTATCGCCCCCCGCCCAGCAACTTGCGTACAGCTACAACAAGTTCTTCAGAAACAGCGTCCTTCGTCAGGTATCCCGCGGCTCCCATCCGGATGGCGCGCTTGGCAAATTGTTCTTCCGGATGGACGCTCAGGTAGAGGATCGGGAGGTCGGGTCGGATCTTTTTCAAATCGGTCAGTATATCGAGGCCGCTCGGTCCGGGCATGCTGATGTCTAGGATCGCTATGTCCCAGGTTTGTTTTTTCGCAAGGGAGAAAGCTTGTTGGGCGGTTACAGCCTCCGCAAACGTGATGTCCGGGATCTCTTCTTTTAGGATCTCCATCAGTCCACGCCGCACGATGGCGTGGTCATCCGCGATAAGTGCCCGGATCACGATCCCACCGAGCTGATGGCGTGGCGTGCGAGTGCGATGGGGATCTGCACTGTAACAGTGGTCCCCTTGCCGGGAACACTCACCAGCTTCAAGTCGCCGCCCAGAATGTGGGTCCGCTCCTTCATTCCCAGCAGTCCCATCGTCTCGCGGCGTTCAACGCGCGATGTATCGAACCCCTTGCCATTGTCGTGAATCACCAGTGTGAGGACTCCTTCGCGAAACACCAGGTCCGTCTGAACCGAAGTCGCGCGCGCATGCCGTGCGACGTTTGTCAGCCCTTCCTGAAAAATTCGAAAAATCGCCGTAGACCGCTCCGGATCCAGCGCTAGCTCTTTCTCGGGCAGATGTAATTTGCAGGGAATGCCAGAGTGGCTCTCGAATTCCCTCGCCTGCCACTCCATCGCCGCGGCAAGTCCCAGCGCGTCCAAAGTGCTGGGGCGGAGTTCTGTCGAGAGCCTGCGAAGCGACCGGATCAGGTCGTCCACAAGACTCAATGCGGATTCGGCCTTCGCTCTCAGCCGGGACTCCTCCTTCCGCAGCTTTTGGACAAGGAAGGCTGTATCCATCTTCAGCGCGGTGCACAGTTGGCCGAGCGCGTCGTGAATTTCCCGGGCCAGGCGCGCCCTCTCTGCCTCCTGGGCCTTCTGCAACCGGCCGGCCAACGCATGGAGCCGATCTTCCGCGCGCTGCCGGTCGCGGACTTCGGATTGCAATTTCCGGTTGGCCCGGGCGAGCTCGGCCGTGCGTTCTCGCACGCGCGCTTCCAGTTGCTCCCTCGCTGCACGTATAGCTGCTTCCCGGTCCTTGTCTTCAGTGATGTCACGAGTGATTTTTGCGAAGGCATAGACTTCGTTCTGCTTGTCGCGCAGGGCTGTGATCATCGCGCTTACCCAGAAGCGCGAGCCGTCCTTCCGCACTCGCCAGCCTTCATCCTCCGCATGCCCCTCTTCACGAGCGCGCCGCAGCCTCGCTTCGGGTATCCCCTTCACTTGATCCTCGAGCGTGAAGAATGTCGAATAGTTTTTCCCGATGATCTCCTCGGAGCGGTATCCTTGTAGGCGCTCCGCCCCCTCATTCCAGCTCAGGACTTTCCCTTCAGGATCGAGCATCAGAATCGCGCAATCTTTGACCCCCTGGACGAGCAGGCGAAATCGCTCTTCGGTCTCACGGACGGCTCGTTGCGCAGCTCCTTGTGGCCAGCCGGATTCCAAGGTCAGAGCAATGCGGCTCGCAGACAAGGAAAAGGCGTGAACCCGGCACAAGCCGCTCGGCCCTACTGAAGGATTCGGAGGAATCACGCCTACGTCGACTGGAGCCGCTAGTTCAAGCGCTCGCAGACTCGGCTCCAGGAGTATTATCTCGGCGAGCAGAGGGACTTCGCCTGCTGTTTTTCCTCTTCCGGCGTTTGATGGCATTCCCGCAAGTTCCGCGGCAGCCGCATTGATCTCAAGAATTTTGGCCGAACGGAAGTCTTCCACGTCGCTCACATCGAGAACGATGATGCCGATCGGCATTTTTTCAATGATTTCAGCCGAGAAACCATTCGTTCGATTGAGCTTGCCTACGTCCTTTGTGGCCAAGTCTGTTTCCAGTGTTGCTTGGGCATGCGTTGTTTCGCGCCGCTCACGGCAAGGGGGTCTAGTCCCTACTTACCAAGTACAACGCAGCCCTATGTTCGCCAATGCGGGAACTACCTGAATGAAGTATCAGCGTTTCCCCCAGCGAGTGAAGAGCTTCTTGAAGTGTGGCTGCTATTTGGCCGGAAGGCCGCCTGGGCGCTTGGCCCCTCGCGAGGTGTCGGGAGCGGTCACGATTCCTGTCACGCGGTCCTTGTCCACAGTCCGCACGAGAATTTGAATCAAATTCTGCGTACCCGGCTGGTAGAGCCGCAGCGGTTCCAGCAGGCCCCGGTCTCTCAATTCAACTCGAAAGTCCTTCATCGAGACAGTGAGCGTATATGTGCGCTTCTTGGGATCGGCACGATTCAGAAGGATGGTGATCGGTCCTACTTGCTGGGAGTGCCCGTCCTTCTTTAGGTCGAAACTAAAGCGAGCTGTCGAGGGCATGTCCTTGGCCCCAGTGCGTGAATCTGCACTCACGGGCACTGGGGCTGTCTGCACGGGTGCGACACTCGCGGAGTTTCCGTCCGGCTGCTCGGCATGTTCCTGCGGCGCTGATGAGTCCGGCGTCACGCGCCGTACTTGGTCGGCGGAGGCGTCGGCGGAACCAGTTGCGGGGCGGCTCACCGTTCTTCCCAGGAGGAATGCACCCAGAATAGACGCGAGGAGAACCCCAACCGTGGTCAGCCGCTTCCTCGTGACGCCTTGTGGCACTCCCAGTTCGAATGAGGCGTGCCGCAGGGCCTCCTCGAGTTGCTCGGCGGAAGCATACCGTCGCGCCGGATCTTTCTCCAGGCACTTCAGAATAATCGCTTCGATTCCCGGTGGCACGTTGGGTTCCAGTACAATCGGCCGCGGGGGAACTTCGCGGATGTGCTTCAATGCCACCGCCACTGGGGTGTCGCCAGTAAACGCCGGAGAACCTGTAAACAGCTCAAAGAGCACCAGACCCAACGAGTAGATATCGCTCGCTGCGCTCACTTGCTTGCCCTCCGCCTGTTCAGGGGACATGTATGCGGGTGTCCCCACGATGACGTCGGTAAGCGTTCCGGTCACGTGAACTGTGTGCGCGATTCCAAAATCCATGAGTTTTACGTTTCCATCGAGGTCCAGCATCACATTTTCCGGCTTCAGATCACGATGGATGATGCCTTGCGCGTGAGCCTCCCCCAGCCCCGCGCAAATCTGGCGCCCGATGGCGATGCCCTTTCTCGGCGGCAGATTTCCAAACCTGTTCAAAACGTGCCGCAGACTCTCCCCTTCCACAAACTCCATGGAGATGTATGCGGACCCGCTCACTCGGTTGAACTCGTGAATGCGGCACACGTTCCGGTGCGTAATCTTGCGTGCTAGCCTCAGTTCATTCTTGAACCTCTCCATTGCGCTTTGATCCGCGGTAATGTCCGGCTTGAGAAGCTTAAGGGCCACTCGCTCGCCCGTTTCCTTGTCGCGAGCCTTGTAAACGATTCCCATGCCCCCCGTGCCGACTCTCTCGAACACCTCGTAGCGCCCGGCAAGGGCCTGGAGCGGCGCTGGCGTAGCCGGACAAGACTCCCCTTCTGCGGGTGACTGGCCCCCCAGGAGGCTCGAGGAGTCACGCAGTGTCTTGTCGGCTGACATCAGTTCACCGCGCGCGATTGCCTCGGTGACTTTCTCGCGCATCGCCTCATGGGTTCCCGTATCCGTCCATACGATCTCGAAGACATCCTCTTTCTCCAACTTGCCTTCGATCGTCACCCGGCCCTGCCAGGTCGAATGGATGTCGGATGCCAGCGCCACCGCGTCGTGCACCGAACGCGACACCAGGACTTGGCCCGGGCCGGTTCGCTTGGTGATGCGAGCGGCCAGATTCACCGCGTCGCCGAAAACGTCTTCCCCCAGGCGAAAGCCCGGACCATGATTGATGCCCACCCGCAGATGAATAGCTTCCCGGGCGGGAATCGATTCGTTCAGTTGGAACAGGCGCCGCTGCAGTTCAATTGCAGCTCGCACAGCGGATAGCGGATCGGAGAACTCCGCCATTACCGAGTCTCCGATGGTTTTCACCACGCGGCCGCTTTTGCTCGCAAAAATTTCGCTCGCTAAATCCGCGTGCCGGCAGAGCAGGACGAGTCCGGCCGTATCGCCGTAGCGGTCAAAGTAGGAGGTGGAACCAACGACGTCAGTAAAGACCACGGTGACTGTGGTCTTATGACGGCGGAGTTCCTCATCGATTTCCGCACGCGCCTTGAGCAGGCGATCCAGGCTGTTGTCGCCGGCCGCCACGAGCTACCTGCCCTCGAAAATGGCAAAAGAAATCAGAGTGCCCGGCATTCGATGACTCCCGCTTGTGCACGACGCGGCGATCTGCGGTCACCGTTCGAGGCTCTCCTCGCTGATTCTTGCGGCCGGTAATGCGGGACGAGGGACTTAACGCGTCTGGCGACCTGGGCACGCGAGAGCGCGCCGCCGTCCCAGACAAGGTGCGAAAAGGTCCCCCCGCCGGCCGGGTCGGGCGAGAGCAACCCTCAACTTGCCACCAAGTATACCCGGGTTTAGGTGCTTGTCCGCTGCCCTGCCGAGCCGTCCCCGCGGAATGTCTGGCCGTTCGTGAACAGCATCCGTTCGCTACGTCTACGGCGCCGCGGGTGCTCTATCGGGCCGCCATTCTTGGAATGCGACATCCTTTCGCTGCTCGAGATTGCCGGATGCAAGTGCTTGCCGAGCCCGCGCGTCACCAGTGTTTCCCTCAGCACTTCTACGGAAAAAAACCGCCCATAGATTGCGGATTTCTCCGAGTCGTAATTACGGCAAGCACTGAATAGACGAAAGCTGCTGTTATGCAACCATTGGCCCGCGTCGCGCCACGGATCACAAACCCAGCGTGACGATGAGCGGGAGAGCAGCGGCCCGGCGACACCTTTTTGCCTGTCTCCACTACAGGCCAGGGTGCATTTCGGAGGGTCTCCTGAACGGCAGCCGGCCGCTTCTCTCCGCCTTGGAGTGGACTTGACGGAAAATGTAAATCGCGCCGCTGTTCGGTTTGCCACGGCCTCCTTCCCGCTTCCCCTCTTTCGCGACGAATCCCGAAAGTCCGCCAATGCGGCATGCGCTCTGCCTATCCCCTGCGTTCATAAGGAGAAGAAATGAGGATTCCAATTCGATTTCTGGCCGGCTTGTTTTTTCTGCTCGCTTTTTCCGCTGCTAGCCTGTATTCCGCTACGCCCGGCAGCGGCACGCTCGCCGCTCCGGCGAACGGCTCGACCAGCACAGTCTCCTGGAGTGGAGGTCCCATCACCGGGGCCGGCTCGGACAACACCACCTGTACGCAGTACACCTGCGACACATTTGCGCTGACACTGGCCGTTCCCGCGTCGTTTTACTCCACAAATCCAAACTATGCCGTCCACGTCCAGATCTCATGGTCGAATCAACTGAATGATTTTGACCTTTACCTGCTGGATTCCAGCGGAAATGTGGTTGGTTCCTCCACGCAGGGACCGATCGGCACGTCCGAATTCATCGATGCCGGGCAGTTGCCTCCGGGCAACTATTCGGTGGTAATTGTCGCCTCTTCCGTTGTCAACTCCACTTATTCCGGCTCGGCGGACGTATCCCCGGAACCAACGAGCCCCTCCGGGCGGGCGCGCTATCGCCGCGCGGATTTCAGCTTTGCCACTGCGTACGAGCTCCAGCGGCCGAGCGACCCGGAAAACTCAACATCTGCTGGCGTCCTCGTTCTCGATCAGGACGTCGAACCGCGGATTCTCTCCGACGCGCTTGGCAATCTCTACGTCGCTGCGATTCAGGGCGTGCCCGGCGGCTCCGACGTGTGGAAGTCGTCCGACGGCGGACAGACATTCACCTACCTGGGCGAGCCTGACGGCGCGCAGATGGGCTCCTCGCTTGCCCCCGGCGAGGGAGTCGGCGGTGGCGATGAAGACCTCGCCATCGGGACGAGCGGAAATGTCTATGTGACCTCGCTCTGGCTCGGCGCCGCCACCCAATCCAGCTCCTTCGACGGCGGAACGCTCTGGTCCAACAATCCCGCGGGGTCGGACATCCCCGGCGATGATCGCCAATGGATTGCCTCTCAGGGCGACAAGATCTTGTACATGACCTACAAGCAGCTCGGAGCCGACCTCAATGGAACCGACAGCATCATTGTCGTCAAATCGTTCGACGGCGGGCTCACATTTCCGCAGGTTAGCCAGGCGACTACGGCCGAGCTCGGCGTCCAGCCAGGCGACCAGGGAAACATCGTCGTCGATCCCAACAACGGAAACGTTTACACCGTATTCATCGACCAGAACAACTCCAACCAAGTCTATATGGCGCGCTCGACCGATGGCGGCCTCACCTGGATTCTCAAACTGGTCTATCAAGCAGCGACTCAGGCAAACCTCGCTAACGTGTTCCCGATAATCGCGGCTGACCGCGGGAGCAATCTCCACATCGTCTTCTCCGACGGACACAGCATCTATCTCACCAGCTCCGCCAACCAGGGTGCTTCTTGGACGCTTCCCGTGCGCGTCAGCAACGGCGCCAGCACCAAGACAGCGCTCCAGCCCTGGGTGGATGCCGAATCTTCCGGCAAATTGAATATCACCTGGATCGGCACACCCTCATCCGACTCCATGAGCACAACGGCACAGTGGCAAGTCTTTCTCGCGCAAACCCAAAACGCATTCGCAAATGTTCCCGTGTTCACTGAAATGCCTGCGACCGGCGTCATGCATGTCGGCCCTGTCTGCGTGAATGGCCTCGGCTGCGCCAGCGGCACTCGGAATCTGGCGGAATACTTCGTCACGCAAGTCAACCTGAGCGGAAACGCGATGATCGTCTATCCCGACGACAAGAACAGCAACTTGCCCAGCGGCGCCGCGCGCACCTGGTTCATCCAGCAGAAGGGCGGGTCGACAATCATATCTCCCAATTAATACGTCGACAGTCCTTCGCCATAGCCGGCCCGGAAATGGGATGGGGTCCTATAGGCCCCATCCCATTTGCTTTTTAGTGGACCCCGGCCAATGCCGGTTGTACCGGCGAGGGATCCAATCAGGGGCCACAACCAGGGTGGACAGGGATGCCTCCGCTACTCCTCCAGCACGGCTGATTCAGGTCTTTACCGGATACGAGGTGACGGAGTGTCCCCGATTGTCGGTGGACAGACCGGGCCTTACGCTCTGGTCATTAACAATCGTGAGAGCACAGAGCCATATCGGTCCCCAGCCCATGCCGCTCTGTTTCGCGGAGGCGCCACTCCCAATGCAGCCCAGGGTGTTCGTCATCCACGCAGGTGCAGTAGAACGCGAGACGATCAGCGTCGTTGCTCGCGCCATGGGTTTTCAATGCGTCGTCACACCCACCCTGGAAGAGGCTCTTGCAAATGTCGATCGCGAGCGCATCTCGGCCGCCCTTCTCGACATTTCCGGCACCATGGATGACCTTGATCGCATCCATCGTGAGTTGAGACAACTGCTGGTGCGTTTTCTGGGGCGCGTAGTTGTTCTTACGGATGAACGGCCTGCCCCGGAGATCAGCGGTTGGATCCGGAAATATTGCATTCCTTCCGTGCAACGCGACCGTTTGGCCGCCGATCTATGGCCGCGCCTGGAGGCCATGGTCTACCCAGGGTTGGGAGTGCGCCGCTTCGCACACGCGGCGCGCTTAACGTTCGATACCTCCGTGCAGCCATTGCCTGCCGGCATCCGCGATTCGCGGCCGGGTACCCGCCAATTTGTGTTTGAAACCCCATCGATGACGGCGGACATCATGATTGAACGTCCCCGTGAATCCACCCGCACCACACTTGTCGGACAGATTCTTAGGACGAGCGAGCCGGTCGCACCCCTGATCGACGTGCCGGTCGTGCTCAAAGGCCCAAACGGACCGATGGAGTTGACGCTGACGAACGAAATGGGGGAATTCAATTTCGAATTTCAGAATGAGCCCAGCATCACGTTGGAAATCGAGGCGTACCCGAACGAAGTCATTGTCATCACTCCGCCCGCGCTGAACTAGGGGCAGAGAAAGGGATACGAATCGGGAAGTATGCCTGACCTTTTTGTGGTGATCGAGACGAGGCGGAGCGGCCTGCGACCGAAAAAGGAAGGTAGCGGATGAGATTCCGATGGCTCTGGGTCCCCTTGTTGCTTTGCACCCTGTGCGCAAGCCCAGCGGCGGCGGACAGCAGGGTGATTATCCGTACGACTCTGGGCCTGCAGGAACTCAAACAGCTCTGCGACGGCTTTCCTTTTCTGCGATTGTGCACTGTAACGAGCGGGCTGGGCGACCCTTCGGCTCAGCTCTTCCTGGTAACTACTCCGCTGGATCTGAATCTCTTTCTCAACATTGTTGCCTGCGTACCGGGCGTCGTGGATGCGGAGCCGGACCAAACGATCAGTCTGACAGGTGGATGGACACAGACAATTCCTCCTCAACCTTTGCCCCTGATCACTCCGGTACCCAACGACGGCTCGATTATCTGGAACGGTTACGCAAACCAGCCCCCGGCTGAGATTGTGCATGTCTCGCAGGCGCAGAACAGTTTTGGAGTCACGGGCAGTGGCATAGTCGCGGATATTGATACCGGTGTGGACCCCAACCATCCGGCATTGAAGTCCGTTCTTCTGTCGGGCTACGACTTCACGCGAAATCAGCCGGGCGGTTCGGAGATGACCGATTTCACCGGCACTCCCCCTGCCGGCAATTCCGACAGCACTGGCCAGCTGGATCAATCCACCGCCGCCGTGCTGGACCAGTCCACCGCAGCGGTCTTGGATGGCACATCGCTCTATCCGACTTTCGGCCACGGCACCATGGTGATGGGCATCATCCACTTGGTGGCGCCTACAGCACAATTGCTGCCCCTAAAGGCGTTCAATTCGAACGGGACGGCGTATCTCTCCGATATTCTGCGCGCCGTGTATTACGGCGTCCAGAATGGGGCCAACGTGATTAACATGAGCTTCGATTTCACGTCAAACTCTTCTGAGCTCACCAAAGCTCTGAACTATGCCCGCCGCAATAACGTAATCTGTGTGGCCTCCGCGGGAAATGATGGCGCTCAGGAGGTCGTATATCCCGCGGCGATTCAGAACAATGTGATGGGTGTGGGGTCCACGAGCGATATGGACACACGCTCGTCGTTTTCGAATTATGGCTCTGCGGTGGTGTGGGTGGCGGCTCCGGGCGAGAACATTGTCTCCACCTATCCCTTCGGCGCCTACGCGGCCGGTTCTGGGACTTCGTTCAGCGCGCCTTTCGTTTCCGGCGCGGCCGCCCTGATGCGGAATCTAGATGGATCCATAAACGAGTCCGGGGCTGCTGCAGCCGTGGCCCACGCCGTGCCCATCGGCGGGAACATGGGCAATGGGCGCTTGGATCTGGTCCTGGCGCTGCAATCAGTGCCGCCTACGATTCCATCGGGCTCGAACTAATATTGTGAGGCTGTCTAACCCTGCAGAGGGGATCCGGGAAGAAGCTTTGAGCCGTTCTCTTTTTCTGTGTCGCCTGCGGAGTGAGGTTTCGGGCTGCTGTCCAAACGGTCGCAGCCGGGTCGCGGGGCCGACGTGCGCGGCCCACATCCGCAAGCTACGCGGCTTTCCTGTCCAGGTATTTCAAGAGAATGACTTCATTGTGCGCTTCGTTGTAGATAAGTTCATCCACCAGTGATTTGGCCATGAGAATTCCAAACCCGCCGGGCCGCAGGCCCTTCGCGTTTCGCGCGTCAATATGCGAATCGGGTTCCTCCCCCGGGTGGCCGACCGCAGCGTGTTCGAGTTTCGCCGGGTCGAAGCCGGTGCCGGGATCGGCGATGCGGTAGAGCAGCAGCCGCTCCGTTTTCAGAAATGTGACTTGCACTTCGGCGCCGGGGTCCAGCCGCCCGCCCCATTCAATCGCGTTCATCAACAGCTCATGGAACGCCAGTTCCGCCGACTGCCGGACCTTGGGTTGCAGATCCGAGTCGAGCTGGCGGAAATACTCTTGGATGCAGTCCGCGATTGGCCGCTCGCACGGGATGCGCAGTTCCACGAAGTGCGGATCCGCAGAGAGGACTTGCATCTTTTTCGCCACGGCCGGATGGTCCAGCGCGCTCCGAATTGTCTGCACCAGTTCTTCCGGCTCCACCGGCTTCGTGATGCAGCGCTCGGCATGTTCGCGCAGGGCCCCCAACACCGTCTCGGCCGTGCTGTTGCCGGTGATTACCATGATTATCGGGCGGGGGCTCTTCGGCAGGTGCGAGAGCAACTCAAGCCCGTTCATCCGCGGCAGCCCGACGTCCACTAGCAGCAAGTCGAAGTTCTTCCGCTTGATTTGCGTCAGGGCATCGATACCGTCCTCTGCCCCTCTCACGGCAAAGCCCGATCGCTCGAGAAGCCTGCAAAGACCGACGCGCTCGTTCGGAGAATCCTCGACCACCAGTATTGAATTCTTTTTTTCTGTCTCAGTTTGCATATTCGGCGCTCGCGGCGGCTCATTCAAGGAATGTACTGGAAAGCTTGTGGCCCACCCGTTTCGGTGGAAACGGATGCTGCGCTCCTACCAGGTACCGCTATCGGTTTGCTTGTGACGCCAATTCCAGTACTGCTTTTTCTCGTCGTCGTTCAGGCTGCGGAAATCGCGATACTCCTGATGTCGATTGTTCAGATAGGCTCTGTACCGGTCTTCTTCATGGTTGTCCCAGTAATGCCAGTCTTCGTGGTCGCGATCGTAGTAGCGGATCCTGGCCTCGCCGCGAACGGCGCACGCCACGCTCGCGGCCGATGTTGCCAGTGCCGCGCCCAATAGCAGTGAACCGAGCGATTGGCTGACTTTGTTCACGAATCAGCTCCTACGTCCCGGAACTCTGTCTGCAGAGAATTCCTGAATCATTGTTTTTCTCTGCTCCCTCACGGCAGAAGGTGCACATCGCTCGCCGTCCAGCGGTTTTCGTAGCAAAAGTATCGCAAGGCCCTGAATTCTCTGCGAGTTACCTACGTGTCTGCAATTCGCCATCCCCGCCCTTCCTCGGTACTAATACCTGTAATTCTTTCTCGGTCCCCTCGCCCTTTCGTATGTCGATCCGGTGCCGCATTTGTGCTTCTGAAGCAGCCAAATCGCGTGTTCGCCGCACCGTGCAAGATTTACAGGCTGCCGGGACACTCTGAGCCTTTCCTCCACCATTGCCATCACGTGACTTGCTGAAAGCACGAGCGTTAGCGGACCGGGCCGAAAATTGCTCGATTCATGCCGGGATGGCCTGAGAAGGGAATAACATGCGAATTCAATCTGTATTTCGCAATCTCGTCGTTGCGGCCGTGATGCTGGCGATTCCTTCAGCAATTACGGCTATGCCGTCCGCGTCACCTTCCGGAGTGATTGTAGCGGTCAACTTCGCTCCTCCTCCCTTGCCCGTCTATGTTCAACCAACCTGTCCCGGCGACGGATACATCTGGGTTCCGGGCTACTGGGCGTATGGAGACGACGACTACTACTGGGTGCCGGGCACGTGGGTCCTGGCGCCTGAACCCGGACTCCTTTGGACTCCCGGTTACTGGGGATGGTCCGAAGGTGTGTATGTCTTCCATGAAGGCTACTGGGGCCCGCACGTGGGCTTCTATGGCGGGATCAACTACGGCTTCGGATATTTCGGAGTTGGGTTCGTGGGCGGCCACTGGGACAACGGTCGCTTTTTCTATAATCGCGCGGTGAGCAATGTGAACGTCACAGTGGTTCACAACGTGTACCAGACCCGAGTGAATGAACGCGTCGAGAGCCGCGTAAGCTTCAACGGCGGCGCTGGCGGCATCGCAGCGCGCCCGCGGCCGGAAGAAGAAATCGCCTCCCGCGAACACCACTTCGCGGCTGTCGGCAACCAGGTGCGGCACGAAGAGGCCGCTCGCCAGGACCGCGAGCTGCGCGCCAGCGTAAACCAGGGCAAGCCTCCCATCGCCGCGACTCCGCGCCCGGGAGCGTTCGAAGATCGCGCCATCGTGCACGCCAAGGAAGCCGGCGGCCCGTATCATGCGGAATCCAACCGGCCCGCCTCCGAATCACGGCCCGGTTCACCGGCCCCTCGCGCCGAACGCGAGGCAGCTCGCCCCGAAACTGCAATGCATCCCAGGGACCTTCCCGCCCCCAGCCGTTCCGTGCCGAATACCGGCAACCCCAAACTCGACCAGAAATACCAGCAGCAACAGGAGAAGCTGAGCGCCCGGCAGGAGCAGGAACGGCAAAAGCTCCAGCAGAAGCAGGATCAGGAGCACCAGCGCGCCGAGCAGCGGAAGACCAACGAGGCGGCACGCCGGCAGCTCGAGGAGAAGCATCAACAACAAACCCTGCAACTGGCGCAGAAGCACGCCGCTCAGCAGCAACATCTGCAGCAGCGCCAGGCGCCTCCACCCAGCAAACCTCCGGGCAAACCGCACGGCCCCGAGTCCTAATCGTTTCCAAAACGCTGGCGAGGCGTTATGGCCCACACCATAGGCGCGAGTCTCTTCGGCGCACGGAGAGCGGCCCGCCCGCTCTTCGGCGCTGCGCTCGTCTCCCTGGTCGAGTGGTTCGGGGAGATAGGGCCCTTCTGCCTCCAGCTTCTCCGCGGAATGTTTGTGCCGCCGTTTGAAGCTGCCGAATTTGTTCACCAACTCGACGAGCTGGGAGCGAAGTCGCTTCCCATCGCGGCACTCGCCGGAGCCGCCACCGGCGTGGTTCTTGCCCTCGAAACGCAAGAAACTCTCGTCCGCTTCGGCGCGCGCACCCTTCTCCCAGCGCTCTTGATTGTCTCGCTCATGAAAGAGAGCGGCCCCATCATCACGGCGTTGCTCGTCAGCGGGCGCGTCGCCGCCGGCATCGGGGCCGAGCTTGGGGCCATGAAGGTCACTGAGCAGATTGACGCCATGGAAGTCTCCGCCGTCGACCCATTCCATTTTCTGGTCGCCACTCGCGTGCTCGCATGCGTCGTGATGCTTCCTCTTCTCACCCTCGTGGCGGACTTCTGCGGGATCGCCGCCGGTTGGATCACCTGCACGCTCACCCAGTCCATCTCGCTCCAGCTCTTCTTGGAAAACGGAATGAAATACGCCACGTTTCCCGATTTTCTGCCGCCCACGCTCAAGACCGCCGCGTTTGGATGGATCATGGGCGTCGTCGCCTGCTTCCAGGGCATGCACGCTTCGGGCGGCACGGAGGGAGTGGAGCGCGCGGCCACGACCTCCGTGGTGCTCTCGTCCGTGTTCATCATCGTTTCAGACGTTTTCCTCGTTCGCCTGATCCAGGTCGTGTACCCATGAGCACTCCTCTTCAGCCGAGCCACGCTCCCCCGATTCAAGTTCACGCCTTGCGCAAATCCTTCGACGGACACAGGGTGCTCGCGGGAATCGATCTCGAAGTCGCCCGGGGCGAAACACTCTCCGTTCTGGGTCAGAGCGGCACGGGAAAGAGCGTGCTCCTCAAACTGCTCGTCGGACTCCAGCGCCCGGACTCCGGCTCCATCCGCATCCACGGCCTGCAGCTCGAGAACCTGTCCCGGCAGGAACTCACCGAGGCCCGCAAACGCATGGGCTTTCTGTTTCAGAACGCGGCGCTCTACGACTCCCTCACTGTGCTGCAAAACGTATGCTTCCCCCTCGAGCGTCAGGTCGGCCTGCCTCGAAGACAGATTGAGAAGCTCGCCCGCGGCCTGCTCGCTGCCGTGGGGATGGAAGATCACGCGGAGAAGTTGCCCGGCGAGATTTCCGGAGGCATGCAGAAGCGCGTAGGGTTGGCGCGTGCTCTGGCGCTGCAGCCAGACATACTGCTGTGCGACGAGCCCACCGCCGGCCTCGATCCCATCACCGCCTCGGAAATCGACGCGCTCATCCTCAAGCTCCAGCGCGAGCGCGGCATGACCTCGGTCGTCGTCACTCACGATCTGCCCAGTGCGCGCACCATTTCCGATCGCCTCGCGCTCATGTCTGAAGGCAGGATTCTCATCCAAGGTTCCTTTGAAGAGCTCCAGTCCAGCCGCGACGAGTTCGTCCAACGTTTCCTGAATCGCAGGAATTAGGAGGTGCCCCATGTCTCGCGCGTTCCGGATCGGCATTCTGGTCCTCGCCGCTCTCGGCACACTGGCCGGCGGCATATTTCTAATCGGCGAGAAGCACTTCCTGTTTCGCCGCACGTACCGTCTCGATGCCGAGTTCCAGAACGTCGCCGGGCTGAACAACGGAGCGGAGGTGCGTGTCGGCGGGATCCATCTGGGAACCGTGAAGTACATCTCGCTGCCGCACGGCCCCAACGGAAAACTCGACGTAGTCATGGAAATGGCGGAATCCACCCGCCCCCTCATCCGCCAGGACTCGGTCGCGCGAATCAAAACGGAGGGCCTGCTCGGCAATCAGTACGTTGAGGTGACTTTCGGCGGTGAAAAGTCGCCTGAAATCCAGCCCGGCGATGTGCTCAAGGGCGAGCCGCCGGTGGATTATTCCGAAGCAGCCCTCGCGGCCATTAACCGCGCAAGGGACGCGGCCGCCGCATTCGAGGACGATGCCGACGCCCTTAAGCACAACTTCCTGCTGCGAGGCTTCTTCAAGCGGCGCGGCTATGAGGACGAGCGCGATCTTGCCAAGAACAGAATCTCCGCGCTACCCCGCGCGGCCACCACTAAGGAATTCGTCTTCGATGCAAAGAATCTGTTCGCGAGCGACACGGAAGCCAAACTCAAGAACGAGAAACCGCTGGCCGAGGCCGGCAGGTTCCTGGAGGAGAACAAATTCAGCCTTGCCGTGGTCGCCGCCTCACAGGATACCGGCGACACGGATCAGGACCGCCGGCTCACCCGGGCCCGTGCAAAAGTCGTGCGCGATTATCTCGCCAGGAATTTCCGGTTCGATGACACCCGGGTGAAGATACTCGGCCTCGGAAAGACCGATAAGCTGGGCGACGCGAGCAGAGTCGAGATTCTGATTTACGATTAAGCCCAGGAGAAGGACGAATGAGCCTTTCCGACTTCCAGAAAAGGGTGATCCAATCGGCTGTCCAGATCGAGGCCGAGATGCGGCGGATCGGAATGTGGAGCAGAAAGGCTCCATCACCCGAGCAGATGGCCCTCACCAAGGCCCTCGCAATGGACACCATGCCATTCGCGGGCTGGCTTCAGTTCGTATTTCTCCCCCGTGTCCATCGAGCTGCCGCGGAAAACAAATTCCTTTCCAGCAGCAGCGTCGCAGCCCAGGCGGTGCGTGAATTCGACACCGAACCCAATACGGAGCGGCTCCTCACTCTGCTCTCGGAGTTCGATGCCCTGTTCGATTCGTCCCGCGAATCGCGGCCGCGCCCACAAGCGCGCGCGACTGAAGTATCATTGTTCGCCCGTGTGCTTTGCAGCTCACGCGCCTGCTTCATGCCCGAACCCGCTATCGGCGATCAAATCGGACGCTACCGCATCGTCTCCAAACTCAGAGGCGGAGGCAAGGTGAGTGGTAGGAGACAGGGAGTCCAGCACTTCAAGAATTGGGGCGAAAGCAGGCAGGCCGTTGTACCGGAACCGCCGGTTTCAAATGATGATTTAGAGTGAGTGACCGGACAAGGCAATCAGCTGTGGGGGTACCCGAACATTGATTTACCTTTTGATGTCGATGCGCTGGCGAGCCGCTGGGCCGAATTCCCCGACCGCGGCGAAGCCCGGCGGATCTCTTCGAGGCACGTGCGTTCTGCGACTTCATTCGAGACAGACGCGTAGAGTCCCGCGTCGGAAATGTCGGCAACGGCATCATCTCCTCGACCGGTCCCGGCTCGTTCGTGCCGACCGTATTTCTCGACAGTGTTTTCGCAGCCCTCAAACAGTACGACCCAGTCTTCGATCCGGTCCTGACGAGCTATTTTCCTCTCGACCGCGGAGGGCTGCTACGGGGGTGCCGTGTTACCGCGATACTCCGGCTCTTATCCCAGACGTATCCCAACTGAGGGGCGGGTTTCAGGTATGGACACTCCGTAAGCGCAACGCCGGTAAAGCTTTAGATTTCCCGTCCCTACGGCTACGAACCAGAAGGTCGAGAGTTCGAATCTCTCCGGGCGCGCCATTTTCCCTTTCCCCTTCTTTCACTTACGCGACGTGATCGCTTCCAGTTTTTCGGAGGCGGGCTCTGGAGTGAACCCCTAACTGAGACATTCTCGTCAGGCCCCATTCTTCAGATGCACTCCCGAAACGCATGAATTGCCGGATCCGTTGTACCCTAGGGGACTCGAAAAGCTTCCACTGATTGAGTGGCATTTCGAGGAGATTCGCTCCATGTCTGCGCTTCGATCGCGACACTACCGCATTCCTGGACGACCGGGGATCTGGGTTCTATCCGTGTGGCTCTCTCTTTTTATACCCATTCTCTCCGGCACCAGCGCCCGTGCGCAGCAGCGCCCGCCGGATGAATTGCGTGGTCTCGATGAATCCGTCGATGCCTTGATCAAGCGGGTTTCGCCGAGCGTAGTGCAAATTCTGGTGACGGGCTATGGTCCACTCGAAGAGACCGACCGCGGGAGCGCCGGGGTGGTCATCGGACGGCAGAGCGCCATCGGCTCGGGATTTATCATTGATTCGGACGGATACATCATTACGAATTCCCATGTCGTGAACGGTGCACAACGAGTCCATGTGTTTTTGCCATTGGCCAATCCAGATGGTGCGCCGGATGCGGCGCTGTCTTCGCGCACCAACATTGTCCCCGCGCGAATCATCGGGGTGACGCGCGAGATTGACCTGGCACTTCTCAAGGTGGAAGCGAAGAATTTGCCGGCGCTGCCTCTCGCGAGCTACCGCAACTTGCGGCAGGGTCAAACGGTTTTTGCTTTCGGCAGCCCGGAAGGCCTGCAGAATACCGTGACCCATGGTGTGGTGTCCGCCGTAGCGCGGCAAACTGGCCCTGATTCGCCGCTGGTGTACATCCAGACGGACGCGCCGATCAATCCCGGCAACTCGGGCGGCCCATTGGTGAATGTAAGCGGCGAAGTCGTGGGAGTGAACACGTTCATTCTTTCGCAGTCCGGCGGAAATGAGGGATTGGGCTTCGCGATTCCTTCGAGAATCGTCGGCGTGGTTTACAAACAGTTGCGCAAGTACGGTTACCTGCACCGAACGGAAATTGGCATGGGCGTGCAGACCATCACGCCCACACTGGCAGACGCGCTGAAACTGACGAGAAGGTACGGAGTTATCGTCTCGGATGTGCTGCCGGGCGGACCAGCGGAGGCTGCGGGGCTGCGTATTGGAGATGTGTTACTGGCCATCGATGGAAAAGAGGCGATCAATCTTCCGTATGTCGCAGCTCATTTGATGTTCCGCGAGTCTGGCGAAAATGTGCACCTTGATCTATTGCGGGGAAATCTTCGGCTGGCGTTTGATGTGCCGGTGATGGAACCGCCCCGCGAAATGGACCAAATCACGGCCCTGGCTGACGCAGACAAGAACATCGTGCCTGCATTGGGCATCCTGGGTGTGGAAATCGACAAGAGAGTTGCGGCCATGGCAACCGGACTGCGCGATCCATTTGGAATCATCGTAGCGGCGCGAGCGACGGGGGCAGGCGTCGAGGTGCCGCTGAATGCGGGGGACATCATCCGGACACTGAATGGCGAGCCGATGACGACGCTGGACCGCTTACGGAATGCATTGAACGCGCTTCCGCCGGGTTCAGCGGTGGCATTGCAAATCCAGCGAGACCATAGGCTAATGTATATCGCCTTCACGTTGGAATAGCGCTTCTTCAAGCGCCCGCTGTCATAAGAATGTCATACAATTCGCGGCCAATCGCCGCAAATTGGGATAAAAAGGCGAAAAGGGTAAGCGCAAATAGCTTGCATGGAGTTGCTGCAATTTGTTGCTTCTGCTTCATTGGCATCGGTTTCAGCACGTTCATGTAAGATTGGCCCTCCGGCTACGAACCAGAAGGTCGGGAGTTCGAATCTCTCCGGGCGCGCCATCTCTCTGTCACCCATGTGTTGGGTCGCTAATGTGATGGGCCGCTTTCCGTGGCGCTCTCCCCGCGTTTTGCTCGTCACCGGCGAAATCGATTGTCCAGAGTAATCCGTAGAAGGGCTACTCATCACTTGTCGGTCGTCGCTGTTACAATCCACGTGGCGCAAGAGCGCGCCTCACTCCCGTCGGCAGGGGGCAAACTTGAACCTTCGGAATCCGTGGCCAAGGGTTTTCCTTTCATTCTCGATCGCAGTAGCGGTCCTGCTGGCAGCGGGCGCGGGACGCCCACAGGATCCGCCCAAAGAAGAGAAGGAAGACTACGTCAAATCGCATTACACCAAGTACGAGTACCGCATCGCGATGCGCGACGGCAAACGGTTGTTCACCTCCGTGTACGTCCCGAAAGACACGTCGCAGGCCTATCCGTTTCTGATGGACCGCACGCCCTACAGTGTGGCTCCCTACGGCGAAGATCAGTACAAGAAAACCCTCGGGCCGTCCGAGGAATTCGAAAGGGCAGGCTACATCTTCGTCTATCAGGACGTGCGCGGCCGTTACATGTCCGAAGGCGAGTTCCTGGAGATGCGCCCACACATCGACGTGAAAAAATCGCCGAAAGACGTGGATGAAAGTTCAGACACGTACGACACGATTGAGTTTTTGCTCAAGCACGTCGCCAACAACAACGGAAAGGTCGGCATCTGGGGCATCTCCTACCCGGGTTTCTATACCTCGGCGAGCATTATTGACTCGCATCCGGCGCTGAAAGCCGCCTCGCCGCAGGCGCCGATGACTGACCTGTTCCTCTCTGACGACGCGTACCACGGCGGCGCGTTTATGCTGGCTGCCAACTTCGGGTTTTACACTTCGTTCAAGCCCATGGCCGAGCCGGCGCTGCCGCCGAAAGTTCGCGTGCCGTTCGATTTCGGCACACCGGATGGCTATCAGTTTTTCCTGTATGCCGGCAGCCTGCGCGACCTGAACGAACGCTATCTGAAAAACGGCAACTGGCTTTTTACAGACCAGATGAGCCACGACACCTACGACGATTACTGGAAAGCGCGCGACCTTTCGGGCCACATGAAAAATATCCGCTGCGCGGTGATGACCGTGGGCGGCTGGTTCGACGCCGAAGACCTTTCCGGACCGTTCAAGACGTTTCACGCCATCGAGCAGAACAATCCCGGCACGCCGAATTCACTCGTCGTCGGCCCGTGGGTGCACGGCGGCTGGGCGCGCTCTCCGGGCGACCGTCTCGGCGACGTGCAGTTCAACGCGAAAACTTCCGACTATTTCCGCGCTGCGATGCAATTTCCGTTTTTCGAGTACTACCTGAAAGGGAAGGGAACAGGTTTGCCGAAAGCATGGGTCTTCGAGACGGGCACCAACGTGTGGCGCAAGTACGATGCCTGGCCGCCGGCCCAAGCCCGCGCAAAGACTCTCTACCTGCATTCCGGCGGCAAACTATCCTTCGATCCGCCCTCGGAAAAGGAGGGCCAGGACGAATACACAAGCGATCCCGCGCACCCCGTGCCGTTCGTCAACTATATCGTCACCGCGGTCCCGCAGCGCTACATGACCGACGACCAGCGGTTCGCCTCCCGCCGCCCGGACGTGCTGGTCTATCAGACCGATCCGCTTGAGGAGGATGTGACCATCGCCGGCCCCGTCTCTCCGAAACTGAAGGTCGCGTCGTCCGGGACCGATTCCGATTTCGTGGTCAAACTCATCGACGTGTATCCCGACGATTATCCGGATACGGATTCCGATGCGGGCAGCAAGCGGGTGCTGGGCACGCCGGCGGTGCGTATGGGTGGCTATCAGCAACTCCTGCGCGGCGAGCCGATGCGCGCCAAATTCCGCAAGAGCTGGGAAAAGCCCGAGCCGCTCACACCGGGCCAGCTCGCGGAAGTGGATTTCTCGATGCCGGACGTGAACCACACCTTCCGCCGCGGCCATCGCATCATGCTGCAAATCCAGAGCTCGTGGTTTCCGCTGGTGGACCGCAATCCCCAGACCTTTGTGGACATCCCCAACGCCAAGCCCGAGGATTTCCGCAAGGCGACCGAGCAGGTTCTTCATCGCAAGGACGCGGCCTCCGGCGTAGAAGTTCTGGTCCTCAAGCCCGCCGGCGAATAAGCTGTGCTATTCTGAACGTGTTCCCGTAAACGTCGGGGCGTGGCTCAGCCTGGTTAGAGCGCCTGGTTCGGGACCAGGAGGTCGGTGGTTCAAATCCACTCGCCCCGACCATTCCAAGATCCTGCCTTTCATTGGTTTACGCTACTTCTTCCGTTTCGACTGCGGCGGCGTTTTGTGGACCATTGTGGACCAACTCAAAGCCCAGACCGATGCGCTCGGCCCATTCCTGCCGGAATGCAACATCGTCCCTGAGCTTGGAGTAGAGGTCCCCCACCTCCGCCGGTGCATGGCCCATCCAAAAGCGCTCCAGGTCCTTTGGGGCGCCGGTCTTTCTGAGCCACGTCAGGCGAAAGCGTCGAAAGGCGTGAAAGCCAACGGGCTTGACGCTGTGGAGGACGCGCAACACGTTTCGTTGCTGTAATGGTTTGCCCTGCGCTGTCGCAAAGAGATAGCCACTGACGCCGGAGACGTAATCTCGAAGTTGGCTGGCGAGAACTTCGGGAATGTCCACGACGCGCACCGCGTTCGACGTTTTTGGCTCCTGCTCCTGCCCCCGCCAAAGGCTGCGACGCACGTGGAGCACTCGGCAATCCGGTCCCAAATCGGAGGGGCGCAAGCCAAGAGCCTCACCGATTCGCAAGCCGGTACCGGCCAGCAACGCAAACAACACTACGTACTTGCGCTTTTGGACGTTCGCCAGGATTTCTCTTATTTCGGCTTCCACTACCGTGGGCCTGTGTTGTTTGTCCTTTCGGACAACAGGGAGTTGGATGAAGTTGTGATTCCAGGTGCGTGGGTAGATCTGCTCGCCCTCCTCGTCCACTGCGGACGCGAGGACGAGCTTAACTACCTGCACGTAGTTGACGATGGTTTTTGCCGAAAGCCCCGCCGCTGACATTTTTTCGACGAGTTCGCGCACCGCCTTGTTGGAAACGTCGGCGAGCAACTTGTCACCAAGGTGCGGCAGGAGCCACGCGTTGAGTGCGTCCCGCCAGCCAGAAATGGTGGCGGGTTTGACCGGACGTCGCTTACGGGCGGGAAGTGAGGCGATCCACGACTCGGCCTGCTGATGAAAGGTAGTAGCGGGAGCCGTATTCTCGTGGAACGATTCTTTTGAATTGATGCCCGCGCGCTCGATGTACTCGCGAAGACGCTGGCGGGCAATAGATTTGCTCCGACAGACGCCCAGCGAAATCGTGCGCCGTTTTCTCTCGGGACTCCCCGGCAATTCCTGCCAGAATTTCCCATAGGCAAGCGCTGTTGGGTCCCAAGTTGGGGAATGTTGAAACACGGTTCCACATTGACCTGTTCGGCGGCTCAAGGATGGTCCTCGTTTCCGCCTTGCAGGTGTCGCACTTCTACTGTACGACGGCGCGTCGCCGCAACTCAAGGCCTGACTCACGGCGCGCATTGATGCACGGTCCCGGATTGGATTCGCGGTCGATTGTGGCGCTGGCTTGCTAACGGGCTCCGTCTGCGCAGCTGCCTCCTCCTCATACGTATATGGGTTCACGAGAGGCCGAATCTTACGCCGGGCCTACACGCAGTCAACTTGCGCCGACCGGAGAATGGCGGATCGTCAGGGGCATATCAACCGAACTCTGGACACAGACGACTGTAAACCAGTGGGTGGTCGAGACTTGCAACTGTGCGCCTACGCGATTTTGAAGGAAGTGCACGGCGTTTTATTGGGAGTGGCCCTTTTCGCCGATTCGGCGATTTGTGGCTAACCCTCCCTGCTTCGCGAATAAATCACCGACCACACGAGCGAGAAGGCCAGAAACACTGCAGACGGCACAGAGCCTGCAATCGGCAGTCGGGTGGAAGATTCCTTGATAGCCAGTACCGAAGCGATCGGGGCTCGTTCCAAGGGTGAGTGCCAACCCGCACCATTACCTCCGCCGAAGAGCAAGTTTCGCCAGGCACTCACAAAGGGCACTGATGGAGGAAAACACCATGTCGAACATCGGAGTGAACAAAGTAATTCTCATCGGGAACGCAGGGCAGAATGCGGAAGTGAAATCCACGTCCAGCGGAAAAAGCGTTGCGAATTTCTCGCTCGCCATCAACGAGGGTTTCCGCGACAAGGGGGGAAAATCCGGGCAGAGGGTCGAATGGGTTCGCTGCGTCGCTTGGAACAAGCTGGCGGCAATCGCCGGCAACTCCATTAAAAAGGGCATGCAGGTTTTTGTCGAAGGTCGGCTTCAGACGCGGCAGTACGAGAATCGTGAGGGGACGGGCAAAACGGTCTGCGAAGTCGTGGTGACCACCCTGCGAGTCCTCGGCGTTGGCAAGAACCATGGCCCTGCGCACAGCGACGGAGACGCCCCAACGGAAGCCACAGCGGAGCCCCAGGTGGGGGACATCCCTTTCTAGGGTACCCATCCCTTGCGCGCGAGGACGGAAATCGGGCTAGGCCTGGATGAAATGAAAGCTCAGGCTCAATCCGCATTGTCTCAGACACCACAGAAGAAAGGCTCCGGTAATTGACGAGTTCGGTGGCGGTGTTCAGTCGACGGTTTCGGCATATTCAACAGCCTCGCCGAGCCGTAGCTTCAATTCTTTCAGCCATACCCTAGGGTTGACACCGTGGACTAGACGGCCTAGGAACCCCAATCGCTCGGCGGCATTTTCGCAATTGTGGCGGATCGCGTCTTTCGTGACGCTGGCGTACAAGGCCAAGAATTGGCCCATATTTCCCGGCTTGGCGAACAGGTAGGTGGCGTGGCCTAGCCGAGGAGTCTCCACGACCACCGCGGTCTCAAGGTCAAAGACATATTCCGACTGGTAGAGATAGAGGCGTCGCGCGCGCCTGGAGAGCTGCTTGTAGTAGGACGCATCGTAGTCGGGTTTCCAGGTGATTAAGGCAACGTCGAAATCGCCAGGGATTCCCAGTCCCGCGCACAGCCGTTGCAACTCCTCTCTCTCGACCGGAGCGGACTCGATGCGTGAGCGGATCTGTTCCAGGGCCGGCGCGAACTGGCCGAAGCGGCGATGGGTATTTTGGGCCTCGCTGATCTGTTCAGAAATGTTGCCGGGCAATGTGGCTTCGAGCCGGCTGGCAAGTGCCGTCTCCCATCGGGTGAGCTGCCAAGAATCACTCCGGTAGCGATATTTTCCGCTTTGGACGAATGTGGCCTGGATGGAAATCTTGGCACCGAGCAGGTGCTTCCACTGATTCCAGGTAGGGTCCCAGGCGAGGGGCAGGGACGCCTGGTCAAACGTGACTTCGATCTTGCGCTGAGGGTCGCGGTAGATGGCGTGGCCATCGTAGAAGACGAACTGCCTCAACGGGGCGCGGACACGCCTTCGCTTTTGCTCTGGCAGGAAAGCCAGGATCCGCGATGCATAGAATGCGGAGCCATCACGAGATGGCACGCCGGCAACAAGGAGAGAGCCGAAGCCCCCATTCGGAAAAATCGCCGGAGCAGCTGGATCGGCCAGGAGAGCGTCGTAACAAGCGCGCAGGTCGGGCCGTGCGAGGACGTTGAAGGCGCGTTCCACCGCAGCGAGATACTGTGGGGATGCGTGCGCGGCGCGCAATTCCAACGTGTGCATCTTGAAGGCCAGGCGCAGCTCGACGGGTGATGCATCCGGTGTGGCCCGTAGCAATTCGTAGAAGGAGGGCTGTTTTTCCCAGGGGCAGCGGCGGTTGGCGACGTAGAAGTAATCCCTCAATAGCTCGCTGCGCAGGTAGAGCTGGTTAATCCCTAGCTGTTTTCCCAGTGGTTCGGCCGAAACGAAGAAGTCCCCTCGCTTGTCCTTCTTTGGCTGGGCCACGTAGCCCACCTGGGCTTGAAGAAGGTCTCGACGGAACCGCGGCTGCTCCTCGGGCACACGAACGTGCAGCTCGGTCGCGGTATCTGGCGCACCGAGGCGGAATCGAAGTTCGTCACCTTGGCGGATGAAGGGCGCCAGGAACTTCGAGAGAAGAATGGTTGTACCGTCGGTGAAGACGCATTCGATCCTTTCGCCCTTCGGCTCCGTTCTCAGCACTTGGCGCAAGCACAGCGCTGGGTCCGGACGCGGAGAAGAGCCTTGAACTGCTGCTCCCATTTCGAGGCGGAAGCTAGCACCGTCCGCGGCACCTGGCAAAAAAGTGAGGGTAATACTGACTAACTGCTAGTGCCACAAGGCTTTATTCCAAACATCGCTGCCCGGATCCTGGAAGAAGGGGCGCGACGAGACTTCTCTCTTTATGGAGGAATCATGCGTCTTGCTGGGCGACTACGTTTGGGGTTCTACCCGCTGCCTTTGGCTGAGGCCACTCGGATCCGAGGGTTCTTGCAATTCGGCGAAAAGGGTTGCGCAGCGATCGACCCTTGCATTGGGGAGGGCAAAGCCTTTGGGCAGATCACGGACGGCGTCCGGGTTCACCGCTATGGGATCGAACTCGATGCCAATCGTGCTGAACAGGCCCGCTCGGTGGCAAGCGAAGTGATTCACGGAAACTGCTTTGATGTGCAGTGCCCAGTGGAATCGTTTTCGTTGCTGTATCTGAACCCTCCCTACGATTTCGAGCTTGGTGAGCAGAAGTCGGAGCGCATGGAACGGCTGTTTTTGGAGTACGTTTATCGCTGGCTGAAGCCTGGTGGAGTGCTCGTTTTGGTCGTACCGAGCATCCGGGTCGGAGAATGCGCTGTAGTGCTTTCTGTCCATTTCCGGGACGTGCGGGTGTACCGGCTCACCGAGCAAGAGAGTGTGCGGTACAAGCAGATTGTTTTGTTTGGCGTCCGTCGCACTCGACGTGAAAGGGAACGCCTCCAGGACAACGACATCACGCGGTCCCGGCAACGGTATGCCTCACTCGCGAGAGACCCGGAGCGACTTCCCCCACTGCCCTCAGAGCCTGATCGCCAGTACCCCATTCCACCCGGTGCGCCAGTGTGTTTGGTCTACCGTGGCCTTCCTTTGGACGAAATCGAGGACTCGCTTCCGAAATCGTCGGCGTATCGCCAAGCTTCTGCAGTCCTTTTCGCGCAGCAGGCAGACGTGAATGGTCGTCCACTGACACCTTTACATGGTGGCCACGTGGGGCTGCTCTGCACGGCGGGAATGCTCAACGGGATCTTCGGAGACGGCGAAACGCGACACATCGCGCACTGGCAGTCTGTCAAACTGGTAGACAAGTCGGAGGAGGAAGAAGACGGAAAAACGGTTATTCGAGAAAAAGAGCGGTTCTCGAACGAACTGACCCTGGCCTTCTGCACGGGAGAAACTAAAACGCTGAATTAGTTTATCTTTCTCTGATCCCAAGGGGATGAGCTGTGACCAGCCTTCAAGCGGCACAGGACGCGTGGGGCAATGGCGCTCGAGATAGACCCCGGTTCTAGCTGATCTTTATAAAGTCGTACCTTAGGATTCTCAAATGCGCTATGTACCTCGGAAGTTGGGCAGGATACTCGGGGAGGCATCACGGCATTTCCCCACAGTCGTGGTGACCGGGCCGCGTCGTGCCGGGAAGACGACTCTCCTACGGAAGTTGTTTCCCCGTGCGCGCTATGTGCTGCTTGAGGATCCTGACATCCAGGCACGGGTTCGCAATGACCCGCGCGGATTTCTCGAAGAACTGGATCCGCCCGTTGTGTTCAACGAGATCCAGAATGCCCCGAACTCCTGGATTATGTTCGCTCGCTCATTGATGCAGCACCACATCGGATGGGACAGTGGCTGTTTACCGGGTCGCAGGAAGCCCCATTGATGCAGGGCATCACCGAATCGATGGCGGGACGCGCAGCGATTCTGCAGCTCTTGCCTTTCAGCTTCACGGAGACTACAAACGTCAATTTGCTGCACGGCGGTTTTCCGGAGGTACTCGCCCGTCCCAACTCTAGGGCATTGTGGTTTGCCTCTTACCTCCAAACTTATCTCGAGCGTGACGTCCGAGCGATCACGAACATCCGGGATCTCGTGACGTTTCGCCGCTTTCTGGCGCTTTTGGCCAGTAGGCACGGTCAAATTCTCAACAAAACTGACCTTGCCGCCCCACTTGGCGTTTCGGTTCCGACGATCAGCGAGTGGTTGCACATTCTCGAGGCGACCGGCCAAATTATTGTCGTTCCGCCATTCTTCGAGAACCTTGGAAAACGGCTGATCAAATCACCGAAAATCTATTGGGGCGACTCTGGCCTGGCATGCTATCTGTTGGGAATAGCATCAGCAAGCGAGCTGGAGCGATCACCCTTCTTAGGGTCACTCTTTGAAGGTTTCGTAGCGGCAGAGATACACAAGTGCCAGGCGAACCAAGGGACGAGAAGAGAGGTCTACTATTTTCGTGACCAGCAAGGCCTGGAAGTAGATTTTCTGGTACCCGGGTCAAATGCTGGACTCTGGCTTATTGAATGTAAGGCGGGGAAAACCATCCGACCTGCGATGGCTGCTCCACTGCTTTCTTTGCGGCGTGCATTAGGGAAACGCTCAAGGCGTGTAATCATCGTTTATCGAAAATCCCATGGGAGTCCATCCACAGTTGCGGTCGCTCCCGGGGTCGAGGCCTTGGATGTAAAACGATTTGTTTCAGAACTCACTCTAGGCCGCTGACTCGCGCGCTGCGTAGCACCGCATTTCACCGCGTCCACAACCAAGCAGTCTTAGGGCGCTTTTCACATTTCCAGCCATCGAATTCCTGTCCGCGCGCAATTCAGTTGAGCAATTTGTGTCGAAGTTCCCGTCCTTCCCTGGCTTCCATTTGACAATGTCTGTAGGAGCCGGTGTCCGAAAGCGGACACGCTGTTTGGCAATGTGGAAATAAGTTGAGCAATACCCGTAGGAGACCCGCATGGAGAACGCACACGAGCGCTTTGGAACACTGGAGTTCACCAAACGCGTGAAAGACACTACAACGCGGATTCGGGTCCCCATGGATCGGCTCATTGTGGAAGTGGGAAAGGAAGGGCATCGGTCGGCGGGAATACACCTTCTCTCGATGATGGGGAGTGACGCGGAGATCGCCGCGCTGTGGGCAGGTGTGACAGAAGGAGCATTCTTCCAGATTCAGATTCCGGGGCGCTCAGTATTTACGGGTTCTTTAGGCCCTGAGGCGCAATGCTTTCGCGGGAGCATGACGATTCCGGGTCAGAAGCGTCCAGTCCGCCACTTGGTGGCTGTGTCGGCCGAGTTAGCCAAGACGAAACCTGGGGCGGACCGGGAAGGCGCGCGGACCATTCTGTGCGATGAAGATCCGGGATTTGTGCTCTATCGCGTTGCCTCACGATATGGCCTTCCGGTGGTGCCCGAGTGGGCGCCTTGGTTTATGCGCGAGCTTAATCAGCGGAAGGCGATTCGCCCTTTGACGGGACTAGGATGCTCACCCGTGGTGGTGAGCGGCAACAAGTCCACCTTCCTCAAGTGGATCGGCAAGGCGCTACGAGAGGGCATGATCCGGATACCGGGGGAAACTGGATCGATCACTTGGAAGTTGCCGAGCAATTTCCTCCAGCACTCGACCTTGGAGGCGGCGGCGGTGCCTCTGGTGACTTAATGCTGTTGCGCCAGATAGGACCAAGGAGGGATTTGTGCGAGTTGTTCTAAGAACCTGGAGCAGCAATCCCGAATACAGTGGTGGCTGCGATTACGCGGTCGTGGAA